>Ga0315293_10006055_pt1 | contig 11341 bp, 9 predicted proteins | sample YL17G13_20_MG_FD_203071 | JGI IMG/M metagenome (GOLD analysis project Ga0315293, IMG submission 203071) | Sediment microbial communities from Yellowstone Lake, YNP, Wyoming, USA - YL17G13_20 | ecosystem: Environmental > Aquatic > Freshwater > Lake > Sediment | place: USA: Wyoming | collected... | reverse complement strand
CAATGTGAAAATCTCCGTATTTTATCTGAAAGGTTCCCGTTTGTTTTGCTGTGTTAACGCACTTTTCTCTGGAGACCTTAAATCCATCTTTGTTGGCCTTATCTAAAAAATCAATGATGTCCCTTTGGTCAAGGATTATATCAACGTCCACATCCCCAGTGACCCTTGGCTCACCCAGAGTTCCGGCTGCAATACCTCCGATTATCAGATACTTGTATTTTCGCCTTTTTAGAAAGGTTACTACCTTTTTATAGACTTCTTCTAATAAAATTCTCATTTTTTATTCTTGGCCAAGCTTTTTTTTAGGCAGAGTGGATTATCCTCAAAGAAATTTCTGCGCCATTCCCATATAAGTGCGGACGAAATCAAACTCTCCTCAAGTTGTAGTGCCTTCTTCCAGGATAGATTCATGAGCCATCGTTTTTTCTGTCGCTCAGATTCTTCAAATCTTCTCTTGTCCAGCAAATACTTATTATCTTTAAATCTTTTCATTCTTATTGTGTTATTTTTTAACTGGCGGGCCGATTGTGATATTCGGGACAAAGTGGCCGTCCATAACATCAATGTGCAATCTTTACGACCGCCGATTCAATTACTGCTATCTCGTCAGCCAATCTTGCAAAGTCTGCGCTCAAGATAGACGAGCGACTATTTTTCTTCAAGGATTTCGATACAGACGAATTTTTTGCCCTCAAGAAATTCCAGCGAAGCACCGCCGCCGGTGGAAATATGGGTTATCTTGTTTTGCAATCCCAGTTTTTCCACTGCGCTTGCACTATCGCCGCCGCCGATTACGCTGCGTGCCCCTTTACTTGTCGCCTCAGCGACAGCCAAAGCGACTGCTTTTGTGCCTTCATCAAAAGGCGCCATTTCAAAGACGCCCATCGGGCCGTTCCAGACAATTGTTTTGGCGCCGGCGAGCTTCTTTGCAAACAGTTTCCTTGTTTGCGGACCGATGTCCATACCCTGCCAGTCATCTTCGATGTTCCCACTAACGACCTTATTTTCAGCGCCGGCCTTGAATTCCTTTGCGACGACAGTATCGACCGGCAAAACTATTTCGTGTCCTACATCTTTGGCTCGCTCAAGAAGTTCAGTGGCCTTATCGAGAAAATCGTCCTCGCACAAACTCTTTCCAACCGTTTTGCCCAGGGCCTTGAAAAACGTATAAGCCATTGCTCCACCGATTAGTATGCGGTCAACTTTGTCTAAAAGATTTTCAATCACGCCAATTTTGTCTGAGACCTTTGCTCCGCCCAGGATTGCGACAAAGGGCCTATCGGGTTTGGTGACGGTGTCACCGAGGAACTTCAGCTCCTTCTCAACAAGGAAGCCGATGACTCGCGGTTTGCCTTTCATTACCTGCGGCACGGTGTACATCGAGGCATTGTCACGATGAGCGGTGCCAAAGGCATCATCGACATAAATGTCCGCCAGGTCGGCAATCTGCTTTGCAAAGTTATCTTTGGCGGCACGAAGCTGCCTGTCCTCTTTTGCCGCCTTGTCTTTGATGACCTCTTCTTTGTGAAATCGCACATTCTCCAGCAGCATACAATCGCCGCTTTTCAGGGCCTTTGCCTTTGCTTTGACGTCAGGCCCGATGCAATCGTTGGCGAAGATAACTTGTTTGCCTAATAGCTCCGATAGTCTCTTTGCTACGGGCGTCAGCGAGTATTTATCGTCTCTTTCGCCTTCGGGCCTGCCGAGATGACTCATCAGGAACAATATCCCGCCGCGGTCGAGGATGTTTTTTATCGTTGGCAGGGCCTTAACGATTCGGTCGTCACTGGTGATATTGCTCTTATCATCCAGCGGAACGTTAAAGTCGCACCGCATCAAAACTTTTTTGCCTTTTACATCTATATCAGCAACGGTTTTTTTAGCCATTTACTGTCTGCCTTAACAAAATGTCGGTTCCATTTTCAATAAATAACTGCTACTTCTTCATAACCTGTCAATAAAGTAACAAACCTTCTTTTTAGCCGATTCTCTGGATTCCCGCCTGCGCGGGAATGACAAAAAAGTGATACTCACTTTTTTGAAACGGCATTAGATTAGTGATTTGTCTTTTTACAACAGCTTTGCTAATCTTTCCATAATATCGACGGTGCGGTTTGAATAGCCCCACTCATTGTCGTACCAACTGATGACCTTGACCACTTTGCCCTTGACTATTGTAAGCAGAGAATCAAAAATGCTCGAAGCGGGATTGTTGATAATGTCACTACTGACGATTGGCTCATCGCAATAAACAAGATAGCCCTTCATTGGCCCATCGGCTGCCTTTTTCATCGCTGCGTTCACTGCCTCGACAGTAACATCTTTTTTTACATTGACGACCAAATCGACAACGCTTCCAACCGGCACCGGGACACGGATTGCAAAGCCATCGAGCTTGCCTTCGAGCTCCGGGATTACCTTGCCGATTGCCCTGGCGGCGCCGGTGCTGGTCGGTATTATATTGACCGCTGCGGCACGGGCACGGCGAAGATCCTTGTGAATCTGGTCGGCAACACGCTGGTCGTTGGTGTATGCGTGAATTGTGGTCATCACGCCGTTTTCGATGCCGAACGCATCGTTAAGGACCTTGGCTATCGGCGCAAGGCAGTTGGTCGTGCAGCTTGCATTGGATACGCAACTGATTTTTTTTGTCAGCGTCTTGTCATTGACGCCCATAACAATCGTCGCCTCAATATTGTCCTTCGCCGGCACTGTCAGCACCACCTTGCCGGCGCCAGCCTTGAGATGGTCGGCGTAGCCGCCTTTCGGCGATTCGGCAGAGGTGAATATACCGGTCGATTCGCATACAATTTTTACGCCCATATCCTTCCAGGGTAGCTCCGTAGGATTTTTAACAGCCAAAACCTTGATGGCCTTGCCGTTAATGACGAGCGAATCGTCCTTGGCCTCGACCGTGCCGCCCCACTTACCTTCGACCGTGTCGTATTTGAATAGATGCGCCAGACTCTTGGCGTCCGAAAGGTCATTGACGGCGACCAGTTCCAAATCACCTTTTCGTTGCATAATGATTCTTGTTACGGCCCTGCCGATTCGGCCAAATCCGTTAATTGCAACCTTTGTTGCCATACCTTTTTCTCCTTTTTCAATACTGATAATGCGGTTTTTTGCCGGTTTAATGGTTTTTCACTCCGTAAGAACGGCCTTTCACTTACGGGGCTAATAACAAACAAGATAATGATAATTTATTTATAAACTGACTACCTGTCAAGGGTTTATTGCGGTTTGTTTTTTACTATGGACGAGGCGCACGCCAGTGAGTTATCCCGGTTTGAGTGATTTGAGCAAGCGAATGGCTGTATCGACCAGCATTTCGCCGCCGCCAGAGGCAATGCGAGAGTTTATTACCTCGTAACTACCTTCGATAAATGCCTTTTTTGTGGGTATATAGCCGGGCGAATCCTGGCACAATTCGATTACCAAAGTAACGGGAAAAGGGCTGGCATCCTTGATTGCAAGGCCAAGCTCAACAAATACCTCGCCCGGTAACCCGACGATGGCTACGCTGTCACTGAGGCGGAAGACCTGGACCTCCAGAGGCAGATTGTCACTGGCGAGCTGCTTAAGAGACAGGATTTTGTAGGCCCTGACCTGCTCGAGGAAGGACAGCTTATCGCCGCCGACTTTATTGATGTTCTCCTGTGCCCAAGCGAGTTCTTCTGGCGTATATCGCTGTAGAGGCACCTGCACAACTTCGCTTTGCACTGCAAGAGTTGGTTCGGAAATGGATTTTAGTTGTGGCACTTTTGCTTTGATAGTTTCGGCAAGTGTGCGGCCAATAAATTCGGTTTTAAGGCGGTCTTTCCTGGTAACGTCAATGTGGTTTATATCGCCGCAGGTGCCTGTGCCAAATAGCAAAACAAAGTCCTGGCCAAACGTTTCGCGAAGCGACTGTTCGATATAGAATGGGTAATCGGCTGAGTAATTTGTTCCGCCAACGGTATCGAGGTGAAGGGCAAAGTTTGCCAGTGCTGCAATTGTCCTGTCTGTATCGGGCTGGCGGAAAAACGCAACTCCGACTCTTGGGTCGATTGGGCCTGCAGGCCGAACAATATCGGGATTCAGGACGCCGGGATTAAAACGCACCGTCCCATCTTTCATAAAGAATCGGCGATTGAAAGAAAGTCCCTGCTGTTCGGTAACACCAGCCGCCAGCCGGACGGGTTTTACTGCTGTGTCGGCCTGTGTTATTGCCTCGACAATTTTTGTAACGAGCTGCGATGGGTAATCTACTTTTTCGTACGGGTCGCTGCCATTTTTCGCTACAGCCTGTTCGTGAAAATATTTTCGCAACGTGCCTGAATATAGCGGGCCGGTGTGGCTGTGGGTGGCGGCAATAAGAATATGCTCAGATGGAATGCCGGTTTTGTCGGCGGCCTGTTTGCGGGCCTGAGATGAAATATCTCGCGGCAGACCAATGATGTCGCAGATGACTATAGCCGCTCGCTGATTGCCTTGTCGTAGAACGAGGGCTTTGGCGTGCAAGGGGTCGAGTGTGCCGGTGCTCAGCCGCTCGTAAAAATATCCGCTCATACGGTAGCCAGTCGGCGGGGTAATGTCGGTAACTGCAACGCCTGCTTTCAATTCGCTATCTCCCGCAGGTGCAGCTACTGCAATAGGTGCAATTTGCTGCGCCAACTCTTCAAGAAATTGCCGGGCCTTTTTGGCTTCTTCCAGTAGCTGTTTAGGCTCTCCTGGCTGGAGACATTCGATTACCAGTGGGCCGCCGGTGAAGCCGCCTTTTTTCAGACGAGCAAGGACCGCTGGGAAATCGACTTGTCCTGTCCCCGGCGTTACGAGGACATTTTTGGGGTGCTTGTAGTCTTTGACGCACATCCCACTGACAAGGCCATCGACTGTTTGGGCATCTATAACAGGGTCGAGCCTGGCATCGGAATAATAGAGGATATTGCCCGGGTCATACCAGATACGAAAGTTTTTGTGACCAACAAGTTCAACTGCTTTGCGGCATTGAGGGCCGGTAGCGTTGAGGCCGCCGTGTGGTTTCAGACTGATACCGATACCTTTTTCGGCAGCGTAGTCGCAACATTCGCCAATGGCTTTGTAATACGGCTCATAGAGATTCTGGTCGCCCGTTCCGCCCATCAGGAGGTTCTTTGCGCCGCAGGAAGCACAGTTGTCGATAAGTTTTTTAAGGCCCTCAATGCCGGCCTCAAGTGACTTTGCTACAGGGATGTCGCCGCCATAAACAGATAAGATTGTCAAAGAGCGTTTTTTCACCTCCTCACCGATTTGCTGAGCCTCTTCGAGCGTGGTGGAGACTGAAATTATCAGTCCTGTCTGGGATTTGGTTGTCATCAGGCCGGCATATTTGAAACCTGCTTCTGCAATCGCATCGAGCGATGTGCGGTAATCGTATTGGTCCCACGGGCGGGTGTAGCAGCCGATTTGCCAGGGGCTTGCTGTAGATTCTTCTTTGGCTGGCGCAGTTACCGCAAGAGAGATAGTGACACCTGCTGCACCGAGCTTGATAGTCTGAGATAAGAAATGTCGGCGAGTCAACTGATTCGATGAGTTCATAGCGATAATCTCCTTATTTTGTCGCCACAGTATATAAGTAGTCTGTATTATCCTTCCCTAATTTGTCGTTTTGCGTGGTCGTAAATCATTCGTTTGCCGCTGTCGAACGCCCGAACTGCCATTATGCAGGCGACGGCGTGCTGGTAGCCGGCATCTATGGAGGCATTCGGCGTCTGGCGGCTGCGGATGCACTGGAGCCAGTCGAGGAAATGGTCAGGCCGCTGGACCTCCTGAACGGGATTTTTGCCGCGTATTTTACCTTTTCTTTTCCCGCCGCCTTCGGCAGTAAGGACGGGGGCCATCCAATCGACCATATCGAGGACTCCCTCGTCGCCGAAAATTTTGAAGCTGTTGCCGCTGCCGTTGCCAAAGTTTGTAGAGTAGCTGACCATAAAACCTTCAGGGTAAATCCACAATGCCTGGACATGGTCGGGGCAGGTGAACTTGTGCTCGTCTTTCCAGGTAAATGTGCCGCCTAAGCAGACACAACTTGTCGGGAATTGTGCGCCTGTGATATAGTGGACCAGGTCTATAAAGTGGCTGCCGAGTCCGGGGACAGGGCCGTCGGAAAATTCGCGGTAGCCATACCAGCCCGAATAAAGAACCGGGTCGAATGGGCGCGCAGGGCGGTCCATCAAAAATTCCTTCCAGTCCACATCTTGTTCTTTGACGTCTTTGACGTATGAATACCAGTAAGGCTGCTCACCGTTGCGGCACTGCTCGATTCGGGAAACTATCCCGAGAATGCCTGTTTTGTAAAGCTCACGGCAGCCGGTAAAACTTGGAAGGCTGCGAAGTTGTGTCCCTATCTGGGCAATAATTTTTGCCTCTTTGACGGCATCATAAGTTTTGCAGAGCTTCTCAAAATCCATTGCGAGCGGCTTTTCACAATATACGTCCTTGCCGGCTTTTGCTGCGGCCTCAAGGTGCGTGGTGTGCTGGTGGTCGCAGGAGGCAATCGTAACGGCATCGACATCTTTCAAAGCCAGCAGGTCACTGTAGGATGAGAATTGGCGGGCCTCTCTGCCGAACCATTCTTTGATTTTGGCTGCTGCCTCTTCACGCCGAAGCCGCCACGGGTCACAGACGGCGGTGATTTCGACATTCTGGCTCTCGGAGTGTTTGTGTATATCGGGCATATGAGAACCGAGACCTCGGCCGCCGCAGCCGATAATTCCGATTGAAAGACGGTCGTTGGCGCCAATGACGCGGCCATAGCTGACAGCGGATAGAGCAAGGGCGGCGCTACCGGCTGCCTTTAGAAACTTGCGGCGAGAGTAATAGGATTTCATAGACAAATCTCCTACGAAGAAACAAATTGGTAAAAGTTACATTCTGCACTTGCTTAATTCAATCATTTAGCAAGCCACAACGCAAGAGAATTTGTCTTCGTGCTAATTGACCATGCGCAAAATGAGATTAACCGCCGAAAACGTAAAGGACGCAGATAAAAACTTATGGTTCGATGTTGCTCACCATCCTGAGAGCTTGTCGAAGGGGAAAATAACTCTCCATTCTCCGTAGTAGAGCTACTGCGAAGGATGAATGCGAACTCGGTGTTCCGCGGTGAGAAATACGGGTTAGCCCAGGATTTTTGGCGTTAGCCATTCCGTGGCGAATACAGACCTCAACCATCCTCGTCAAAAAGTCAGGTTTGGTTTTCTGTGCTTTCTTCTGCCCGTGCGGCTCGGCCTTTATCGAATAGTAGTTTTCAGTTTTGGCAGGGTCTTTTTCAATTCTACTAAAAAGGCCTCATTTGTTCTTTGTGTCAGCGGACTGCCGGCAGGATATAGCGAATCATTATTTCATTTTCAGGGTCGGGGGTCGCATGGTTACCGCCAGTAAACACAACCACCATTTCCAAACCCGGTAAAACAACAATTCTCTGTCCACCCCAGCCGGTTCTCAGATACGACTCATATGCTCCTGACCTGGTGTGATATGTCCGAAGAAACCATTGATAGCCATATCGTTCACCTTCAGACTCCTGCCAGCTTTCCGGTGACACACGTTGTTGAGCCTTTGTTGACCGCTCAACCCATTGCCTTGAAAGGATACGCTTGCCCTTCCACATTCCGCCATCCAGGTACATCTGACCAAACTTCAGCATATCTCTTGGACGGAGTTTAAGATTGGCAGCAGCGTGAATAATGTCAGGATTCATAAAATCCCATTTATATTCCTTAATACCAAGCGGTGTAAACAGGTGCTGCTGGGCAAAATCATCCATTCTTAGACCCGTAGCTTTCCTGATAACTTCGCCAAGAATATTTACGTCTCCACCGCTGTAATACCACCTTGTTCCAGGTTCGGCCACTACGGGCTTGGCGAGGATATACTCGATTGGATCCGCTGCGTGAAAAGACTGTATGATATCGTTCTTCTCGTTCCGGGTGTTTACCGACACATCCATTTCATTCCATTGCAGGCCTGAAGTCATCGTAAGCAAATGCTCTACAGTGATTTTATCCTTCTTCTGGTCTTTCAAATGGGAGTACTCCGGAAAGAAACTGAAGACCTTTTGATTCACGTCCTGAATCTGGCTGTGGTCAATGGCGATACCTACAAGAGCGGATGTAATCGCTTTTGTTATAGAGGCTATATCATGAGTTGTATTGGCATCGTAGTTGACAAACTCACCTCTGAATTGCTCCCCTTTGTAGTCGTATCTATACCCGCTGAAATACTCTTCGAACACTAAATCCCCTTTTCGAGCAATCAGGATGCTGTGGATGTTTCGGTACTTGTCCCTATGAATTGCTTCAACGAGAGCGCGAAGGGGCTTCTCGCTAATCCCGGCATTACTTAGACTTGCTGTTTCCCAGCCGTCATTGGTCTGCTCCGGCATCTGATAGGTGTACTTGGGCGTGCAGGAAACCAAGCACACAGCAAGGCACAGAATTAGTGAAAGGGCTTTAGATGAGTATCTTGTCATTTCCTTCTCTTTCTGCTGTTAACCGGAATGTGACATTTGTGATTTTACATTGCGCTGCTGAGAATACACAAGCCAGGCAAGGCCGAGTCCAGTCACAATCCCGTACTCGAAACCACCCCTCCCCCCATTGAGCCATACCAGACCGGTCAGCGTCCATCCTGTCATGCTGAACAAGACCCACAGGCTTGCGCGTTTTATGTGCCGACGGAATGTCCACCATTGTGGCATACTCAGAAAAAACCCGAATGTAGCAACTGCCGACCAATATCCCGTCAAGTGCAAGCCCCAATGGTGCACGAAGATGAGCTGGACGGTCTGTCCAAGTGGATAACCCGCTGCAAAGCCGACAGCGCTTGCCACGATGAACCGTATCGGGGGCACACCAACAGCTCGAACAATAAGCCATTGCAGGCAAGCTATAACTCCACCCCATACGAATCCCTTTCCCATACGAGCCCATATTCCTGGCTCGCCCCCTAATAAACTGGCTGTCTGGCTGCCCAAATCATAACCGAGGAACATCGCAACTGTGGAGAGCAGAACGCCGATAAGCCAGGGTGTAATCCGATATTTCCCATATAAACGCTTAAAAAACACAATTTTTCCCATACAGATTCAATAATCCGACATTTCGCATATTAATCCGCCAGAGGCGGATAAAACACCTGGCTATGCAACCAAGCCATTTGGCATCAAAATGATACAAAAATCCTGTCTGAAATGAAACAGTTTTGAAGCATTTTTCAAACTTGCCGCAAAAATCGCTGGTGGGACAACTTCCTCCACCATTTGGTGTCCCTAATGGGACTATGGAGTCCTTATGGACAACGTCCAAAGTTCAATGCCAGGAGCCGGCTGGCGGTCGGTCGTCAGGGCGTCTTCGCAAAACACCAAAGGTTTTTGTCCGTGCGCATAAACAGCTCACCGTTCGAGGCAGCGAGGGAGGCATTGGTGGCCTCGTTCACCGAATTCGTGGCAAGCAGCTCGAACTGGGGATCGGCGCGGAGCACGAATACGTCGCCGGACTGGTTCGGCACGTAGATTTTCCCGTCCGCCAGCAACATTGAGGACCACGAGCTGCTTTTTTCTCCCTGACCTTTCAACTGTTGTTCCCACACCGTCTTTCCGGTCTTGAGTTCGACGCACTCGGCGATCCCGTGGTAACTAATGACATAGAAGTGCCCCTCATGGATGACGCCCGAGCCGATCCGGCTCTTGGCGATTTCGATTTCCAGATGCCACAGCCGCCGGCTTTCGGTTACGTCGCCGCTGCCGCCCGGCTTGACGGCAATGACATTGCCTTTCTCCATACCGCTGCTCATGGCCACGACGACATTCTCGCCCCACACGGGCGTTGCGTAGATCGTCGCGCCTATGACTTTGCTCAACCAAAGCTGCTCACCGGTTTTAGGGTCGTAGGCAGCAAGACGGTAAGGGAAAGCCATGACGATTTCGTCGTGGCCGTCGGCCTTGACGATAATAGGCGTGCTCCACGTGCCACTGGGGTTTCCGCTATCCCCGGATCCACTCGGCCCTTCTGGACCACCAGGGCCGCCCGGACTACTGGGACCGCCCGGGCCACCACCGGCGCCTGGTCTGCCAGGGCCACCCGCTCCGCCCGGGCCTTCGGACGACTGTTGCTCGCTGGGGTCAACCTTGGGCGGCTCGACCTCCCATACGACCTCGCCGATGCGTTTGTTGACGGCGATCAGCCGGGCCTTCTCGTCCGGGCCAAAGGGCAGGATGCACAGGTCGCCATACAGGATAGGCGACGAGGCGTTGCCGAACATATGGCTCATCTTGCCCAGGTCGCGGTGCCAAAGCTCCTTGCCGGCGAAATCATAGCAGTAAAGCCCAGCCGAGCCAAACGATGCGATGACCCGCTCGCCATCCGTAACCGGCGTGGCGGAACAATAGGGATTGTTCGGTTGTTGTGTCTGCTCCTTGTCGCTGTAAGCCGCCCCGGATTGCCAAAGCAGCTTGCCGTTGGCACGGTCGAAGCACATCACCGTCCGGCGATTCCCGCCGTCTAATGCTTGCGTGACGAAGACGCGATCGCCCCAGACGATGGGCGAGGAGTTGCAGGGCCCGGGCAGTGGGACGTGCCATCGCACGTTCTCGGTCGTGCTCCATTTGACGGGCAGGTTTTTCTCTGAAGACACACCGTTTCCATCCGGCCCGCGCCAGCCCGGCCAGTTTCCAGACGGCGTTGAGAACGCCGTTGCAGCCACAAGCAATACGGCCAGACAACACACGACTGGCTCGTTCTTCCTCATTCTGAATCTCTCTTTTATTTTGGTTGAATAAAATATTCGCATAAGTAATTCTTCAAACTCTTTTCTCTGTGATTTCCCATATTAATCCGCCAGAGGCGGATAAAACGTTTGGCTACGCAGCCAAGCCTTCTAATTCCACAATAATGTCAATGTCAAAATCTTCCTATGATTAAAATGAATTGACGTATTTTTTACGAATTTTATTGCCAAATACGCCAAAATCCAAAATATTGGACTTAGAAATACTGTTAAAGTGTGATTTTTTACAGACCTCAACCATAGATTCTTCCGGTTGTGTCCGTTAGTTAAGACAGTCCTTCTTACTGCTTACTATGCGGGTTCTAAGGAGAGCCTATAAGCCACTCTTCGGCGAGGGCAGCCAGGTCGCCAATATCGACACGTCCGCTATGGTCTATATCAATCCCATCGCACCAGAGAGGTGACAAACAGGGCTTTTCCCACTTGTCAGCCAGCTTTGCATGGTCAAGGAAATCAACCTGTGAATCGCGATTGAAGTCGCACAGGCAGGTAACTATCTGTAGCCCATCTTCCAGAGTGGCCTTGGCGGCCT
>Ga0315293_10006051_pt1 | contig 11344 bp, 10 predicted proteins | sample YL17G13_20_MG_FD_203071 | JGI IMG/M metagenome (GOLD analysis project Ga0315293, IMG submission 203071) | Sediment microbial communities from Yellowstone Lake, YNP, Wyoming, USA - YL17G13_20 | ecosystem: Environmental > Aquatic > Freshwater > Lake > Sediment | place: USA: Wyoming | collected... | reverse complement strand
CCCACCGTTGGCAATTGATGGCGTAAAGATATTGCCGGACAAAGGTTTCTTGTGGAGCGCTGGAGCCATATTTAATCCGATACTTGCGAGCTAGGTCATTGTAGGTATATTATATCATGACAGATAAACTCTACAACGTACACGGTACGGAACCGGGAAACCCGTTTATCATCAATGATGAGGACGATTGGGACGGTCTAACATTCCGTAAGGAGTTGATTTACGCAGGGAATTTCAGAAAGCGCAACAGCGACACTAATCAACCCTTCATTATTGACGAAATGAAGCTGGCACATTGGGAGCGAGTCGGTAATCAAATGCTCGCCAATGGGGTTAATGTCCCGCTGCCCTTGAAGCACAACGATTCCCCTGAAGCTGGTCGCGGAAAGACCTTGAGGTATGAGCGAGCAATCAATAATCAAGGTATCCCCGCGCTGTATGCGGTTTTGAAATTCCGCGATGCAGAAGCTGCTAAAATGGCTGGCTCAACGGACGTATCTATATTCGTGCCAGAAGCTCCCGTGTATGACGGCAAGGGCAACGAATACCCTTACCCGATTCGGCATATCGCTTTGACTGACTATCCGGTTATTCCAAACCTAGAAGGGTTTGAACCGATTGCAGCATCGCTTGACGTGTTGGAATTAGGATACCTTAATAAGCTAATCCCTAAAGATAAGGGCACGCAGACTTTTATAGCCGGGGCAGGTGCGGAAAATGCAGAGCATCACGGACCTAGTAAAACGTCGGCTACACTGCATGGGGCCGCAGCGGTATTAGCAGCTAGAGAAGTCCACCACTTAGGCAAGAGGTTTGGTAAAACTGCAATTAGGCAATATAAAAAAGGCGGAGTTAAGCGAGTTATTCGCGCTGCTAAAACATTTGATAAAGTAACTAGAGTTGCTAAAGTTGCCCCACAAGCTATCGGTGCGCATTTGGGTCAACCATTCTTTAAGCATAAGGCAGCTATGGCGGCGGAAGCTACGGCTAAGGCTAGGCCAATAAGAACAGCTATAGCTAAGGTAGCTCGCACAGTAGGTAATAAGATACCTCACGTCGGACTACTCGGCGCTGCCGCAGGCGGGCTATTCGCCGCAGAAGCCATCAAGTCAGGAATTAGTGGGGTTAGTCGATACCGTAATAGGGGTAAAGAATTATCCTTATCCGATAAAGTGCGAGAGTTAAAGGCTGCTTTGGCTCTTGATTTTAGTGGACTTGAATTAGGCGGACCCGGCTCAGGACCAATAGCAGGAGTTAAGCGCGGGCCTTATAATATCGACAGGGCAGTGGGCCATGCAGCAGCTAAAGTTGGTGAAACTGTTAGCCGAGTTACACGCGGAGCGCTCACCGGAAGAGTTGCTCGATATGCTGCTAAAGGCGAGGCTATAAATTTCTTAGCTCGACAGATACGCGGAGATGATGAAAGCCGCCGATGGTCCGCTTATGGGACTTATGGGGCGGCTTCAAAAGCCGTACAGAAAACCTTAGAAGCCGACCAGTATTTTCAAGAGTCCGCTAGGGAATCTAAAAAGTTAGCTGCCGCAATTAAATTAGCTAAACCAGCGCATAAACTTAAAACTATTGCCAATTCAGTAAGGTACGCTAATTTGAAAGCGAACTTAGCCGGATTGTTTGCAGGCACAGCCGCAGTAGGTGCTGGATTAACCGGACACCATTTATTCAAAAAATCAAAAACGTATAAGCCCGCCGAGAAAAAGCTAAGCCATACTCTTGAACTCGGCGGACCCGGTTCAGGACGGCGCAAGCTAACAGAATACGCAGGAGCTATTGTCCGCAGCCCAATTGCCCACGTTGCAGGCGCTGGCGAGGCTATTAACTTCGCAGCGAAGAAATTACGCGGCGATAATGAAGACCGTCGCGCATCTAGCTATCTTGCAAGCGCTGCTGGACACGCAACCGTACACTCGCTATTAGCAGCGCAGCGAGATAAGAAACTCGCTGCGCTTGTCGGTAAAGATCCTTCTGCAACGCGAATAGTGCGGCACTTCCCATTCGGAGTAATTAAAAAGGTTTCGCATGTAAGCAGAAATAGGTCGCTTGCACATACCGCAGCATTACTAACTGCTGCGGGGCTGGTTGGCGCAGGTATGATGCGTAAGCGTAAAGAGCTTAGTTTGAGCGGAGTAGTAGACGCTAAGGGGAACCATCACGCGGAAAAGGGTGGGCGATTTGTACCTAAAGAGGGCGGGGCAGTCTCTTCTCGAACAATGCGCCGCAGATTAAACGCCATTAAGCCGAAGAAATTTGTTTACGATAACATTGGACCAATTCCTAACAGGGAATCCGATGAGAGTCTTAGGGAATACACTAAGCGTAAGCGTGAATTTAGAATGCAACATAAAACCGAGAACCCTAGATATTTTAAGGATACGTCGGAAGAGAATGTAAAGCATAATCTCCCAGCTAGCGTATTCCAAGCAGTGAAGCACGGTTCCCTATTAGGAACCGAAGCAGCGGCGGCTACGGCTGGCGGAACCTATGCTTATCACGCGGTTAAAAGGGCTTTAGAGACTGATTCCAACGCTATTAAAGGCGTTACTATTCCTGAGAACCTGCCTAGTAAAGAAGCGTTGGACGAGATACAGAAAACAGGTAGTCCCAAAACATATAAGAAACCGGGAAAGGCTGGCGCAGTGGGTGAAAGAGTCCCAAATATAAACCAAAAAACTGCTCACTTTGCAAGCGCAGAGGCTAAGCACCTAGGAGTAAGTAAGCTAACTAAGGCAAGAGTTAAAGCGATAAAAGATACTGTAATGGCTGATGCAGTCGCAACAGCTAAGCATAAAACAATAGGCGGGCTAACCGCTAACATACTCGCCAAAGGTGGGGGGATGGGAAAGGTAGCAGATGCTATTGCTTTAAGAAAAGCTAGATTAACTAAAGTTGCAGTAGGCAGGTTAAAGAATCTAAACTGGAGACACGCAGCAGCAGCAGCAGCAGTTGCCGCAGCCGCTTCACACGACATCGGCGAAAGATTCACCGCGACCAAACACCATATTGGAAATGTAGTCAAGTCTTTAAGGGGCAATAAATAATGGCAGGCTTTCAGCAACAAAACGATGGGCAAGTTCCGAACGACGGGCAACAGCCGCCAGAACAAGATATGGTGGTTGACGCTACCGCATTGAGAATTGCGGATATGCTTGACATCGACCTAAGCGGCGCGAGCAGTGCGGAGCAAGGCACAGAGATTGTAGCCAATGCAATCGAAGACCTTATTACACGTATGCACGAAACCATGAGCGGGCAGGGTGCGACTGAAGACCCCAACGCGGAGGAAGACCCCAACGCGGAGGAAGATCCCAACGCTGAAGACCCCAACGCGGAGGAAGACCCCAACGCGGAAGAAGACCCCAACGCTGAGCAAGACCCCAACGCGGAGCAAGACCCCAACGCGATGATGCCGCGGGTACAACAAAAACCTAACCCTTTTCAAAAGAAGAAGCCAATGCAAAAAGGGTTGGCCGCATCTTTCGGGCCTATGATTATGAGTATGGCGAGCGAAAATCGCGAACTGAAGATTGATAGGCTTACCGAAACGGGGTATATCCTGCCAGCAGTGGCCAAGAAAATGAAGTCCCAATACTTGAATGAAAATTCATTAGCGCTTTCATTGTCATCTGAGAGCGGTTCAGATGGCTTTGATAATATACTTGCATTGATTCTTGCCAATGGTCCGGTTGTTCAGTTTAACGAGGCAACAGGCTCTCAGGACGCTATGCACGTACCACTAGCTCACAATGGTAGGCTAGCCCTAAGTTCTTCGCAGCAGCAAGATGCGCAGTTCAACCCTCTAATTGCGGATGCTGAAGCCCGCGCTATTAAGGCAACAAAATAGTTTGCGACTGCCCCACTATTCCCCTAGACTTATGCACTAGGTAAGAACCTACTCGAACACTTAATAAGGCTTTATTGCAATGGCTCAAACGATCTTATCCGAAAAGAAAACAACCGGCGATATTATCCGCTATGAACTGCGGGGAGATTACTGCCGGGTAGCTGCTCCTGTATATAATCGGAGCAATGCCGCTTTGACCATTGCCGATCCAATGGGATATCCATTGCAAATCGATGAGTCAGTATCGGGGGCGTTCCAGTTTGCAAATGTTGCCGGGCAGGCCGCTGTAGTTGGTTTGCTTCTCCGCACAAAACCGTATTCTGCGGTTGCCGATAATGCGGTGACGACTGAAATCGTTTTGGTTCGTGGGCCAGCAATTATTGACAAGGCCCAGTTGCCTACAGTGGATTATGCCGCTGCGGGCTTTACTCTTGCCACTCTTGTTACGGCTCTCGTTGCCCTACACATCATCCCGCTTGCTGAACAATCTGTAACTGCTACTCAGTCTAAGTAATTGAGTCGAAGATAACTTACCTAACAAGAACGCATCGGAGCTTTAGTTATGTCCAGTTTGCTATTAGACGTATTCAATCAAGATGCGTTCTCTTTTATCAGCCTTACGACAGCTATTAACAAGTTGCCGGAATTGCCAAGTAAACTTGGCGGCATGAAGCTGTTTAAGCAAACCTCAATTGCGACCGCTGTTGCAACGGTTGAGGAAAGCCTTGGCAAGCTATCGCTGATTACTTCAGCCCCTCGCGGAACGCGGACGGCTGAAATGGTTCACGAAAAGCGACGTACACGGGCTTTCCCTGTTCCACACTTGCCAGCATTCGATACGGTTAAGGCTGACGAAGTTCTTGGAATTAGGGAATTCGGAAGCGGAACAGACGGCAGCGACGGCAACCCCGAACTGTCTTCTATTCTGCGGACCATTTCCAGCTTGGTTAATAACCGGCTAGAACGAATGAAAGACGCCATCGAAGTTACGAAGGAATGGCAACGCTGCGGAGCAATTCAAGGTATTGTGTACGAACCAGACGGTTCAACGGTTATTTGGGATTGGTTTACTGAATTTGCCATTACTGAGGATTCTTTCGCTTTCGATTTCTCCGCAACCCCTACTACCGACGTGAAAGTTACTGCTCAAAAGATTTGCCGATCTATGCAATTCTCGTTGGGTCGCACGCCGCATACTGGTATTCAAGCCATCTGCGGCGACGATTTTTGGGATGCCTTTATTAGTTGTAGCAGTGTGAAAGAAGCCTATAAATACTACGCATCGAATACCATGTTGCAGCAACAGCAGCGCAACGGGTTTATGTTTGCGGATATCAATTGGATCAACTACACAGCTAGAGTTGGATCTACCGACCTGATTCCAGCAGCAGTAGCTAGATTTGTCCCAATTGGTGCTGGCGATTGTCTGCAAGAGATTTATGCTCCCGCAGATTTCGTCGAAGCCGTAAATACGATGGGTCAGCCGTATTACGCAAAGCAAGAGAGGATGCCTTTCGATAAGGGTATTGACCTCCACGCGCAAAGTAATCCGCTGATTATGTGCAATCGACCTAGCGTTCTCAAGAAGGGTACGATTGCCTAATGGTTCGCTAGGAGCGAATTAGCGCGGGAGCGTGCGGAATAACCCGCGCCGACTTATCTCGGCTGCGGGTTATTTTATTATGGATATTACGGCGACCGTTTCGATAGATTTAAGCGGATTGCAGAAGTTTGAATCTAAAATCGACGAGCAACTGGCAGGTGGTGGGGAGGGTCCGATAGCCCAATGTCTTGAATTATGGGCTTTTCGCTATCGCTCATACATCCAACTAAGATTTGATGCCTACAGCAAGGGCGGCGGGAACTGGAGACAGTTAGCTTTATCGACAATAAAGAAACGTCGAAAAGGTAAATCCAACGTCAAGATGTTCCGCGAGAGCTTAGCAAGAAATACCAAAAAGAAGGGGCAGCTAGTCAACGCTGGCGGAACGTATACTATACTGCGGGACACAGGGATTTTATTCGCAGCATTAGCTCCAGTATTTTCAAATGCCCCCGGCGCGATAGAGGAACGGATACCCTTTGGAATAAAGGTTGGTTACGGCGGACCTCAATTGCATGACGCGGGCGGCACAGCAACCATAGCGGATATTGCAAGTTTCCATCAAAACGGTTCCCTTCCAAACTTGCCGCAGAGAGAAATAATTGTAGCTCCAGACGATACACTATTAAGAACAATGGCTAACGATATGACGAAAGCGCTACATGAGTCTGCAAGCTAACCCATTTTCAAAAGTGTACGACGGGGTTTATAGCCTGTTGTTCGACGGGGAAGATAATGAGCTATCTAGGCTTATCAAGGTAGGCAACCGAGTCTCTTATAGTGAATTAAATGAACTCGGCAGGGTCAGCATTAAAGAGAATGTTACTACTGCGGATGTTCCCGAATTGATTCTGGTAGACGAGGGCGGTTCATTAAACATTCACGCCAATTCTAGCAGCGGAAGTTATCAGCAAAACTTGGGGCTTTACACTTCGACCGGGGATTACCGCTACGGAATAATTGCGTCCCGAATCAATTGGTTTATGTGGTGCAACGTAGCTAAATGGGGAACCAAGTTAGGCGAAATAACTTGGAACGGAAACCATTTCGTTAAGGGCTTGCAGGTTATCCCAATTCAAATCGGGGAGAGTAACCCCGAAAGAAATCGAAACATTAAAGGCTGGAATATAATCTGGCGACTTCAGCTAGATTTGAGAATACCTAACAGTGACCTAGTTTACAGGGAAGCGTAATATGGCAATTCATGGCGGGCGATTTGGCACTATCAATGGAATTCCTGCCGTAAAATCTTGGCAGATTAACGACGACGGTAATCTATCGAGGTTCATCAACTCAGCTACGGCAATGGGGCACGGGCGTAGGAAAGGTGTATCGCAATGGGCGGGCGGTTATGGTTCACACGGAGCAAAACCCGCTGTAATGCCAGCGAAGTTTTTTAGCTTCGCTGGATATACTGCGCCGGATAATGACACCGCAAACGGCGACGGACAAGTCTATTTGGGAAATGCAATCGTCGATTCCGTTAATATAACTTGGGATTGGGCTGGCGGCGGAGTGCTACAACATCAAGTTGGATTCTCCGGGGATTTGGCTTTAACGTCAACGCCTAACCACGCTGCATATCTGGACTCTACTATTAGCGGCCCTCAAGCAGTGGGCCTATGCTCTATTCAGCACAGTATTGACGGCTCAGCGTGGGTAACGACTGCGAACATTACACAGGCTCAGCTTAACATCGTCGCAGCTAATTCAGCGTACATCAATTCTAGCACGGCTTCAGGGACAGGAAGAGTTCCCGGACCTATTGACTGGACGGCTAGCCTAGCTGTTGATGGGGAATTGTTTGGTAACGGAGTATCAAAAAATGCCGATTACTGGTGGAGATTCTACATTAACGCCACCGAATTTTATGAGTTGAAATGGGGGACGGTTAAGGGATTCAGCGGACTTACCGTTGACAGAGAATCTCAGAAAGTAGTGTCCCACTCAATAAATATCGAAATGAACGCTACTTCAGATATTGTAGTGCCGGGAACCCCGGCAATGGGCTATATTAAACTGCCAGATACCACTACATACTGGCCGTTCTAAGCTAGGTGACTTGTGGCCAACGATATAATAGGCGCTCCCGAGATTATCGTAATCAAAGGACGCCTATTTTATTTTCATCCCTTAACCGATTATGATGAAGCCTGTTTAGAGTCTTGGGTAAAGTGGCGCACGGGCAAAGATGACATAGACACTTTATACAGTGAATTAGAATCCATCGCAGGGGCAGCGCAGATTCTCTATTACAGTTGCAGGAAGTCAGAGCTTAGTGAAACTGTAATATCCTACGCACAGTTCCTTAATGGTGATGAGGCGGCGTGCCAAGATGTTTATTTAGCATGGATTAAAGTAAATACCTACGACGGGCCTAAGTCTAGCATAGAAGCTACGCCGGGAGACGGTTCCGAAAAATGCTCAGTAAGTGACATATACGTCTTACTGGGCAGATTTTATAAATGGGCTTCCCCCGAAGTAGTAAGGCAAATGACTAGACGGCAACAGATAATTTACTTAGAAGCTACTGTGCAAAAGCAGCCGAATAAACTGTCATTTGATTCTGAAGAAGACTTTATGTTGTGGAAGAGAGACTCTGATGTCTAATGAAGCCAACATCGATCTTAAAGCCAATGCAGCCGGTGTAAAAATCGGCGTGGGTGAAGCACGTAAAGAAATTGAGAAGTTCTCAGAGCAATCGAAAGCTGCTCTTAGAAGCCTAAACACAGCTTCAAAAGAAATGGAAGAACAGTTTACGGCTTTAGATGAATCCTTAGCACAGACAGGGGAAACTGCGGAAGAGGCTAGCTCCTCTTATTTGGAATTAGCTAAGACCGCTGTAATGCTAGGTGCATCATTTACAAAGATAGGGCAAGCTGTTTTTGCTGCGGAATTAGCCTATGAAGGGCTGAAGATTGGGCTTGAAAATACCGGGCAGTCTATGACGGTATTAGACAAATCTCTTACAAAATCTCAACAGTTAATAGATGACGCGGGCGGCGACGTAACTAAGCTAACCAAAACTCTAGCAGATATGGGGGTGACGGCTGAAGATGTAGGTATTAAGGTTGAAAATAATTGGACAAAATCAACCGACGCAATTAAAAAAGCTGGGAGTGAATTAGCCGGTGGCAGCTATATGGGAAAATTCGTAGCTGAATTAAAAAGAGGGGCACTTGAGGGCGAGGGGGTACTGTCTGATTTTGGTAAGTATATGAAAGATTGGGGCGAGGATTTAGGGCGGCAGGCAAAAGAGGGGGTCGAAGACTTAGCGGGCGGCTTAGGCGGCGCAGCAACAGCGGTTAGAGATGTTCTCTCAAAGGCTATGGGCGCTGATAGTGAGTCGCTGGCCGATGAGAAAAAAGGAGTTAAGATACAAGAAGAGACTGCGGCGGCAGCTAAGCTAAAAGCTATTCATGATGCGATGTTCGCTGAAGAAATAGCCCGGCAAAAAGAAGTTAATAAAATAATTGAAGAGGGCAAAGCGGAGATTGAAAAGCGCACGCAAGCCGTGAAAGAACAGGGGGTTATTGAGGTTGCCACTTCCGGGCAGCTATCGGCTATGCGGGATGATGTATTAGACTATATGCAAAAGTTGGACGGAATTGACGGCAACTCTGTAAAAGCTGCTGAAAAGAAATTAGAACTTCTCCAAAAATATGCCGATTTAACTGCGGCGATAGCGAATAAGGAAGCGCAAGAAGCTGCGGAGAGGATTGAGCGAGAACTCCATCAAATGCAGTTGGAAGAAGCCGATATTAAAAAGAAAGAGGAAACTAGAAGGAACGCGGATTTAGCAGGATTTGCTTTAGAAAAAGAGGCTTACGAAGAGGGGCTAGTAAAGAGTAAAGCCATTGAGCAAATTAAAAATGAGCAGAAGCTGCAAATGCTGCAACTTCAGGGTGCGACTGAGGAAGAAATGCACCAAGCCCGTATGGGTATGCTTACCGAAGAGTTGGACAAGATAAGAGAAACTGCAAGATTTGAAATGGCTCAAGCAAGAGAGGCTACAGCCCTCAAAAAGGCGGATAATGGGCAGGTTGCAGATGAGGAAAAGCGGCTGAAAGATATTGAAGATCAAAAAGACAAGGACGCTGGAATAAACCAGCCGGAAGCTAAGAAGCAGCAGACGAATAAGGAACGACTAGCGGAAATCAAAAAGGCTAAAGATTACAAAAAGGAAATAGTTCAACGGCGGAAAGACAACATAAAAAGCAAAAAGGCCGGTGGAATAGCTGATAAACGAGCAATGGTAGCTTACAAAAAGAAAATGGGTGCCGAGCGAATAGCCGAAGCTGACGAAAATTCTCCGGCCTCGCTACACCATAAGTATCAGGGTTCAGAAGCAGGCTACACGGGGTCGGACGTAGACCCCTCAATGAAAAAGTTGTTAGAGGCTGCACAAACAACCAACGTCAACGAAGAGAGAATGATTAAAGCGCTTGAGGGCGTAGGGGGATTAGCCTAATGGCAGGAGAATTTTCAAGTGTACCGTGCGCAGAAGAACACGGCACAGCGCGAGAGGACTACGACAACAATCAACCGGGGCAAGCATCAGTGGTATTGCGATGCGCTTGGTCCGACCGCAACGCTTTGATGACAGATTTGCTTACTTTTCCGAGATATTTCCCATATTATATCGGAGTTAAAAAGTACGCTTTTCACTGCACCGCTATTCCAGCGCCGGGTACTGGATACTCAAATGTTAGCCCCACGGATCAAGCGTGCCTTTATACGCAAGCGTTAGTATCCGTGCAATATGGGTCGCAGATAACAGATATCGGCTCAGAGTCTATTGAGCCAACTATTGAGTATGACGTATTAGACCATAGGCGATTTAAGTGGGTGGCGGGCGGAAGTACCGGCGTTCCGCTATTAGAAGGGGAAGCCCCTCCTCTAATATCGCGAAGCCTTAACATCATGCGAACAAAATACCGTATGGCGGCGGTTCCCCCTGAAATGCTGACTTGCATCGGGAAAGTCAATGATTCAGTGTATACTAGCTTAACGCTAGGACTGTCCTTTGCTGCCGAAACACTGCTATTTCAGCCACAAAGCGCTTCGCAATCGTTTACAACGGCGGGCACTTCAGGGTTTACAATATCTTTCAAGTTCTCATATAAAGCTAATGGATGGAATAAGTTTTGGCGCACTGAAACGCAATCGTGGTCTAATGTGTATATTGATGGTGGATCACAATACAAGCCCTATACTTTAGGTGACTTCGCGGCACTATTTGCATAAGGAACAACAATGGCAGATAGTTTAGAATATCTTCCTAAAGGGGAGCGGATAACCGCAGAGCATTACCACGAAGTCACTCGCGCAGCAAGGGCTATGCTAGGCGCTGGCGGCGGCGTAGGAGACGCGGACGGCTTCGCGGTTAAGCCGGTTAAAAATTTGAGCAAATCTATAATTGTATTTAGCACATATTCCGCTGTTCAATACAGTATAGGCCAATTATGTTCGGGGCAGACTACTTCGGGCTTTACTGTATACAGTGTTAGAAAATATGCCCATAGCCTAGCTGGAGAGGGTGGCGGAGTTGCTGGATGGGGCAGAGTTTTAGTAGTATTTAATTTCGCAGCAGTTACTGCTGGCGGCAGAAATCATGCAACCATAATCCCGTGGGATAGCCCTATAAAGGTTAAGGCCGATCCCATAAATTATCCAACGGCGGGAACAATTTGCGGGCCAGCAGAGGGTGACGTATTAGCTTCAAAATACGGTCATGGTTTAATATGCTTATCTGCTAAGCAAGCCACGACAGATTTAATTGAAGTAGTTGCTTGCGGTTCCCCTATGCGGCACAGGGGGAGATTAGAGAGTGTATTGACCACTACGGGGGTTGCGAGAGTTATTCTTGACACATGGAACGG
>Ga0315293_10006048_pt1 | contig 11350 bp, 10 predicted proteins | sample YL17G13_20_MG_FD_203071 | JGI IMG/M metagenome (GOLD analysis project Ga0315293, IMG submission 203071) | Sediment microbial communities from Yellowstone Lake, YNP, Wyoming, USA - YL17G13_20 | ecosystem: Environmental > Aquatic > Freshwater > Lake > Sediment | place: USA: Wyoming | collected... | reverse complement strand
AGCCCGCTAGATAAGCGAAATAGGAATTCAAAGGCATCTTATACCCAACCGAATATCAGAAGGGATGGCACGAGATGCGAAAGGGAGTAGCAATGAAGGGGGTAATAAACGTCACCTCGTGCCGCTCATTTTCTGCATTATCCTATCATAATGCAGCTATCACTATTACGTCTCTTCTCCTTTATTAAGTTTTAGGTGCCAAAAAGACATCCGACTGAGATCAAGAGGACTTTGTCGCCTCCTCCACCGCCCCGAGGGGAGCGTCGGTCTTTATGCCCAGGCCGCAAAAATGAGTGCGAGAGGCCTGGTGGCCCCATGCGCGTAGCCGTTTTACCACATCATCTATCTTGCAGGGAGTGATATTTCGCCTCTCGCAGATACTATGATGATCATAGTACATGGGCACGGGCGCCTCATTGGCACAGATCTCCAGCAGCCTTCTGGCTCTGGCGCTCCCATCCAGTCGGGCCAAGGCCCGGTCGATGACATCCGGCTCCTGTATCCTGCCCAGCCATAGAGGCCCGGCCAGAACGGTTTTGCCCTGGCAGTGCCCGCAGATGCCTTCTGGCCGCAGCCCCGGCAGGGGAACGAAGCTGCCGCAGCAAGGGCAGTGCTCCATGTAGCCCAAGCTCTCCAGACATTCGTCCGCTGCCTTGGCTCCCTTGACCACCCTCAGATAAGTGCGCACATAATGATCCGTGACGTGGGTGAGCATGGGCTGCATGGCCTTGTCCAGCCGTGCCAGCTCTCGGGCCGCCAGGCCCAGCAGAATCCTCGCCCCTATCTCCCGGTGGTAGTCAGTACGAAGAGGCAGAGCCATGTACTTACGTATCCCGCTCTTGAGATGAGCTCCGCAGAGGGGCGCGGTATCGGTGGCGGTGATGAAGAGATAGGATTGGGCGGAGCGGCTTGCCGCCGCCAGGTAAGGCGAGGGCGAGCCGAAGGGGTCCAGGTCCACAGCCTGAAAGTGCCGCTCGTGCAGCAGAACGTTGGCGTTGCGGCAGGTGACCTCGCAGACCAGATCGTTTCTGGCCAGGTTTCTGCGGATAAGCTCACAAGCCCGGGGGCTGACGTCGTTTAGGGTGACGTTCATTACTTTGGCTTCCCTGGCCACCCGCAGCCCCCGGATGCCGCTGGCAGAGAGGGCGTCCAGATAGTCAGTCAGGCAAAGAGCCCGGGCCATGGCCACGCCGATGTCTCTATTGAGCTTCATCTTGGGATTGTAGAAGGCGCCATTCGCGTCGAAGGTGATGGCCCCTTCCCCGGTAAGATCCATTGCACAAAAAAACGATGTGGTCTGATTATAACTCTTTGCTTTCGGAGATTTTTATTAAGACCATGATAACGGATATAAAATAGAAAATCCACATATGCTTTATCTCAAGGGAGGAGAAATGAACGTCAAGGAAGGTACGAACTGGGACGCCTGGAAAGAGCGGTTTCCAGAGAAGTTCGTCCCCGAGGAGAAGATCTTTCAGATGGTCCATCCTGGTGCCAGGATCTTCATCGGCACGGCCTGCGGAGAGCCCCAGGCCCTGGTGGGCGCCCTGGTGAAGTACGTCCAGGCCCATCCCACCGCCCTCTTCGATGCCGAGCTGGTGCAGGTTTGGAACCTTGGTGTAACTCCTTATTCCGACAAGAAATTCAAAGACAACTTCAGGCTGAACTCCTTCTTCATAGGAGAGAGCACCAGGGCAGCGGTCAATGACGCCGCCGCAGATTACACCCCGATATTCCTCTCGGCTGTTCCCGACCTGATCTACAGAGAGACCATGCCCATTGATCTTGCCCTCATCCAGACCTCGCTGCCGGATATTGAGGGCAACATGAGCCTCGGCATCAGCGTGGACATCACTAAGGCCGCAATGGAGAAAGCTTCCCTGGTGGTTGCCCAGGCCAACTCACAGATGCCCTTTGTTTACGGCGACGGCATCGTGAACATCCGCGACCTGGACTTTGTGATGCCCCGGGACGAGCCTCTGCTGCAGTATGAAGATGAGGTTCCCGGTGAGATAGCCAAGGCCATCGGCAGGCATGTGGCCCGCATCACGAAGGATGGGGCCACCATCCAGGTGGGCTACGGCAGCCTTCCCAACGCCGTGCTCTCCCAACTCCAAGACAAAAAGAGCCTGGGGCTGCACAGCGAGCTCTTCAGCGACGGCGTGGCCGAGCTTATGAGGCTGGGCGTCCTGGACAACAGCAGAAAGAGCGTGGACCCAGGGAAGTCCGTGGCCTCCTTTTGCATGGGCAAAAAGGCGACGTATGATTATCTTCACAGGAACTCCGATGTTGTGTTCAGAACCATCGACTACACCAACAACCTGCTGATCATAGCTCGCCAGGAGAATATGACTGCCATAAACAGCGCTCTGGAGATAGACCTCACCGGCCAGGCCACGGCCGAGTCCCTAGGAGGCAGATTCTACAGCGGTGTGGGAGGCCAGACGGACTTCATGCGTGGCTCCGCCCTGGCCCCGCAGGGCAAGGCCATCCTCGCCCTTCCTTCCACCTCCAGCGACGGGAAAAGCTCTCGCATCGTTCCCCAGCTTGCCCCTGGAGCGGGGGTGACATTGCACCGGGGGGACGTTCATTACGTTGTGACGGAGTTTGGCATAGCCTACCTTCACGGTAAAAATATTCGCGAGAGGGCCATGGACCTGATCGCCATCGCCCATCCCAAATTCCGGCCCTGGCTGGTGGAGGAGGCCCGCAGGATGGCTCTGATATTCAGGGACCAGGCCTACATCCTCGGAGAGTACCCGGAAGCTCTGGAGACCTGGAAGAGCACAAGGACCGGCCTTCGCATCTTCCTTCGGCCGGTGAAGATCAGCGATGAACCCCTGCTCAAGGAGTTCTTCTACTCCCTCTCCGATAAAAGCATGTACATGAGGTTTGCATCGGCCAGAAAAGACATGCCTCACATCCGGCTGCAGGAGTTCGTGGCTGTGGACTTCTCCAAAGATATGGTGATCCTGGCACTTCTAAGCCGCGATGAGCGGGATCTGGTGATCGGCGTCGCCCAGTACGCCATGAACGAGAGGGACCATACTGCTGAGCTGGCGCTGGTGGTGAGAGACGACTACCAGAACCAGGGAGTGGGGACGGAGCTTAATTCCTACATAACCTATCTGGCCAAAAGAAGCGGGCTCCTCGGATTCACCGCCGAGGTGCTTGAAGAGAACCTTTCGGCTCTGAGTTTGCTGAGGAAGATGGGCTTTAAGACGGTCAAGAACGAAGGCGGAGCCCATGAGATGATACTGCCATTTGACGAGAAGAAAGAAAGAGCCCAAGCGTCCCTTTGAATCTTGGTCCCAATCCCGCCAATAGCGGAAAGGGATCAGAATATTCCGGAGTGAATTGCAGACTGAAGCCTCTTCAGCTCCTGCAGGGTTCCGGAGAGCTCGCTGGTGATCCTCTTCTGGGTCTCTTTTCCCGGCTTCATCTCCATGTCCGGCAGGGTTAGCGGCTCGCCTCCCACCATATTGGAGAAGAGTTCCACCCAGCAGGGCGGCAGATACTCCGGCAGAGGCTCGTTCCTCATGAGATGAAGGACGCTGGTCCAGGCCACGGGAACCACTTCCAGGCTGTAGCCGCCGCCTCCCAGGGCCAGCAATCTGCCGCATGCATATTTATTGGTCAGCTCAATGATGCGGCGCACCATCTGGGTGTAACCAGTGAGAGTGACATTCAGGCTGGTGAGGGGATCGGAGTAATGAGTGTCCACGCCCAGCTGCGCCACCACGACCTGGGGGCGGAACCACTCAAAGAGCTTCGGGACCACCTCCTCAAAGGCCAGTAGATAGTCCTGGTCGCCGGCATACATGGGCATGGGAACGTTCACAGAAAACCCGAGTCCCGGCCCTGCACCCATCTCGTCCACGAAACCGGTCCCCGGAAAAAGATAATGTCCCGACTCATGAATGGAGAAGGTCAGGACACCAGGGTCCTCGTAGAAGATCTGCTGCACGCCGTCGCCATGATGGCCGTCGATGTCCAGGTAGAGTATCCGGGAAAACCGCTTCTTGAGGGCGCATATGCCCAAGGCGACGTCATTGAAGACGCAAAAACCTGCCGCCTGAGTGGGAAAGGCGTGATGCAGGCCACCGCCCAGGTTGAAGGTGCTGCAGTCCTCCCGGAGCATGCGCCGCGCCGCGTCGATGCTCCCCCCGGCAATGATGCGAGATGCCTCGAAGATGCCGGGAAACACGGGCGTGTCGTCGCTCCCCAGCCCAAAGGCCAGATCGGGCAGCTCCAGCCTCACAGATTCGATATACTCCAGCGTATGGACCATATGAAGATCCTCCTCGCTGGCAGGGCTCGGCCTGATCTGCATGGTCTGGCTGTCAAGCAGCCCCGACTCCTCGATCAGCTCATAGGCCAAGGCTAGCCTTATGGGATTCAGGGGATGCTCCGGCCCGAAGTTGTAGCCCTGGAACTTGTCGGTATAGTAAAGGTAGATCATTTGTAGCCTTTCTCTACCAATCCTTCGCTCCAGTAGTTATCGCATCTGGGGCAGTAGAAGATGGTTTCGATTATTATCTTCTGCCACTTTTCTGCATCCAGGGCCCGCCTCAGCTCCTTCTGCTCACACTCGTTGCCGCATTTGGGACAGAAGGGCACGAAGTGTTCAAGAACTGCCTGGTCCTCATCCGCCATGGAATTATTCCTCTAGGTTTTCAGGGGCAGGGCAGAGCAAAAAAGCTGTCGGTGATCAGAATGGCCAGATGCCCGCTGCTGCGCAGCCCACCAGGAACCCCAGGATCACGCCGGAGTTAAGGAAGGGCAATCCCGCTTGAGGCTTATCGCGTGAGGTGGTCATCAGGAAGAGAAAGCCCAGGTAGGTGCCGAGCATGGCCCCGATGGAGGGGAGGTTTATGCCATAATAGCTGGCGGCGGGAAGCGACCAGTTGGCCGATATCACCAGTATGGTGGGTATGATGGCATCGCCCAGCCCCAGGAAGTAGGCACCCTTTTTTCCGCCCTCCTGGGAGGAGACCGATACCTGATCTTTGCGGAAGCTGTAGTCCCTGCTCTTGGGCACTACGAAGAGCAGTGGGGCTTTGATGCTTATCACCCCCTCGGCTAAAGAGACCATGTGACGGGTCTTGTAGACGGAGATGGCATCGTAGACCGCCAGCACCAATAGCAGCAATAGCGCAGGAAGGATGGTCATGCTCACCCCGAAGAGAGAGCTGATGCCTGCACAGACCAGAATGCCAAAGGCATCTATGACATACCACTCCGGATAGAAGCGCAGCAGAAGCAATATGGCCAGAGTGGGGATGAGGGCCAGCAAAGGAGAGATGAAGGCCACGAGCACGTAATAGATGCTCGCGGCTACGGATATCAGTATAAAGCCGCTTATCACCCACCTTTGCCTCAGCCTTATGGCCAGGAGAAGAAAGGCTGTGAATCCCAGGATGAGGAGCAGATAGATGAAGGGGTTGGAGGCCGAGGTCGGGTCCTCAAAGACCCTGTTGCCGCTGGCGGTGATGGCGGGTGTGATGGCCAGGGCCAAGAGCTGAACCGCCATCACGAAAAGCAGCATGATCAGCACGGGGGCCTGCATCTTTGAGCTTTCGGTCATATAGTAGTATTATTAAATATTATTAACCTATTTGGAGCTGTTCCTGGTCGAAGCATACCTTCAGTGGGAGACCTTAGATCTTATTTCGCCCTTTCTCCTCCAGCAGCTCCAGGTAAGAGCTGCGAATCGATTCTTCCAGGCCCAGGTCGCGAAGAATGGAGAGCACCTTCTCCTTTTGCTCCTCCCAGTCGGCTTCTCCCCTGGCTTCCACCTCCAGGAAAGACCCCAGCCCCTCCACCTCGTCCAGGGCCAAGGTGACATCTCCAAAGGAATACTTGATCCTGCGCTTCCTGACCTCAGCAGAGAGCACAAACCCGAGAGTTGTGAGAATCTGCTCCATCTCCAGAGGGTCGTCGATCTGCACAGTCCTTTCCAGACGCGACTTGGTCTTGGCGTCAAGCCTCGGGCCCTTGTAGGTCAAGCGCGCACCCTCTTCCTTGATGCGGATGCGCAGAGCCTCGTCGCTCTTCCGGAAATCTCGAAAGGGCGAATTGAAGTACAGGTCACGGTGGTTTTCCGCTCCTATCGGGACCGCGCCCAGAGCCAAAATCTTCTCTGGCGTATCTATTCGGGCGCGGGCCTTGACTTCAACCTCGATCATCTTCTGACCAGCACTGTGGCGCTGCCCACCTGGAGGACGTCCACTGCCTCACCGGAGGATAGGGTCTCCACCACCACTTCCACGGCCTCAGGGGCCACTTTCAGAACCTCTCCATTCACTTCAACTTTGATCAAGCCTGTGGCCATCTGGCTGGCTATCTCGGCAGGGTCCATGCGGCTCAAGGCGTTGATGATCTTGCCGCTCTTGTCCTTGAATCTGGGGCCGATGATCTTCATCTGCGGCTTCGCTGCCACCGGCCTCATCTCAATCTTCGGCTGACCGGTCCTGCTCTCCACCCTGGAGTTGGCCACACCCTGAAGATCGACCGTCTCCAGGCCCAGGTCGGAATACACTACTATCCCCGGCAGGGGTGCGTTGAGAGCCATGCCCTTCTCTGCCTTGTAGCGCCGCAGCGCCGCAGCAATCTCTTTGATGGTCAATCCTGCCGGATCGACTGCCGCTCCAGAATCCTTGGGCCAGTTCTGCACATGTACGCTCTCTCCCCTGAGGGAATGATAGATCTCCTCGCAGAGGAAGGGCGTGAAGGGAGCCAGGAGCCTAGTCAATGTATCCAGAGCAGTATAGAGCGTGTTCTGGGCGGCCCTCTTCTCTGGCCCTTCTGGACCATAGAGCCGCGCCTTCACTAACTCGATGTAGTTGTCCGCCAAGACCTCCCAGGCGAAGGCCCGGATGGCCTTGATGGTCTCGTCGAACTGGAACCTGTCCATGGCTTCCGTGGTCGTGCGAATCAGCCCATCCAGCTCCCCCAGCAGCCAGCGGTCCACCTGGCCGGGGCCATCGCCCGTGCGGGCCATCCAGGGAGCGGAGAAGCGAAAGATCGACCAGAGCTTCTGCTGGAACCGGCTGGCAGCGGTGATATCCTTCCACTGGAACATGATGTCGTTTCCGGGGCTGCCGCCCATGGCCGCCCACTGGCGGAGCGCGTCTGCGCCGTTGGTCTCGTAGACCTCCTCAGGGCGGATGAAGTTGTTCAGGGACTTGGACATCTTGTGCCCGTCCTCGCCTAGGGCCATGCCGTTGATGAGTATGGTGTCCCAGGGTTTGACCCCTTGCAAGGCTTTGGTCCGCAGGATGGTGTAAAAAGCCCAGGTGCGGATGATGTCGTGCCCCTGCGAGCGGAGTTGAGTCGGCAGCCTCGCGATAGCCTGGTCCGGCCAGCCGACCACGGCCAGGGCGGAGACGGAGCTGTCCATCCAGGTGTCCAGAACATCCTGCTCCGGAATGAAATCGTCGCTGCCACACTGGCACTTCACCGGCGGCTTTGTCTGGTTGGGATCCAAGGGAAGCCACTCTTCCTTGGCTACCAGGACGGCGTTACAGCGGCGACAGTACCAGACGGGAATGGGCGTGGCGAAGATCCTCTGCCGGGAGATGCACCAGTCCCACTCCACGGAGTCGGCCCAGTTCTTGAGACGGATCTGCATGTAAGGCGGTATCCACTCGATCTCTTCTGCGGTCTTCTTGATCTCCTCGGGGTCGATCTTAACAAACCACTGCCTCTCGGAGAGGATCTCAATGGGCGTCTTGCACCGCCAGCAAAGGCCCACATTCTGCTCCAGGGGTTCCTGCTTGAAGATTATTCCCCGGCCCAGCATATCCTGGACGATCTTCTCCTTGGTCTCCTCCACAGAGAGACCAACGTATGGCCCGGCGATCTTGGTCAGCCTTCCGTTGCGATCTATGGCCTGGCGGAGCGGAAGGTGATGCTCCATCCACCACCGAACATCCTGCTTGTCTCCGAAGGTGCAGATCATGACCATGCCCGTGCCGAACTTGGGGTCCACCGCCTTGTCCGCAAATACGGGAACAAGATAGTCAAATAAGGGGACCTGTACCTGCTTGCCGATGTATTTCCGGTAGCGCTCGTCCTCCGGATTCACCGCCACAGCCACGCAGGCCGGCAGCAGCTCGGGCCGGGATGTGGCTATCTCCACGTAACCGTCTTCGGCAGGAAAGCGCATGTAGTTCAGAGTTGTGGTGCGAGAATCGTACTCCACCTCGGCGAAGGCGATGGCTGTTCCACAGCGGGGACACCAGTTGACGGGATGGTCCTCGCGGTAGATTAGGCCCATATGATACATCTGCACGAAGGACCTTTGGGTCTTTACGTAGTACTCCGGCTTCATGGTGACGTACTCGTTGGACCAGTCGATGGACAGGCCCAGCCGACTCATGGATTGATGAAAGCGCTCGATGGCCTCCTCGGTCAGCTTCTCGCAGAGCCGTCTGAACTCCTCTCGGGGAACCTGGTTCTTGGTGATGTGGTTTATCTCCTCCACCTTCACCTCCGTTGGCAGGCCGTGGCAGTCCCAGCCCTGAGGGAACATGACGTTGTAGCCTCTCATGCGCTTGTAGCGGGCCACAAAGTCGATGTAGCACCAGTTGAGGGCGTTGCCGATGTGGAAGTCTCCCGTAGGGTAAGGCGGAGGGGTGTCGATGATGTACTGCGGCTTCTTCGACTCCCAGTCGAAGTAGTAGACAGAACCGTCCCAGCTTTGCACCCACTTCTCTTCTACCCGGGCAAAGTCGTACTCCTTGGAGACCTCACTCATCAGAAAGCTCCTACTATGTAGCTGCTAGGGGAGTAGAACACAATGTTAATAGGATTATCGGTGCATGGTTATCTTTGATGGAGCTGCTTATATATCACGCCGATCAGTGCGATCCTAAGAAGTGCTCGGGCCGAAAGCTGGCCCGCTTCGGATTGGCTCGCACGACCAGGCATATCCACCAGCTGAAGCCCTTCCTGGTGCTCAGCCCCTTCTCGGAGAAGGCTCTCTCCCCCGAGGACAGAGGAGCGAGAGGCTTGGCCGCTTTGGACTGCAGCTGGGCCCATGCCGAAGAGGTCTTTGCCCGCTTCAGGCTCAAAGAGAGGGCTCTGCCTTTTTTGGTGGCTGCCAACCCCGTGAACTTCGGAAAGCCCTTCAAGCTTTCCACTGTGGAGGCTCTGGCGGCAGGCCTGGTCATCCTGGGCGAGCCCAAGCAGGCGGAGACGATCCTCTCCAAGTTCTCCTGGGGGCATGTCTTTTTAGAGCTCAACCGGGAGCCTCTGCAAGAGTACGCTGCAGCCATGGATTCCGGAGAGGTGGTGAGGATTCAGATGGCATATCTATCGGAACAAATATAAGCTGTAACCGCCTATGAATCTGGGGTGATTCAGTTGGCAGGTTTGATCCCGGTGGATGAGCTGAGAAAGCTGCACAAGAGGATGAACAAGTTCAGGGAGGACTTGGGCCTTACAGACCTTGAATCCAAGTATCTGGAGGAGATGCAGCGCATGCAAAAGCGCATGAGCGATCTCATGGAAGATGTGGAGACGGCGGGTGGGCAGGGCGAAATAATGATGCCCCTGGCAGACGTCCGGGAGACGGATGATGCTGTGGTCGTGACCATGGATCTGCCCGGTGTGGATAAGCAGGACGTCGATATCACTATCACCGATGATGAATTGCGTGTGGTGGCCGAGCGAAAGACGGAGACCGAGGTCACGGAGAAGGATTACCACAAGCAGGAGCGCACCTACAAGAAGTTTGAGCGCATGGTAAAGCTTCCTGTGGCCGTCAAGATAGAGGAGGCCAAGGCCAAGCTTACGGAAGGCGTTTTAGAGGTCACGCTTCCCAAAGAGGTCGTAACCTCCCGCAAGCGCATAAGCATCGATTGACTCTTTACGAGATCTCATTCTGGAGGAGGAGATGGTGCAGCTTGTCTCTCTTCGTCTCCAGATATCTTCTGTTGATACTATTGGGTTCCGTCTCCAGAGGCACGCGCTCCACGATCTTGAGCCCGTACCCTTGCAGGCCGATGACTTTTCGCGGGTTATTGGTGAGGAGACGAATCCTCTTTATGCCCAGATCGACCAGGATCTGAGCGCCTATGCCGTAGTCCCTCAGATCAGCGGGATACCCTAATTTGTTATTGGCTTCCACGGTATCCGAGCCTGCGTCTTGGAGCGCGTAAGCGCGCAGCTTATTGGCAAGCCCGATTCCTCTGCCTTCCTGACGCATGTAGAGCAGAACGCCGTTCCCGTTCTCGACGATGAGATGCAGGGCTTTGCGGATCTGCTCCCCGCAATCGCAGCGCTTTGATCCGAATACGTCGCCGGTGAGGCACTCGGAGTGCACGCGGACCAGGGCGTCCTCGGCGGCGGGATCACCGGCCACGAGAGCAACATGGCACTGTCCATCCATGATGGACTCGTAGCCGACGGCCCGGAAGTCTCCGTAATCGGTGGGCATGCTGACATCCGACACCTTTTTGATGAGCTTCTCCCTCTGCATGCGGTAGCTGATCAGGCTCTCAATGGTCACCATCTTCAGGCCGTGCTCTTGTGAAAACCTCTCAAGCTCGGGCAGCCTGGCCATGGTGCCGTCCTCGGCCATGATCTCGCAGATCACCCCGGCCTGATAAAGGCCGGCCAGATCGGCAAGATCTACGCAGGCCTCGGTATGGCCGGTACGGCGCAGCACTCCGCCGTCCTTGGCCTGCAGTGGAAAGAGATGGCCGGGGGTCACCAGGTCGTTTCTAGTCGTTTCAGGATTGATGAGAGTGTGCACCGTAGTGGCTCGATCGAAGGCTGAGATGCCGGTGGTGGTGTTATGCCGGGCATCCACGGATACGGTAAAAGCAGTGCCCATGGACTCCGTGTTCTGGCTGGTCATGAGCTGAAGGTCGAGCTCGCGGAGCCTCGCGGCCGTCATGGGCATGCAGATCAGGCCGCGGCCATTGCGGGCCATGAAGTTGATGCTCTCCGGCGTCACCCTTTCCGCGGCCATCATCAGGTCGCCCTCGTTCTCCCGGTTCTCGTCATCCAGTATGATTACGAACCTGCCTTTTCGGACCTCTTCGATGGCCTCGGGCACGCTGCAGAATGGCATACAAAAAGAAAGGCTCTTCACCTCATACTTAAAGATATCTTCAGGACCACACTCCGGCTGCGGGCGCGCCGTGGGATAATATTTACAAATATATATCGATATCTGGAGACGCAAATTGATGGTGCCAAGTGACAATGTCAAGTTAGATCAGTAAATAAAAATAAAATACTAGTAATCCCCTACTTCTAATGGGGGTAATAGAAGGGGATGTTCTTCAATCTCAAAAGAAAAGATCTTTATGTATTAAGATCAATATTTAGACTGATA
>Ga0315293_10006047_pt1 | contig 11351 bp, 14 predicted proteins | sample YL17G13_20_MG_FD_203071 | JGI IMG/M metagenome (GOLD analysis project Ga0315293, IMG submission 203071) | Sediment microbial communities from Yellowstone Lake, YNP, Wyoming, USA - YL17G13_20 | ecosystem: Environmental > Aquatic > Freshwater > Lake > Sediment | place: USA: Wyoming | collected... | reverse complement strand
ACGCCTTCCCTGCCGGTGACTTTGAGATACCCCTAGCACCGCTGGTTTCAGTGACGCACATCAAGTATTACAACACCTCCGGCGTCCTTACCGAGTGGTTGCCGGTGACGAAGTATAGCGTCGATACCAGCTCCTTGACGCCACGCATCTCGCCTGCTTATGGAGTTAGTTGGCCGACGGCGCAGGCCATCAATAACGCCGTGACGGTGCGCTTCATAGCGGGTTATGGCGCGGCGACGGCAGTTCCAGAAGGCATCAAACTAGCCATGCTTGAGATGGTTGCGTGGCTCTATGCCAACCGGGGGTCCGTAGTAGCTGACTTGCCGCCGGCTATCGGTATGCTCCTCTGGCCTTACAGGAGGTGGACGCTCTGATGGTTCGTCCCCAGCCCTGGATCGATTGCATGGACGACGTTGGGAAGCTCAACCGTCGCATCACCATCGAACAGGCGACGGAGACAGCCGATGCCTATGGCGAGCCAATCAAGACGTGGGCCGAACTCGTCAGTCTGTGGGCGAACGTCTGGCCCGTAAGCAACACCGAGCGCTTCGCGTCTGCCCAGATTGGACGCGAGGTTGAACTGCGGATGCACGTCCACTATCGCACAGATATTACAGAGGAGATGCGCGTCCTGTATGACGGCCACTACTACGATATTCAAGGCATCAAGGAGATTGGCTTTCGTGAGGGTTTGGCCTTCCGCTGTGGACTTGTCAAGCCAGAGGAGACGGGTTAGATGGCTGAACTCTTCACCATCAAGATTGACGGTCTCAAGGAGTTGGAGGCTCGTCTTCTCAAGCTCACCAAGAAGAGTCAGGGTAAATGTCTGAGAAAAGCCCTGGCCGCTGGCGGGCGCGTCATCGTCAAGCAAGCGAAAGCTAATTGTCCTGTCGGCGCAACGAAAAAGCTCAAGAAGAGTATTACAGCCAAAGTCACAGTCAAGGGCGGCGGCAAGACGCCCGTGAGGGTGCCTTCGGGTGAGTTGATCTACGTCGATATGAAGAAGCAGGCTCACATCCTTATCGGTTACACCACGGCTGCCTGGTATGGCGGCTTCGTCGAGCGCGGCACATCCCAGAAGCCGGCGCGAGCTTATCTCCGGCCTGCCATAGACGTGAAGAGCGGCGAGGCTGTCGAAGCCTTCAAGAACATCATGGAGGCGTCGATCCTGAAAGTCGAGCAGGAGGACTCCTACTAATGGCCGAACTAGAGACCGTCCTGTTCACGCGGCTTTCGACCTATGCGGGCCTGATAGCGCTCACATCAACCCGCATCTATCCGCTGATCATGCCGCAGAATCCAACCTTGCCTGCGGTGACTTATCAACGGATAGACGGCCCCAGAGAGTCGGCTTTCAGCGCGGAGATGGGGTTGGCCCATCCGCGCATCCAGGTGGACTCCTGGGCCAAAACCTATGCCGGCGCGAAGGCCGTAGCGACCCAGGTTCGCGCTGCACTCCAACGCTGGTCGTCTGAGGCAGTTGATCCTATCGTCCTCGATTGCTTGCTGGAGAGCGACGGCGACGAGTATGAACCCGACACGAACATCTATCGCGTTCGTCAGGATTATGTGATCTGGCATCGAGAATAGGAGGCTGAGTATGGAGAAAACCTATCGGCAAATCACCCGCAAGCTCCGCCTGCATAACGGCGAGTCGGAGCGCCCATCGCAGACGGTGAAGGGTGTCCGTGTCTATACCGATGAGGAGACGCTTGTAACCTTCGATGAAGAGGATGCGGTTCATATCCCCTTCCTGCTGAGCATCGGGGCTATCGTCGAACGCAAGACGAAGATAGAGATCACGGCAGGGGAGCCAGAAGAGGAGGTGCCCGTTGTCCAAGTACGCGGCACACCCAAGTAGAATCTACCTTGACGAGTTTGACTTCTCAGGCTCGCTGACCTCGACCTCTCTGGACATCACCCAAGAGGCACCTGTCATAACCTCCTTCGCCGATACAGGTCCGCGTCGAGCAGTGGGCAATTACGAGTTCGCTCAGTCACACTCCGGCCTGTTCGAGTCAACCGATAACGGCGTTGACGAGCAGACATTCCTTCTACTTGCGGACGGCACCGACCATTACCTGACGCAACTTTTTGGAGCGAATGTCGCCGGAACGGTTGCTTATGACAGCATCGTGCAACTCACGGCCAACCCCAGGTCGGCGGCAATCGGCGGGGCCGTTCTAATGAACTTCGATACGGCTGGGGGTGGCGGACTGTCACGCGGCGTTGTTCTGGCGAGCAAGACATCGACGGCGGCGGAGACTATTCCTGGCGCTACCGACGGCTGGAATCAGGGCGCGACCATATCGGGGCAATCCCTTCGGGCCATCTTCAGGGTGTTCGCCTTTACGGGCACCAGCATCACCATGAAGATTCAACACTGCGCCACGCAGGGGGGCTCCTATGTTGACGTGACGAGCCTGACATCGACGGCCATGACCGCCAACCAAGTCCAGTCTGTCACAGTCACATCGGCAACGAACGCTTGGAAGCACGTCGTCACTACAGGCACCTACTCTAGCGCTCTCATCCTGGTGACGCTCGGCACGGTTCAAGGAACGTAGAAGGAGGAATAGCACATGGCGAAAGTCGCTGCAAACAAGGTCAATATCAGCCTTGCGTCTGTTGTCCTTGAGGACGATATCGACAGCTTTTCGCTGAACATCACCCAAGAGGCACCGGTCGTAACGTCCTTTGCGGACGCTGGCCCCAGGCGTGTTGTGGGGAACTATGACTACACACTGGACGTAGGCGGATCGCCCGACTTCACGGCGGCAATGAGCGACGCCACGATCTTCGGTTTCGTGGGCGCGTCTGCGGCGAAGGCGATGGCCGTAGACCCGACGGGCGCTAGTGCCGGGACAAACGATCCTAACTACGACTCGACCGACATCATCCTGACGAGTTACTCGATAAGCGGGGCTGTCGGCGGGCGCGTAGACTACTCGGCCAGCTTCGCGGGCAACGCGGCATTGGCAAGGACAGTAGCGTAATCGAAGGCGCGGGATAGCGCTCCGGACGCGAAGAGGGTGAACTCCTGGCACCCCTTCCCGCGCCCTAACCAGGACACATAAGGAGGTGTGATGAAACCGCCAACCCGACAGGTGCCCTCCGATGACTGCACCATCGAAATAGATGGCGTGGAATACCACATCCATGAGGGCGAGTGGGTTAATGTCGTCAGCTCGTTCGCTGTAGGCTCCCTCCGCATCATGCGACGCATGACGGAACTACAGAGCCAGATGGACGCCCTAGAAGACGACGAGGCAATCCGCAAAGTGATCCTCATGGACGATACGGTGGGCGAGCTGGTGGACGTTCTCCAGAGGCGCATCGTGGAGTGGAACTGGACGGACGACATGGGCGCTCCGTTACCTCAGCCGTTCCACAACCCTGACGCCTTCTCGTCCCTGCGGCTTGAGGAGTTGATGTATCTCGCCCTCGTCGTTAGGGGTGAGTCGCCGGCGGAACAAAAAAACGGATCAGCGCCCTTGCCGATTTCGTCCTCGGCTACGAAACAACCGACAACCCCGGCGTCATCCGGTGGGGGCCGCAGCCGTTCGAGGGTACAGTCTCAGTAATATGTGAAGCATTTGGTTGTACGCCGCGGGAGGCGCTAAAGCAGGATTATGGGTTGATGATGGCGATTCTGGATTACCGCACGGCGATAGCAGCGAGAGACGCCTTCAACGCTAAGGACCGCAAGGCAGGTTTCGAGACGTTGAAGGACAACCCCATGATGCTTGAGATGCTATCGAAGATGCACCGCGCCCAGGCGGGCTTGCCGCTGCACGTCCCCCAGGCACAGGCAGAGGGCATGGAGATCGCTACAGCGCAACGGACGACGGAAGACGAGGAGATCAACGGTTAGGACGAAAGAGCTAGGAGTATCCCGAATAGAATGCTTCCACCTATAACAAACAAGCTGGTGCAAAGGATGAAGCCGAGAGCAAAACCAAAGCCTAACCTTGCCGCATCCCAAAAGTCAAAGAACATGGCTCGCTTTGTCTCCATGCCATCCCTCCTCATGTTCAATATTAGCACAACCAACGGAGTAATAGGCTAAATGGCGACGTTAGGTGAACTTGTCGTCAAGATGTCGGCTAACACCGCTGCGCTTGAAAAGGGATTCAAGTCTGCCCAGGATCAGACAGCTAGGCTTGGCGGTTCGATGGGTACGATACTCAAGGCAGGGGCTGTTGCCGCTGCTGCTGGGATCGGCATTGCCGTTGCTGCCGGGATGACTTTTCTCAAGGCTGCGGCGGAAGAACAGGCGAGTATTGCGCGTCTGGCAGCGGCAGTCACCGCTGCTGGTGTCAGTTGGGAAGAGCACGGGGCGGCCATTCAAGCTGTTATTACCGAACGCGAGAAGTTGGCTTTTTCTGATGACGAATTACGTTCTAGTTTAAGTATCCTGACGGCCATCACGGGCAATGTTACGGAGGCTCTTGATCGTCAAACGATTGCGATGGACTTTGCCCGTGGAGCCAATATCGATCTCGAAACTGCCTCCAAGTTACTCGCCAAAGTGACAAATGAGAACGTCAATGTTCTTGGGCGATATGGCATCCGTGTCAAAGAGGGTGCGGATGCTACCGAGGTTCTAGGTCTTGTTCAGCAGAAATTCAGTGGTCAATCTGCGGCCTACGCGGAGACGGCAGCGGGCAAGTGGGAATTGATGACCAACCAGATTGAGAATGTGAAGGAAGCACTGGGTACGGCCTTGCTTCCTGTGGCTACCCGTGTCTTCGGTGCCATTGGGGAATTCCTAACTGACCACTTGGATGATATCGAACGATTCTCCCAGGCTGTTGTTGATCTTGCCGAAAAGGGATTCAAGAGAGCTGAGGAGTTTCTACTGCCGCTCATTGATGCCTTTAGGGAATGGTGGAGCGTTCACGGTCCCAAGATACTAGATTCTTTGAAGCAAACCGGCGAGTTTTTGCGAGAGCATAAGGAACTGGTCTATGCGGTTATCGCAGCTTGGGCAACCCTTGAGGGTATGGAAATTGCTGGGCATCTCATAACTATTGCTCAATCCATTACCGTTGCCAATATGAGTCTATCGGCTCGCGCTGGTCTAATTGGTTCCCTTATGCTCCTTGGCTATGCTGCTGGTAGCCTTGCGGCTAGTGAATGGCCGGGAGCATGGGGGAGAATCGTCGAAGTAACCGAAGGTGCCGTCAACGGCATCATTAAGTCCATCAATAGGATCATTGATGGTTTGAACTGGATTTTGGATCAGATTAGGAAAATCCCGTTTGCTGAGTCATTCATCGGCCATATCCCGAAACTAGAACAGGTCTCATGGGAAATGGCCGAGGCTGTGCGGGAACCTATGCTTACCAGGCTTGAACAACTCAAAGCTGAACTCGCCCAAGCTGGGGCAGATGCTGGTGCGGCCTATGCTATCAATTTTGGATATACGCTTGCGGCCAATATGAGGGCGCAGGCCGATATCATGGCGTCACTCTATCAGGAAGCGACAGGCGGCCCTCCCGTTGGGCCAATCATGCCAGGATATGAGAAGCAAATCGAAGCATTGGCCCCCTTGCGGAAGGCCATGAACCAACTGTGGGATACAGCAGACCAACTTGAAGCCCACATGGGAGATGTAACGGAATCCATTAAGAATGCTGCTAAAGCTGCCCAGAGTTCGACGCCCCCAGTTGTCGATTTTGGTGCCGGTTTAGGTGGAGCGGGGGATGCTGCCGGTGAAGCCTTCCGTGGCCTGGACGCCGACCTTGCCGCCCTCCGTGAGTCCATGCGGACCACAGCCGAGCAGGGGCTAGTGGTGTTGACCGCTGCCATCACCAATGAGACCGACGAGTTGGGCGCACTCGAACAGGCGCTTGATGGAGTCAACGGCTTCATTGACGCCGCCGGTGAGCACATCAACGACCTACAAGAAGATATCGCCGCCAATACTGCGGAGCTACAAGGCTGGCAGAGCGCGGCGCTCGAAGGCACGCGGGCATTCTCGGATGCTAGTCAAGCGATACAGGAGGACTCCGACAAGCTCGCCCTTGCTATGGCTAAGGTCAATCTGGGAGTGCTAACGGAGGGCCTAGAAGAAGGCGACTACGCCTCAATAGGTTTGTCTGCCAAAGTTAAGGCTTTGGCTAAGTTAATAGGCATTGACCTACATGGCGCTGGCAAACTCACATTCGAGAAAATCCAGGAAGTCATCAAGACCGCCGGTGATCAAATGGCCATCTTCTCGGCCAAAGCCTCGACGGTGAACCTACAGGAGAAGGTGACATTAGGGCCTAAGCAGTATGACCTTCAGAAGTTCTTTGAGGACCTCGGCGGCTACGCCGAGTTCTCGTTCGACCAGATTATCGCAGGTGCCAGCCTGAGCGATGCGGCGATCAAGTCTCTCAGCGACCAACTGGTTACCTGGAACGACGCCCAGGTGAACGCGGCAGACCTGGCAAAGCTCCTTGAGGGCAAGATAACCGACCAGAAGAAGGTTGTCGAGGATTTGCAGGGCGCATTCGATACCCTTACCAAAGACCTTGCGACAGGTGGGGCCATTGACGACGCCATTAAGTCGATATGGTCAACACGCGAAGGGCCGACCGTCGTCAAGTCCATTGAGGAAGCCTTTGCTGCTATCGACAGGGGCGACCAGGCCGCCGCTGAAGCTGCTATGGCTTCGGCCCTATCCCTATGGGATGAGATCAAGAAACTCGTACCTGGGGCTGAGACGGGCATCTTCGCACCGCTAGAGAAAGTGTTGAAGGATGTGGAAACCAGCGTTGACGTTGATATTTCGGGTATGACCAAGACCCTGAGCGGCAACCTGGGGGGCGTAAGTAAAGAACTGGTAGGTGTTCAGGAGGCGGTAGCGGGCGGCTTCGTAGCCATGATGTCAAACCTGCGCGATTGGATCGTAACTCTCCTAAGCCACATCGCCGGCCAGGTCAATTTCCTCAGCCTACTCGTTGATATACGGGACATCCTAAACAACATCAGCGGTTCTCTGGGAGCCGCTGCTATCAGTGGCGCGGGCGGCGCAATGGGTGTCCCTGCCCTCGCGGGCGGCGGGTACATCAACCGTAGCGGCTTGGCATACGTCCATGCTGGCGAGTCTGTGGTACCCGCTCGTTCTGGGGGCACTACGAACATCTATCTGAATGTCAAGGGCTCGATTCTCAGCGAGCGCGATCTGGAAAGCGTCATTGCTGACGCCATGCGACGGGGTAGGTTCAGGGGACTCTAATGGAGACATCCTACCTCTTGGAGTGTGCATGGAACGATGCGGGCGCGGCCTCGGATTACGCCTCCCATCCTTACACCAATATCACCGGGGATGTTCTGAGCCTAGAGGCTTTTCAAGGAATTGGAGACGTGTTGCGCCCCCCAGGGCGATGTGCGCCTGGGCAGCTTAGGGCGACTCTTAGAAACACCACTGGCACTTACAGCCCTGGCGGGCCACTCGACGGAAAGCTCGAAGGCGGACACGTCCTCCGCTTGTCAGGCGGTTATCGTAAGACGAGCAACGCCGCCCTCTTCGATTCTACTGATACGGCATACCTGGCGCTCAGCGATGTGGCGGATGTTTCTGTAGGCGACATTTACTGGGACATGGTGGTGTGGGCCAAGGTGCCTATGCCGAGTGACGCGGCGTATATCATAGGCAAGTGGGGTTTGGCGACCCATCGGGAATACTATCTTATTACCAGCACCAACCAGTTCTACTTTGTAGCCCGCAACTTTGCTGACACGGGCCAGACCTCCATCACGGCTACTACCTTCGGCAACATCCCTGCGGATACCTGGTGCATGGTGCATGTCTACCATAATCCCACTGCGAACGTGATCGGGATCGGCGTCAACGCCGGAGTGCATGATACCGACGCAATCACTGGTGTACGGGATGCTGACGCCTCTTTTACGGTGGGAGCTATAGGTTCTTCTTTTATGACCGGCAGTATCGGCCCGCTTGCCATCTGGAAGCCGACGGGCACGAACCTGACGGCGGCACAACTGACCTGGCTCTACAATGGGGGGAATGGCCGGCATTACAGCGAGCTGGGAGTTTCTGATACCGATGGGGCCTATCTTGGTTACGACGTTAACGATGTCAAGGCTCTCTATGCTTGGTGGCAGATGGATGAGGAATCTGGGACGCGGACGGACAAGATATCAGCCAGGGGTTTAGTAGAAACCAGCGGGACGATTAACCATGACAATAGTGGGTTGACAACATTGACCTATTGGCCGCTTTGGAACGGTCGGCTATCGGCCCTCAAGGGTAAGCCTGACCTGAGTGGTGTAGTTACTTGTGACCTCGAAGGCATGGGCGATTTAGCATTTTTTAACCGAACCTTACCGTTGGTGTATACCCTGGGGGCTAATACGACAGGGAATTACATTGGCGTCATTCTCCTGACGATAGCTGGCTGGTCTGGTATGGGCGGCGACCGCGATACGGGCCAGACAACGACCTCAATGGTGATACAGGGCGATTACAGCCTCTTCGAACTCCTCAGACAAATGGAAGACGTGGAAGGCGAAGGGTTGATTACCGAGGGGCTCAGTTATGCGGCAAATGACTCACGCGACCTGAAACTATATAGCTACCTGCTCAACTATTACGATAGGCAGCATCGGTCAACAGCAACGAGGTCTTTGACTCCCCAGGCCACGTTCAGCGATACCGCTGGATTGGGCATCCCATTCATGGACATCGAAGTGGGCGAAAGCGCCGTCTACAACCAAGCCCAGGTTACGATTCAGCCCCCGCCGACGGCAGGCAGCCTCGCCGTGCTCTGGACTTATAGCGGGGCGAGTATCCCGACGGGGCCTGGTGGGTATGTCAAGTTCACCGCAGTATATCCTACCGCCGCTACGGGAGGCACTACGGCGGTCTATGTTGACCCCTGGACAACGCCTGCCCCCGGCACGGATGTAAATGTAGGCTACAGCTACGATGGCTTCCAAGTTGAAGATGTAGTCAAGACGGCCAACAACATGAGTTTCAAGGTAGTCAATCACTACGTTAGGGGCACCCAGACTATCTACAACGCCCAGGCGCGGGGCATCCCCTGGACAAAAGCCTGCGAAAGCAAGGTCTCCGCAGAAGATACCACATCTGTCACCGCCTACGGCTCTCAATCCTACCCGGCCTCGCCCATCTGGTTTGCAAATATCGACGATGCCCAGGACTTTTGTGATTACGTCGTCAGCCGCTATAAGGACCCGCATAAGGCCATCACCGCCCTGACATTCGCAGCGGATCGCAGTGAGACATCTACGGCCCAGGCATTGACGGGCATGATAGGCGATAGGGTAACGATAGACGCCGACGATGCCTGCGGGCTGGCAATCCATGAGGACTTCTACATTGAGCATATCTACCACAGCATCAGGGGGAAGGCGCAGCACATGGTCACTTATGAACTGTCGTCCTGCGCGGGTGATGGGAGTTGTCTGATAGTGGGCACGAGCGAATTGGAGTATGCGGCTGCTCATCCCGATTACCCGACGAGCAAGATTGCATACTAGGAGGAATAGACAATGAGTTGGACCGCGCCGCGTACTTGGGTAGTAGGGGAGGTCGTCACCAAGGCTCTGTTAGACGCACAGATTCGGGACAATGAACTCGTCCTGCATGATCCCGTCATGTCCATGATTCCAATGCCCATCGAACCCATCACCGGCGCGTCCACTGCGGTTGCCTTGGCTGCCAATGATACGACAGCTCACCTCGGCGTCGTCTATGTGCCCAGGCCCATCACCGTTACAGGTCTTCGCTACAACATCGGCGCGGGCGGGGCCGCGGCGAGCGCTGTGCGTTTCGCCCTCTACGCGGAGGACGGGCAGACGAGACTCATCAATGTTTCTGAAGTCTGCGGCGCGAATACAGGCGTCAGGCTAATTGACGTTGACCCCGACGTTGCCCTGGACGCGGGCAATTACATCCTCCTCGTCTGCCATTCAGTTTATGCCACCAGCGCGAAGACCATTACACGCTTTACCTATGACAGCACGTTTGAGGCCCACATAGCGAATGAACCCGACCTTTCGGGGACATTGACCATCACGGGGGGCGCTGCACCCGCCACAATAGACATCGATGCCTTCACGACCGTAGCGGCTGCCCTCATTCCAGAGGTGAGGCTTATGGGCTCAGCATAATAGTTAGCAGCCCTTTGGGGCTTTTCAAGGAGGTAACGATGGCAAACTTCATGTACATGTACGCCAAGGCCAAGATCATGAGCGGGGCTATTGATCTCGACACGGACGACATCCGCGTCCGCATGGTCATGACCAACACCACCTGCGACACCGAGACGGACAAGCAGTTCATGTCCGGCGCTACTGGCTTCACGACGATAGATGTAGCGGACGGAGCCAACTACGTCGATAAGGCGCTGGCGGGTGAGGCCGTGACTTGTGACACGGTGAACAACCGTGGCGAGTTCGACGCTACCGACGTGACCTGGACGGCCCTCGGCGTGGGCACCCGTCAATACCAGGGGCTCGTTGTCTACAAGTTCGTGACTGGCGACGCCGACAGCATCCCGATCTACTGGATCGACTCCGGTGGGTTTCCGTTCTGGGGCAACGGCGGCAACGTCACTGCTCAATGGAACGCAGAAGGTATTGGGCAGGTAACTTGACACACCTGTGCTACGGAAGGAGGTGACGTATGGGTGGATGGCCTGAACTCGCGCAACTTATGGGCCAGATGCCGAATATCAGCGGCTTTAACATCTGTAGCGTTGTTGCGGGCCTTGGTCAACAGCCTACCATGTCATCGTCCACCTGGCCTGCGGCTAATCGAGCCGTGTTCATACCCTTTCGGTTGGCCGTACCCATCACCGTAACACAGTTCTGGTTGCTAAACGGCGAGACTGTACCTGGAACGGAACACTTTGATATTGGCGTTTATGACTTGGCAGGAACCAAGATAGCCTCTACAGGAAGCACGGATCAGACAGGGGTAAGCGTTCTCCAAACTGTAGACGTAACCGATTTCACGATAGGCCCCGGGGGGTTTTACCTGGCATGTGCCATGGATACCAACACTGCGACGATACTGGACATTTGGCCCACGCTTGAGTGTTGCAGATTAGTGGGCTTGGCAGAACAGGCATCTGCATTTCCTCTACCTGCAACAGCCACACTTGCCGTCATCACCTTTAATAGCATACAAGCATTTGGGCTTTCTACGAGGACGACAGTATGAGCGACCATCCTGCATTCTCAATGCCACCGAACATTACTATCCATCCTTGGTCTCTGGAGTCCTTGGGGATCAGCCTGAGTAGCAGTCAGCAGTGTATGTTCGCAAGCGTCGCCAACATGGCTTGGCCTAGTGCCAACCGCGCCTTATT
>Ga0315293_10006046_pt1 | contig 11351 bp, 19 predicted proteins | sample YL17G13_20_MG_FD_203071 | JGI IMG/M metagenome (GOLD analysis project Ga0315293, IMG submission 203071) | Sediment microbial communities from Yellowstone Lake, YNP, Wyoming, USA - YL17G13_20 | ecosystem: Environmental > Aquatic > Freshwater > Lake > Sediment | place: USA: Wyoming | collected... | reverse complement strand
TACTCACGCTCCCCACGAGAGCGAGGACCGCAGTATCCCTGTTAAGGGACGGTATGACGTACCAGGAAGCCGGGGAACTCATGGGGGTATCCGTGGAGGGTCTTCTGACGGACGTGGATTCTAAATGGTTTAAATGGAGCGACAGGGGTATTCCGTACGAGCTCACGCCTGAAGACCTCAAAATCCTGCAGCACGGTAAGTGGCGAGTACCCACTGTCGAACTCACAAAGATGCTCCTTAAGCAGTATGCCTCTGACGTAGTCGCTCACCGCCTGAAGATCCCAGTAAGAAAAATTTGGGACTCGAAACTGATAATCCTACGCAGACTCCCGCACCTCCGTAAGTACCTACAGCCTGCGTGAACACCTACAGAATTCTGTATAGGTCCTTAGAGGGTCCTGTGGATCCTAAGGGTCCTCAGCATCCGAAGGATGCAAAAGGATTCCTGTAGGGGTCCTGTAGAGATCTCTGGAGGATTCTTCAGGGATCCCTGGAGGATCCCTACAGGAATTCTCTCGATCCTTCGGATCTCTCAGAGATCCTCAGGACCCTCAGGATCCTCTCAGAATACTTTAAGAATTCTATAGGATCCTTTAGAGGACCTCTATAGGTATAAGTATTTTTTTTCTATGATTATTGGAATATTTTATAAAACTTGACTTTTCTTTTAAAACGATATATATTTAGAGAATCACTAAAAACCTGGAGGTATTATGGTTGATAAAAAAATGTTGAGTCCTGTTATGCTGGACGCCGAGGAGTGGGAACTTGTTAATAGATATTTCGAGGATCGTTGTTTATCGTGGCCTAAATGGGTGCGAGCAAAATTAAAAGAAGAAATGGAAAAGGCGACCACTGAGGACAAGTCAGTAGCCGCCTAAGTCATGGGGATCTATCCCCATCAAAATAAGTCATGGGAGGATCTATGGGGTTTGACCTGTCAGGGTTTCGCTCTGAGCTGCCCAAAATCGAAAAAGACACAGTGGAGTCAGGAGTCTGGCGATTACATGAGGCCCACCTATTATCAGGCACTCGCTACAGTAACAGACTAAAGGCTCTTGCGGATTATCACGAACTATGGATAAAAGCCATCAAGGTAAAGCACGCCACTAAAAAGCCTTTCAGTTTCTGTCTTCATAACTACCTATCTACTACGTCACACGGAGAGCCCTCTGATTGTGGCAAAATTATAGCTGCATTCACAGGCAGCGTTGAAACGTCACTCAAAATGCATTACCTACTACAGGTGGGTAGAAAAATATCAGAGGCTATCAACAGTTCTGAAATCTACGCGCTCATCTCTTTTGACATAAAAGGCAGGATAGGTTCAAAACTAAAACGATTCGAGATAGTTACTGACGTGAAAGAAGAACACAGAATTCCAGAGGTTATGTTGGCTGATAAAAATTTGAGGTGGGATAGTAAAATAAAAATTACGTGGACGGATCCATTTTACGATCCGCTTGTGATATCAGACAAAAAACGGTCTGGACTTTATGTAGAGACAGGCGTAGATACAGACACTGACGTTACATCTTCTGAGGAAGATTTTCAACCAGATACAGAAGACGATGAAACCTATTCAGAACCCGAGGAGACCCCCAAATGATTGACCCCGACACAGTTTCCCGACTGAGAGTAAAAGGCGAAGGCTACGCTATTCATGTGGATTCCGGGGTGGCTTCTGTTTATTGGTTAGATCACAACAACGAGACCTCTGTGTGCAGCTATGGTGAGGTCGACTGGGACCTGTCCGATGAAGAAATCGCCGAGTGGATCGATGGACGGGAGTGTGAGTAGCAATTGTCAAGTACAGATTGACAGTTGGTTAGAAGATACAATATGTAGGACAATATTACGAAAATATAAATGTAATACAATATTATGCATCGTAAGTGATTGATTTCAAAGCAATAGAAAAATTCTTAATAAATAACTTGTTTTTACAGTACTTCCGAGGTATATTTATAGCACAGGAGAAAATCATGAAGCACAAGACCACAGAAGAAAAGAAAGCCACCTACTCACTATCGCTTAGTCCGTATGAGGCTGCGGTGGTGAGTATCTTCGCCCATAAGCTATGCGTGTCCAGATCCAAATACGTAAGGGACGCGGTATTCGATCGGATCGAAAAAGACACGTTTTTGCTGCTGAACGACAAAGACCCTGAATATGACCAGACTCTAATATGCCTGGCTGAGGTAGCCAAAAAGCGTCTCAGTGAGAGTGCGGCGTATGATCGGGTGTACCTGCAGAAGAAGTATAGGGATCCTAAACAGCATATGCTGGATGATTTGAAGAAGATGTCTTTACCGGAGTTGGATATGGCGTTAGATCAGCTCCGTGAAGTGATGAAAGAGAAAGGAGAATCTACTGATATGAATCCTACATAGTTTTTGGGACGTTTGAGTATAGAGTTTTTTAAACAGGCCCCGATAAGAGGGCCACATAAACCAAAAGGAGAACGTATGAGTACCGAAGAAAATCAGATCACGACCACAGTAGAGCTGATCACCCCGGAGATGGCTGAGGAGTTCCTCAAAAACAATTCGAGCAACCGCCCGATCAGACCTGCACACGTCCGAATGTTTTTGCAGCTCATGCTCAACCATGATTTTAACCTGACCCACCAGGGCCTGGCAATTTCAGAAACTGGAAAACTACTGGACGGGCAGCACCGGCTCACGGCACTGGTGAGCGCTGGAGTACCGTTCCGGATGACGGTTACCAGAGGACTACTGGAATCTACGTACAAGGACATGGACGCCGGAGTACCGCGGCATTTGAACGACCGTGTGGAGTTCGACGCAATCCCGGCACGTAACTCCAAAATCGCCGCGGTGTGCGTGGGAATGATAAACCTACTGTCTCTGGGTACGGGCAACAAGACCCTCACGCGTACACACTCAGCGCAAGCAGCACAGCGTGTGTTTGATGAGTACCGGGTGAGTATCGACACGATCATGGGTATCTTTTTTGCACTGCCGTTCGAGCAGGTACAACCGTTTTCCAGGGACCGAAACGTCCTGGCTACGCTGGTGATTTATCACAGCAAGTGCCCAGGGGAGGCAGTGAATTTCGCGGAGCGGCTGCTCAGCGGGGTAGGTGATTTGACGGATCCCATTAAAATGACATACTCGTGTCTGTCTGCAAAAAAGATGCAGGCTGGGGAGCGTTTGAACCGGATATATTGGGCTATCAACAAGGCCCACTCGGGTGGTACCGCTAAGCACGTAGGACGTGCGACAGCGCCCTACTACATGAAAATAGCGCACCGTCCCGAGGACGTCAACCTCGACAAAATGGTTGCTGACCTGAAATAGCCCTCGGTGGGGTGGGTAGAAATACCCACTCCTTTTTTACTCATACAAATAGAAATACTAAAAATGAAAAAAATAACAGAGCAGTATAAACTCGCAGTATGGACAGCCGTGTCTCCTCGTAGGCGCTCTAACCCCATAGACCGGGTAGGTATTTATGACCTGACCAAAATCGAGCGTAAAATGGTATGCCGAGTAGTGTCCGCTCTGCGCGAGGACGGATACCCTATAGCCAGCGATCTACACGGATATTACGTGGCTGAGTGTGCTGAGGACATGGATCGTGTGATAATGGAGAGTCGCACTCGAATGAAAAACTACGTGCGAGCGTACGAGTCCATAGTGAGACTCAGGGAAAAACTTTTATCAAAGGAGGCTACGTGAGCGGGTCAAAAGACGACTGCATGACATGCGAGTACCAAATGAGTGTGAATGTAGGTACGGTACATGAGGAGTCAGAGTGCCATCGATATCCCCCACAATTAATTAGTGCACACGAGCGTTATTGGCCGGTAGTGATTGAAGGTTGTTGGTGTGGAGAGTATCGACTCAAAGAAAAATCAGTATTAGCACAGCAAATAGATTTTAGTATGTTTACTACGCGTTGTGAAAATATGTGTAAAAGTAATAATATTGTTACCTACGGGGATCTGTGCAAAAAGACTGTGCACTCTTTGATGAGAACGAAAAATTGTGGTATTAAAACAATAGCGGAATTAAGCGATCACCTGAGCAGCTTAGGTTTAAAATTTAGTGAATAATAAACAAAAGGAGGCTACGTGAGCGATCCCCGTGCAGAAGCAAGAGCAGAACTCAACCGCCAGAAGATAGCCGCTGTACTCTCAGTGATAAAAGAGTACAACTCTACGCACCCGATAAAAGGATCCTTGGTGGCCTACAAAGCGGGGTTATCCTCTGATGTGGGTGTGCGTGGAGCAGTCAACCAACTACGCTCTGAAGCAGAGCCTGTGTGTAGTAATGGGGTTGGTTACTGGTACGCATGCACCACACTCGAGATACAAAACACGATCGAAGAGCTGGAGGCCCGATCGCGTTCTATGAACAACGCTATAGCCGGGTTGAGAATATGTAGAGATCGGATGATCCGCGACATACAGTCCGGTAAGACAAAACCAAAGCACACTCCCACTCCGCTCCCAGTGACCTACTCCGAAGATTTATCCCTCGACGACATCCTCGCCCAGGCTGATTAGCAATTATCATGCCGTCTATTTTCGTGTTACATAAGTTTTATTGCTATATGTCACACGGAATGTGTTATATTAGTAGAGCAGGCAGATAACATTTAACCACCAGGAGGCAGAGTATGAGTGACGCACTGGAAAACAAGATTGCAGCGTTGGAGAGTGAGTACGTGGCTATGCAGGAGAGGCTGGAGGGTTTGGACGAGACTCGCAACATGAGTGAGCTCACGGACGAGGAGACTCGACAAAACATGTGCGACCGAGATGAGGCCATAAACTCTTTGCAGGAGCTCAATGCAGTTATCTCAGACTACAAACAAAAACTCGAATTCGAGGTATAAAATGGAACGAAAGAAACTCGGTCGCCCGCCTGGGCGTGACGGGGTCTGCGACAAAACGATTAGCGTGCGGATCCCAAAATTCTGGACGCTCGCACTCCCCGAGGACATCTCGAAAGTTTTGAGGGAGTACCTGCGTAAGAAGTACGTGGATCGTATTATCCTGAAGGAGCGTATATGATCGTCATCAAATCACGACAGTTACCGGAATCAATGAGACAGGCAGAGCTCATGGAGTTTTTGGACGACTTGATACGGTACGACGACCGTACCCTGAAGTCCTGCATGAAGATACTGTTTTTGATAATGCAGTGTGACCGTATGACCCGCGAGGAGCGTAAAAACGTGATAGGGCACATCGGGTGGATGCTGGACCAGAGAAAGAGGACAGCGTCTAAAAAGGGTCTCGATATCGAAATAGACATCGACACCGGCATGAATGACGGAGCACTATAAGATGCATTTACAGATCTATAGGTACATCGGACTGCTACGTTTACGACTGCCCCAGTTTTTTGAGGATTGCAAAGTCTGCGATTTTGGCTCACTCGACGTCAATGGTACCAATAAAGGCCACTTCAAGGACTGTACATATATCGGAATAGATATAGGTCCTGGTCCTAACGTGGATCATATATCGTTGGCGCACGAATTCCGTGAGTACAAGGACGCGTACTTCGACACAGTATTGAGCACGGACATGTTGGAGCACGATAAACACTGGGCGAAATCTATAGTGCGCATGTACGAGCTCCTGCGCCCTGGAGGTCTCATGCTACTCACGTGCGCTGGACGTCACCGTGGCGAGCACGGCACCGTCGGACACAGCGCGGAGAGTTCGCCTCTCACTATCCAAATACCTGGCTGGAACTCGTACTACCGTAACCTGGAGGTCTCGGATATACGTGGAGTGTTAAATTTAGAAACTCTTTTCAGCGACTACGAAATTTCTGAGGTATACGTTCACTACTGGGGAGCGGACCTACAATTTTGGGGGATAAAAAAATGAGCACTTTTCTTCGTCAATGTTGCGTTTGTAAAGCTGTCTGGGATGCCGGTAGTAACTCCTGGATACCGCATGATAAAATCATACCCGTCGCGTCACATACGTATTGCAACGTATGCCATCAAACAGTAATGGAGGAGATTAAAAATGAAAAACAGTTATCAGGGAATTGACACTCAGGAGATCAACAAGGATGGTCGTGCCACTCACCTGCCCGTGCTCTGTGAGATACTCGATTTAATCGGTGGAGAACCGAGCGTGCTGGAGTTCGGCATGGGAGAGTGGAGTACACAGTTGTTTTGCGACCGGTGCAAATCCGTACTCTCCATAGAGACCGGGTCTCCGTCATGGTACGATAAAATCTCCACCAAACATCAGCACGTACCTGGATTCAAGGCAGCCAAAGTAATCCACCCCACCGCTGAGCTCACTCTCGCCAAAACGATTACCAATAAATTCGATCTTGTCTTCCTGGACGGTGGACACACGTGTAGAGGTATACTCGCTCAGACAGCAATGATAATGGGCTGGGCACCTATTATAGTGTGCCACGACAGCGAAGAGAAGATTTACGGATACTCCGGTGTCGTGTGCCCTGTGGGGTGGGAGGTCCTGGAAATACGAGACCTGAGTACCTGGACTCTCGTGTTTACTCAGCTCAGTGGGCTCCTGGACGATCTCAAAAAAGCCTTCCTCAACACTCAGATTTTCAGCGTAGACGGACTGAAATCCAAAACCTACCTCAGATAAGGACACACTGCAATGGTCTTAATTCCTTCGGACTACTACGACGGACGTAATACTTTAGAATTAGAGATCCCTTGGGTGACTCCAGAGGCGATTACATGGCTCGATAAACGCCTCACCAAAAAAATGTCCGCGGTGGACTACGGTACGGGAGGCTCTACGCTCTTTCTCGCTCGACGGTGCGACCATGTGATATCCATGGACAACAACCCCCGCTGGATTATCAATACGAAGGAGGCTCTAAGAGCTAAGAGCCTCATGAATGCAAGCGTGTACGACGTGTCGTGCATCGAAGAGTGTAAAAATCTTGTTAATAGACACTTTGACGTCGCTCTCATCGACTGCTGCGACATCAGCCGATACGACCTCGCGGTGTATATGAGAGAGCGGGCGGACATCGTAGTCATCGACAACTACTCCGCGGACTACGTAGGCAACACAGACGCTGTATACACAGACTGGAACGTGGAGCGATACGACGACATCCACTGGCAGGGGTCGGGTACAAAGATTTATTGGAGGGCTCCATGATGGATAAAATCCGGTACCTCTGTTTTGAGCTGCGCCCAGGCTGTAACATGACGGACGTGCACCCGTGGTGTCCTTCATCGTGCAGGGAGCTTCTACCAGGACTTTTAATCGAAGACTCTACGATAGAGTCTTTCGCGAGTGCGTGCACGCGTAGGGGCTTTAAAGGGATGATAGGTTTCCATTACTACAGTGAGCCTATGCTGGACATCGACCGTATACTCGCGTTCATGCAGCGCTGTCCGCAATATAGATATGTATTGTGGACGAACGGCCTACTGCTCACGGAGCAATCACGTGACTGGCTGGAGTGCTTCGAGCAAGTATCTATATCGCTGTACTCTCAGCAAGAGGCTATCAGGATACTCCCCATCATAAACGGACTGTCTAACTGTGTCGCCAATGACGCTCCCCACGACAGACGTATAGACCTGTACGACGCTGAGATCCAGTCCCCTGGAGGATGCATCCGACCGCGTACGATCGAGATACCTGTAGACGCCTGGGGCAGGCTACATTTATGCTGCTCCGACTACGACGCCCATGTAGACATAGCGTCGATAGTCACAGACGACCACGATTACTGTATCAATCGCTATCTACAGGAGGCTCAGCGTGCCGCGGTAGGACAACAGACACTGTGTTGGAAATGTCGTACCATACACTCACCCTGCATAGGAGCATGACCATGATAGGTTTGACTCTGCTCTGTAAAAACGAAATAGACGTCATCCGTCCGTGGTTGCATTTCCATTTGAGGCACTATGACTTTGTATACATATCAGACAACGTGTCTACCGATGGCACGTGGGAAGCGATACTCGAACACTCCAGTAGGTCAGGACTCATACTGCGTCAGATACAGTCACAGGATTACTGCCAGTCTGATTGGGTGTACGAAATGGATGACCGTCTACGATCTTTAGGATGCGACTGGATCGTGAATCTCGACGCCGATGAATTTTTGAATGGGGACGTGAGAGAGGCGTGTCGGATAGCTGACATAGACGGGTACCACCAGATCTACCCCAGAGGTACTTTTATGCGGGCTACACATGACGACTCGGAGTCCCCAGAAGTACTACAGAGGATACAGTGGCACGACCCATGGGATAAAGTGTACTCTAATGATAAAGCGATCATCAAAACCGATCGCTTGATAGGTGTCTGCCAAGGAAATCACTGGGCTCACTGGAGCGGAGACCCCATACGTACCGCACCCGCTAAAGATCTTTATCTATACCACTACGAGCAGAGATCGCCCGAGCAACTGATTAAGAAGTACAGTGGGTTTCACTCTACAGAGAAACTCGCGCACATGGGAGAGGGTTGGAGGAAAATGAACCGACTGTGGCTGGAGGGAGGGGACGACGCTCTCATAAAGTACTGGAACGAGCACTGCGTATATGACTCTTCGAAACTGGAGAAGGGAAGCACAGAATACTGGTACCGAGGACAACATACCCAGGAGTGACATGCATTTTACTCGCGACGTCCGAGCGTTCGCGAGACTCAACCAGGGCGAAATGATACGGATGCTGAGAGCCCACTTACAAACGGATAATATGGATGTGATCATGGACCGATTGCAGGACTGGTACCTCGCCATCCTGCAAAACAAATCTCTGGAGAAATTCGACCCATCCAAAGGCGCTTCGTTCGAGACTTTCTTGTTTAATGTGGCGTGCTGGGGGTCGAAAAATCGACAGAGGCAAAAGCGAGACACTGTACAAATTGGAGATGACATGGTTGACTCTCGTGAGAGGGCAGAGTCGGATCTCGATAGTCGGATATCAGACTATCGGGAGTATTTACATGCGCACGGGGGAGACCGCGTAGGGGATTTGCTTGGAATACTCGAACAGCGTATAAAAGGGGACGTATGCGAGGATGGGAAAGGTGCCGCCATTTATAGACGGCACCTCCGAGATTATCTGGCAATTTAATAGTATAATACGGTTATCTGTAGCACATCATTTTCTGTAACACTCTGCCATCCTACAATCACGACAGAATGCGGAGCTGGATAAGTCCCTTTTTGCACGTACCAGACAATGCCTTTTGTAGTCGGAGTGCCCGACACCAATCCTCCTAAATCATGCGATGGATAAATTATATGTGCATTAGTATGGATGCGTATCATACTCACGGATAAAATATTCTCGAACACTATTATATCTTGATTGTCAAGCAAGATCGTCGGTGGTGGAGATCCCATCCCAAACGCGTCTACAGTATATTTCATCCATTTCAGCGCCACGGCTCCTGACGAGGCAGGACCACTATTCACTCCTACAAACGTGGGGGCAGCAGTAGCAGCGACGTCCTGACCGAGATAGGTGCCGTTTTGTAAACTGGTCAGGGGGAGCGTGCCTGATACGCCAGTCGACAGCGATATGAGCGGTATATTAGCTACAGGTAGAGTGCCGGAGACTTTACTCTCCAGGGGTATGGTCGGCACGTTTGTCAGATCGAGTGTACCCGTCACGTCCCCAGGGAGTGATATTTTCCCGGCGTGTCCGTCAGCGTCGACGGAGTCGTGGCGGTGCCCACCCGTACCTCCAGAGCCATAAATACCGTTCATAAAAGTTGGGGTAAGCGTATCGCCGACTGAGAAATTACTCTTTCCCATTTGTCAACTCCTTATGCTGGATTTACAGGTGTGATCTTAATGGGCTTTTTGGTTCTGTGTGTCCACCAGTTTTCTATACTGGCTATCAGAGCCGATAGTATGGTGACCACTGCCAATTTGATCTCGGTAATATCTACGTTTACTCCGAGCTGAGCGAGTCCCATCACGATGAGCTGAGTGAGCACTGCAGCGATTCCCACGATCACCGCGTTGATAGCGCCTTTCTCGATGTTCTTTCTTACACTGTTGGCCATACTGTCCTCCTGTTAAATGTATGTGAACGTCACTATGGTATGCGCAGGTTTGAGACGATTAAACATCTCCTCGAAATACGCATCTTTAGTGGCTGTCTGTGCCGTGGTGGATATATCCCAGGTCCACTGCACCGACGGCTCGTACAGAGCGTGCGGTAGCTGAGTGACCCCGATGAGGAACAGTAACGAAGTGCCCTCTGTAATGGTAATCGTGTACCCGAGAGCGAGAGCAACCGCTGTGTAATACGCTTTGCTCACCCCGCCTTTTGCATTCTGAGCAGCAGCGATTGCGAGACGTTTATCTGCTACACTCCCTGTGACCGTGAGTCCATACACTCTGAGCCAGTCGTTTACCAGGCTCATAGTAGTGTCTGAGAAGAACTCCGCATGTAGGCCCTTAGGGTAGTTGTTAGTATCAGCCGGTGATCTTCCGCCTGCAGCATAGTACGCATTGTCCAGGTAAAATCCCTCGATGTCGAGGTCGTCGTTGAGCACGCCTTCCATTTGAGGCATGGGGAACAACTTTTTCAAAGCGTAGTAATGCAGCTTTGTAGCTTCTGCTCCGTAGCACACTTTGTACTTGTTGATGGCGTACCTGGACGTCCCGTACCCGAGACCGCATGCTGTCGCGCCCACGATCATTACCATCAGGGGGACTTCATCGGACTCCACCTGGGAGATCGCATCTGAGATCACACATTTGTAGATAGTATCGTTCTCGGTAGACGTCGCGGTATGGGAGTACGTACTCGATGTCGCTCCGGGTATGAGTATGTTGTCCGCAAACCACTGGTACGATAGCCCGGTACCAGTGGCTGTCACCGAGAATGTCGATGTGGCACCGTCGAACACTATCTGCAGGCGGGGCTGAGTGACAATCACGATCTCGGGTATGACGGTGAGTAGAGCATGGTAAGACTCTGTCATCCCGTCGTCGTTCACGATTTGGCACCAGACCCGTTTATTTGTATCTCCGAGGACGGTAGTACGCGTGTAGGTGTTTGAGTTGGTCCCCACAGGTGCCCCATCAAAAAACCATTGGTAGGTCGCGTATGTGGGCGACGTGATGGTCACCTGATAGATTGCTAAATCTCCGTCATGCACGATTTCATCTTCGGGCTCGGTGACTATGACAGGGAGTACTATGACATTGAGCACGCCGTTGTTGGACGTGACGGGTCCCACGATGTTATAGACTACGCACTGATAGATGTTTCCGTCCATCGGTGCCGTGGCGGCGGGTATCGTATATGAGGACGCGTTCGCTCCACCGATTATCCCGGAATTCACGTACCACTGATAGCTCAGCGGCTCTGTGCCG
>Ga0315293_10006045_pt1 | contig 11352 bp, 9 predicted proteins | sample YL17G13_20_MG_FD_203071 | JGI IMG/M metagenome (GOLD analysis project Ga0315293, IMG submission 203071) | Sediment microbial communities from Yellowstone Lake, YNP, Wyoming, USA - YL17G13_20 | ecosystem: Environmental > Aquatic > Freshwater > Lake > Sediment | place: USA: Wyoming | collected... | reverse complement strand
TGTTTCACCCCTCTCCCTTTCCCTCTCCCCTCCCGAGCGAGGGGCGAGGGGACTCTGGTCTTATTGTCTTGGAGAATAACCTTCAGCCTGAATAATACCGCTTGTGGAAATCTCTCTCACCAGAGCGTGCTTTCCAATAAGGCCTCCCCTTGGCAAAAAATACCCATTGCTGCCTTGGTCCGTGTTCGTTCCGCCATCCTGCCCCATACGAGATCATACACCGCCAGCATGCCCTTCCTCTAAAGTACGCTTCCGTGTGAAGAACCTTAATTTCAATAGGTTAATTTCAACGCAGGCCATTCACGATTTATCTTCTGTCAAGCTATTTCCAGAAGCACATCAGAGAGGTTGAGGAGGGCCCGTATGTTTTCCCGTTGTGCATCAGCATACATGCATGAGCAACAAGCACTGAAGAAACCCTGTGATTGTGAGTAATTGAGGGTATTGAAAAAAACCATTGAAGAGGTTATTATATATGTATGTACTTTGATCCTTTCATGATTCTATTCTGCAGTAATGGAATGTTCAGGGTCTGTCATGATGAATATAAAAAATGAAGAGATCGCCCGGGAAAAAACGGGCCAGTCGCCGGAAGACCTGGAGGCCCTGTCGCCCGAACAAATATGGCAGACGCTCCATGAACTGCGGGTGCAACAGATCGAGCTGAAGATGCAGAACGAGCAGATGCACCGGGCGGAGGAAGACTTAAGAAATCAGAATGCTCTGCTTAATGCTGTCATCAACAGTGCGAAAGAGATCATAATTGTAGCACTTGATAAGAACTATTGCTATGTGGCTTTTAACGAACGACATCGCCAAGAAATGAAAGCGGTTTACAACGTCGATATCGAGATCGGCCAATGCATGCTGGATTTCATTACTATTCCTGAAGTTAAACTCCTGGCCAAAGCAAGCTGTGACCGCGTACTTAAAGGGGAAAGCTTTACCGAAATTCAATGGCAACCAAACCTTGATATATGGTATGAATTCTTTTGGAATCCGATCCGGACAACAGAAGGAGAGATCGTCGGTATTAACCTTCTTATCCGCGACATCACCAAGCGCAAGCAGGCCGAGGATGCGCTGCAGGGGAGCGAAGCGAGCTTGCGCGAGGCTCAGGAAATCGCCCGCATGGGTCGGTGGGAACTGGACCTTGTTACCAACCAACTCATGTGGTCGGACGGGATCTTCGCCTTGTTCGAGATCAGTCGTGAAACCTTTGCCGCCACCTATGAGGCCTTTCTGGAGTTCGCTCATCCCGACGATCGCTCCCTGGTTGACCGGGTCTACCGCGAATCCGTCGAAAGCAAAACGCCGTACGAGATCGAACACCGGATACTGATGAAAGATGGCCGCGTCAAATGGGTCAACGAGATCGGCCGTACCGCGTACGACGACGCGGGCAACCCCATCCGCTCTGTCGGCACCGTCCAGGACATCACCGAGCGCAAGCGGGCAGAGGAGGAGTTGCAGGAGATCGAGCAGCTCAAGGAGAAGCTTGAAAGGGAGAATGTCTGTCTGCGTGAAGAAGTGAAGCTCCTGTACAAGCATGCTGAGATCGTGGGTGAAAGTAAGGCCATCAGAGGCGTCCTGGCAAAGGCCGAGCAGGTCAGCGCCACCGACTCCACGGTGCTCATCCTCGGCGAGACCGGCACAGGCAAAGAGCTGCTCGCTTATGCGATCCATAATATGAGCAACCGGAAAGACCGGGCGCTCGTGATGGTCAACTGCGCATCGTTGCCGCCCACGTTGATCGAGAGCGAGCTCTTCGGCCGTGAAAAGGGCGCCTACACCGGCTCACTCACCAAGATGATAGGTCGCTTCGAACTTGCAGACGGGTCCACCCTGTTCCTGGACGAGATCGGAGACCTGCCCCTTGAACTGCAGAGCAAACTGCTGCGGGTCCTCGAACAAGGCCAGTTCGAACGGTTGGGGTCCACCAAGACCATACGGGTCAATGTCCGCCTCATTGCAGCAACCAACCGCGATCTTGCCAAGGACGTCAATGCAGGGAGATTCCGGAAAGATCTGTACTACCGGCTAAACGTTTTTCCCATTACCATACCGCCGCTCAGAAACCGGAAAGAGGATATCCCGTCCCTGGTTTGGTCGTTTGTGAAACAGTTCGAAAAAACCCTGGGCAAACGGATCGACAGCATCCCCAAGAAGAAGATGGAAGGCCTTATGCACTATCCCTGGCCCGGGAACATCAGGGAACTGAGGAATGTTATCGAGTACGCCATGATCATGAACTCTTCCAAAACTCTTGATGTTGAGCCGCCGAGTGGAACACCGCAAGAACAATCGGGTTCCAATACCCTTGCAGACATGGAACGCAGGCATATCCTCGCAATGCTTGAGAGGACCGGCTGGCGCATCTCCGGAAAGAACAGCGCAGCGGAGATCCTCGGCATGAACCGAACCACCCTCCAGTCAAAGATGAAGGCCCTGGGCATTACGCGGCCCGTCTCATAATGGATATCATATGAGTATAAACAGAGCGCATGTCTTCACCATGGCCCGTTCCTTGCTCGTAGCGTTGATAATGGGTCTGTCCTCCTGCGCGCAGAGCACGATCACGCCCCACCTGCCACAGGACCGCGCCATGGAGGCGAAGCCTGCAGGAAAGGACCTGGGCATCATGCAGGCATGGAACGGCGATTATCCTGTAGCCGAGCTCGGGCGGCTGCCTGTGGACCAGGTGAAAGAGCGGGTGGGATACATCGGTGACAAGGCGACCTTCACTGCTGTGTGGCAGGCGATGAAGCCTTCCCTGGCCCTACCTGAAGTGGATTTCACCGTCAACGTCGTCGTTTTCTCTCGCAACACTGCTTTTTACAACCGAACCTCGATTGCCAGGGTTGTTCTCAAAAACGGGATTGTCGAGGTCATTGCCATCGAGACCATGTCCTCCCTGCCCATTGAGGACAAGGTTGCCATGGCTCTGGCGGTTATTCCCCGCATCGGTGTACAGTTCATTCAGACCGACTCAGGTCTGATCCCGGTGATGAAGGCATCTTCAACCGCTCCCATGGATGCGAGCTATCGTATCGAGGGGCGCAACGTGCTGCTGTACCATGGCCGTGCGGAAGAGGAAACCATACCCGGCTCAATGATGAAGAGCACGGTTGCGGTCTTCGGCCGGCCGGTTTTCGGCGACCTGGATGGTGACGGTGACGACGATGCAGGCCTGATTCTGGTGCACAATCCTGGGGGGAGCGGGACCTTTTTCTCTGTTGCGGCCGCCCTCAACAGGAATGGCATGTATCAGGGAACGAATGCCGTGCTCCTCGGCGATCGAATCGCCCCACATGATCTCGATATACGCAACGGGGTCATTGTCGTAAATTTTGCCGAGCGTGGACCAACCGAGCCGATGACTGCCCCGCCCACCGTGGGCAGGACGAAATACCTGAAGGTGAAGGCTCTCACCCTGGCAGCAATCGAACCGCTCGGAAAGGGAGAACAGGTGGTGGAGGGCTGGGTCACGATAGGCCATGAGGTGCGATCATTCTTGCCCTGTGCACAGAAAAAATCCCTCTGGCTTGCAGGGAGCTCACCAGCTCTAAAAGATATTCTTTCAGCATATGGCACAGCACTGCCAAACCCGAAGCCGTACACCGCTCTTTTCATGATCCTCGCCGGCACATGCATACAAAAGCCGACCAACGGACTTGCATCATCGTATGAAACGGCGTTTTGCGCAACACAGTTGGTACAGGTATGGCCGCAAGGGAAATGCAGATAATACTACCTCAACACGAAGGGCATAAAGGCCACACCGAAAGGAACCCTGCGTGGTGAGAACAATGGGCTGGGAAAAAGATGCAAACTATAGGTGGATGGTGTATAAAGCATCAGGGGGTATGCTTCAGACGTGCAATCAGACAACTGCTGTAAAGAGGCTAACGTAATGATCCAGGCCACGCTGCGAATGGATTTTGCTCCGCAGAAGATGGATGAGGCACTCCAGATCCTGCACTCCATCATCGAGCGGGCCAGGGCTGAAACAGGCTGCATCAGCTGCCCTGTGTACCAGGACACGGAAAACGAGCACCTGCTCGTGTGCGAGGAGAAAGGTATGAACATAAAAACGAGAGGCTTATGGCAATATGCGGTGATCGGGCTTGTGGTGATTTACCTGGCTTTGCCGGCTCCGCTCTGCGCGCAGGAAGAGCCGGCAAAGGCGTTCAAGCAGGAGGAACTCGACCAGTTGCTGGCGCCCATTGCGCTACACCCCGATGATATCCTGACCCAGATCCTTATAGCCTCCACCTATCCGCTCGAGGTGGTGCAGGCGGAGCGGTGGGTGAAACAGAATAAGAGTCTGAAAGGGGATGCCCTGAAGGCCGCCTTAGAGAAACAAACTTGGGACAACAGTGTGAAAGCGCTCGTCCCGTTCCCGGATGTTCTCGCCATGATGAGCGAGAAGCTCGAATGGACCCAGAAAGTGGGCGATGCGTTCCTGGCGCAGCAGAAAGATGTTATGGACACGGTGCAGAAGCTGCGTGCGAAGGCAGTCGGGGCGGGCAACCTGAAAAACTCGCAGGAACAGGAGGTGAAGAAGGAGGGCGACATCATCATTATTCAGTCCGCCAATCCGGAGGTGGTCTATGTTCCAACCTACAACCCCACGGTGGTTTACGGCACATGGTGGTACCCGGCCTATCCACCCTATCCGGTTTACGTGTACCCGCCGGGCGCCGCGTTATTCACATTCACGATGGGTGTCGCCATAGGCGCGGCCTGGTGGGGGCATGGGTGCCATGCCGATTATCACGGGGGAACCGTCAATATCGACAGGAGCGTCAACATCGACAGGTCGGGCAGGCCGGAGCAGAGACCCTCCGGGGGAGGGGCCAAGGCAGAGCAGTGGAAGCACAACCCGGAGCACCGGCAAGGGGTTGCCTACCGGGACCAGGGGACACGCGACAAGTATTCACCGACAGACCGTGCCGCAGTGGACAACCGTCAGGGTAACCGTGGTTACGACAAGCCGGCGGCAAGCACAGCCGATCGGTCTGCCGACAGGCAGCCGGCCCAGGTGCAGGACAGAACGCCCGATCGATCGGGTTCCGGGGCGAAGAGCCAGAACAACGCATTCGGCGGGACGGACCGCAGCGGGGGACAAGTGCAACTGGACAGCGCGAGAGGCAGCCAGAGCATGTCTTCGGCCAGGTCCTATGGCAGCGCATCCTCCCGGCCTTCCGCTGGTGCCTCTCGCGGCGGCGGAAGACGCTCTAGATAGGATTCGAGAGAAGTACGTTGAAACGAGTTTTTAAGATCAAGATATCATCAATGGAGGACAGATCCATGTATTTATTACGAATGCGATATCCTTTAGCCCGGTCTCTCCTGAGCTGTGCGCTTGGCCTGCTTGTTGCCGTGATGTTCCAGGGAACCGCCCTGGCGGCAAAGCCGATGCAGAAGACCTTCGAGACCCAGGAAGCGGCTGTGGAAGCCCTGGTCAAGGCCCTGCGCGACAACAATGAAAAGGAGATTGTCGTGATCTTCGGGCCGGGCAGCGAGACGCTGGTCTCGTCGGGGGATAAGGTGGATGACCGGGAACGCAGGGAAAATTTCCTCCGGCTCTACGGCGAAAAGAACCGCCTGCAAAAGGAGGGCGAGACAAAAGTCATTCTCCACGCGGGGGACAATGACTGGCCGTTCCCGATCCCGATCGTGAAGACCGGCGGGCGCTGGCGATTCGACACGAGGCAGGGCAGGGAAGAAATCCTCAACCGCCGGATCGGGGAGAATGAACTGGGCGCCATCCAGACGTGCCTGGCGATCGTCGATGCACAGCGGGAGTATGCCGCCGTGGACCGTGACGGCGACGGCCTGCTGGAATATGCGCAGAAGTTCCACAGTGCCGGGGGCAAGATGGATGGCCTGTACTGGGAGGTCAAGCCGGGCGAGAAACCGAGCCCCCTCGGGCCGCTTGTCGCGAAGGCCCAGGGCGAGGGCTACGTCAAGGGGGAAAAGCCTGTGCCCTACAATGGCTATTTCTTCCGGATCCTGAAGGCCCAGGGCAAAGGTGCCAAGGGTGGCGAATACGGCTACCTGGTGAAAGGAAAAATGGTGGGCGGATTTGCAGTCGTGGCATACCCGGCAACATACGCCGTCTCCGGTGTAAAAACGTTTATCGTGAACCATGCAGGCATCGTGTATGAGAAAGACCTGGGACCCCAGACAGAACAAGTGGCCAAGACCATGCAGGCGTTCAACCCGGATAAGACATGGGATAAGACTGAATAGGCAGGCAGCGTATCCATAAGATTGACGTCATGTTCATGTTGTCGCCCGCATGCCCTATCTTTATGGTTCATCCGGTTCTTGCATACATTTTCAGGAATGTGGGGATCCTTCTCATTCCATTATCCCCCTCTCCCTGTCGCGCTCCCTCCCCCTGAAAAGGGGGAGAAGGGACGTTATTCTGGTTGTTCTTGATTATACCCGGACTTTTTCAGAAGGAGGTTTCCACCAAAGAGTGAGGCTTGATACCAAGTTGCATGCAAACAAATACGATAACATACAGGGGGGGACCCTCACCCGCACCCTCTCCCCCTGATTTTGGGGGAGAGGGAAGGGGTGAGGGGGTACGCATTATGAATGCAAATTAGTATGACTACCAATCCGACCGCATCGGGTTCCCTCCCCCCCGATTGTGGGGGAGGGACAGGGAGAGGGGGTCATCCATCGGATAAGAGACCTACATGCCCGGCAGATAAAGTACGCAACTAGCGGATGAACCTAAAAGAAGACCCTCTCCAGTTAAGCATGCAGATGTTGGCCCTCACGATCACCGGTAAGCAATGCCGATATAAAGTCTATCAGCCGATATATCGGCAGCAATACGGGACACCTGATCCCCCCGGGTCTCTTGCAATCTTGGATATCTCCATAGGTATTCATCAGTTAACCCCTTAAACGCATACCTGTCGTTTTCTGGCACACATTTCGCTTTATCATAGGACGTAGGTTCGCCTCGTGTGGAAGGAAAGGGGTTGGAGCCGAAAACTTTTATTGCGTGTGAAATGCTGTTTGTCCACACCTGGGGGAGCGAAAGTAAAGGGCATGTTGAACGCGAAAAAAACAAGGCATACCATGAACAAGGAGGAACCATACCCATGAAAAGAGTCAGACGCATCACCCTCGTGACGCTCGCGACCTTAGCGCTGTGCTGGCCGCTGAGCGCCGCAGCACAGACGCCGGGCAACCAGTGGACGTTCTCGATCACGCCATACCTCTGGCTGCCGAACATCGGCGGCACGCTGAAGTACAGCATTCCGCCGGGGGGAGCAGGGAGCCCGGATGTCGAGGTCGGCCCGAACGACTATCTCGAATCGCTCAGGTTCGCCATGATGATCTCAGGCGAGGTTCGCAAGGACAGGTGGTCGGCGTTCATGGATTTCATTTACCTGGACTTTTCCAGCGAGGATGGCGCAGTCAAGGAAGTTGATTTCAACGGCAGTCGCGTCAGCGCCAGCGCGAACGTCTCGACCGACTCCTCGTTGAGGGGTGGGGTTTGGACGCTCGGCGCGGGCTATAAGGTCCTCCCCGGCCGGCCGGTGGATCTCAATGTCTTCGGCGGCCTGCGTTATTTAGGCTTAAAGGCCTCGACCGACTGGCAACTCGCGGTAGACGTCACCGGGCCGGGTGACGGGCAAACCTTTCCGTGGGCCGGCAGCATCTCCGAAAGGGAGGATCTATGGGATGGGATCATCGGCGTCAAGGGGCGGGTTTGGCTCGGCAGCAGCAACTGGGCGATTCCCTACTACCTCGATGTGGGCACGGGCTCGTCGAGCCTGACCTGGCAGGGCATGCTCGGCGTCGCCTACTCGTACAAGTGGGGTGGAGTGACGCTCGCTTACCGTCACCTTTACTACGACCAGAAGGGCGACAAGCTTATCCAGGACATGCGCTTCAGCGGCCCGGCGCTCGGGGTGACGTTTCGCTTATAATCCCCTTGCCCGATACACAGACGCTGTCCGCACGATGGCCGGGTCCGACGGCCTGCTTCTCTCTGGCACGTCTTATACTTTCAAGAAACCGTCACCGGTCCACAGCGGGTGGAGCCGGTTGCGATGTAAGCATGATGAGGGGTGGGCAGTTTCAAACGTGAAATCAAACAACCGCTCGAAAGGGGGTGCGTGAAATGATCCAGGCAACGCTGAGAATGGATTTTGCTCCGCAGAAAATGGATGAGGCACTGAAGATCCTGCGCTCCATCATCGAGCGGATCAGGGCTGAAACAGGCTGCATCAGCTGCTCTGTCTACCAGGACACGGAAAACGAGCACCTGATCGTGTTCGAAGAAAAGTGGCGAAGCAATGATGACCTGCAGCGCCACCTGCGCTCGGAAGGCTACCATAGGGTGCTCCTGGTCATGGAGATGGCAATTACGCCTCCGGAGATACGGTTCGACAACATCACGGAATCCAGCGGTGTGGAAATTATAGAAGAAGCGCGAGCCAAAAAAAGGGAATGAAGTCCTCAGACTTTGACATAATAAGTTCAAACGTGTATGGCATTGATTTGACGACGGGAAACCCGGATGGTCAATGGAGGCCCTTCGCAATATGTGGGAGAGAATCAATGGGAATGACAGAGATCTTGTCGTCGAGAGGGTACTCCTCATGGCCGGGATAAATCACCCACAAGTGCTCAAGGCCCAGGTCTTGAATGGCTGTGTGCATGGAGCGGCTTCGGCCGGGTGCATCCGCGTATTTGAATTCGAACCCGTAGCGTTTGGCGGCGGCCAGCACCAAAAGGTCCAGCTCGGCGCCGGCATGGGTCGCCCAGTAGTAGTGATCGCGGGTTTCAAGCGCTGCGATGATCTGTTCCAGAGCGAAACCCTCCCACGATGCCCCGAATTGTGGATGAGCCTGGAGGACAGCCATGGTGCGCAATTGGAGCAGAGTGTGCAAAATCCCGCTGTCGCGGATGTAGATCTTGGGGGCCTTGACCTGCCGTTTCCGGAGATTCTCGAACCAGGGGGGAAGGATCCTGACCATGTAGGCGCCGGCGAGGATATCAAGATACCGGCGAGCCGTGATCTCAGATGTCCCGAGCGATCGGGCAAAGTGCGCGGCATTCCAAACCTGTCCGTGATAATGGGCGAGCATTGTCCAAAAACGTCTCAGGGTCTCTGCCGGAATTGTAATACCGAGTTGGGGAATATCCCGCTCAAGAAACGTGCGTATGAAGTCCTCGCGCCACGACATGCTGGCAGGTTCGCTGGCGGCCAGAAACGAGCTTGGAAATCCGCCTCGCACCCAGAGGGTGGCGGCCTGCTCTGCTCCCACTTCCCGGAGGTCAAACCCGGAGAGATCTATGAATCCGATTCGCCCGGCGAGAGATTCCGATACACCCTTGACCAAATGGGAAGAGGCGGAACCCAAAACAAGGAACCGGGCCGGGTTATGTGGCCGATCCACCAGAACCCTGAGCAATTCGAACAGGTCGGGCCTGCGTTGGACTTCGTCGATAACGACCAACCCCGAAAGTCCCTCCAGCGCCCTCAGAGGCGCATCCAACCGACGGACATCAACAGGGTGCTCAAGATCGAAATAGGTGCATGGTTCGCGCTCCGCGATCATCCTCGCAAGGGTTGTCTTGCCGCACTGACGAGGACCCAAAAGAGCCGCGATGGGGTGAACGCTGAAAACACTGGCAATGCGCTTGAGCGCATCAGGGCGCGGTATCATGGGCAAAATATACAACATTGAAAATCATAATGTCAAGTAATGATTTTCAAGGAAGCATTATGGAAGAAGAACGATCTGATCTGACTGAGAGCCGGAAAGAGATCACCTCCGAAGGGTATCGGTTCGTCATGATCTGGGCGGCGTGCCTGTTGATCCTGTATGCGGTGGGCGCCACCTTCGGGGTCGCGCGGCTGCGCGGCTATGCGGCAAGGGATTGGTTCTCGCCACTGGTTACAGGTAAAGGTAGAGGATTATGAGAGAAGACGACAAAATTCAGGAATTCTCGTTGTTGGGCGGACCGCTACAGAGGCTCGGAAGCCGGCTGGGACTGGTCCGGGGAGGAACGAATACCATCCGGCTGGGTCTGGCGCTGGGACTGTTGGCATGGGGTGTTCTGGTATTGGTTGGGCTTCTTCAAGGATTGGGCCATAAGATATTTTCTCTTGCCGTAATCGGAGGCCATGTCCGGCTGTTGGTGGCAATCCCGCTGTTTTTCGTATGCGAGACATGGGTGGCTCCCCGGATGGCGGAGTTCGTCCGCAACATAGTGGCTTCCGGTCTGGTGCCCGAAACCGAGTTGCCGGCCTTGGAGTCAGATATCCGCCGAGTCGGCCGGATGAAAGACTACTGGCTGCCAGAGGCTCTTATTCTCCTGGTGGCGTGCATGATACCCATGCTCGATACCTTTGGCATTGTGCCGGGCAGAACGGGTAGCTGGGAGTCGATCCTTGCCCAGGCCGGGGGAAAACTGACCCTGACCAATGTCTGGTATCTGGGATTCTGCCTGCCGCTGTTTCGATTCCTGACGCTGCGCTGGCTCTGGCTGTTGGGGCTCTGGTGGTATTTCCTCAGGCGCGTGGAGAAACTCCAGCTCCACCTTGTCCCGACCCATCCCGACGGCGTGGCCGGGCTGGGTTTTCTCGAGGTTGTGCAGCAGCATTTCACACCGTTGATCATGGCGATCTCGGCGGTTTGTTCCGCATCCTTTGCGGAAGACATAATCTCGGGAGCCATGGCGTTCGAGACCCTGTATCCCATGCTTCCCATGGTCTTGCTCCTGGTAGCCGTGCTGTTCATCGGCCCGCTCTTTATATTTTCCCGTAAGCTCTGGATCTGCAAGGTGACCGGGTGGAACGAATACATGTCCATGGCGTCCCGCTATGTGAGCGCCTTTGACCGCAGGTGGATCCGGGACGAAACGGCGTCCGGCGAATCCCAACTAGGTACGCCGGATTTGCAGTCGTTAGCCGATCTCACCAACAGCGTCAGGGTTGTGCGGGATATGCGATGGATTATCGCGGACCAGAGTCTTGTAATTGCACTTGCGGTACCCGTGATTCTGCCGCTGCTGCCGCTGTTTCTTCTGAAGTACCCGGTCAACCAGCTGGCGATATGGTTATTCCAGACGCTGACCGGTCTGTAGGAGTCGTTAGAGGGAATTGATCGTATGATGAAGCAAAGGACATCGCCGCCGATACTGGGCGGGCTGAGCACCTATTCTTCCCCGTGGCTGCGTATGGATCTTGTCGCGGGGCTGACGACCGCGGCGGTGGTCATCCCCAAGTCCATGGCCTTTGCCATCATTGCCGGCCTGCCGGTGCAGGCTGGCCTGTACGTGGCGTTCGTGCCCATGTTCGTCTAT
>Ga0315293_10006044_pt1 | contig 11352 bp, 11 predicted proteins | sample YL17G13_20_MG_FD_203071 | JGI IMG/M metagenome (GOLD analysis project Ga0315293, IMG submission 203071) | Sediment microbial communities from Yellowstone Lake, YNP, Wyoming, USA - YL17G13_20 | ecosystem: Environmental > Aquatic > Freshwater > Lake > Sediment | place: USA: Wyoming | collected... | reverse complement strand
TGCTGAGGTTGCTCGGAGCTTGCAATAAGATAGGCTCCAGGTGCTTTTCCCTCTACAGCAACGAGTCCGTGCAACTTGGGTTTTTCGGATTCTTTCTTTTTGAAGTGCAGCCAACCCATTATTTCTTGTCTCCGACTGTTCCGAAATCAACAAGGCCCATCATGGTGGGGTGCTTAACAGCACCATACACCGCAAGAGCCGTAGCCCAGAAAACATCGTCATGTGAGCCTTCTGGATGAGCAAATTTGATGTGTCCCGTCTTTAGCAGTTCAAACTTTTCAACATTCAACTCGGCAGTCAGGTCCACGTCATTTATTGTCTTTGCAGGGGAATAGGGGATTTTCACCTCGCCTGTGCGCATTTTCTCCCGTAGAATTGTCGCCATTTCCTCTTTAGTCTGCAAACTGAACGTAACGCCAGTGCAATTTGTAATGCCGCTCTTGGTCATATCTTCGACAATGTACTCGCCAACGCCAGTGATGTCCGCATATACGTTGCGGACCATTCGCCACCGGTCTTGGAGACTCTTGATGTAGCCGATCACACTTGCGTAATCAGTTTTCAGCCGGAACCGGTGCACATGAACCAACCGCAGACTTTTCTCAATCTTTTCGAGAACCACAATCACACTGAAATCCTGATGCTTCCCAAAGTCCACGCCCACGTAGAATGAGCCCCGAAGAGATTCATGGAACTCTGCGAGCACAAGTTCACTCTCAATACAGGTCACAATCAGACTTTGCGATAGCCAACTATCAGCATCTTCCGCGAACTCGCTATAGAACTCGCGTCTGAAGCGTTCATCTGGCAGTTCGAGACGCATCTCGTCAATGAAGCTCTTCTTAATCAGACGAGACTTGACGACATCATCTGCAGTGACTACGTGTTTGCTGAATTCGGAACTTTGACACATGCGATAGAAAACACTGTCTTTGTTCCAAGGCGTGCTCAAAGCGATCAAAGTGCCGTCGGTCGTTGCAAGCATGGGATATAGGACGTTATAGAAGACGAGTTCGTCGTCCTTGAAGAAGTTGGCTTCGTCAGGAATCACCAAGTGTGCTGTGTAGCCCCTGAGGAGTTGAGGAGAGTTAGGCAAGATCACTATTCTACTGCCGTTCCTAAACCTTATGACCGTCCTTTGCTGGCGATCAATCAAAGCCCTGCGCAGCTGTTCCGGCAATGTTGCGAGAAAATCTTGGACTCGATCGCCCATTATCATAGATTGACGTAGCGACGGACCGACCACAAGCGTCAACGTTTTGGGGTTTGTCAAGGCAAAACCGATTGCCTTCAATGCTATTGTGGTTGTCTTTCCAGCCTGACGGCACCATCTTACTACGATGCGTTTGCTTGGGTCCCTTAGAAGACGTTGCTGATATTCTGTGGGTTCGAATTTGAAGAGAATCCTGGCAAGATCAACTGGATCTTGAGGAATCTCTACTTTCCCCATTGACCGAAGTTCTTGTCTGAGTATTTCCAACTTTCGCTTTTGCTCTAGCTTCATTCACAAGCCTCTCAAGCTCGACCAAGCTCCTGTCAATTTGCTTTTCGTCGAATTTCTCACAAAGACTGTCAATTGTCTGTGCAGCATACGCCGCAACTCGCGCCCATTTTTCTCGTTCTCTCAGATCTACTTCATGATTCTGCGCCAAGGCATGTGCTGCGTTGAAAATATCTCGTAGTTTACTGATTAGTTCGGTGCGAATGCGCTGAGTGTCAAGATGAAGAATCCGTCGGCAAACGTTCAAACGGTTTTCGATGAGCTTTTTTCGTGTGATTTTCACCAAAAACACCCCTACCCCCCCTAGGGGGGTACCTTCTTGTCTTCAGCAGAGTTTTTTGCTTCATCAATCAGTGAAGACTCAACTCAGATGCCACTCGAGGCGGCGACTTCTACCAATAGCCAAAGAATAAGAAATACCGAGCGGTGCCTAAGACGATGTCTCTTTTGATGCATAGCAAGAGACCTTTGGGCGGTATGAAACAAGTCTGCTGACTTGCATCACAATTGGTTTGAACGATAAAGACGACCTAGGTTTTCTCCGTGAGTGTCGCTGAAAGAGCAAACGCAACATTGAAACATGTCGCGCATAATATTGCATTTGATATACTTCCACACACAATGGGGTCTTGTTTTTACATGGACAAGATATGTGTGAATCATATAGAACAGCGTTCCAAAAATCTTAAATGCAATACGTGCAACTATGAGTTGAGTCGGAAAATGCAAGCTTGCATATCGTAAGCATGCTTCGGCTCGTGCTTTTGCCCGGCGGGCACGTTAAACGTGGCTGGGCGCGAGCGCGACGACCGCGTGATGAGCCCTTATTATTGAAAAATGGGGAATGTAAAAGAGGAGAAAGGAGGAGAAAAAATGAAGAACAAGATATTGGCCATATTTGCCACCTTGATCATTGGACTGGCTATTGTAGGTTATGCTTATGGCAATTGGTACTCTACAGTCTACATAACTGGTGACACAACGACGGGTACGCTCGAACTCAGCATTTGGAACTTCTGGGTGCACAATCAAACAGGATGGGCAACGATCACCCCAAGCTTCACTGATCTGAGCCATTTGACCTTGACCATCACAGATACTTATCCTGGATGGCATGCCTTTGTCGTGGTCCAGTTCAAGAACACTGGCAGAATCCCACTGAAATTCTACAGCTTTGGTCTCGACTACAACAGCGGCCAGGGCGATCTGCTTAACTATTACACGCTTGGGTTCTTGTATCCCAGCGGTGGAGACTATGCATTCAACTATGGACCAACCGCACTCACTTGGTATCAGACAACTCACTACTATGCGACCGAATTCGGCGGAATGGGATATCCAACTGGTTTCACAATGAATCCGACAGATCTGCATGAGAACATGCTCTACATAGGACTTGACAGCAGCTTGGGCACCTATCAGAACACGGCTCTGAGTGTGACATTCTGGGTGACAGCAACTCAATATGTTCCATAGAATGTAGCTTCGCAGTACATCGGAAAATTCAGGCGGAACCCATATCCCACTTTTTTTCAAGAAAAGAGACGAGCAAAGAATAAAGCCGCGTGCAGCAGGATGGTCACGGTTACTGCGAAAAGAATCGGTGTGTTTGTCCTAGTGGTTGCGATATACGTTTTTCTAGCATTTTTTACGTTGGGCGGAAAGATGTATTATCTTCTTCCGGCGATTCTTTGGAGCCTGCTGGCATTGTTTGTGTTTTGCTTGTTCGGTTTCGAGAAACTTCAGTCCTCTTTGAACAAATCAGTAATTGCGATTTCTTTTTTGGTGGGAGTGTTCCAAATGGCTGTCTTGATCTTCTGTAGTTTGTTTGCAGGTTTGACAATGAGTCCTTATGACTTGACACCGGCCGGAATAGCGACAAACCTAGCTTACGTTCTCCCACAATTGATTGCTCTGGAATTCTCAAGAGCCTTCCTATCGAGATCCGCATCGAAAAGAAGAATAGTGTTGACTTTTGCATTTATGAGCTTTTTTTTCTCCTTTATTACAGTGCCTCCCTTAGAACTGAGCAGTCTGAACACTCTTCCTTTGATCGTCGAGTTTCTTGGTTCACGATTCTTGCCTGGTTTCGCCGAAAGTCTATTTGCCACTTATCTTTGTCTGCTGGGAGGACCGATAGCATCCTTAGGCTACGTTGGAACCGTCAACCTCTTCCAATGGATTTCGCCCGTGCTTCCCAACTTGTCTTGGGAAATACAGGCTTTGATTAGTACGGTAATTCCGGTTGTGGGTTTTGTAGCCGTGGAACAAACTGCAAATCCGATCACGTTGATTAGACTAGGTCTCAGGAACAGAGACGAAATCAAAGCCAAGCTCGGGAGAAAAAGTAACTACTCATCCGCATCGTGGATAGCAACAACCTTGATCATATTAGTTCTTCTTTGGGGCACTTCAGGTTTGATGGGTATCAAGCCTAGCGTGGTGGCAAGCGGGAGCATGACGCCCGCGCTTGAAGTTGGTGATATGTCCATAATTACAAAAGTGAACCTTGACGCAATTAGGCCAGGAGACATAATTCAATACGTGAAAGATGGCGAAATCATCATCCACCGTGTGATTGAAATCCAAGACATCAGCAAAGACGCCAGAGTGTTCATAACGAAAGGAGACGCAAATGCCCGACCGGACGACCCTGTGCCGCAAGCAGCGGTCTTGGGCAAGACAATTCTAATCATACCGAAAGTCGGATGGATCTCCATCTATCTCAGGACGGCCGCCACGGGCGTCTTTGAATTCTTTGCGAAAAATCTAGAAGTGGCCTATGCAGTGTCATCGATTGCTGTCGCGAGTTCGATCTTTGCGATCCACAGATACAGAAACCAACCTATGAGAAGGATAAGGAGGAGGTTCAGAAGATGAAGCGGATGATCGCCATCATCATTCTTGGAGTCATAATCGTTGGACTCACGAGCTACAGTTATGCTTGCTTAAACGATGGAACGCAGCCTCTTTGTTATTGTGACATAGCATTCGTTTCGGTGTCAACAACCGATAACGAAGCAAAGAGCAACATAGCAAGTGTTTTCGCCCAAATCACATACGAAGGAAAAACTCTGGACGTTTGCATAAAAAACGCCTATCCAGGATATGAAGCGTACGTGACATTCAAAATCAAGAACAAGGGCAGTCTCCCAATTAGCATAGATGAAGTCTGCATAGCAGAATATGACAAAGAAGCGCTTCAGGTGAAAATAGCAGGTCTGACTCCGCCGTTGTTGATAGGACCAAGCGGCACTGCAGTAGCTTCAGAAGCGGTCCGCATACTTGAAGGAGCAAAGCAGGGTTGGCGATACACTTTCAGAGTCAAGATAGAGGGCTCTTGCCAAGATCCGAAACGCCCTCGCTCGGTAGGTTTTTGGAAGAATGAATTCTGTGTAGCCTTGGACAAGAATGGAGAATCACATCCAAGCCCTTCTGAACTCGAAAACTATCTAGACCAAATCAGCGTGCAATCCCAAGTTTTCATGTTCACAGGTACACAGAAACAGAAATTCACGCAAGCAGTAGGCATCCTACAGCCACAATCATGCTCGAGTATGGAAGCAAAACTCAAACAACAGCTCCTGACGTTGTGGTTGAATCAAATCGCAGGATGGACAGCAGGCTATACGCTCGGCGGAACAACTTCCCAACAAATAATAAAAGGTTCTGAAAATGCCCTGTTCTGCCGCCGAACAAGTCAGTATGAGTATTGGAAGAATCTCTGTGAACGTTTCAACAACTTGGGAGAAAGCTGAGAATAACAGACGTGATGCTGAAAGCATTTTAGAAAGGAACACTATTCAGTAGACTATTCCACAGGTTGAAAGCCGCACATGAAACCAACGGACAGAAAACGCGTTCTGCTATTATTCTTTGCAGTACTTGGTTTAGCATCAGTAGTCACAACGTACGTGATACATCAACTTCCAATGCAGGAAACCACAACGGACACCCTGTGCAGTTACTCGAGTAACGCAACATATGACTACACGGCATTGCTGGAACCAAACGTCGTCTACAGCAACCGTACGATTCTCAAGCCAAACGAAGGCACCATTTATGCCGCCCTGACAAAACAAATCAACATAACCCTAACCTACAGTTTTCAAGCAACCTTACCCGCAATCGTCGAGACAACATACAGCATCGACCAGAAACTAAAGACGGCAGCATGGCAACACATCATATCCACGACTCCGCAGACGACCGCAAATCAAACACAAACAGAAATAGAATTCTCACCGTTTAACAGAACAGAACTTGAAGCAGTGAAGGCAGAGGTCGAAGCAGAAACCGGAACAGTCTCAGGCACGTACTCGCTGGAGATCTCCCCGACCTTCACGGTTAACGCAAACACGTCAGCCGGACCAATCCATCAGATTTTCACGCCAGTACTAACGATAAATATAGGAAGAACAGAGCAAGGCAACACCATAACAATAGAAAACCTGCAAGAGACAGAAGCAGGCGCGATAACGCAAGACAAAGTATCGCCACGCAACGATGTAGTCATCTATAGGTATATTTCCTATGCTTTTGTATCAATCGCTATGGTGGGACTGAGCTTCTCTGCCTACTATTACAATAAAGCCCGGAAAAAAACTGGGCAATCACCAGTTGACAAACTGATCGCTCCTTACAAAGATCTCACAGTCAAGACAAAGGAAAGCCCCCAAACTCCCCAAGGAATCATGGTAATAGATGTTGAGAATTTGGAGGAACTTGCCAAAACAGCAGAAATCCTAGCAAGACCAATACTGCACACAGCAAACGGCAATGAACACCTATTCTACGTAATAGATGCCAACACAAAATATCAGTGCAGAATTCTAGAAGAGAAAAACTGAGAAGCGCGCGCGGCACGTGAAAGCACTTCCTCATGCGAGCTTGGATCTAAGAGAGGCGAAGTACTGACTAGCTGGTCTCTGGCAAACGGCCTTGTTCGGATCGTTGGGAGTTTGGCGAGAGCCAAACGTATTCGTAGCGTGCGCTAAGTCAACAGGCTTATAATTGATGCAATAGCGTTGATTATTGAGATAGTCATTGCTACAACAGAAAAGAGCAACGCCACAACAACACTATACTTTTGGTATATTTCTTCTCGACTGGCTATCTGAAACGTAAGTACTGCGTTAGTGGCAATCATGTTATGACCAGATTTGTCGTGGCATTCCACAATTACGTCTTCACCAATTGGTGCAATCTTCGTAATGCTTAACACTGCTGTTCCAGAATTTTCAGCTGTCTGAGCCTCGAACCATACCTCTTTCAATTGCCTAGGTGGGATAAGGGGAATGACTTGTTTCAAATCATAAGACAAGTCGCCGCTACCTAGTGGAACAGATAGAATCACCTCTATTTTCCCACCTTCGAATGCTGTGTCATCTTTGTTACGAATAGACAGACCCACGAGATAGTCTTCTTTACAGACAACTTCTTCAGGCTTGAACAAGTAGAACAATCGCTTTGCCTGTGATTCGATTAATACCTTTTCAGCCACTAGTACGCGTTTAGGTTTTTCATTGCCTGCGGTCATTTGTTGTATTCACTATTCCATTGTCTGTCTATTTCAGCTATAGGTTTTACGCATTCTCGTAGCAATTAGCCGCACGCGTCATTGGTTGATGTTCAAGTTGTCTGTGTATTCAAAAGCATGTTGTATTTAGTTTTTCTTGGTTTACAATTTTCTTGTTCGATCTTCATAGCGAGCGGTACAGATAATTTCAAGTCCGTATACTCGTTTTCGACTATACCTATATCCTATATTGAATTTGAATCTGAATCTCCTACTCCTCTTCATCTTGACTATATCATCGCAATACCTGTATAGTCTGATTCCTGTATACTGTCATTTCAACCTGTTTTCCTAAATTCAGACAACGTCGTCAGTTGGTTGGTTGGGGTAAACTTTACCCCAACAACAACAACAAGAAAGATAGAAGGACAGTTATTTTATCGGGTTGCCTTTGAACGCCCCTGTTTATTGACCACGACTGCCAACAGCAGGGCTAGCATAATCATTGAGGGAATTGCGAATGTTGGAAACTCGGGTATTGGCTGTGGGCTATCCTGAAATGTTATTGATGTTCCTTCCATTGTTGCTACTATCGTTCCAGACTGAAAAGTCCCATATGTTGTCACTCCATGTGACAGGAGTCTTTGTATCGCTTCTGGGTGTGGATGTCCATAGGGATTATCTTTTCCTGCACTTATGATTGCATATGACGGTGAAACACTATTCAGAAATTGGTCTGTCGTTGCATATCGACTTCCATGATGACCGACCTTCAAGACATTACTCTTAAGATTCAATCCTGCGCTGAGCATACTCTGTTCCGCATCTGCTTCTGCGTCTCCTGTCAACAAGAAACTTGTTTCACCTATCTGAAGTCTCATCACTATACTGTTGTCATTCTGGTCAGTGAATTGGAGCGGTTGAGTTGGATTGAGTATGGTAAGATTCGTTGTCTGAGTCAGAACATAGGTTTGCCCTCGATGCGTGGCTGTCATTGTGTGACTCTGGGCTAGGTTCATGAAGTTCGTATATGTCACTGTATTGCTTGCCATGCCATTTGTCAGCACTTTATCCACGTGAATAGTAGAGGATAGAACGGTGATGAGTCCTCCGATGTGGTCTGCATCCATGTGGGTTGCTACCATGAGATTAATGTGCGTTATGTTCATTTTGCTGAGGTAGGTCAGAACTATCGAACCTGATGCTTGTGTCCCCCCGTCCACCAACACATCTGAACCAGACGTGTCAATCAGCATTGAATCACCTTGTCCCACGTCAATGAAGTGCACAGTGACTTCTGTGGTAGTTGCCAAAACGACATAGCGGTCTCCTTTCATGCTCCAAAATGGCAATATCGCAGCAAGAAGCATTGATAGGAAAAACAGGAGGAATGTGCCCTTTTTTCCCATAGATGTATGGTCTAGTGCAACGCGCGTAAAAGAGTTGTGGAGAACGCATAACATATGAAGCTCTCGTCGGACTACGGGCGTTCTGGAAAGACATTTATGTGTTGTCACGTTGGGTTATACTGGTGCAAGTTGTGCGCAAGGTCAAGATTGCAGTATTGATTGCAGTCTTAGCCTTGATTTCTTCGAGTTTTCTTGAAGTCAAGGCACCCCTCGGACATCATATTCTCCGATCCAAGTGTTTACCGACCCGTAGGTGAGTGGGACAGTCTTCACTGAGTTCTGGAACTGCAAAGTGACTTCTACCTTCTGATCTTGGGACAAAAATGTGCCATTGGGTTTCAATATCTCCGTTTTTATGTTGATCTTCTTATTTGCTGGGTCATAGTTCGTGTGTAAGTGTGATGAATATGCGGGTTGAATCAAAGTGTCAATTCTCTGTAGCGCTTCATTCGCTTCTGATATCACCATTGCTGTTGTCTTAAAGGGATAATCTGGAAAGGTGTGGTGTGAACTATTCCTTGGTTCCTTCAATATCAGATAGATCAAGTAATATATGGGCTCATTCTTGCTACGGATGAGATGGGAATCAACAGCGTAATCGAGCAATCCTATCCCATGATCCCTTTCTCTTGGAACATTCCTCCCAAGATGCTTGGCCAGAGTTTCCCGTAGCCTTGTTTCCACTTTCTTTGTGACTGCCATAACCAACGAATCGATATCGTCTTTCGTCTGGTTCTTTTTGTTGAGGGAAATTGTGATGTCTCCGACGATTGACTTGTTCCAAGCAGTCTCCAGATTCAAGAAAGCGATGATCTTGCCGATATATTCTGGAACCGTACTCAACGATATCCCTAGATTCTGTTAGAGAAAAAGCTTAATAAATGTCTGGGAACTGTGCCGTTTGATCTTCTTCGCAACATAGATCAAACGTTTGGTGCTGTACAGTTTGGACATCGAGTCTGTGCGCGGTCGTAGACATTTCCGCAATTCTTGCATTTAACGTAAGCCAAAATGTCGTGCCCACAATAGGGACAGACACTTTTGGTTATGCTGACCTTCTTACGACAATTTGGGCAGTCTCGAAATTCTGTTACGAGTTTTCTTGCTTGATTGTACTTGTGCCAGCGGAGCAGAATACTTCCAACAATGACGGTAGACCCCGCAACTGCAAGTCCGATTGCCAAGTATCCCATCGGAGAAAAGACAACTCTGTTCAAATCAATTGTTCCAGAAAGGTCGATGTAGTTGCTAGTCCATGGCCATGAACGAGTCCAGATTTGCACGAAGCAAGTTTCCGCTTTATTCACATTTACTTCATAGACCAGAGAACTGCCTTGGACTTCACTGAAAATGTCACTTCCATCTGTTCGTCTAACTACAAGCTTTCCATCGCCGCCAACAGTTTGAACGTTGACGCTAAACCAGTCTCCTGACTGCGCGCTGAAGGTTCCTGAATTGTACCAGTCAATATGCGTCTCATGTACAGAAACGTGGCGAACCGTGACCGTTGGATACATTTTTGTCGTCGCCACTATTCCAACACCTGCTGCAATGAGGACTGCAGCAGTAAACAATGCTATGCTAAACCATCTTTGAACCATCAAACTAGTGAGTTGCATACATTATACTATTGGCAAGTGTCATATTTTAGCTGATTCACGCGCGCTCAGAAGGATTGATAGAAGAATGCTCTATGGCTTTATTCTCTGAAGTAACATCTGTCAAAACCTCTCATCACGAAGCTTCTGTAGGCTCTCTTCATCAAGTCATCCTTGTCTTCCCATTTGCCTTGAGACTGTATCTCATCCAGAACTAAATGACCTAGAGCAACTCTCACAAAATCCGTCAAGGTTTCTTGGTATCCTAAGTGAGACCATTTCTTCACCCAAGCTCTAATTCCATCTATATCATGGTAGTAGTCAACATATCTATGATTCCAATGTCCATGCGTCTGAAGGTCTCTATCCATCCGTTCATGAACAGCGCTCGTATTCGTGTTTTCACAGATGACCCCATGTTCTCTTAGGTATTCATCGAATTTCAGGTGCACCCTTCTTGTTGGCAAATGTGTTACGTCCGAATCTTCCATTTGAAACATTTGTCTTTTTAAGTCTTCTTTTGCAGGAAAGATTCGCGCGCGCTTAGGTTTGTAATTCTTGGAGTCCAAGATTGCCGTTCATTCCTTAAGTATTGAGCGAGCAGAAAAGCCTCTTCGTTGATCAGAGTCTCAATCTCTTGTTGTTCGCCCATTCTAACCCTTGGAATCGCAACTCTTCTCTGGAAATACTGATTCAAGTCTTTGACTAGATCATGTGTTTGAGAATCGTCAAGATATTCTCTCTTTCCTTTTCGATACGTTGAGAAATCTTCGTTTTTCATTGTGAAATCTACCTTTCCAATCTTTTGACAATATTGAATATGACGAAATTATTCACAGCACGCGTTTCGAGAACTTGAAATAACAGACGCAGGAAGAACGCTCTACGAATCAACAAAAAAGAAATGATAAGAAAAGACTTTAACAAGAAAGGAAAATCTACGACTATACATTTGTCAATCACTTCTGAAAGAGTGCAATAGGCGCATACTGGTTGGTTTTCTTTCTGCGCGTGCCGATGGAAACGTCCGAAGGCGACTTAGGTCAGAAGTTCTTGCTAGTGGCTCCAAATTGGTTTTAATCTGTTTTGGTTGAAGGAAAACCATATAAATCACCATACTGCTGTTGAATTGCACAAACGGAGAGTATATAGAGTGCCAAAATGGGGATACTCGATAGCGGAAGAAAGGCTGGATCCCGAGAAAAGCGTGAAGGCTAGCGCACGCGAGATCAGGGTATCCCATAAAGCAGCCATAGAAGTGTGCAGAGCAATCAAGGGTATGATGCTTATTCAGGCCAAGCAGTATCTTAAGGATGTTATGGCCAA
>Ga0315293_10006043_pt1 | contig 11352 bp, 17 predicted proteins | sample YL17G13_20_MG_FD_203071 | JGI IMG/M metagenome (GOLD analysis project Ga0315293, IMG submission 203071) | Sediment microbial communities from Yellowstone Lake, YNP, Wyoming, USA - YL17G13_20 | ecosystem: Environmental > Aquatic > Freshwater > Lake > Sediment | place: USA: Wyoming | collected... | reverse complement strand
TGTAAATGAGACGGTACGGGTTGCATCTGAAGCAGCAGGTATGGATATTGCTAAATTGATGGACCCTGACAATCCAGCAGTCGATCAAGAGTTTGACCGTATGTTGGCAGCAGCTGATATGCGCGTTGAGCAACAGGCAATGCAGCAGTTGCAGGCAATCCCTGAAATTATCAAACAGGCTACTCAGGTTCTTCAGTCCTTCCAAGCCCCGCCGCCGATGGACCCAAGCCAAGTAGCTATGCAAATCCAGACAGCTGAAACGCAACGTCGCGCACAGGCTGATCAGGTAAGAGCGCAGATAGATCAGGCAAAGATTGCGGCAACGACGCAAATGAAGACTGCGGAAATTCAGTCAAAGGAACAGATAAACCGTGAGGACAACCAAACGGCGATGCTGATTGCTGCGTCTGAAATTGAGCAGGGTCATAGGACCAATATTAAAAATGGCGCTTCATTAATGAAAGGTAGTTAATTATGGACGGTGCAATCAACCAGCATAAGAAAATGGCAATGGGCAAAGCTATCCCGCAGCCAAAAGGTAAAAACACTCCTTTTAAAAAGGGTGGTATGCCAAAATTTGAAGGCAGCGCTATGGATATGGCTCAAGACAAGAAGCTCGCAAAGAAGAGCGGTATGTCTATGAAGGCATATGAAAAGTCACCAATGGATGCAAAGCACGACCGCCAGAAGTCTATGAAAGGACTTAAGCGTGGTGGTAAGGCTTTCTGAAGTACCACTAATTGAGCGGGTGCTACTCGCGCTGAAGGAAGAGCAAAGATCATTTGCCGAGAGTTCATTGAGTAGCCCCGCACAACGAGACGCCTTTGAGTATGGGCGTGTGACCGGACACTTCTCCGGAGTAAAGAAGGCTATCTCAATTATTGAAGATAGCTTGAACTATGATAGCGAGGATGACGATCATGGCTATAGCCGCCGTGGTGAAACTCGATTCACAATCAGGGATTGATGAAGCGTTTCCCAATATAAACTTTGGCATTAAGCCAACTGGTTCCCGTGTTTTAGTACAGATACGGAGGCCAAAAACAAAAACAGCTGGTGGTATTCTTCTTTCAGATTATTCTAAAGATGCGGAACAGGATAACACTCAGGTGGCAAAGGTAGTAGCGGTTGGGCCACTATCTTTTAGGAATCGCGGCACGATGGAATTGTGGCCGGAAGGGGCTTGGTACAAAGCAGGTGACTTTGTGTTTGTTCCAAAGTATGCTGGATCACGTTGGCGTCGGGATATCCCCGGTGAAAAGGGTGAAAAGGTGGAGTTCGTGATCTTTAATGATCTCGATATTGTTGGCACGGTTGATGGCGATCCTACCGCCATTCAAGCCCATATTTAATGGGGGGATGAATCATGTCTGACAAAGAACATCTGATTGAAGACGACGAAGACGACATTGAAATCATCGAGATTGAAGAAGATCAAGATGACGATAATGATGGCGATGATGACCGCTTGGAATCTGATCAGCGCGATGCGCAAGATGAAAGCGGTGAAGGTGAAGAAACAAACGCCAGACAACTGCGTCGTAAACGCCAAAAAGAACGCCAGCGTGAAAACATAAAGAAAACGCGGGAGGAAAATACTGTTCTTCTGCGTGAGCTTGTGGAGGCAAAAGAACGCCTCGTTGCGCTAGAATCACGCAATGTTCAATCTGACTCTCAAACTGCTAATCAACGGTATCAATGGGCTTTGCAGCAAATTGAACAAGCTGAACAGCAACTCAAAGAGGCATTTGAAACCGGAGACGGTGACAAGGCTATCAAAGCCCAGCGCCTCCGAGAACAAAGCGTTAGAGCTGCTTATGAAGCTGAAGAGCTGAAAAAGAAGCTAAACAATCCTCAACTGCAAAAGAAGTCTTCTGTCTTAGACCCAATGACGGAAAACCATGCTGAGCAGTGGATGCGGAAAAACCCTTGGTTCAATCCTTCTGGAGAGGACGAGGATTCCGCTGTCGCCCGTGCAATTGACGAAGCATGGGCGCGTGAAGCTCAGAAGAGTGGCGTCAGCCCTTCTTCAGAGCATTATTGGGACGAGCTTGATACGCGTGTGAAACGTAGACTTGGAAAAGTTGGCGTTGACCGGGAGCGTAGAAGGGCGGCCCCGCCCGTTACTGGACGTGGAGATTCTCTACGCCCATCAACGAGTGACAAAGAGGTTATTGTCTCGCCTGCACGGAAAGAGGCTTTAATGAAGATGAACGCTTGGGATGATAAACTCATCAGAAATCGTTATCTAAAAGCCTACCGTAATTATGACAGACAAAACCAGCGTTGAGCTTCATAGGAGGATAATATGTCAAATGAGAAACTGAATAAAGGCGTCGATGAGAATCGCGTCTCCCGCAATATGGAAGACCGTGAAATTACTGAAAACCGCACGTTTACAGATAATGATCGACTTTCCATGTTTAGGCAGCAGTTTTTTCAATCCGCACTTCCGGACTTGCCGGAAATCCCCGGATATCACGTCTGTTGGCTCACAACCACAAACCCACGCGACTCTATTCATTCTCGTCGCTCCCTTGGATACACTCCAGTTGAACCCCATGATGTACCCGGTTGGGATCACGCATCAGTTAAAACGGGGGAATATGTTGGCTGTATCGGGGTGAATGAAATGGTGGCTTTTAAACTGCCTATGAAACTCTATGAGGTTTATATGCACGAAGCCCACTATGAGCGGCCACGGGCAGAAGAGGGTAAGCTTGCTGACACTGCGGATTTCATCCGTAGTCAGGCTAAGCAACAGGGTAGTGACGTGTATGAAGGTGATGGCTTGTCAGAAATGCGGTCCCCAATGAGTCGCTAAGACTCTCCGCAACCAAACAGAAGGTAGAAGCAAATGTCTTCATCTGCAACTCCGTTTGGCCTCCGTCCGATCTATTCCCCATCGGGTGTAGTTCGTCCGTTCTCCGGCCAAATTAAAACAGGCTATTCCACGGATATTTTCCAGCAACAGCCTTGCCGCTATGGCATTTCCGGTGATGCCGGAAGTGTCGAGGGTTACATTGTTCCATCAGCTGCTGGTGAAGCAATGATTGGCACATTTATGGGCGTCGAGTTTGTTGACTCGACAGGCCGTCAGCGTGTCTCAAACTACTGGCCTGCTTCAACGGCGGGAACCGAGATCATTGCCTATTTCACAATGGACCCTACCATTGTCTATGAAATTCAGGGCAATGCGTCATTGGTGATTGCCAACATTGGCGGTCAGTACAACATCAACACGGCCACTGGCACTACGCCTCTTGGTCTTTCAACGACGGCTCTGGATGTATCGTCAAGCACCACTAACGCGCAGCTGCGTGTTATAGGTCTTTCTCAATACGTCGATAATGCTTTTGGTGATGCCTACACAATTGTGCAGGTTCAGATTGCCAAGCATCAGAACGTCGCAACCATTGCTGCCTATTAAGGAGGGCTTGAATTATGGCATTACCAATGCGCAGTACAGACTTTAGGTCTGTAGTCGAGCCAATCCTCAGTGAAACATTTGATGGCATTTATAGCACCCGCAAGGATGAATATGCCCAAGTTTTCAAAGAAGAGCGTGGCATTCCCCGCAACTATCATGAAGAGCCAGTCTTGTACGGCTTTGGCGCTGCCCCAGAACTTCCTGATGGCACTGCTGTAACGTACCAGAGCGGTGGCGTTCTGTTCCTTGCCCGATACACCTACCGTGTATATGGCTTGGCATTTGCGCTCACCAAGGTTCTCGTCGAGGACGGTGATCATATCTCGATTGGCCGCACCTACGCCGAGCATCTTGCTCGCTCTCTCATCGAGACGAAGGAAACCCTTGGAGCTAACATCCTCAACCGTGCGTTTACGGGTGGTTATGTTGGCGGCGACGGCGTGACGCTCGTTAACACGGCTCACCCTATTGCCAACGGTCAGACCTTCTCTAACCAGCTTTCCACGTCGGCTGCACTCTCGCAGACCTCGTTGGAGCAGATTCTCATTCAGATTCGTCAGGCTGTTGACAACAACGGCAAGAAGATTCGTCTTGAGCCTAAGAAGCTGGTTGTGTCTCCTTCAAACTTCTTCCAGTCGGAAGTTCTCTTGAAGTCGGCACTCCGCACTGGGACCAACAACAACGACATCAACCCGTTGACCACAACGGGCGTATTGTCGGGTGGTTGTGCCAACCTGTCGCGTCTTACCTCAAACACCGCATGGTGGGTTGAGACTGACGCTCCAGAAGGCTTGAAGCTCCTCATGCGTCGTCCGCTTGAAAAGAGCATGGAAGGCGACTTTGAGACTGACTCAATGCGCTACAAGGCCACGGAGCGTTACATCTTTGGATGGACCGATCCACGCGGTGTCTACGGCACAACGGGTCTGTAAATAAATTCTGGGGTCAGCTTAAAACTGGCCCCAGTTTTTTGACTATTACCTGCAATTGGTGCATTATATCCAAATCTGAAACGGTCAAGCTTTTCAAGGAGAAGACCAATGGGACAACAAAGTGACGATCTCTGGATGGGTAATGCTGAAGGCCCACAGACAAATGGCTGGGCAAGCTCCGGCAATCCGGGCGTAATTGGTGAGGGCGTAGGCCCACTAGGCCGCGTATACGTTTTTGATATTTTGCCAGTTGCACTTGCAGCTACAGCAGTTTGCGCTGCACAGGCTGTTGCCGGGGCTGGAAATGCCACAATCAATGGCACATTGGCCACAAGCGGCACAGCAACATTTGACTATGCTCGCGTTTTTACAATTGTTACGTCAAATGCTGGAAACACAACGCAGACCGTAACAATTACTGGTACTGACTATTATGGCCAGACTCAGACACAGACGTTAACGTGCAATGGTGTAACAACCGTAACCAGCACTAAAACTTTCAAAACTATAACCCGTGTTGCTGTTTCAGCTGCTTTGACTGGCAACCTGTCAGTTGGTTCAGGTGACGTGTTTGGCTTACCATACGCTGTGACAGATGCTGGTTATTTGCTCCGCACAGGATGGAGCAGTGCTGTTGCCGATAATGCTGGTACATTTGTTGCCGCTGTTTCAACAACCCCATCAGCAACAACAGGCGATGTACGCGGTACATTCCTCCCAAGCACCGCAGCAAACGGTACTCGCCGCCTTGTGATTGCTATTGGAATGACAGCTATTCAGGCTGGTCCAAATGCTACAAAGGCTGGCGCTATTGGTGTCACTCCTGCTTAATTAAGATGGGGGAGCATAGTCTCCCCCTTCATTTACATGGAGAGAGCTAATGGCTGATGCAGTAACTACACAAACGCTCCTTGATGGAGATCGTCTTGTCATTCAAAAGTTTACCAACATTTCTGATGGTACGGGTGAAACCGCTGTCAACAAGGTGATTGTTGCCAACCTTGCCGTAAACCAGTTCGGGGCGGCCTGCACAGGCGTAAAGATCAACCGCATTTGGGCAAACACTCATGGCTTGGAAGTCCGTATCCTTTGGGATGCGACTACAGATGTTTTATGCTGGATGATTCCGCAGAACAATATGTATGACATGGAGTTCAGCTCCTTTGGCGGTATGACCAATAACTCTGGCGCTGGTAAAACTGGCAATATAGCTTTTACTACGTCTGATCAGTCTGTCGGAGATATGTACACCATCATCCTTGAGTGTATTAAAACTTACGGATAATTAGCATGGCAAAGACCCCAGCGTGGCAACGAGCTGAAGGTAAAAACCCCAAGGGCGGGTTGAATGCCAAAGGCCGTGCGTCTGCTAAGGCCCAAGGCATGAATTTGAAACCTCCGGCCCCTAGTCCTAAGACCAAAAAGGATGAGGGCCGGAAGGCGTCGTTCTGTGCTAGAATGACAGGTATGAAGAAGAAGCTGACATCTTCTAAAACTGCCAATGATCCAAATAGTCGTATTAATAAGTCTCTTAGAGCTTGGAGTTGCTGACATGGACGGTTTTAAGAAGTCTGCTAAAATGTCTTATGTGGGCCACTATATTTGCGGCGGCAAGGTTATAAAAAAAGCCAAGGGCGGTATTGCTCGTGGTGAAGAGCCAATGGTTGAGCAGGAAGATATAGATTATGTTAGCCGCCAATCTGGAAAATCAAAAAAAGATATGGGCCTTCCTGTAAGTGTTTACACAAAAGGTAAATACGATTCTGAAGCATCAAAAGAGATGATGAAGAATAATAGAAAAGAAGGCACAAGCCAGCGTTTAGAAGATTTTATTAAAAAGCAAAAAGAAGACAGCAAGCGCATAGGGTATGACCTCAAGGTAGCTCCGTCAAAAAAATCTTACAAAGCACTAGGTGAAGAAGCTAAGGAGATGAAAACTGGTGGAATGGCAAGTTCAAAAAAGTCTGGTGTAAATTCTTCTGGTAATTATACCAAACCAACTATGAGGAAGGCTCTTTTTAGCAAAATCAAGGGTGCAGCTGTGCAAGGTACGGCGGCTGGTCAGTGGTCTGCTCGTAAAGCTCAGATGCTGGCCAAGCAGTACAAGGCAAAGGGCGGGGGATATACAGATTAATGAAAGCTCCACAACAATCCTTGAAGAACTGGTCTGATCAGAAGTGGCGTACCAAATCCGGTAAGCCGTCTAGTAAGACAGGTGAGAGGTATTTGCCGGAAGCTGCCATTAAGGCTCTTACTCCTTCTGAGTATGCTGCAACGACTAAGGCTAAACGTGCCGGAAAAGCCAAGGGTAAGCAGTTTGTAAAACAGCCATCTAAAATTTCTGCTAAGACAGCAAGCTACAGATAACTACGACCTAGTTTATAACGCAAATTATGCAAGGAGAGTAAAATGGACGGTTTTAAACATAACGCTAAAATGGGTAATACTGGCCATTATGCTCATGGCGGTGCAGTTATGAAGAAGGCCAAAGGTGGCGCAATGGAACAAGCATATCAAACCCAAGTCCGTCGCAATCCACGCGACAATGGCGTTGCTCTTGGACCAGATGATCGTCCTCTTGGAATGCCAACAAAACCTAAAGGCGGTGGTGCAATGGGTGGAATGGGTCCAAGACCAATCGGTAAAGGACCATTTGGTCCACGGAATCCAAATGGTCCCCGTAAGCCTATGGGTTCTCCGTCGCCTATGTCGGGTGGAATAATGACAGGGATGAACTCAATGCTCAAAGGCCCAATGGCTCGCAAAAAAGGCGGCATGGCAAAAGGCATGAAATAATGACAACCAGCGGTACGGTTTCTCAAACGGTATTCAACACCAACAACATTCTGGATCAAGCGTTCAGACGTTGTAAGGTTGCACCTGAAATCGTAACATCTGAAATGCAGCAGACGGCTTTAGACAGCCTGTATCTGCTCATTTCATCGCTGTGCAATCGTGGTATCCAGCTATGGACAGTTGAGAAGACCATTATGCCATTCTACCTCGGCAATGGTTACATCACCCTTCCGGCTGGAACTATTGACCTTTTGAACTCAAACTATCGCACTATCAACCAGTATACTGGTAATATCACAGCAAGTCAGGGAACCCCGGACTTTGCTGATGACAGTGATCTGACGACGGCTTGTACCCAGACAACCGCTAACGGATGGATTTTGCAGGACTTAACAACTCAACAAAACATCTCGACTATCGGCTTTAATATGTTCTCAGCCGGAACCTATGACATGAAAGTGGAATACTCCACTGATGCAATTAATTTTTATGATGCCCTTGTCCCCGGAGCGGTTACATACACCGCAGGAGAGTGGCAGTGGTATGATCTTAATCCTTCCATCAATGGTCAGTATTGGAGATTATCAGCTCTTAATGGAACTATTCTTGACGTTGCCGAGTTTGTAACGGCAGGCAACCCGACTGAAATTCCTTTGGCTCGTCTCAACCAAGATGACTATACCAACCTGCCCAACAAATCATTCCAAGGCAGGCCGTTGCAGTTTTGGCTAGATAGACAGCTTTATGCCCCAGTTATGCGTCTGTGGCCGACGCCAAACCAAGCTGCCCAGTTTGCGCAGATGGTTACATGGCGGCAACGGCACATTATGGATGTAGGAACTCTGATACAGACCATTGAGCTTCCACAGCGTTGGGTAGATGCAATTGCATGGGAACTGGCCCACAGGCTTTGCTATGAGCTTAATGAAGTAGATATTGCAATGGCTGATCGTCTTGCTCCACGGGCAAGTGAAGCTATGAGCTTTGCATTTATGGAAGAGAGAGACGATTCTCCATTTATGATTTCACCAAATATTTCAATGTATACGAGGTGATTTATGCCAATATTCCTTGATACGAGGGGGCGCTCAACTCTTGGAATTGGCGTTTGTGATCGTTGCAATAGAAAAATGTCTATTGAGGATTTGTATTCAGACCCTAATTCTCCGGGGCTGCGCGTATGTTTAATAGACCGCGATGAGTTTGACCCATACCGTTTGCCTGCTCGTCAACCTGAACGGATTTCGTTGCCGTTTGTCCGGCCTGATATTCCAATCAATACACAACCAGCTGGTATTTTGACTGAAAACAATGACCAGTTTATTATTACTAATGATAATGATGAGTTCCTCACATAGATTGAAAATACACAATGACAGTCCCATCAAATCTAATTCCGGTAACAATATCAAATCTGCCCATTGCGACAGCGCCGCAAGGAACAGACTTGACTATTATTGTTCAAGATGGCTCTACCAAGCGCACTAATATTGCAGCTTTTGTAGGGGCTGTTGCTGTTCCTTCAACGCGGATAATAGCATCTGGGACAGGATTGTCTGGTGGTGGTGATCTTACTCAGGACAGGACGCTATCTATTACTGCAACAGGGGTATCTTCCGGAACATATGGTTCATCAGCTCAGGTTCCAGTCCTTACAATAAATGCTCAGGGGCAGATAACAAACGTATCTACATCGAGCTTCTCGGTAGCTTTTAACAATATTACTGGGTTGCCAACTACCCTTGCTGGGTATGGCATCACCGACGCCCAACCTTATAGTGCCAATCTTCAAGCATTTTCAAATCTTGCAAGTACGGGTTTAGTAGTCAGAGATGGAATCGGCTCAGTAATTAGCCGCTCGCTCATTGCAGGTACTGGCATTAATGTCAGCAATGGCAATGGTATTTCCGGTGATCCTACTGTTGCGCTTGCCAACACAGCAGTTTCACCCGGAACTTATGGAAGTTCTACATCTTCACCAGTCTTTACTGTTAACCAGCAAGGCCAAATAACTTCATCAGGATCGACAGTTATTACACCTCAATGGTCTAGCATAACATCGACGCCAACTACATTATCTGGCTACGGTATTACAGATGCAGTGCCAATAACTCGCACAGTAACTGGTTTAAATTCTGTTTCAGGCGGCGGTGCGCTCAGTGGTAATATATCATTATCATTGTTAAACGATGTCGCTTCTCCGGGGGTTGGAAAATATTACGGAACAGACGTTTCAGGAACTCGCGGTTGGTATGTGTCTAGTGCTGGAGGAACTGTTACCCAAATTAATACTGGGACTGGTTTGACTGGTGGCCCAATTACAAGTTCTGGCACAATCAGCATTGCTACTACGGGTGTAACAGCAGCTTCCTACGGTTCTTCAACATCTATTCCATCGCTTACTGTTAATGCTCAAGGCCAGTTAACGGCTGCTGCTGGAAACGTAGTTATAGCTCCAGCCGGAACGCTTTCCGGAACAACACTTAATTCAACGGTAATTTCATCTTCCTTAACTAGTGTTGGAACGATTGCAACAGGAACTTGGAATGGTTCAGTTATAGCTGGCCAATATGGTGGCACAGGCGTAGCAAACACTGGAAAAACTATAACAATAGGTGGAAATTTTACAACTTCTGGTGCGTTTACAACGACACTAACAGCAACAGCCAACACATCTGTTACTCTCCCTACATCTGGAACACTTGTTAATACAACGGTAGCAACTCTTTCCAGCCTGTCTTCTATCGGGACAATAACAACAGGAACTTGGAATGGTTCAGTTATAGCTGGCCAATATGGTGGCACAGGCGTAGCAAACACTGGAAAAACTATAACAATAGGTGGAAATTTTACAACTTCTGGTGCTTTTGCAACAACATTTACAACAACCGGAATTACATCATTAACACTCCCTACAACGGGGACCGTTACAGCATTAGGCAATGCTACGATTGGCTCTGGTTCTATTGTTTTAGCCTCATCACCAACGCTTGTTGCTCCTAATCTTGGAACGCCCACAACCCTTGTCCTCACTAATGCTACAGGTCTGCCTTTAACAGCGAGTGCGGGTGTTACGGGTATTCTCCCAGAAATAAATGGTGGAACTGGATTGAGTTCGCTTGGTACGGGCGTAGCGACGTTTTTGCAAACGCCGACCTACACTAATTTATCCACTGCGGTCACAGGTGATACAGTAGTTGGTGCTGCTGCAACGCAGACGCTAACAAATAAAAGGGTAACTCCCCGAGTTTCGACAAGCACTCTAAATAGTGCAACACCGACTCTGAATACTGATGACTTTGATATGATGGTTATCACGGGTCAATCAGTAACGATTACCAGTTTTACAATGACTGGAACGCCTACAAACGGTCAAAAATTGTGGATTTCAATTACTGGGACAGCGGCTGTTGCTATTACTTCTTTTGGTGCTTCATTCGAGGCTTCTACCGTTTCTCTGCCAACAACAACGGTTGGTACGAATAGATTAGACATTGGTTTTGTATGGAATGCCACGACCCTCAAGTGGCGGTGTGTGGCTACAGCGTAAAGGATCAAAAATGACAATTACAGTTTTGGATAATGGTTGGATTTCCGATAGTTTTACGATTGGTGAATCTCCATCACTTACGGATGCTATTGTTATGCCGCCTAATCAATATAATGCTTTGACGGCTGACCAGATAGAGGCGATGAAACAAGATAGATACGACAAATGGATCGTTATGATCAAGGAAGCATCTGCGGAGATCATAGATGGTAGATAAATATTGGGTCGGCGGCGCGGGTACTTGGAACACAATAAGCACCACTAATTGGTCGTTGTTCTCTGGCGGTATTGGCGGTGCGCCAGTTCCAAGCGCGTCTGATAATGTTTTCTTCGACCAAGCAGGAACGTATGTAGTAACTGTTACGGGCGCACTAGCTTGTCTTGATTTTACGGTTTCTCTTGGAGTAGTCACATTTACTGTTAGCGGTAGTTCAACGATAGCTATTTCCGGTAGTTTGTCACTTTCCTCTGGAACTGTTGGTACTTGGGCATCCGGTTTTGCATCTACCTTCAATGCTACAACATCAAAAACAATATCAACTAATGGTGAGGCTATAGGTGCGCCAACATTTGATGGTGTTGGAGGGACTTGGACTCTCAGTAGTGCATTTGCAGTAAATAACGGAACACTTACATTAACAAAC
>Ga0315293_10006042_pt1 | contig 11352 bp, 25 predicted proteins | sample YL17G13_20_MG_FD_203071 | JGI IMG/M metagenome (GOLD analysis project Ga0315293, IMG submission 203071) | Sediment microbial communities from Yellowstone Lake, YNP, Wyoming, USA - YL17G13_20 | ecosystem: Environmental > Aquatic > Freshwater > Lake > Sediment | place: USA: Wyoming | collected... | reverse complement strand
GCAAGCCAAGTTCAACCTACAACGCCACTTACGATGCTAAGACAAACTATAATGCTTCCTACTGGACGGGAAGTAACTACAACAGTTCTTATTTGACCTCCTCATACAACGCCACTTATGATGCGAAGGCAGATTCCAATTACAACGCTTCATACCTTACATCCACGTACAATGCAACCTACGACGCCAAAACCAACTACAATGCATCATACTGGACTGGAAGCAATTATAACGCCAGTTACCTGACAAGCACTTACAATGCAACGTACGATGCAAAATCCAATTATAATTCTTCCTACCTGAACAAGGATGGATCTGTTGCGATGACAGGGAACCTGTCAATGGGTTCAAAATATATCAATAATCTCATATCAGGGTTGCTTGGTTCCGATGCGGTTAATAAATCATATGTTGATTCTATTGCCGGTAATTACAACGCTACTTACGATGCAAAGCCGAGCATAGCAACAATCTATCCAGTAGGCTCAATTTATATCTCGACGGTAAGTACAAATCCGAATACACTGTTTGGTGTGGGAACGTGGGCTGCATTTGGAACTGGCAGGGTATTGGTAGGTATCAATGCAAGTGATACCAACTTCGATGTGGTAGAGGAAGTAGGTGGTACTAAAACCGTTGCGAGTGCCGGTACTGTTGCTTCTATTGCCGCAACTGGTGATTCCGCAGTAAAAGCCGGAACCTCTGCATCCACCGCAGCACCAATCACACACACACATGCCGCACCAGCATATACCGGAACTGCAACAAGTATAGTTCAACCATATATCGTTGTTTATATGTGGGAGAGGACAGCATGAGAACAATACTTTTAATCCTGGGGCTCCTGGTCCTGGTCGGGATAGCAGGAGCCTTCAACATTACCCAGGAGGAGGTAGGGACCAATTACATTAAATGGAACTGGACGGAAACACCGATTACCGGAATAAACATTGACGGGAAACTGATTACGAATTATGATCCTGCCGCAAATTCCTATATCCTTTCAAACCTTAACGCGGAGGAGATCCACCAGATAACTGTTTATACCGCAGGAGATGAAGGGACCAACAGTACCCGGACCTTACCAGAGGAGAGCGGAGATGTTCCGCTCGGGATCTGGATATACGGTATCCCGGCTCTGCTCTGCTTACTGGTCGCTCGGTACGCTCGCATAGCAGTAATTAACGTGCTTACTATCATATTCGGGCTATTCGGGCTATGGCAATTACTCACGGTTAAAGGGGTCATGGATGGGAACGTATGGACCCTTTCCCTGATAATTTACTTTATCCTTATCTTTATCGGATTCATAGCCTGGGCCAATCAAACAGGCCGCGTATGGAAATAAGAACATATCTTTTAAGGGAGGCGATCTATGGTTGAAACGATAGAAGTTATACATACCAACGATTACGGAAAGACATGCAGATACAAGACCCATACCAGGGATCCGGTAAAGGAGGCTATGGCCCATATCAACGAAAAATATTTCCAAAACAAAGTTATAGAAAAAGAGATTAAAAAAGAATAACGGAAGATGAACTCATGACTTTTGAAGATATAACTTACAACCTTCTTGGTATCAAGCACTATGTAATTGAGAGATACAAAGGGAACGTCCTCATATCGCGCTCCCGTATGAAGGTAGCAGGACAGAATTATTATATTGACCATAAAAGAAGAATGGCCTATCTCATTCCTCCAGATTCCCGATGCTTTGTTGATGGGAATAAGTATAAGGTCCTCTTTGATCTGAATGATGCAACTCCCATGAATGATTTAAGGGAGGTTATCAATGCAGAGATAATGAAGGAGATAGAGGCCGAAATAAAAATCCCTACGAAACATTATAAATTCTTTTTCTGGTCAAAGAATTATACAGAGGAAGAAATTAAACATGAACGCTCTCAATGGAAACTCATGCCTCCGGTCCCTATTGAGAGAGTGGGGGTCCGGCCTGAGCTGTTTATGGAATGGCTAGAATCCAATACAACCGGGGAGATCCTCCGCAAACCAGAAGAAAAATTCGCCTGGTTAAGAGAGGTCTTTATGGTCGCAATTATCGCCATAATGATTATCCTGGTCGCGGGATTCGCAACGGGATCGATCCGGGTGGGATAATGGATTCCGATAGGGTATTCAAAAAATATCTGGAAACCTGGCCGGATGCCCGGATTACCTGGCCGAAAAAAGGGCAGGAGAAAATTAAAAACTTTTTCTATTCGGACCCGCAGGACCCCTTTAAAGGAAAGGAGGTCTTTGATGATTTCCTGGATTTCATAAATGTAGAGTGGACCATAAAAGAAAGTAAGGCTCTTGATCCAGAACAGAACGATCCCGGGCTCCTCTCCTGCTCTGAATGGCTCCAGAAATACTTTAATACGGTCCGGGGCCGGACAATGGCAAAGAAACACCTGGCCAGGCATGAGCCGAATTTAGCAATAGTATCGTTCAATGTGCCTCCTCTTAAAGAGCTGATGGACGGATACATAAAATATTTCATAGAGAGCCGGGAGGTCCTTTATGGAAACAAACTATGAGGGAATGGCCTATCTGGTCATTATCGTTATGGTCCTCGGGGCCCTGATCTCCCTGGTGGTGTCAAGATGAAGTCTTTAGAAGCACAAATTAACTCCGCAGATAAGGCCGATGAAGATAAGAACCGCGATCCGCAGAGAGAATATACCTCAAAGTATGAGGCCTTCCTGGGGATGCTCAATAAAATCCTTTCATCGGAGAACATAGAACAAAAATCCCGGCTTATCTTTGAGAACGTCCGGGGAATGGTCCTGGCCCAGGCCTTCCAGGTAGCAGTCAAGCGGGGAGTAGTCTTTATGCAGATAGATCCAGAATCTAGCCCTCAAAGATTTGTGATCCCCATTGATTACTTAAAGCGGAAAGGGATCCTTAATCAGGCTCAGCTAGATATGGCCTCAAGGGAGGGCCTGGCCTCTTTACAATCGCTCTGTAATGAATTGATCGTCCGGGTGGTGAGTATCGAAGGAAAGGGGCGTGATGAGATGATAGAGATGGTCCGGGCCATGAACCTAATGATCCAGGAGCATGAACATCAGGATAGTATGGCAAAGGATCTAATTATGGGTGGGAGTAGGTTCAGATGAGCTATGCAATAGATGAACTGGCTCCTATCATGTGGATCTTTTTCGTCATTCTCGGGATCGTCATTCTCATAGGGATCTGCATGTTAGTTTATCGCTTTGTTGCGGAGGACCCCTGCCGGGCCTATAATATGATCTCCTTTTATTGGGGTCGGGTCGGTGATCATTGTGCCTAATATTAAAAAGCCCCGGGTAAAGGTCCCCTGTGTCCTGTGTGAAACAATTATCTCCCTCAATCCCTCGGAGTATGAGCAGAGAGTTAAAAGACATGGACAGGCTCTTTGTTGTTGCGCGGTATGTGGGTCCCTGCTTAAAAATGCCAGGAGAAAAGCAAAGGAAATGAAAATAGCAAAGGTGGAAAAAGAGTATGGAAACTTTAACGCTAGTATTCAACGTCCTTAATACCTCGATGCTCGCGCTCCTGGTATATCTCAATTTATTAAGTATGGACCGGAAGGTTAAGCCATGATATACGGAGTAGTGGGGACCCTGGATCGTGATACCATGATGAAATTTGGCCTGTTCAATATTAAGACGGGCCGATTTCAAAGACCGGCCTCAAAGAAAGGAAACGGAAAAACTCTGGTCCTCACGTATTACGGATATAGGGAATTTAAGGAGCAGGGCAGGAAAGTATATTCAAACTTTCATACTACTTTTTCAATCTATAAACCGGCCCAGGAAATAATGGACGATTTAGGCCGTATCCTGGACATGGCGGGTAAATATGGTGCGTATGGCACAATCACCGATATAATAAACGGATTCGATAGAATCTTTGCTCACTATCCCCTTACGCAGGTGGAACAAACAGAGCTCTATGAGTTAAGGTCCTTATTCCATGAATATTTTGGAGCCCTGGTCCTGCTCACGGAATTTCAGAAATTCTTTAATTCTCTCGGGACCTCAACAAAAACCATAAAATGGGTAGAGGGGATCCTTACTCAATTAAGAAAACTGGAGATTGATCTTATGTGGGATTCACAAAGGCCGATCTCCGCAGGGAATAGGAGCCGGGAATATACGGAAACTTATTTGGTCCCTCAAAAATTCCATGCCGATGATTTAACTCCCTGTGATAAGGATATATGCCCCCGGGAACATTTGATTTATGTTTTTTCAGATGTTCCTTTCCGGGAAAAAGAATTATGCGTCCTTATTGCTCGGGAGGTAGGTAAACTTTATGAAACGAATGAAATTATCGGAGATCATCTTTGCTCTCCAGTAGAAAAGACGAATGAAGAAAAAGAGAAGTCCAGGAAACGGAGCGTAAAGAGAAAGGCCCTGGAGGAGGACCCGGCCCCGCAGGTCCAGGAGCAGGAGGAGAGCCTGGAGGACATGGAGGCCCTCTTTGAACCACTGCCGGAGGAGCAGGAGCCGGAGATCCCTGATGAGCCCGTACCGGCCCCTCTCGTATTAGAGGCCCGTCCAGCTCCAGAGATCCCGGACCTGGGGCCCCCGGACCCTGACGATATGGACCGGGAGATTGAAGAACTCGAAGTACAGCTCCTCCAGGAAAACCCCGCAATTCCAGTATTCATTAAATCGGTTATCCCGCAATTCAGGGACGCGGGGAAACTGCATGAGTTATTTGAGAGATATTTTAATGAGGACGGGGCCCCGAAACTGCCGGAGGCCTTTGAGGACCTGCATGAGAGAGTAAAGGAGGTAGTCCATGATCCCTATTGAAACAATGGCCATTATCTATCATAACGCTCCTGTGGTCCCTCATGGCCCCTCCTGGGCCCTTCTAATCACGGAATACCTGGGGCTCCAGGTTGTTTCTATTGGTGGGAATATTTTACCAGGATCCGCTCTGCTCTTAATGTTCGCAGGGTGGGGAGTGTGGTTCTGGATATTGAGGATATGGGGATCCTTTGAACAGATCCCTAAAATATGGGAAATGATGAAAGGAGAAAAAGAATGAACTACCTTAAAAAAGAAGTCATAACGGAATTTCAGGGAACAAAAATAATTGTTGAGTATATCTACCTAATCCAGGCAGTAACTCTTATAATTATGTCCCTGCTCTTGTTCACGGAAGGGGAATATTATGCGGGGATAGCGATCCTCCTGGTCGCGGCCCTGCCCTTTGCACATGAGGCCGGACATTTTTATATTGCTCGGGAACATGGATTCGCAGTATCCGAATTGAGATTCTCGGGGATTGGTGCGGAGTGCAAAGTAGAGGGGACCCTTACTCATAAAGATACCTTTGATATTGCGATTGCAGGGGAATTAATGACGGGGATAATCTTTATGGGGACCTTCTACGTTCTGCTCTTATGGGGTCAATCCCTGGATAGTCCTTTCACGGTCCTTACTGCCATAATTCCCTGCATGTGGATCCTTTCCTGGCTCCATGAAAAATCAGATATGTTAATCGCATTGAAGGCCTATCATTTTATGAAGGCCCAGGAGGTCAAAGATTGAACATTGTAATTACTCCGCTCCAGAAGAAACTCATTATGGTCCTGGCCGGGCTCTTTGCGATTGATAACCTGATTACTCTTTACGGGGTATTCTTTTATGGCCCGGGATTCTATGAGGCCAATCCTATCGCCCGGTATTTCCTGGTAATTTCACCCTGGGTATTCCTGGGAGCGATCACCGTGATGAAGATAGCGGGCCTGGCCCTGCTTATCGGAATGGTCCATTTCTGTAATGTATGGAAAGATGAGAAAATATCTCCCTGGTATAATGGGGAGGCATGGGGGACCCGGCTCTGTTCGTATGGAGTACTAAGTATGAGCTCAGCTCTCGCGGCCCTTACTGTGATGAATCTAGTATAAGGAGGCAAAAAGAAATGACAACAAACTTTAGGGTAAGCCCCGTCATTGGGGTAATTATCATGGTAGGTATTACCGTGATACTCTTGGCAGGGGTCGCATGGGTAGTATTCGGAATGAGCGGATCCGCTCCTGCATTGATGGGAGAAAAAACGACAACCATTTCCGGGTTTATCATAGACAAGCAGGGAGATACCCAGGGAGGAGGCACGATCTTTTTAATATCAACAGATCCCCAGGGGACCCATAAACTTCATGTGGCCTCAAATGCCGAATTTAATAAGGTCCAGAGCCGGGACGGAAGAATGTACTCCGTAAAGGTGGCAGGCCTGGAGGTTAAAGAAATTAAGGGGCCTCTCTGATGGTAAAGCACGTTGATGTTAAGGGTCGGGAATATACCCCGGCCCGTCCCGGGGATAGTCTTTGTCGTACCTGCATGAACAAAGAGAAAGATTGTACCTGGCCTAATCGGTCCATTGTTATCTGTATGCAATACGATAAAGAGGGCCCAGGACAACAGAGTATTATCCCTCCCAGGACTGCGAATGAAATTTACCAGGAGCAACAGAAACGGAATACCGGGGGATCCCTCCTGGAGGATTCATTTAGATAAGAAACGGTGGTATTTCGCCTTTTACCTATTTACCTAAATAGGGTAAATAAGGTAAATGGGGAGAGCCCCAGGACAAATAAAATGTCTTTACCAAGTGATGAACTGCATAAGAACGATCCTATAACCTTTCAGGACCTCGCGGGCCTATCGATCCACGATGCCCTTATCATCCAGAAGGTTATAAGAGCCCGGACCGGGAGGCTCCAGGGCCTTAAAGTCAAAGCGGAAGATGAGCTCAGGGACATTGATCTTACCCTGTCAATATACGTTACAGAGGAGGTTCGTAAAACAGAGCCTCTCTAAAAGGCTATTATTTTTTGTAGGTGCTTACCGTGTATGAAGGATTACAAAGATTTGTATTGAGGACCTTTGAACTTACTTTCCTAGAGTTAATTGCTCTCGGATTCCCTGTTTCTATCGCAACGATTGTATTGTCCCTGGCCGGGATGAGCCCTCCGATGTTTCCTATCCTGGTCGTTATCTTTATCGGCGTGGTATGGATCTGCTCTTATGTGGCTCTGATTCTTATGAGGGATATATGGACCATTCCAATTAGAAAAATAGGGCCCCTGCCCTGGGAGGATAGAAAATAATGCAAAGGATCACAATTTACGGATGGGCTATTCCGCAGGATTCTTTAAGAGGGACCGGCTCCGGGACCCTGATAGACCTTACCTATCTCGTAGATGGGGACGTATCCGTAGAGGAGGTCCTTAATGCGATAAACGGGGCCGGGTGTAAATTTATTGTAAAAAGGAATGTCTATACAAAGGCTCCAGAGCAGGACCGCGTAGATATTCAGGAGATCCGCGTAGGATCTCAATATGTTTAATGGAGGGAGGAAATGGACCCATTAACACCAGTAATTTTAATTCTAATCTTTATCGGTTTTGTTGTAGGAACAACGCTCTTTTTCAATACATTACTTCGCAGAGCAGAGGACAACAAAATTAAAAATAAAGATGATGAATGGGCCGGGTATAATAATTACCTGATCGCAGAGGACATTAAAAAGAATCTTGAATGGGAAAAGAAAGTTATGGAGGATAAAAAGAATGGCAGAAGATGATGGACCAGAAGGGCCTCCAGTAGAGGGCCCTCCGCAGGAGCCCGTCCAGGAGGAGATCCCGGAATACCTCTTTGATTCCTGGTGGAGATCATATTCAAAATTCGCGGCAGAGCGGATTTATTCCAGGGATGAGTTTTTCGATGAGGTAGCCTCTCAATTCAGAGGGGTCCCTTTCAATGAAAGAAAGAGCCGGGCCGGGCAGGGTCCTTCCAGGATCCCGAAGGCTCCCTCTCCGGTCCCGTCCCTCCCGGTTACTCCGCTAAATATGAACGTCCCGGACATTACAGATGTGTTTATGGAGAAACTGGAGCAGGGCCTCATGGCAAAATTCCGTCCAGAATCCAGAGAATCCACAATGTACCGGACCATGAGGGAGGCCGAAAGAAAGGAGGGAATGAAACAAGATTTTAAAGTCCGGCCAATGAATAAAGACGATTTCTTACGGGACCTCCAGAATCAGATTTCTTCCGTCCAGTGGAAAGAGAAAAGATCCGTCCACAAAGCAACAATAGCCCGGCCCGGTATAAGGAAGAAATACCAGGAGGAATTAAAAGATGAATCGTTTTAAACTCCAGGCCGATCAGGATTTCGTAGAAACTTTCTGCGCTCATGCCATGACCCGGTACGGGCTCTGCCTCGGGTGTGGGACCTGCACAACGAAAAAGATGTTTGATCATATCCATGAGAACTATAAAGCGGGAGATTGTCCCTGGTGTGCCAATGCAGAGCCGAATGAGATATACAAAGGGTCCCCGGTAGATTGGGAATGTAAGAATATGGATCAACCCTGCTCCCTTATTCGGGGAGGAGAGCGGGAGGGTATGGAATGTCCTAAGTACCGGCCCCGGAAAGTGGACCTCGGGATAGCCTACTCCTCCAGGCAAAAGGAGAGGGCAGTATGAAAGAGAATAATTTTTTTGAGGATGTTCTTATCGGGAACATGATTACTCTCGATATAGATATTTTCGTTGATGATTGGCTCCTCCTAGAGCGGGAGAGATTTCTTAAAAGGATAGAGGACCTGGAGGACCGATTTAAAACAAAGGTCCAGGCCTGGTATCGGAACTCCTCAAATAATAACGTCCATGTAAAAATTGAATTTGATAAACCGCTCTCAATGCTAGAATGTCTTTTATTTCGCGCCTGGTTCGATGACGATCAGACCCTTCTATTCATTGACATGAAACGATATTTTAAGACAATGGATAAAGTAAATCGGTTTATGCGCCGGTTCGATTGTAAAGGAAAAATCAATGATGCGGGAGAATATGAGATCACTCACGCGGGATCCTGGATAAGAGTTTATTAAGGAGATGAGAAGATGAGGACTTTACTTTCAGATGTACGGGACTTTGTTATTGTATCGAAATGCAGAATTTATTTATTTTTATGGAGGATGAGAAGATGAGCATATCGAATGAACAACGCTTAATAAAATGGATGAAGCAACAACCTCCAGGTCATAGATTCACGGTTAAAGCATTGACCGGGAAATTGAATATGACCTCCTCTTATATCGGCCATTGTCTTAAATGGCTCCCTGGAGTAAAGAAAGGGGACCTCCTGCCCGGGGGAGCCCGGGAATGGATTATCACTCCGGGGGCCTCCTGATGAACCGAATAGAACAAGTCCAGTTATACGCGGAGGCCTGGGAAACCTGGGGCCCTCAAAAACAAATAGATATGTTGATTGAGGAAATGGCAGAATTAACCCAGGCCCTCTTAAAGGCCCGTAGGCAGGGAGCGGTTTTTAGTAATGACGTTTATGGGGAGATCGCAGGTGTGGGGATCTGCATGGGGCAGGTAGAGATGGAGATAAAGCGATTAGGCTTTTTTCATCTGGTGGTTACTATGGAGGAAAGGAAACTCCAGAGATTAAAGGACCGGCTTATCCGGGAGGGAGAGGATTAAATGGCTCGCTGTCCTTTCATGGTATCAAAGCGGTATTCCGTAACCTGCGATCCCTCGGGCTTTCAGGGATGCCCTAAACATAAAAACAGGGATATGATAACTCCCGAATGTTGGAGGCTCCGAAGGCTAGAGCAGAAAGAGGCCCTGGATAATACTGCAAAGAAAAACCTTTACAGGTCCACGCTCCTAAAATGCCCGAAATGCAAATTTAAATTTCAGGCCAAAAAAGGAATGATGTAATAATGCCCGGGAATGGGACCTCTCAAAAACAGAGGCTTATCCTGGCAAACTATCTTAATCAAACCTTTTCCGTTATTGGTTATTACGCGGTATATACTACCGCTCGATGCGAATTTTGTTATGATACGATCCTCCTTAAACAAGTCCATGATGAAAATAAATTCTTTTTGTGTGATCATCTCTGGTTAAAGGCCCCTAAATTCGTACCGGATGGAATTAAGCCCGGGCACATTATACAGGTGAAAGGGAGGATAAACGAATATCGAAGGCTAGACGGGACCACAGATTATACTTTATTTCCTTTCAGTATCAAACGGGGGGATTTAGATTGAATACTTCTAGCAGGAAGAAAGGAGCGAAGGCATGATCACGATCTTACAAGGGGATGTGCTGGAACAGCTCCATACCCTGCCCGATAAGAGCGTTCAGTGCTGTGTTACCAGCCCGCCGTACTATGGTTTAAGGAATTATGGCGTTGAAGGGCAGATCGGGTTAGAAGATACTCCGGAGGCATTCGTAGAGAAGATTGTTGAGGTATTTCACGAAGTTAAACGGGTACTGAGGGACGACGGCACACTCTGGTTAAATTTCGGGGATAGTTATTGTGCAAACGGTGGTGGTGGTGAAAGACGAATGATTGAGCTTGGACGTCCGTCAGAAAATGCTTTATCAAAACCATACCAACTTTGCGATAAAAAGAAATCGTCTGATATTGGATTAAAACCCAAAGACATGATCGGTATCCCGTGGATGGTAGCCTTCGCTTTACGTGCCGATGGCTGGTATCTGCGTTCTGATATTATCTGGTCAAAGCCGAACCCGATGCCGGAGAGCGTGACGGATAGACCAACTAAGGCGCATGAGTATGTGTTTCTGATGACTAAGTCTGCCCGGTACTTCTATGATGCGGATGCGATACGGGAACCATTACAAGAATGCTCTATTGAACGCGCAAAATATGGGTGGAATGGCACGATGGTATTCAACGAGAACGGGAAAGAAGAATACCGATCACAACCCGATCCGGTGGATAAAATGGGTGAACGGTGGTCTCCAACGCAAGGGCGCAACCGCCGCACCGTATGGGAGATTGCCACACAACCGACCCGGGACGCGCATTTTGCCACATTCCCAGAGGCACTGGTTGAACCCTGCATCAAGGCGGGAAGTAAACAAGGTGATACAATTCTTGATCCGTTTGGGGGTAGTGGAACAACAGCAAAAGTGGCGCGGGATTTAAAACGGGATTGTATTCTCATCGAATTGAACCCGAAATATATCGGCATAGCCCGGGAGAAATTACGATTAAATGAACAGTTGGTGAATGTATGACCTGCAACGATGCGATGGGAATGCTCATATTCGGAGTATTATGCTGGACATTTGGCTGGTTTACTGGATACCTGTATGACCACCACCCCACCCCGGAATTTGTGGCCTTGTTCTATGCGACCAGCGCACTTGCCGCCGCCGCCGCCGCCGTACTCGTATATATCGCTGAATGATATTTTAACCGGCAGCAGAGAGGTGAATAGAAGATGAGAAGAGAAATACGTTATTGTCGTGATCGCAGATGTGATAAAACAATGCCAGAAATGTTTGATCCGAGAAC
>Ga0315293_10006041_pt1 | contig 11353 bp, 15 predicted proteins | sample YL17G13_20_MG_FD_203071 | JGI IMG/M metagenome (GOLD analysis project Ga0315293, IMG submission 203071) | Sediment microbial communities from Yellowstone Lake, YNP, Wyoming, USA - YL17G13_20 | ecosystem: Environmental > Aquatic > Freshwater > Lake > Sediment | place: USA: Wyoming | collected... | reverse complement strand
AAAAGGACTGAGAGCGGAAATAGTTCTCCATGAAGAAGAAGGTCATCATGAAGGATATGGAGGATGGACCGAGGGAAGAATTCAAAGATATGACCCATCATATTGGGTTGTAGATAAGCCGAGGATTACCAAACCGGATAAAGATAAACAATTGCTATCAAAAAACGCTTTGGAGCTTATGGCTGAAAATTCTCCTCCAATTATAAAGTATGCTGCAGGCAAAGCTATCGGTGTTAAAAAACCCAGCGGCTTTGGCTATTACCCTATAAGAATATTTTTAGAAGAGCTACCTCTTTGGATACGAGGGGAAATATGAGAAAAAATAGAAAATCATTGAATCAACGTGCAGGAAAGCCCAGCAGAGAAACAAAAACAACAATATTGATGGTTGACGATGCAACGTATTTACTATCAACTGTGCGTGACGAATTGGAGGATATGGGGTACTTTGTGATAACTGCGGCGAGTCTGAAAGAAGGACTCGTAATAGCAAGAGAGTATAACTTTGATTTGTTGATTACCGATAAAAATTTGGGATATAATAGAGGTGTTGTTCCTCTACTGGATTATATGAGCGAAGAAAAACCTTTTGTTCCAGTGCTGCTTTTTTCTGGAGAGGATGGAAAACAGGCCCGAAAGGAATTATATTGTCATGGTTTCGCTGAAAAAGCTGCTTGTGACGAAGGCCGTGCACATTTTCATTCAGAGATTAGAAGACTCCTCGATAATCCGCCTTATCCTACGGTGCAATAGGCTTTATGAGGGGTTTCAGCAGACTCTTCACGGGGACTCTTTGTTCTCTTGATGTGCTTCTCATCTTCTTCGCGGTTTCTGCGATTTTGGTGGCATCCAGCGTTGCGGAGTTGTAGCCTGCTCTTTCCAAATCTAGCTGCAGGTGTTCTGGCGTGGTGAGCGAGATGAACTCAGATTTTTCATCCTGCCCTGCTGTATAACGGTAGCTGTTTGGATAAAATGCTACATAACTTTTTTCCGGTTGTGATGAAACAACGACTTCTATGGTGTCATACTCGTTCAATGCGGGTATTGGATGCTGCAACCTGAAAGACTGGTTCCAATCCTCGTCTTTGCCATGGCCGCATGTTCGGTCATGCACGTCAAGCTTTCCTTCATTTCTCAAAACGAGGGCTGCGAGGTCGACCATATGCTGGTTATAGTTCCTTACACACCCATGGGACAGCATTCTCCTGCTTCTTTTCAGCTTTCCCTCCTGGTTGGTGCCGTGAAAATAAAATCCTGTACCCGGTATGTATAAAAATTTCCATTCCTGGAAAGGGTTGCTTTTCAAGCCGGGAGCCACGTATTTGGTTCTTATCCACTTCTTTGCAACCTTGTCATAGTGGCCTTCGCCATAATCAGGAAAATGTTCTAATGCATAGATTTCATTTTTGCCCACTGGCGTTTCCTGATAGCCTTTGCCGCCGAATGGATTTCCAACCCCTACGGACCAGTCCGCGAGCAGAACTCGCATTTCCTTGCCATTTGCATCATTATCGACTCTCTGGTAAATTCTCCACCTGAATGCAGGTATGTTAAGCTCTGCCTCTAAATCTATTTTCGGCCATTCTTTCACATCGAGTGCGCCAGAATTTATTAAAACATCACCCACACGATAGTTCGCTGGTATTTCTTCAGCAGTATAGCAGATGACGCCGCTGCCATTTCCTGGTTCTGGTTTGCGGTCTTTCCAGCCGTTCTCTGATATGAACTCCTTCTCCAATTTTGCGAGCAGAGCATCGTCTAGAATACCTGTGCCCATCACCAGCGCTTCCCTGACTGTCCGCTTTCCGTTGAGCGGGAGATAGATTGCAGTCTGTCCCGGCTGCATGCTAAGTTCTGATAGTCTGGAATATTTGGTCTCTGCTGTTCCTTCCTGCGCCTGCACTGGCTGGCTGAGCTTTTGCTCAGGTTTGTACTGCACTGGCTGCTCCTGCGCGCCCACGGCAACTGATATACCCAAAGCCGTGGCTACAGCCAGTGTGCGGAGTGCCCTGTTCACATAGGACGACATAACCAAGTAGTAAGAAAGATAAGAATTAAAAGCGTTTTTCAAAAATCTGGATTTATAAGATTTACACTCCACTCTGATGCCTCAATCTTTATATACCACTCGAAAACAAGGTTACAATATTTGAGCGACCGAGATGATTCCATGAAGAAAGCGTTACTGCTGTTATTTGTTCTGCTGTTTTCCGCGAGCCTATCGTTCGCGAGCTCTAATTTTACCATAAGCGTTACTGACAGCCTCGTTATAAATGCCAGCCAGACCGGCTACGTGGACATAAACGCCACCAGCGTCGCGAATGACAGGCTTTTGTTGAGCATTGTTTCTGAGAAGCCGTGGATGACGCTGGAGGACACGCAACTCATCATATCAGCGGGGGCGACGAAGAGCACGAAACTGTATTTCTCGCCTACCATGTCGACGCTGTCAGGTACCTACAAGTTCACCGTGGTTGTTGAGTCTAAGAACACGGGAGAGACAGAGAGAGCAGACATCTTTATCACGGTTCTCGAGAACGATTTTCCGGTAAAAATAGACAGGGTGGCGGTCATGGGTTCGCTTGAGCCGTCCGGAACAGCGCGCATGGAGATATATGTTAAAAATACAGGGACAACCGCAAATGACGCGCAGGTTGACGCACTGATAACATCGCCATCAAACAGGAAGGTCTATGAGCTGCACGAGGTTGCTGCAGTAGACCCAAACGAGAAGAAAATTATAAGCAGGGACTTCTATCTGGGAAACTGCGCCGAATACGGAGAATACTCGATACAGATGAATCTTACGTACAAGGGCTATCTGGCTGACAGCTTTGTGCAACGGTTTGACGTGATTAAAAAGCCTAACGTGGAGGTCGAAACAAGCGAGCAGGGCATTGTCACATATGAGAAGACGTACGTAATAAAAAACACAGGCAATGAAGCTGGGAACGCTGAGGTAAGCGAAAAGGTTTTCGGCTCGATATTTTATGCAGGGAGTGAGCCGAGCAGGATAGAGAACGGCATTTATGTATGGGATGTTGATATCAGCCCATGCGAGCAGAAGACTGTTGTGTACAGAATGAATTACTCGCCTATAGTTGGTGTGCTGGCTGCATTGCTGGCGCTCTGGTATGTTGTTTTCAAGTTCAGGACGATACGCATAAGAAAAAACATACTTCAGATAAAGCATATTGAGCAGGGTTCTGAATTCACAGTCGGAATTGATTTGAAGGCCTATATCGGCGCAAAGAACGTGGTGATAAGGGATTTTGTGCCTTCTGCCTTTGAGGTGAAGGAGACAAAGGGACTCAAGCCGCACAAGACAAAGACAGAGGCTGGGACAGAGCTGCTCTGGAAGTTCGACGAGCTAAAACGCAATGAGGAGCGCATACTTGACTACAAGATTGTTCCTATATTCGGCGTTCGCGGAAGGATAAGGCTACCCCGCGCTGGCGCGACATTCAATTATTTTGCAAGAAGGCTTGAGAAGAGATCGCCTCCAGTAGGACTGGGAATGAAGTGGCAAGAAAGTTCTGGCATCCAGCAGATATTCAGCAAGAAGATAGACGAGCCCAAGAAAATAAAACTCAAGAAGAAAAAGGAGAGACCGTTCCCGGAATACAGCGGGTTTTCCCTGGGAAACCTGTTCAAAAAGAAAGAGCTTGAAGAAGTTGAGCTGGTTGACGAGGGCAATAAATAGCTCATTCTAACGGCACAGGTCTTTGAATATTATCATAAAAATCTTCAGAATCGAAAATGCGCATGATTTCGTATATGGCGTCCCTTTCCGGATGCCTGTTAACTGGAATCAATCTACCGTTTTCAAAAACATCTTCTTTTACACCTATTTCGACCCATCCGTCGTAGAAGGTGCCATCACCGAGCTGCAGTATTATCCCGTTTTTCATATAAATCAGAAAAGGGTTCCTGCAATCTGCTTCAGGCATGCGGGCAAGCTCATGGAACCCACGCGCCTTTTTCTCCATCGTTGTCTTCAGATAGTATGCCATAAAAATCAACACTGCCCTTTCTGTCCATCCTGATATTCCTGGTAAGCATGATCGAAATATTGGCAATCTTCTCTCTGAAGATGTGCTGTCCCATTTTTCATGCCTTAATATGTTCAGAAAATTTAAAAAAGTACAAGATATTCACATATAAATACGTGCAATTATATTTACATGGAGTGGTTAAATGAAATTTACAGAGATGGGGATTGACGGACGGATACTGAAAGCAATAGAAGATATGAACATCACGGTGCCGACAGAGATACAAAAAAAGGCGCTGCCTGTTGCGATGTCTGGCCGCGACGTTATTGGAGAGTCAATGACTGGTTCTGGAAAAACGCTGGTCTTCGCAATCCCGATACTACAAAAAATCAAGCACGGCGAAGGCGTGCAGGCATTGATTGTATGCCCAACCAGGGAGCTTGCGCTCCAGATATCCGAGCACATAAGGAATCTGGCTGTCCACATGCAGGTCAGCATATGCGAGGTTTATGGTGGCGTCTCTTTAGAAGAGCAGGTCAGGAAGCTTTCAAGAACAGACATAGTCGTCGGGACGCCTGGGAGGATACTGGACCACATGAGAAGACGGACAGTGGATTTCAGGAAGCTCCAGATTTTTGTTTTAGACGAAGCTGACAGGATGCTCGACATGGGTTTCATCGATGACATAAAGATGATAATCAGAAACATCCCGCAGGACAGGCAGACCATGCTGTTTTCTGCGACCATACCTGAAAAAATATACCATATAACAAGGATGTATATGAAAAATCCTGCCAGGGTGTCTACGCAGCTGACTGTGCCGAAGCATAAGCTCGCCCAGTTTTATTATAATGTCAAACGAGAGGAAAAGCTTGCACTGCTCGTTCATCTGATAAAAAAAGAGAAACCGCGGCTCGCCATAGTCTTCTGTGGCACGCGCAGCATGTCTGACGTTGTAGGCGATGTTCTTGCGGCAAACGGGGTAGACGCAAAAACATTACATGGCGGCCTGACGCAGAACAGAAGGACAAATTTGATGGAAGGATTTCATCGGGGCAGGCCGCATGTTCTCGTAGCAACGGATGTGGCTGCGCGCGGGCTTGATATAAAGGACATTTCTCACATCTTCAACTACGATGTTCCAAAGACCGTGGATGATTATACCCACCGTATAGGCAGGACTGCGCGCATCGGCAAGGAAGGCAAAGCAATAACACTGCTCTCAAGAGAGGATCACGAATCATTCAGAAAGATAGTAAGATATCTTGAAATTGAATGTCTGTCCGAAAGTTTTCCGAAAACAATCGCGCATGCTGAGAGGCGCAGGGAGACAGGTTTCCGCCGGGGCTTCCGGCCAAGAAGGCCTTTCAGAAGAAGGTATTAAGGTTTCCGGGGTTGCTGTAGCAAGGCTCCTATTGTTGTCCTCAATTCCTGGCCAGTATATGGTTTATTTAAGCAAGGAAGATTGCTCTTCTTTAATTCATCAACATAAAGCAATGCTGTTGCAGATGAAATGAGAATTGGAGTGTCTTTTGTCAGAGGATTTTTTCTGATATCAATCGCTACCCTCAACCCAACAGCATACCCACCGTGAGTTTCATCCCGAGAATATGGTTCTGGTCGCGCGATCATGGGAAGAACGAATAGGGCATAGCCGTCATTCAAGTGTTCCAGCAGTTCTGCAGGGGTTGAAAAGAAGTCTGGCTTATAGTCGGACAATACGAGCCTGTAGCCCTCTATCACAGGGTCATCCCCATCTTCTTTCAACCATGCTATCCTCCGGTTCGTGCCAGACATTGTGTCTTCTAAACAGCCAATCTTTTTAAGGATAAAATTTGAATTCCAAAAATTTTATATACTACCTCGACAAATTCTTATTCATGCTTGAGACTGTTCCATTCAGAGAGCCACCTATATGCGCCTTTGACGGATGCAGGCAACCTATCGAGGACGGAAACGGTGTGCTGTATGTTGGCGGGTTGGTTCACCAGAAATGTGAAGAAGCATATCGACGGAGAAACAGTCCACCTGAATGCGGAATGCCTATTGCAGTCAGGTACCAGTCAGCAGTTGCAGCCGCCAGCGCTTAGAAAGACTATTTCTGAAGCGAAAAATTTAGCAAAATCTACCTATGATGAAAAATTCCGAGTTTTTATCTGAGAAAGACTTCCAAAACCTCCGACTTTAGTCGGAGAATAGGATACAGAAGGCTTTCTAGATCCTCAAATGAGCGAAGCTCATTTAGGAATTCAAAAACCTTTGGTTTTTGAAATTGTCATCGTTCAGAAACCCACAACTTTAGTTGTGGGTTATATAACGAACGATATCATAAACTGTATTTGATATGATTTCTATGCGGATTGAAGTATCGAATTATATATTCCAGAACGCTAAAGAGGCAAAAGAACGCCTGGGCGCGCTTGGGTACGAAATGCGCAGAATAAGCGATAATCTGGATGGGGTTTATCCCAAGGAGATATCAACCGAGTATATGGCAGCCCATGAAAAACCACTGCCCTGCGCTTTTCTCAGGGATGGTGTCGTGTTCATCCCTTTGGATTTAGGGATTCCAGAAATATCGAGGCACGGTGAACGAATCATAGCATGCCTCAAGTAAGCGATGAGCTTTAAAGTTTTTGATTCAAGGGTTATTGGTGAGAAGAATGGAATACGGCATATTGATAGGGGTATCTGACTTTGTGCTGTTTTGGGGACTCATTGCATGCCTGATAGTTATAGGCAGCATGGATAGCAAGAAGAAAGAAGAGTGAAAGATCAAGATTGAATAACTTCTCAATTTCCGCTCTTCCACTCCGACCATTCAAACCAGTTTTCTAAACCTAGATATCTTGCCCATCTGTTCGTTGTATCCACATCTCCGATGTGACCTCGGTCTCCGACTTCAGCCAGCGCCCGTTGCATGTATTCGGCATTTTGTTCATCAGCCAATTCTCGAAAGTGTTCAGCAATTTCTAAATTTTCTATGATGCGACCGAGTTTTCGGGATAATGCATATACAAGGGTTGCTTCTGTGCGGTGCATCTTTCTGGTCGCTTGATGGAGTCTATTCACAAGAGATACGTATGTTAGAGCAGCTTGCTGAGGCAGGGTGCGTTTCTGAATCTCCCGTAATGTTGAATAACTATCATGTATCCATTGCTCGATATGAACATCAGCCGGACCGTCGGTGAGCAAGCCTATGATACTATCGTAATGTTTGTATGCCGAAGCCATCGCAGACTCCAGTTCTGCCATAAGAGAGTCGGGCAACATGTATTGACGGATATCGGAATTATCATAAAGAAATTTCCTGAAGTTGGATGGAATTGTTGCTATCTTCCTCTGTTCAGGTGCTGTGGAAAAGACCCTGATGATATGACCGCATTCATGCGCAATCAGGTAATCTCGGACATCTTGCTGATCAGGACGATAGCGAATATAGTGCAGGGGTTCCGCATGCTTTGCCAACCTGACACTGGCGTGAGCTGTCAGCTTCGGGTCGGCATAGGTCTGGATGCCTTTTTTGCTGATGCGGCTCGCTTCCTGAAGTATTGCTTCTGTCTCGGGATGCAGCACCGAAGTGTGTGACATGGGTTGTCTATGGCGGAAATCTTCTTATTCCTGAATGGTATCCCCTGAGTGCGAACAGCAGAAAAACGCATATTTGAGGGGATTATAAAACCACGTCAAGAACCAACAGGAAGGTATCGGTCTATGTATTCACGTATCTCCTTTGACATCTTAGGGTTCAGCCAAACATGAAGTCCGTAAGACGTTCTCTTTGGTACGACCCAACCCTTCCGCATGAGGCCTTCCAACAGCTCCTTTATTCTTTCCTGGTATTGTGGCGGAAATCCCTTGGCCACGTTGTGAAAGTCGGTATGTCTTCCGCCCCAGAACCCACGTCTGTCCATCTTCTCCAAAATGAGCGCAGTCAGCTCCTCATCAGAGGGATCATGGAGTCTCATAAGTATCAATGAGATATATGTGGGCGCTAGTTTAAATAGATTTTATTAATAGTTTAAACATATATTATAAATAACACAAATGTATATAAAGTATATGTTATATATAAAGGGTATGGATACCAAAGAATAGACTCCAGAAAATAGATTCTAGGTAATACATAATAACATTCGACAGACGGAGGAGGCAACTTATATGAAAGAAGATACATTATTCATGAAGTTCTTCGGTAACTCACCGATTATGAGAGTGATAGATTTCCTGATAGACAACAGGTTATTCGATTACTCAAAAACAGACATATCCAAGGAATCGGGCGTAGGATGGGCAACCCTGTTCAAGATATGGCCAACGCTGGAGCAGTCAGTAATAGTCATCAAGACAAGGCGCATAGGCCGAGCAAACCTCTATAAGCTCAACATGGAAAGCCCAATCGTGCAAGAACTGATACGATTCGACCGGACCCTCACCCGTATACAATGCACAAAAGAATCCGACAAAATCCCGGCATGAATCTCCAGAACCTATATACCACTTATTAATAATCGTGCTAGGGATGATAAAATGTTTTGTCATTAAATCGAGAATGACAATTACCGGCTTTTTCTTGAAGAATGTTTTTATTTTTGCCTTCGCTTTATGATAATTAAGGGTAAAGCATCCCGTAAATAAATACTTCTTTTCGGTTTTTTTCATTTCTCTACGGGACTGGACGCCTTAAAAACCCTTTATAAGCGTTGTGGATAATTATATCTGCGGCTGGCTTGGTTGTAGTTTGTATTTACCTAATATTCACTTAATCATTATTCTATGTCGAGCATAGGTTCTCTTTTCAATTTTCTCACCTTTCTCCAGAAAAAGCCTTTAAAAACCCCTTAAAAGTAAATATAACTATGAAAAGAAAAAAAAGGAAGAGAGATTCATCGAAATTTAAATACGATTTTAAAACGGATTAAATAATCTTCACTCTGCGCTTCTTTCTGCGGGACTTAGCTTTTAAAAATCCTAAAAATAACTTATATTTATGAGATATTGTAAGAACTGTAAGCAGATGGTCGACACCTAATTTTATTACAGGCTTTGTAATTATTTTCATAATATCTTTATTTTTCGATTATATCAATGGACTGCATTATCTGTTCACTGCTACTAACCTATGGATAAATATAATTTTTTCTTTGGTCGTTGGAATTATTATAGCTTTTACTAGTGAGGAGAAATGCCCTATCTGCAAAACTCAGAAATGGAGAGAAGAACAGGAAGATAGGGTAAAACCTAAATTGAAGTATTGTAAGAATTGTAAAAGAATAGTCATACCGCATGGTTTTTTGATAAAAACATGTCCAATATGTCATTACATGAACTGGGGAGAACAATCAAAGAGGCGAAAGAAATGAAGAACTAAACAATAAAAGACCCACTCGGTAATCGCTTGGGTTTATTCTTCTTCGCTTTTTCTATGGAGTCTTTTAGTTCCTTACCAAATTCTTTGGAGTCTTTTTCATCAAAGAAACCCTCATTACATCTTTGGCATTCCTGGAATGTTCCGTCTACTAATAGCTGCCCTGGGTTTGGCATATCTATAAGTATCTTTTTATGTACAGTTTTCAATTCACCACTACACAAAGGGCATTTAGTCAACATAATAGTCACCATCTAACTCAATTTGCCCTTTTCCCCTATATATATCTTCTTTTTCCATTCATTTGATTCCCAGACACTTTTTACTATAAAGCAGTCGTCTTTTTCCAGCACGGACAATGTAATGAATTTACCACGGTATTGCCACGCTTAGCACTGCTTACCAAAATTCAGACCCACAGTCGCCAAGTCAAAAATATTTATTATACCGTCCTGTTTGGCATCAGCATTTACACAAGAGCCTTCAGCGGGTTTCCCAAAACACAAACCAACAGTTGCGAGGTCGAAGATATTGACAATGCAATCAATCTTGACATCTCCAGTAAGCCTCAGAACAACATCCTTTCTCGGAATCGCGGCTGTTATTGCTATATTGTCCCTGAATTCATCAAAATTTGGAGCACTAACCTTAATGGAATAATTACCAAAAGGCAAATCTGAGATGTAGTAAGCGCCAGCAATATCAGTCAAAATGCTCTTGTTGACCGCTCCAGTAACACTTACGTTCGCTTCTGCCACGCTGTAGTTGAGTGCATTGTTCACAAATCCATAAACACCGCTAATTAACGCTACTCGGGTTGCTGCTTCTGCAGCAGGTTCTTGAATCTCTTCATTGCCTGCTGTGTCAGTGGCTGTGCAGTAAAAGGCATAGGTCTTGTTTCCCTCTCCATCGAAGACCGCGCTTGTATCAGTCGTCTCTTTGAACAAAGTGAAATTGATATTATTGACTGAAACGAAAACATCAAAGAAGGATATTTCTCCGATTTGGTCTGTTCCATTCCATGAAACATCAAAGCCCAGTGTCTGGGTTATATTCGGCAAAGGATTCATTGTGCACACAGGAATAACACCATCAATGATATTTAGCGTATTATTTGTTGTCATCTTCTCAAATGTCTCGAACTGGATGGTTGCATTATTGTGGATTTCTGTCCCGGACGTAAGACCCAGATTTGGTTTTATCGATAGCAAAACATTGTTTGTCTCATTTGGTGGAAGTTCAATATTAGAAAGATTCCATTTTATTGTTCTGCCAGCAAGTGTGGCTGTCCAGTTTTCAATGGTTGTTATGTTTATTGTTATGTTACCTATTATGATTGTCTTATTCTTGGTTTGGTAGAAAAGCATCACTGTTTCATTTGCATGAAGCGGCTTGAGCCCTTCTGTTAAACTGAGTACTTCTAAAGTTGATAGATTAAGATTTGGGGGTAATTCATCCGTGAGAAAAACGTCCAAAGCGTCTGCACCTCCAATGTTCTCGAAGTGAATTGGATAGACGAGTGTCTGGTTGGGCTGGATGAATTTGTTTGCCAGCACCCCTTTTTCGTTGGGGTCAAGGGCTCGATGTGCAATATCCGGAAACCAAGTGCACTTCACTTTACATGCTTTACAGGAGCATTTTTCTGGAGTGGGACTGAGTCCGGCACAGGGGTCTACGTCTGGGCAACCCGTCTTATCGCCTTTGTAACAGGCTAGTATTTCTGGTGGCAATCGATTAGTGGGAAAATGGTACTCAAAATGTAAATGCTCACAGGGCATGTGGTTTGTGCATTCACCAGTATTGCCTGGGCAATCACTTAGACAAACATTTCCTGTGTTACCAGTATGACCTATGCGTTGACCCGCGCTAATATTCTTGTTCGGTATAACACCACTGTCAATGTCACTGAGGTGACCATAGACGCTGTAACCTCCATTGGGGTGGCGCACAACTACCCTTAATCCGAAACCCGACCCCTTTTCGTTCTTAG
>Ga0315293_10006037_pt1 | contig 11359 bp, 8 predicted proteins | sample YL17G13_20_MG_FD_203071 | JGI IMG/M metagenome (GOLD analysis project Ga0315293, IMG submission 203071) | Sediment microbial communities from Yellowstone Lake, YNP, Wyoming, USA - YL17G13_20 | ecosystem: Environmental > Aquatic > Freshwater > Lake > Sediment | place: USA: Wyoming | collected... | reverse complement strand
ATCTGAGGATTATTTAACAAATCCGGAGAAAAAAAATAAAGTCAAAGAATACGAAAAACAAATTGACCAGATGGTTTATAAATTATATGGCTTGACCGATGATGAAATAAAAATTGTAGAGAATTTTATCAGTAAAAAGTAAATAGAAAAGGAAATAAGTTATATGGGGTTGAATAATTATGAGGAAATTGTTACTAATTTTGCATCATCTACTCTTGTTCTAGCAGGACCTGGTGCTGGCAAAACCCATCTCTTGACCGATAGGATCAAGCGTCTTTTGGACAAAGGTACAGACAAAGGTATTATAACTGTACTTACGTTTGGAAAAGATGCAAATCAACATATGATTAATGAACTTACTAAACCGGGAGATTTTAATATTCCTTTTAAGGAACTACCCCATATTTCTACGATGCATTCTTTAGGCTTAGAAATAATATGCGAAAAACCCCGCGACGTTAACTTGCTCAAAACCGAGCTTAAGGTTCAAGAGAATGAAGATGTAAAACAATTGATGTATCGTGATGCATCTTTAATGCTCGATTATACTGAAGACGACAGTAAAGAAGCTCTTAAATGCAAGCAATATGGTGATTGCAAAAAAAATCCCGAAGAAAAAAAATGCCAAATATGTGAGCAGTATTGGGAAATAATGTCGAAATGTAACTATGTGGACTTTGATGATCAAATCCTTTTTGCTTGTCGTATACTAGAGAAAAACCCTACTATTCTTAAAAAATATCAATTGCGGGCAAAACATTTGTTAGTTGATGAATATCAGGATATTAACACAGCACAATTTAAGCTAATAGAGTTGCTTAGCAGAGAGTCTAGAAATGAGCTTTTCGTAGTTGGGGATGATGCCCAAAGTATCTATGGATTCCGTGGCGGCAATCCTAAATTTATCTTGCGTTTTGGAGAAGATTTTCCCGGTTCAGAAATTCCACCATTACCATATAGTAGAAGGTGCCATGATAAAATAATGCAAGATGCCATTAAAGTTTTAAAAAAATACTACACCGATTGGACTGGGGAACAAGAATTAAAATATACAGTGCCAAGTGGTGAAGAATCTCAAATATGGCAATTACCTAGTGATAAAGCTGAAGCAATAATGGTTGCTGTAATTGCTCGGCAATTCATCCAAAAGAAAAAGAGTATTTTAATACTCGTACCCAAGAAAGAATTTTTTCCCTTAATTACTCAAGAGTTATCCAAACGAGGTATAGTATATAGCTGTCCAATAAACTTTTTGCCTGAAAGAGTAGAAATTGCAAAGCTGTTTGTCGATTGGGCGGGTATTCCTTCTGATAGTTTTAAAACACGATTAGTTGTTGAAGAACTTATAAATAATGGCATAGCCAAAGTCCCAGGAGCAAGAAAGGACAAAAAATGTAATCCCGAAACTATTAAGAAACGAATCGAAGAAGAAACCGAAATTGCTAAATTATGGGAACAAGTTGATAAGGAAAACGATCTATTTTCGGTCATTAAAAATCTAAAAGACCCTAATAAAACTCTTATGAAAATTCGGGATGGGCTTTTGAAGTTGAGTGATTTATTTATTAATTTTAAAAAAGAAAAGTGCGGTGAGTTTATTAAACAATTGGCAGTTGTATCTGATATTTGGGTTAATCCATCGAAATTAATGGAAGATATAACCAAGATAACGGAATTACTTAATCCTCAAAGTAACACAGGTTTAGGCTGGGTGCAATTGAATACTATGAAAAAAGCCAAAGGTCTTGAGGCAGATATTGTGATTATAGTTGGTTTAGAAGATGATATAGTACCAAATCCTAGAGGGGATCTTGTTGAAGAATCTCGTTTATTTTATGTTTCTATGACTCGTGCAAAAGAGAAACTATACCTATTTCATTCCTATAAAAGACCACGGGGAATATCATATGGCCAAGAATTAACAAATAAGAAGAGATCTAAATTCCTTGATGTTATTGGAAGAGAAAGTGAATGGAAAAGGATATAAGAAAAAAAGTGTGATTGGCACCTCTTAATATGATACAGGAGATGATTGTACTAGCTCAATAATTCGTTAACTTTTTCTAACTTTTTGTGATTGGTTTTGTAAGTTCAGGTTTCCGAAATCTTCTTAAATGAGTAGAATATGACAGAAGATAGTCCTTTATTACACTTTTATCATATTTTAAGAAATTATGTAAATTAAATGTTAAGACCTGCCCTAGTTTATTTTTTATTTATTTGAAGATTTTCTAAAGATTTTTTACATTTTAAAATAATAAAATTGAGGAATTTTTATGAATAGTTTTTCAAATTATCAAATTAATCCACTTATAGAATGGAAACTTTTTGAAGATTTATGTCTTAGTATTTGGAAAAGAATTTGGGAAGATGACACTGCACTAAAAAATGGAAGAAAAGGGCAAAAACAAGATGGTGTTGATTTCTTTGGTAGACCTAATAAAGGCAATGAATATGTTGGAGTTCAATGTAAATGCAAAGAGAATATGTTGGGTAGTAAATTGACAGTTCCGGAAATTAAAGAAGAAATAAACAAGGCAAAAAATTTTAAACCTGAATTAAAAGAATACATAATTGCCACAACTTCTGTTAGAGATGTAAATATTCAGGAATATTGTAGAAAAGTCACGTTAGAACATATAAAAAACAAGAAGTTCAGCGTTACAGTATATTTCTGGGAAGATATTAAAGATCAGATTACAAAAGAAGAAATTGTAAGGTTTTATCCGTCTTTTGTAATACCAGAAACATTATTACAACTGGAAGATTCAATTAGAAAAGAAAATAAATCAACAAATATCCTTATAGAAAAAACACAAAAAGTAGAGAATATTATTTTTGACCCTTCAAAGTTAATTAGTGAAAGCAAGGAAGAAGAATATAATGCGGAGTTAAATCACATTAAAAATTTACTTAATTCATTTGAAGTTGATAATGCTTTAGTTAATTTGGAAGAACTCAAAAATCGCATTTGGAATAATTCATCAAATCAAATTAAATTTAGAATATTAACTAATATAGGTTCAGCAAATTTATTCAAAAATAAATATCAAGAGGCAGCTAAATATTTTATTGAGGCTTATCAGTATAATAAAAATGAAGAAAAAGCTATTAGCAATTTATCGTTAGCATATTTTATTTTAAAGGAATTTGTTAAATCTAGGGATTTTGCATTAATAGTTTTACAAAATAATCCAACAAATTATGTCGCATTTTCAATGTTGATTCAATCTCAAATCCAGTTAGGAGAGAAAAATTTAGAAGAAGTTGTAAAAACTATTCCAAATGAAGTAAAGAACTCTTCAGAGGTTTATTCCATGCTCTCTTACCAAGCATACAAACAGAATGATATGGAAAGTGCAAAGAAATACGGAGAAATTGCCCTAGATCTAGACAAAAAAAATAATCCTGAAATAAAAATAAATTTAGCTATAACCCTTCTAGAATTAATATTTAAACAACAAAACATTGTTTTTGGTTCACAAATTAGTTTGGAAATAAAAGAACTGCTTATTAGAATTATTAATTTATTAAGCGAAGCTTGGGAAAAAATAAAAGATAAAGATTTAGCAAAATATAAGTCTTTTTGGTTAGTTAATAGAGCAAAAGCATATCGGTTATTAAATAATTTAAGTGATGCTGAGAAAGATATTGATTTAGCATTACATTACGAACCAGATGATCCTGAATATATATTTGAAAAAGCAATTATTTCATTTGAAAAAAATAATTTAGATTATTTTTTGAATAATAGAAACAAAATTGAAAAAATAACTGATGTCATTCCACAATCTGTATTATTGTTAGCAGAAGCCATTTCGTTAAGCAATATTGAAGGATCAATCAATATTTTATTAAAATATTTGGATGGAAAAGATTTAAATCTTAAACTAAACAAAGAAGTTCTAAGATTGTTGATAAACTTGTTATTAAAGAATGAAGATTATAAAGGAGCGAAAATTTATGTAGATAAGTTATTTTCAACGAACAATTTGGATGGTATTGATAAAACAATATTAAGTAAGTTTTATAGATTATCGGGTAATGATTCAAAAGCAGACGAATATATTAAAGATGCAATTAATTCATTAAAAGATAAAACAGCAACATTCAGAGAAAAATTGGAAATTAGTAATGAGTTATTTTATCGTAAAAACTACTCAGAAGCGGTAACAATATTTAAAAATATATTAGATGTGAGTATAAATAATGAATTAACTCGCAAGATAATTTATTGTTACTATAAAATTGGTGATCACAGAAGTGCTTTAGAAATTTGTGAAGCTTTAACTGGCAACTATGGTCCAGTAGAATTTGTATCTGAAATTCAGTCTGAAATTTATGAAGAAATCGGTAATCTAAAAAAAGCACTTAAAATATATAAAGATTATATAGCTAAATTTCCAGATGATATAAATATAAAAATTAAAAAAGCAAGAATTGATTATATTTTAAAAAATTTTTCAGTTGTAAAGAAATTTTTAGAAGAAATTGAAATTATTAATAATTTGAGCTTAGAGCAAAATGTTTTTATATCTAATTTGTGCATTCAAACTGGCATGTACGAAAAAGCATTATATTTATTGTATGAATCAAGAAGAAAATATTATAATCAATCAAATGCCCATTTACAATATATTGGTTTATTTCTTATAAAAGGTAAGTACTTGAATGATATTTTTCAAAATTTAAAAAATGATTACGTTGGAGAAAATGCAGCAGTATTAATTGAAACAGTACAAGAAAATATAGAAACGGAATGGTACATAATTGAGAATAGGCAAAAAATAGAAATAAAATTTGAAGAAATAAATTTAGAGGATTCTTTTGTAAAAAAAATGATTGGGAAAAAAGTAGGTGACACTTTTGAGATAAAAAAGAATGATTTTCTAATTAAAAAGTATAAGATTCTCAAAATAGAAAATAAATATATACATGCTTACGATAAAAGCATATCAGAATTTGAAAAAAAATTCCCCGAAGCAAATGGTTTGTTTAGGATTAACATAGGAACGCCAAGGTCTAAAGAAGCTTTTGATTCAGGAATTCAAAAGATATTAGAAATTAATGAGATATATAAGGATCAAGTTGAAGTAATTGAAAAAATATATAAAAGTAAAAGAATAAACATCGGTGGTTTTGCAAAATTAATTGGAAGAGATATATATGATGTATGGCGTGCTTTAACTAATAAAAAAAATTTAGGTATCGCATGTTGCTTTGGTATTTCTGTAGAGCAAGAAAATGCATTGAATATTTTAAATGACAATATATATTTAGTAATTGATATAATTTCTTTATTTACAATTACAATTTTAGATTTAAAAGAGGTTATAGTAGATAATTATACTAATAGATTAGTAGTCTCCCAGAGTACTGTTGATCTAATTGAAAATATGATAAGTGAAAAGAAAGATCTTCTTCCAGAAGGTTATATGATACTTTCTCAGGAAAATGGTAAATATATAAGATATGAAATTACTAAAGAGGATATAAAAAAACAAATATCTTTTTTAGAAGAAATATTAACCTGGATTTCAGAAAAATTTAAGGTAATGCCATGTATAGAGGCTTTAGAGATTAATTCTAATGAAAAAAGAGAATTAGATAAAATTATCGGAAAATCGTTTATTGATACTATTTTGATAGCTAAAAAAGATAAATATATATTGTTTTCGGATGATTTGGTTTTAAGGTTATTAGCGAAAAATGATTTTGGTGTTGATGGAATCTGGACACAAATATTATTATTAAAGCTATTTAATTTAGGAAAGATTAAAAAAGAAATGTATATCGACAAGACGATTAACCTAATTGAATACAATTATAATTATATTACATTTGATGCTGAAATATTGGCAGAATCGCTTAAAAGAGCAAATTATAAACCTGATTTAAGTCCTTATACAGATGTATTAGAAAGGTTTAGAACTACTGATGAAAATTCTATTATAAGTTTAACATTAAACTATTTGGAAATTTTACATACCAAAACTGATATTTCAAGTGTCAGAAAAAACTTTTTAATTGTTAATTATTTAAATAAAATATCTGATAAAGGAAGCAATAAAATAATTTTAAAAAAATTAAAAATCTTAATTAAGAAAAGGTATAGACTCTCACCAATAAATGAAAATATAATTACTTCTTTTATTGAAGATTGGGAAAAAACAAAGATAATAATATGATATAGTAGGTAAGTATGTATGAAAAATACCTGGGTTTAGGTTTCATATTTTCACATTTGAAATATTTAAAAACTATTGATATTTTTATTTTTCTGAAAAACCAAAATAATTGAAATGAAATTTTCTTTTCAAAAAGAAGAATTTAAGAAAAAACTTCGTCGTATTTAATAATTTAAAAACAATTGTCTAATCTCAATTCATTGCTGAAAATTAAAATAAAATTTATTCGGGATCATCAAACTAAGAAATAATCTACAAATAAAGCTACAAAAAAGTATTTGAATAATTAATTAACTGGGATTAGATTAGCAGTAGTTATGTCAAATCTTGGCAATCTGATCTGACCCTATACTGTATACTGACCCCTATTTTAGTTTCGTACTGATAAAACTTAACTAATACCATATCAAAATGCGATTGTTTAAAAATGTTGTGAAGACGGTCATAAAAATAAAATTGAATATTTGATATTATAGACCTATATTTAATAACTTATTTTTATTCTGTTAAAATTAAAATAGAATACAAAGGAGGTTAAAAATGAATGAACTAAAGGATGTTTTTATTTGTCATGCAAGTGAGGATAAATCTAATATCATTAAACCCTTGGTAGTTGCTTTTAAAAGAGAAGGTATTTCATATTGGTATGATGAAGCAGAGATTAAATGGGGAGATAGTATAACCGAAAAAGTTAATGAAGGCCTTAAAATATCACGTTATGTAGTTGTAGTAATTAGTAAATCTTTTTTATCAAATAATTGGCCACAAAGAGAATTAAACTCAGTGCTAAATATTGAATCATCGACCGGAAAAGTAAGAGTCCTCCCCTTGATTTTAGGAACAGAGGAAGTAAAAAGGGATATATTTCAAAAGTACCCACTTCTCAATGATAAGCGCTATTTAACTTGGGAGAACGATGCACAAAAAATTATTGATGCTTTAAAAGCCCGATTAGGAAAAACTAATAAAATTTTTAAAGATGACAATTCGGTTATAGAAGAGTCAAATTATGATATTCCAATTCCCAAAATACCTAAAGAATTTCCACAATTAGATAAAGATCGTTTTATAAGAAATACCTTTGATATTATGAAAAAATATTTTAAAAAAGCTTTGGATAAATTGAAGGAACAATACTCCAACTTAGATTCTGAGTTAGTTGAAATTAGCAATTTTAAATTTGTTTGTTCGATCTATCAAAATGGTGATTTACTTAATAAATGTAAAATTTGGATTGGTGGTCCTCTTTCTGAAGATTCAATAGCGTATAGTGAGGGAAGTTCTGGTTATGAAAATGATAGTTCATTTAATGATTGGCTTACGGTAAATGATGATGGATTTAAATTGGGATTAACAGCATCGGGGTTTGCTATGGAAATTAATAATGATAAAGAAGGAAAATTGCTATCTTCAGAAGAAGCTGCTAAATATTTATGGGTTCGTTTTATAAACCGTTTAACTTTTAGGAGGTAAAAAATGAAAAAGCAAAGATATATATGCCAAAATTGCGGGGAAGTTTTTACAGTAGAAATATTTGAACCGGGAGAAGCAGAAGAAAAAAGAATAAGACCCGTTCCGGTAAAATGTCCAAAATGTGGAAGCTCGAATGTTAAACATTACTAGGAATAAAGAAGAGAAAAGCATGAAAAGAGTATTTATTCTAGGTGCGGGAGCATCAAGAGAATTAAATTTTAATATTACTGGCATAGATTCTGGTATTGAACCGCCGATTAGGACTATTCCTCATAGAGAAATTGGACCATTGAGTAATGGGTATTTTTATCATATTAATAGATTGCAAGATTCTTTAACTAGGGATCTTCGAGTCTCAGCTTCAGTCGGGGTATCTGATAATTTAATGAATCAGATTAAATTATATTTTAAACAAAAATATAACGAAAATATTAGCAAAGAGGATTTATTAAATGAGGAAGTCATTAGCAAAAAGATAAATATTGAAAGGTTATACATATTTTTAGAAGAGAAAATACTGGAAAAAGAAAAAGAAAATGTTGATTTCTTTAAAAATAAATCTTTGCAAAATCTTTATTTAACAAAGAGTGATTTAATAGAATATATTCATAATTCCATGTCTTATATTAGTTATTATTGCATTTCTATTAATCATGCAACTCTTTCGAAATATATTATAGAAAATGGAGGAGATATCATTTCTTTTAATTGGGATATACTTTTTGAAGAAGCAATGATGTCTACAGGTAAATGGACACCTCAAGACGGATATGGAATTAGTTTTACTGATATTATTTATAAAAATGAAGGAGACGAAGCAAGAGAAATTTTACTAAAAGTAAACCCTAAAAATCTTATATTAAAACCCCATGGATCTATTAATTGGTATAACAAAGACGATAAAATAAACAAGCAAAGACTATTGATACAATTAGCCCTCCGTTTAAGAGGTGGAAACTTTCTCTTGTTGGAAAGACAAGAAAACTCTTATCTTTCTTCCATCATTCCTCCCGGCAAAAAAAGAAAATCTTTCCCTGGAGTATGGGATAATATGAAGAGATTATTAGAGGAAGCAGATGAAATTATTGCTATAGGATTTTCATTTAACGATAACGATAAATATATTAAAGAAGAATTTGATAGGATAAAATTTAAAAAAGATTTAAAAATTATTATAGTAAATCCTAATAATGAAGAACTAAAAGAAATTTATAAAGCCATATTTTGCACGGATAATATTTGTATGGCATACAAAACTTTTAGCGAATATTGTCGGTGGATTAATAAATAATAAGTTACTATTAATATACAATTTATAGAATATGGAATAATGGGGACGGACACCAATTTTTTAAAGATGAAAATAGACAAAAAGGATATTTCTTTTGGAAAACATAGATTTTGACAATGATTGTACTAGTTTAATAATCCGGTAACTTTTAGAGGAAAATCTATCAGACTTAAGGAGTTTCTTCACTAAATGGTTGAGACTTTAGGTATTATTATACGTCCTAAAAGAAGACCTCGTAAAAAGGATAATTAAACCATAGAAAAAAATAAGATGTTTTCCTATTTTAATTATCCTGTGGATAGATTTTAATTTAGAGAATGGCAAGATCATATTGTTATATTGCAAATTTTGCAGTGTTTCTCCAAAGATTTAGGTCGTATAATATACGTTAAGGTACTTATAATCATGATTAACAAAAAACATATTTTTATCACTTTTTTACTTCTACTTTTTATTACCAACAGAGCATTTGCGCAATCAGGAGAAATTCCTGTAGGCCCGAAAGTATTATTAAATGTTGTAAAAGTAGAAACTTTTCAGAACTTATACATGAACCGATTTCAGGTTCTGGATTTATTGTTTCCTGTGGTATCAAGTTGGGTGAACTTAATGGAAGGGCTAAATTTCTTGTTACAAACAAACATATGTTAAGTGATTGGACATTAGCCGATGGGAATATTTCGAAATTCAATAAATACATAAAAGTTTATTTTTACAGCAATGATCCCAATAAAACCGAACCTATTAATCCGATACAGATTTTTTTACAGAGTGATGAGGGTAACTTGATCAACCAAAAAGTTGAAATGCACAAAGATGATCTCGTAGATGTAGCTATTGTTTACTTAAATAAAGACCTAGAAGGTATAAAAAACATAGAAGTACCAAGTTTTGATATTAGTTATCTTCGCCCTTTTGATTCAATCACTTCTATGTACTTTAACATTGGAAGCCAAGTATTCGTCTTGGGATATCCGTATGGTATTACATCTTTAAAAAATAATCTACCGATAGCCAAATTTGGTTTTATTGCCTCTACTCCTGGCGAGATATTTTCACTTAAATTTCTTGTGCCTAACAGAAAAGGTATAAAAGAAATAGTTCAGCTTACTGGGAAACTTTTAATAATAGATGGTCTAATTGTACCTGGAAATAGCGGGGGACCAGTAATTTTGCCATCGATAATCAAGACTCGTATAAATCCCGATACACAGCAATGGGAATATATGACAAAGCCTACAGAAAATCTTGTGGTCGGTGTTTTAGCTGGTGGATTTGATTCATCAGGATTAAGCTATAGTTACAGCTCAGATTATGTCGTGGAAACGATCAACCAATTTTTGAAAAAGCGGAACTGGGAGCCAAAAGAGAGTTGGCCCTAATATATTGCTGAATCAGATTCGGGTTACTTCGCAGCCTTACTGGTAAGCAGCAGCGTTAGCGCCGCCCTTCGTGCGACTCAAATGGCAGAGTTACAGGAGAAGTAGTCTATAAATAATAGAATAAATAGAGGCATATCCCATTTTCTTAGACAATTAATATTTTACTTTTAAATTAGATAAATGGGTAGATGTACTAGCTCAATAATTTGGTAACTTTTAGGGGAAAACCTATAGGATCTGAGAAGTTTCTTAACCATATGTTTGAAACTTTAAGCATTACTGTAGATATATGTCCTAAAGGAAGGCCTCCTAAAATGAAAAATTAAATTATAAAAAAAATAGGATGCGCACCTATTTAAATTAATAATTCTAAAACAAAATAGAAGAGGAGATTGTCTTGGTCAAGTTCAACGACCCGCAAAATATGAAAGAAGTGATTGTCTCATGGAGTGGAGGCAAAGATAGCTGTTTGGCTTGTTATAAAGCAATGGGTAAGGGCTACCCAATAGGATTTCTTTTAAATTTAATTTCGAAAGAATACCAAAGGTGTTGTTTCCATGGTATTCGGAAAGAATTGATTAATTTACAAGCAAACCTGATTGGTGTTCCTTTGTTTCAAAAAGAAGTTAGCATCAATATGGAACTTTATGAAAAGGAGTTTAAAGAGGCAGTACTCTACTTGGAAACAAAAGGAGTCAAAGGTATAGTTTTTAGACATTCAAGATTACCGGTCAATTCCTTGGAATAAATGGAATAAGTAGAAACACATCTTCTTTAATTTTCAGTTTCTAATATTTCTAAAAATACCTCTACGATTTTAGGTTCGAACTGTGTGCCGCTTCCTCGTTTAAGTTCCTGGATAGTTGTTTCTTCGCTCAGGGCTTTACGATAGGGTCGATCGGATTTCATGGCATCATAGGCATCGGCTACGGCCAGAATGCGGGCACCTAAAGGAATATTTCCCCCGGATAATCCATCAGGATAACCTTTACCATTGTACCATTCGTGATGGTGTCTGATTAATG
>Ga0315293_10006034_pt1 | contig 11360 bp, 12 predicted proteins | sample YL17G13_20_MG_FD_203071 | JGI IMG/M metagenome (GOLD analysis project Ga0315293, IMG submission 203071) | Sediment microbial communities from Yellowstone Lake, YNP, Wyoming, USA - YL17G13_20 | ecosystem: Environmental > Aquatic > Freshwater > Lake > Sediment | place: USA: Wyoming | collected... | reverse complement strand
TTGCGGGAGTGGATGGGTCCCGGTGGGTCTCGCGGTCTTCAAAATCGTTGCGGGGCGGCCTGCGCCGTCCCGGGTGGGTTCGACTCCCACCCACTCCCGCCACAGTCTCGTCGATAGGCCCAGGAAACGCTCTTTCCCATAGCCGGCGACAGCCTTAGCCTGATATCGCCATGATCCACCTGCTCCACGGCGAAGATGACTTCTCCCTGCGCGAAGAGTTGGCGGCCCTCAAGTCGCAGCTCGACGCCGACGGCATGCTCTCGGGCAACACGGCGCCGCTCGACGGCCGCACCCTCAAGCCCGGCGACCTCCTGGCCGTCTGCGCTACCGTCCCCTTCCTGGGGAATGAGCGCCTCGTCGTGGTCGAAGGGCTCCTCGGCCGGTTTGAGAGCCAACGCTCTTCGGGCAAGCGACGCGAGGGCAGAGGCTCGCGGGAGAGCATCGAGCCGTGGAAGGGGCTGGCGGCGGCGCTGTCAGAGATGCCGGAGAGCACGGTGCTCGTGTTCGTCGACGGCGAGCTGAGCGCGTCGAACCCGCTCCTGCGACTCCTCGCGCCGGTGGCCGAGGTGCGCGAGTTCGAGCCGCCGCGACAGCGCGCCGTCCCCGACTGGATCCGGGCGCGCGCCGACAACACGGAGCTTTCGATTTCGCCGCGGGCGGTCTCGCTGCTGGCGGAGCTCGTCGGCAACGACCTGCGGATGCTGTCGCAGGAGATGGAGAAGCTGGGCGTCTACGCCGGAGGGCGCCAGATAGAGGAAGAGGACGTCAAGGAGCTGGTCGCCAGCGCCCGCGAAGCGAGCGTGCTCGCGATGGTCGACGCGGTAGTCGAGGGGCGCTCAGGGCAGGCCGTGCGGCTCGTGGAGCAACTGCGCGACGAGGGCGCGTCGTCGACGTTGGCGTTGAACATGATAACGCGCCAGTACCGGAATCTGATCCTGGCGAAGGAGCTGATGCTGGCGCATCTTTCGCCGGCGGAGATAGGGCAGCGGCTTGGGATCAGGTCGGATTTCGCCCTGCGGAAGGTGCTGGAGCAATCGCGGCGGTACTCGCTGCCGCAACTGGAGACCGCCTTCGCCCGCTTGCTGGAGGCCGACGCGGCCATCAAAAGGGGCATCTACGACGAGGACCTGGCCGTCGACATCCTCCTCGACGACCTCGCCAGTCTGTCCGCTCCGGCTTCGACGGCGTCGCGAGGGGCTGCCCCGCGCTGGCGAAGTTAGAACGCGCGGCCCATGCGGAAGAGGACTTTCCCCTGGACCTCGACGTTGTCAGCGTCCGTGTAGATCGGCTTCATCGACTCGTTGGCGGGCTGCAGGCGGACGCGGGACCCTTCGCGGTAGAGCTTCTTGAGGGTGACCTCCTGCTCTCGCTTCAGCCACGCCGCGACCATGTCGCCGTTGTCGGCGGTGGCGGCCTGCTCCATGATGACGAGGTCGCCGTCGTTGACCAGGGCATCGATCATGGAGTTTCCCTTCACACGCAGGGCGTAGACGTGTTCCTTGCCGCCGGTCATCTCCTCGGTCACCTCCACCACTTCCGAGTAGTCGATGCTACCCTCTGGGACGGGTATCGGCTGGCCGGCGGCGATCTGACCGATGATGGGCACGCTTATTGTGCGCGGACGGCGGCCGGAGCCGTCGAGCAGGTCGATTGCGCGGGAGACCTCTCGATCGCGGTGGATGTAGCCCATCCGTTCGAGCGCCTTCAGGTTGTAGTCGACAACGGACGTGGAGCTAATGCCGCACTCTTCCTGGATGTCCCGGATGCTGGGCGGGTAGTTCTTTTCGCGGATAAAACGGCGCAGGAAGTCGAGGATCTTCTGCTGCTTCGACGAAAGAGCCTTCAACTTTCACCTCCGGTAGATTTGCGTTCCGAACGAACGCCTGTTCTGGCATTGAAACTAACACCGTTCTCAAACCCTGTCAAGCCCCCTCGCCCAGATTTCCATCATTGCCAACCAAGCTTCGTCGATCCTAGAATGAAGGTAGGGACGGAGCTTTCCTCGAAGCGGCGAAGGAGCGTCCGACGTGCCAGAACTACCCCGACGTGCCCTTGCGATCTCGGCCCACCCCGATGACACGGAATTCGGCTGCGCCGGAACGGCTGCCCTCTGGACGCGACAGGGCTGGGAGTTCTACTACCTCGTCCTGACGAATGGAAACAAGGGCAGCGACGACCCGAACATGACGCCCGACAAGCTCACGCCGATCCGGCAGCAGGAGCAACGCGCCGCCGCCGAGGTGCTGGGCGTGAAGGACGTCTTCTTCCTGGGGCACGAGGATGGGGAGCTGACCTACAGCCGCCAACTGCTCGGCGAAGTCGTCCGTTACATCAGGCAGCTAAAGCCGTACGCGGTGTTCACCGCAGACCCGGAATCGATAATCGTCCGCGATAGCTTCATCAACCACTCCGATCATCGGTGCGCCGGCCTGGTGGCGATCGACGCCGTCTACCCGGCCGCGCGCGATCGCTGGAACTTCCACGAGCAGATAGAGGAAGGCCTGGAGCCGCACAAGGTCAGCGAGCTGTACATCTGGTCATTCGACAAGGCGAACTTCAGCGTCGACATATCGGACGTGATCGAGCTGAAGCTGGAGGCCCTTTCAAAGCACCAAAGCCAGTTCGGCGACAACCCCGAGTTTCTCGACTACATCCGCCAACGCTGGCGTGACGAACAGGGGCGGCACCTTGAGCCGTTCCGCCGCATCGTCATGGCGCGCTGATCCGCTGCTCCGAGACTGCAGAGTCCAGGCTACGCGCTTGTTGATGCGCTGCTAGTTGTCGCCGAGGAGACGGTTGAGCGTCTCCCTGACCTCGCGGATCTTGAAGGGCTTTGCCAGGCAGACGTTCTGCACCCTCTGGAGGAAATTGCGCGTCTCCGCGCTCACCGTGTCGCCGGTGATGAAGACGGTGTTCTTAGCCAGCTCGGAGTCCATCTGTTTGACCCGCTGATAGAGCGCCTGGCCGCCCATTCCGGGCATCTTGATGTCGGTGATGAGCAGGTCATAACCGTGCTCGGCGAGATGCGTCAGCGCCTCCTCGCCGTTGCGCGCCGTGTCGACCCGGTGGCCGTCGGCGGCGAGGACGTCGCGCAGCAGCGCGAGGATGCTCTCTTCGTCGTCAACGACGAGCACCCGTCTGCTGATCTTGGCCGGCTCGATCTCCTCCTCGCTCTCCGGCGGCGGCAGCTCCGGCCCTTGCACGATCGGTAGCTCGACGACGAACGTGGCCCCCTTACCTGCGCGGCTTTCGACGCGGATGCGGCCGGCGTGGTCGTCGACGATGCCGTAGGAGATTGTCAGGCCGAGGCCCGTCCCCTGGCCGCCTTCCTTGGTGGTGAAGAAGGGATCAAACACACGGCGCAGGTTCTCGGGGGGAACGCCGACGCCGTCATCGATGAAGGATAGGTGGATGTAGCCTTTTTCAGCGCGGGAGCGGACCTTCAGCTTGCCTCTGCCGTGAGCGCTGAGCATGGCGTGCTCGGCGTTGGTGATGATATTGAAGAATACCTGCTGGATCTGGTCCGGGTCGGACATCGTCAGCGGCAGACGGGGGTCGAGGTCGAGTTCGAGGTCAATGTTCTTGACACGCAGGTCGTAGCTACGCAGCTCCAGCACTCTCTCGAGCAGGGTATTGAGGTTCACGAGGCCCTTCTGCGCCTTGCGGCGTCGCGCGAAGGAGAGCAGGTTCTGGACGATCTTGGCCGCGCGCTCCGCTTCGTTGTAGATAGTCTGAACGTCGCGGCGGGTCTGCTCGTCGAGGTCGCGGTTGAGCAGCAACTGCGCGAAGCCGGTGACGCCCGTGAGCGGGTTGTTCAGCTCGTGCGCAACGCCTGACACAAGCTGCCCCACGCTGGCCATCTTCTCCGACTGCAGGAGGCGCTCCTGCATCAGGTGCTCTTCCGTCACGTCGCGCAGGACCAGGACGGCGCCCTCCTCCGTAGAGCCAAGGGCGGTGGCGGTGATGGAGAGATAGCGCTGGCTCTCTTCGGTCAGGCTGTAGTCCTGATGCTGCGTCGTGCCCGGGTGAGCGATGGCCTCTCGCGCGAGGCCTTCCAGCGGCGTTCCCTGCACTGTCGTCTCCGGGGCCATGGCCCGACCCGTCAGGTCGGCGACAAGCGCGCCGGCGGTGCTATTCGAGAGGACGGTCCGCATCTCACGATCGACTATGACCACGCCGTCCTGCAGGCCGTTAACCAGCGACTCGGCGAGCCGTCTGTCGGCGAGAGCCACCCCTTCGAGCTGCTCCAGGAAGGCGGAGGCCTGCTGAGCGGTGGCGTAGATGATGGCGCTTTTCTCGGCGGGGAAGGCGTTTGCAGCCGCGGCCACGACTCTGACCAGTCCGGCGGCACGGCCGCCGACGATCAGCGGCGCATCGATCACCGAGCCCGCCGGGCCGGCCCACAACTCCCGTCCGGCAGCCGCCTCCTTGCCGAGTGGGAGGACTTCAACGGGTTGCCTGGTGCACTTCTGATGGGACTCGCCGGAGAAGCGTCGCAGACCCTCCAGTACCTCCCCCGCGAGCTCCTCGGCGAAGCGCATCTGCAGGGGGCGGGCGGCAAAGACGGTAAAGCGGTCTTCGCCGTTGCGGCATTGGACCGAAGCCACGGCGTCGAACTCGAGGAGCGGCTGGAGCGCGCCGAAGAGAAGCCGCAGCACCTCATCGCGGGTCAAGAGACGACCGGCAGTCGCCATGCATCCTCCGGTATCCGGCCACGCGCGCCTAGTCGCGCAAGCGGAGCATTCGCCCGTCGTCGACTGGCCAGCGCGGGCAACCGGCTGGGGCATTGATAAGCTAGCACAAAGCTGCGACCGCGGCAATCGGGATTCGCCCGTTATCAGGCCGGATGGGCATGCGCACACTGACGTCGTGCTCCGGTGCACCTAGTCACTCCCGGCACGCCAAGTCGGTGGCGGACGCGGCAGGCGTTGGTATTCGCGAACCTCACAATCAGGGACTCTCCTTATATGACGAAATCTCGCCATCAACGATACTGAATCACGGTAAGGATACCTGTGGCGGGGTGATCCACCGGTTCACGATGACTTGGAGGTGCGAATGCCTTCCCAAGCCGACGCCGCCGCAGGTGTCACCTCTCTATCGCAGACGCCAGAACAGGAAGCGCTCCACGACCTCATTCACGACTACATGCCCCTGGTCAGACACGTCGTGAACCGCATCGTCGTGGGGAGCAGCGGCTCATCGATCCTCCAGTATGAGGACATGGTGAGTTGCGGTGTCCAGGGTCTCATCGAGGCGTACCACTCGTACAACCCGAACAAGGGGGCCAAGTTCTCGACCTATGCGCTGCCTCGCATCCGCGGCGCCATCCTCGACGCATTGCGCGCCGCACACCCTCTTCCACGTTCTTTGCAGAAGTTCTCGTCGGAAATCGAGAGCGCTACGAGCAACCTGCACAACGAGTTCGGGCGGGCCCCCACGCGGGCGGAGCTGGCAGAACGGATGGGAATACCGCTGCCCCAATTCCTGGCGTCCCTCAGTCAAGCAACCGTAAGGATCGTTTCCCTCGACAACCTGGCCGACATGGCCGTCAACGGTAACAGTGAAAGGCTCGTGGAAATGGCGGACGAGGATCCCAGCATCGACCCCGATCAGGTGGCTCAGCAAACGATGGTGAAGACGAAGTTGCAGCAGGCGGTCAGCAATCTGCCGGAGCGCGAGAGGATAATCGTCCAGCTCTACTACATCGAGTCCAGGTCGCTGAAGACAATCGGCAGGGCCCTGGGCATATCCGAATCGCGCGCCTCTCAGTTGCGACAACGTGCTCTTCGCCGTCTGCGCGCGGCGCTCGTGCTGGACATGGAAGAAGCAGCCTAGGGATGGCGGGCCTCCCGCACTTCTTTTCTCTTACGAGGTCCCTCCCTCTCGCCGGCCCATACCGACGGCGCTGCTTCGCTGTTAGGTGAGACCAGGGGCGCAGTTTAGGGGTTCCCCTATAGGAGTGGCCGGCAGGCAGTCGCTAGGATCAACGCGGATGGCTGAAAACAAGACTCTGAAGATCGGCATCGCAGGCTCCGGGAACCGGAGTCAAGGCTACGCGCGCGCCCTCGGCCAGGTCGAAAGAGCGCGCGTGACGGCTGCTGCCACGAGCAATCGCCTCGCCGTCGACCTCCAGAGGACGATACCGGGCGTGGCGATAGAGCGAGACGTCGGCGGGCTGATCAGGCGCACCAACGTCGATGCGATCGTCTTCGCGGACCCGGTCGTCGACCTACCGGCCGTCATCAGGCGGGCGCTGCTCGCGGACAAGCACGTCCTGGCGACGATATCGTCGCCGGTCACCTGCAGCCAGCTCGACGAGCTTGCCTCGCTGGCCCGCAGACGGCAGCGGTTGCTGATGTTCACGGAAGAGCGCTCCTTCCACCCCGCGCTGATCTTTTTGAAGTGGATGCTGTCGGGGCGCAGCGGTCTGTGGCAACCTCGCTACATCCGTGCCGTCTCCGCGCCCGGAACAGGCAATGGTAACAACAGCGGCCCATCAATCGCCGCCCTGATCGTGGAGGAGCTGGCGATTTGCGCGCGCCTGCTGGGGGAAAATCCGGCGTCGGTCAGCGGCGTGGTGTGTCGGGTCGAGGCGGAGGCCATGCCCGCGGCCGCCTTCGTCAACCTGCTCTACGCCGACGGGAGAGTGGCCTCGCTGCAGGCGAGCATCACGGAAGCGCAGGAGAGCCGCCAATGGGCCCTGGCCACGCCTTCGAAGACGGTCCTGTTGGACGAGTGCGACATTCGCTCACCCGTGAAGATCGTCTCGCTCGATTCTGAGACTGCAGCGGGGAGCCCTCTTCGAATCAATCCGCCCGTCCCTCTGGCGGAATGGCCCAGCGAAAGCACCGTGACGCCTCCGCTGCGGTCGACTGACACGAAGGTTGACCAGTGCCGGCATTTCGTCGAAAGCATCCTGAACCGCGACTTGTGCGAGAGCAACGCCGCCTTCTGGGCGGACGTCGCGTTGGCGTGGGAAGCGGTCCAGGAATCGGTGCGTTTGGAGGGAATGCCGGTGAGCATCAATGCCGCGTCAGAGCGCGAGAAGAGGGCAGTGGGAGAGCGGCCGAAACTGCGACTGATTCGTGGCAAGGGGATGGGCACGGTCGACGCCCGAAAGAGGCCGGCGCTTACCCTCGTGCCGCGGTAGGCGCATATCTTCCGAGCATCTAGCTTCTTTGCAGCGAACGCGCGCTCTCTACTCTGGTTCTGTCTTGGAATCCCTTCCGTTTCCGTTGCCGGGTGTCTCGCCCTCGCAGAGCTCCTCGCGAAGGATAAGTATCTCCTCCGGCGCGCAGATCCCCAATTTGACGCGGTCCCGTTCCACGCCGAGGACCCTGACGAGGATGTTGCCGCGGATTACTATCGCCTGATCGATCTTACGGGTTAGGATGAGCATTCTCTGCCACGCTATCCTCGGGCGTCGAGGGTGAGGCTCCGCCGTATATCCGGGTGCCCTTCCTGTTCCAGCCTCAGCGGCCGTCGAGCCCGCAGTTCATTCGTGTTTGCATGGTGATTATCGGCAGGAGCAGGCGAATAATCAGAGGGTTGGGGGGTCAAGGAGGCGCAGAATCGCAGGTCGAGCACCAGGATCGGGGAAATGCCGGAGGTCTAAGGGAGTACGTCTGTGGCAGCCGGTGGGAGAAGGACAGTGACTACCAGGAGCCAAACTCCGGCGCGGACTGCGGCAGCGTCACCGTCACCGTGGACCTGCGAAGGACCTCCTGCGCCGCTTCGGGCGCGCCGACGGAGACGCAGTCGCAGTAGGTGGCGTAGATGGACTTGTCCAGGAGTCGCAGCCCTTCCAGGTTGAGCTGACCTTCGTGGTTCTTGCGCAGTTGAAGGAGACGCTGCAGCCGGCGAAGATACACTCCCTGCATCTCCACGCCGAAGCCGTCAGTCTCTAGAGGGAGCGAAGCGGAAACCCCGCCCGCTTTGGTGTCGTTGTGCTCCGTGTTCGGTATGTTCATTCCGTTTCTCTGTCTTAGACGGCGGCGTCTGTCTCTCCGCCGCTGAGGTCCGGCGCAGCTTCCAGGTTGACGATGCCCTTTCGGATAGCATAGCGGATCAGGTCGGTGCGATTCTGCGCGTGGAGCTTGCTCATGATGTGCGCCTTGTGCGCCTCCACCGTCTTGACGCTGATAAAGAGGTCGCCCGCGATGCGCTGGTTGGAGTAACCCTCGGCGATGAGCTGCAGGACTTCGCGTTCGCGGCTCGTTAGCAGCTCGTAGCCGGCCTTGCCGTCACCCTTCTGCGCCTGCCAGAGGAACTCGCTGATGGGGACCGTGTCGGAGATTGCCGAGCTGAAATAGGTGTTGCCACGATGCACCGCTTGGATTCCCAGGAGCAACTCCGTGACGTCGGACTTCTTGACGACGTATCCGGAGGCACCGGCTCGCAGGGCGGCCATTATATGGTCGTCCTCCATGTAGCCGGTGAGAATGAGCACCCTTGTCTTGGGGGCGCGCTTGCGGATCTGGCGGGTCGCCTCGATGCCGTTGAGGCCCTGCATGACGATGTCCATCAGGACGACGTCAGGCATTAGCTTCTCGACGGTCTCTACGGCCTCGCGTCCGTTACTGACGTCTCCGATGACCTCCACCTCCTGGTGGGCATCCAGGAGAAGGCGCAGCGCCTGTCTCAGAACGGCGTGGTCATCGACGATGAGGATGCGTATGCGCCCATTGGAGCGACCCCACGGCGAGCCTTCAATCCCGTTTCTCCCCCTCGGCGCGAATAGCCCCTTGGCAGCAACAGTTGGGTCTTCCATACAGCACTCCTTGCTGACCTGCAGCCCGATCCACCTAAGATTCGGCGCTACCCCCGCCAACGGGCAGCAAATCTACCATAACAGGTTACTACTGGCAAGCGAAGGCTTCGCCAGCCTACGCTATTGCTCCTCATTCAGCGGACCATAGATCGTACTCAAGGGCCTTGGGCACCCCACGGTTAGCTCCTGGTAGTCGTCGAAGCGCTCGGTGCCTTCGAGGCGCGCTGGGTATTCCCGCCTGGCGCGACAGCGCTTGCAGACGGCGTCTATCACATCGTCGTGGGGCTCCGTTAGTACCCAGTGATGCTGACAAATGCTGATCGCCGTCTGTTCCACTCGTGTCCTCCAGGTCGAGAGTGACTTTCTCTGAGCAGTCTAGCCCTGCCAGCACAGCCTGCTCTATCAGAAGAAACCCTTAGATAATCGGCAATTCGCCCCTATTTCCGAAGGTCGGCCTGGATTGGTGACGCGGACGGAGACCAGTAGATATGATCGAGGGATCGTCAGTGATTGTCAGAGATCGAATTTGAGGTAGGCTTGGTTTGGCTCAGAGTCGCGGCCTTGGCTCACCGAAGCCCTTCGTCCGGTGGCCTGGCGTGGCGCGAAAAGTAGGTCCCCAGGCCGCTCTGACGCAGATAGCGCTGGTAAGACTCCTGAGCGCTGCTCAGCGCGGTGGCGATGGCTTTCTGGGGCGGTCCCACGTAGCGGCGCTGGAAGTTGTGGAGAGCGCCGCCGAAATCCCTATCGATGTTCTGGCCGACGAGCAGGCTCGCCAATAGACGGGCTGCGCCCGGCAGCGAACCGCTGACGTAGAGGTCGATGATGAGCCCGTCCTCCCGCTGCACCTCCAGCTCCACCAGGATTACTGAAGAATCGATGGGCGAAAGGCTCTGCGGCAGCCGCGCATGCCCGACAACGATGATACTGTCGGGTCCGACCTTCTCGGGTCGAGCATCTCTCACCGGCGACTCCTTTCACGGCGAGCGGGAGACGGAGCGAAACAATGATTCACTCGCGTCGAAGTGTAATAGGGGAAAAGGGTCGTGAGGCAAAGACCGCGGCAAGAAAGGGTGAAGATCGTGAAGGAAATGGGGCTTGTGGGACGTGAAAAGGAGGCACCGGCCTTTCGATGCCTCCTTTTCAGGCGAACTTGCCGAAGCGGCGACTAAAGGCGCAGCTTTCCGTGAGAGGGCTGGCGGCGCCGTTGCCGAACGCGGCCGCTTTCGTCCTCTTCAAGGAGCTCTATTGCCGGAGGCGAGACCGCCTCGTGGACGTATCCACACGAGAGACAGCTGCTGTAGGTGCCGTACCAGTCTCTCTCAGCGATCATCGAACCCCGACAACGTGGGCAGACTCGAGGCAGCGTCGATTCCATCTATTTCATCCTCCGGCGATATTCTACTCCGTCAGGTGCTGGTCGAGTCCTTCCGCTGCCTCCGAGGTTAGCTGTCGGGTTCGGGTTGAAAGGCTACCCTACTCGCCTCAGGCGAGATTCACCCCAGGAAGTCGTGGTTCCCCCGTTCCCAAGAGGGATTCGGCACTCTCTCAACTGGGCAGTCATACCAGCGCAGATACTAACTACGGCTTCATTATATATTTCACTTGCCTGCCCGTCAACGTTCTGTGCTCTTTTTCCACGTTTTCGGACAATCAAAAGACCGCTCCGGTCGCTCCTCCATCCACCTGGATGGTTGTACCGGTTATCTGGCGGGCCGGCTCCGACGCCAGGAACACCACTAACGCGGCGACATCGTCAGCCGTTCCCATGTGGCCCAGGGGTATGCGCTTGTTCTCTTCGGCGGCAACTTCCTCGAAGGAACGGCCCTCGTTTTCGGCCCGCGATCGCATCAGCGACTGCATGCGGTCGGTGAGCGTCGGGCCCGGGCAGACGTTGTTGACGAGGATGTTGTCCGGCCCCAGCTCGCGGGAGAGGGTTTTGGCGAGGCCGACGACGGCCAGGCGCACGGAGTTGGAGAGAATGAGACCGTCCAGCGGCTGTTTGACTGCGTAGGAAGTGATATTGATGATCCGGCCGCCGCCCTGCTTCCTCAGGTGGGGCAACGCCGCCCGGATGGTGCGCACGGCGCTCAGGAAGTTCTGGTCCAGCGCAGCCTGCCAGGCTTCGTCGGAGTGGCGCTCGAAAGCGCCGAGGGGTGGGCCACCCGCGTTGTTGACGACAATGTCCAGGCGGCCGAATCGCTCCACAGTCCCGGCGACGAATCGCTCTATGTCTTCGGCGCGGGCCATGTCGCAGGCGATGGCCAGCACGTCGACGCCGGTGGCGCGTCGTATCTCGTCGGCTGCTTCCCGCAGAGGCTGCTCGTTTCGGGCGCATATGGCCACGAGACAGCCTTCACGGGCCAGGCCCATGGCAACCGCCTTGCCGATGCCCCGACTTGCTCCGCCGATGAGGGCCACTTTGCCCTTCAGTCCAAGGTCCATGATTTCTCCTGGTTGATGATAGATGGCACTAGGAAGTGGCCTGGTTCCACGAGCTCTGCACTCGCTCCCAGACGATGCGTGCAACATCTGCGACGGATAGCGTCGCGTCAACGACGAGCCAGCGCTGCGGCTCCGCTGCGGCAAG
>Ga0315293_10006032_pt1 | contig 11363 bp, 6 predicted proteins | sample YL17G13_20_MG_FD_203071 | JGI IMG/M metagenome (GOLD analysis project Ga0315293, IMG submission 203071) | Sediment microbial communities from Yellowstone Lake, YNP, Wyoming, USA - YL17G13_20 | ecosystem: Environmental > Aquatic > Freshwater > Lake > Sediment | place: USA: Wyoming | collected... | reverse complement strand
AATCGATCCCGTTCCCCTTCATGGGAAAAGTCATCAAAACTCTCTGCTGAGCGCCAAACAGTTTGCGATGTCCTTACGGTCCTTAACATTAAGAATCAGTTTGCGATGTTATTACGGTTACCAGCTATCCTTTAAGAAAAAATTGACGACTTTGATATTCGGCAGACTCTGACCGATTCTGTCGATTCTTCCTATTCTCTGCTCGACCTTTGACGGATTCCAAGGAAGGTCGTAATTTATGACGGCGCCCGCAGCTTGCAAGTTTAATCCTTCGCTCGCCGCATCCGTGCACACCATGACTTTGATATCTCCATTCTTGAGCTTTGTCGTGATAGCGTCCTTAGTGACCCGCTTCCAACATGTTCCATCCCAGAGTTGGCCGCCATCACCGCTGTAGCACCCAAGGAATTTCCCATAATACGCGAGCAGGTTATCCCTGACATGCTCCATCGTATCAACATATTCAGTAAAAATGAGGACGGCACGGCCATCATCCGTCACACGCCTAAGGACCTCATAGAATTTGTCTCTCTTACTGTCGGCTCCGTGCAGTCCTTTAAGGTCGCCGAGGAGCCTCTGGACTTCAACGCTTTCCGCCTGAGCAATCTTTGGATCAGTCGGATATGCCGCCGATATCCTCTCGGAGTCTTCCCCAATACCCGCATCCGCCCCGTCGCGGCTATCGACCTTCTCATCTTCTGCAACTTCGAAGTCATAGGCCTTTCGCGCCACAACCCTCTGGAGTCCGTCTAACCTTCGCTCAAGACTTTTTTCAAGCGCATGCGGCGAACTGCTGGCCCGGCGACGATATATCGTCATAACGAATCCTTTGCCGGGTTTCTCTGTTTCAAGCTCAGCAAACCTTCGGTCGATATAGCTTTTTATGGAATCGTAGACCCTCCGTTCCCCGCTTTCCACATAGTCATACAAAATATCTTCGATATCGCGATGCGGCGGCGGAGCGCTAAGTTTGCCCATACGATAATACTCTCTCAACGTATCTCGCGTGTTTCGATGCATCCTCCTTCCGAGAGGGGAAGCGCATCTCATCCAATCCGCTATTTCTACCCTTTTCGAGATCGGAGCAGAGGTCAGTTTCCAGGTCAGGCTTTTTTGGCTTATCTCCCCGCCCTCCGCGCCCCGAAAGGGGGGCACGTGTGCGTCCGCCGCAAGCAACTCTGCCGCCTTTTTCGCTAGCTCACCATCTAACCTGCCCGCTCGCAGAGCTGCAATCGCCTCATAATACTGCCGAACATCGTTGAATTCGGCCAGCCAGGCTCCGCCTTCTCCAAGCACAGTCAATAGATCCCAAGGTTCCCATGGATGTGTCTGCATCGGCGTCGCGCTGAGCAACAAAAATCCCTTAGCCCGTCCTTTGAGTTGAAGTCGCCTTATAAGATTCAGAAGGAGTGTCCCGCTATTGAATTCACCTTCTACCTGTTTCTTCCGTCTGGCTGCGTGGGATTCATCGAGCACTAAGAGGTCCCAGGGCTCCGCCTGCATTAATATGGGCAGATTATTCTCGGTTCGTGCCGTCTCCCGGCTCATAAGCAGGATATCGCTTTTTAACGCCGCCTCGAGGCCTTCAATCCGCTCAATCCTTTCATTTGGCCAAATCAACGCTGTTTGCCCCTCCAAACGAGGCGCAATAATCCCCCCTTTTTCCCGAAGCTCCATCTGCCACTGCTTCACGATCGCGGCCGGGAGCAGAAACAGCACTCGCACAACACCCCGGCCCGCCAACAATCGCCGCACGACGCAAATGGCTTCAATGGTTTTTCCCATTCCCACTTCATCGCAGAGGAGCCGTCCCGCGGGCCAAGCGTCGGCCGTCTCGGATACAACCCTCCTCTGATGCGGCCATAGCTCCACCATAGCCGTCGCATCACAAGCCGTTGCCCCGCGCTCAAGATAGGGAGCTTCGGATATGAACTGCCACACCATAGCCGCTCTCTGCCGCGCCTCCGCATTGCTCGGCTCGATTATCGGAGCTTCGGGCGGAGCGAACTTAATGATCTGGAGTCTCAGCGCTTCCGGCAGAGTCACCGTATGCACATCAGGGTGGCCGTCTTTCCAGAGCGCTTCGAATTCATTCGTATATTCCTCGTATCGATCCTGATCATTCCAGGACGTTGATACCTCAAGTCTTTCGTAGTTGGCTATAAGTCCGGATGCGGATTCATTTCCTGAACCACTAAAAACCACCGAATCCCCTACGGCGTCCGTGATGATCCCAAATTTAGCATGGACAATTCCTTTCCCGCGGCGCATGACGCCCACCCTGATTGCTAGGAATCCTTTTTTTACCAGCCAGGCGAGCATTTCCAACCGCTGCTTCTCAAGGATATCCTTGGGTTTCTTGAAGCGCTTCTTTAGCTCTCTCTCGAGCGCCGTGAGATCCCCGGACTCGAGCATGGCCTGGATATCCTCCTCGGCCAGAACTTCATTGACGACGAGCCGAACAGCCGGTCGCGGCGCGCAATCGCCCATTGCTTCAAGCCGCTCGATCAAGCCCGCAAAACCCCGCGCGGCCGCCGCCAGCACCGTGCTCGAAAAATACGAACAGCATCTGTCATAACGGATCGCGACGCTCAAACCGGGGACGTAGAGCTCTTCGAGCAAGGAAGAATCAGGTCCCTTAAGGAATCGTTTCCAGCTCCTAGATCGCAGGCCTCCGGGTATCCCCTCTTGTTTTCGGCTCATTTTCTCGCCATCCCCTTTTGCCATTCTGCCGCCTTTTCTAGGAGTCCGATTCTTCTGCTTCTGCGCCTTCTTCCGGCTCTTCCTCTTCATCCTCGATGAACAGTTTTGCCTGAGGTTCGGCTTTTCTCTTCCATTCGGCGGGCTTGATGCTAAAAAGCGGCTCGAGGAGTGCATGCCAAGCCCGGAATTCCGGAAATTCAGCCGCCGCCGATTTTTTCCCCGCCTCAAACCGCAGGGCTTCAGGCGCCGCTAAAACCAATGCGCCCATGAGGCGTGCTACCCCCGAATCCTTGGACCATCTCTGTTGCCTGACCAGGGCCTTTGCCGAGCCGATGCCGCCACCCGCGCTCCCCGCCTCAACGTAGCGAATCGCCAAGGCATGACATCCGTCGAGAGCAGTCCTAAAGACGGGATCGTTCGGATGAACTTTGAGGGCATCCTGCTTCCGGCGCTTTTTCTCTTTGGTCACAGGGCCAAAAAGCGTCTGCTCGATTTCGTCCTGCTCCAAGGCTTTCGACCGTCGCCGCTTCATCGCCGGCAGGATCTTGATCTTGTCGCTCGATTTTTCGATAAGTCCCACTGCCTGGAGCTGGTCGACGTCCATGCCAACTGCATGCCCCAGGAGCTTCGCTTCATTAAAGCGAAACTCCGTCGCACCCAGGACATCCCAGCAGAGGAGATAGAATTTGCCCTCAGCTTCGACGCCCTCGAGTCCGCGCTCGGCAAGTTGTTCGATCCTCCACGAGCTTACGGCATCGGCGGCTTCGTCAATCGCCATGCCGACATTAACGGGCACACCGGTGTCCGTCTTTACTACATTGTATCGGCTGTAAACTTCCATGGCCGGGCCGAAGGAGCCCACCATCTGGTCGATGGGATTAAGACCTTCTTTCAGAAGACGCTCCGCGCTTTCTCTGGCCTTCCTTCTGATTTGCTCCTTCATATTGCTGTCAAAATAACCCACGTCGGCACCAGTCGCGCGCTTCCTTGCGACAAGGAGGACCGTGCTCTGGGCAGCATTCTTTCTCGCCTGATGAAGGGAATGCTCGCTTTCCGTCTTGACAGGCCAGGTAGCCACAATGGAGAAACCTGCTCTAATCAAAGAAGCAAAGAGGGCTTCCCAAGCTTCCTGCTTTTTATGCGTGAACATTACGGTTAAGACTCCATCATCGCGTAGAATACGACGGAATTCCCTAAAGCACTCCGTCATTAGCGTCTGATAAAAGTCATGTGCTTTGACCTTGGCGTCTTTTGTCTTTCCATTGTCTTTGCGATGGCGGCTGATATTGACAACGGCCTCCTGGTCGTGATCGCAGAGATAAGTGGAGAACCATTCCGGCCGACGGTAACCCTGCGTCCGTTTAAGCCAGACATAAAAAAAATCAGCGAGCTCCGAGTATTGGACATTATCGGCATAGGGTGGATCGACGATAATCGCTGTAATGGATTTATCTGAATGATGCGAGAGGTTCGTAGCCGAGCCAAGAGAAATTTCAACTTGTCTTGCTAAGCCGGATTTTGAAAAGGCGGCTATTTCCTCGAAAGCTTCGAGGACATTATCAAGCACCCACGCAAGACCTGTTCCTGCCATACATGGGGCCATCTCGCAATAGGTGGCCTTAAAAGAGAAATCATGTCTTTGGAACAAATGTTTAGCTATCCCGCGCGTCGCCTCCCAAGTATTAAGTTGGTTGTTGTAGTCCAAATACTTGTCTATCGCACACGATAAAAGATGAACAACCGCTTCCCCAAATTCCTTTCCCTCAGCTTTAATTATCTCCTCATGGAGGGCACCAAGCTCTTCGACGAGTGTCCCCATAGCCAAGAGTTGGCGGGGCGAAAACATGTCCGCCCACTTCTTTAAACCATATACATAAGAGCGATCGCAGTCTCCCTTATAACGATCTTCCGTTGGAATAACATTATTCTTCTTCCAGCTTTCGAGAACCTTGGCTAGCTCTTTTTCTGCTTCCTGAAGCGCCTTAAGATCAGATTGTACAGGCGGATAAAACCTGAGGCCTTGAGGTGTTTTCATGGCGATCGCATAGAGCGCGCTTTTCATCTCGCCGGCCTGTGCTTTGGCCTTGATATAATCCGCGGGAATTTGGTATCCCGTGAATATCGAAACTCCCTTGCCGTCGCCGTAGGTAGGCCGCGGTATTTCCCTCAATTGGCCGGCCCTTTTCCCAACTTCCCAAATCTTGACAGTCCAGGTGCCCTTTTCTTTATCAACGACAGGCTCCGCAACAATATGGCCAGATTCGCCCTTGGGCTTAAGAAGGTGCCAGTCCGGCACAAGCGGTGACTCCCAATTTGGATAGTCCGGGTCCGGCACAGTCCGGGCGAAGATGTAGCAATGCGGGGGCAACACTCCGGACTTGGGATAGAAGTGTTGCATGCGGCCGTTGAATCTTTTCCTCAACTCAGCGCCCCATACCAGAGTTCTTTGCCCTAATCTTTCACCAAACCTGAATGGATAATCAACTGTAGCTTCTAATATTGAACACGCGACCGGATTATATTCATTCGCATAAGTTTTAAAGCCGAGCCTTGCTGATTCAAGTGGAATCGATCCTCCTCCAGCCATAGGATCCATCACAACACTATCAGTTCCCCAGATTTCGGTTGCAGCTTGATGTGCTTTTTCAAGGTCGCCCTCACGGAGAGCACTTCTAAATGCCCTTACTCCGTGAGGATTATCGATTTTTTCACCCACTTCTTTTGCACAATTAAGAGCTTTTTGGGCATCTATGACCTGTTCAGAAGTCCCCCAAAAGCCTAAGAGTCGCTCGAAAATATTACGGGGAAAATCAGCTGGGAGCAAAGACGCCAGAACAGCCGCCCGCGATACGCACAAAGGACGGCGCGCCCACCAGACGTGAAGTCTCGCATTGGGCGGATTTTGCCCCGTTGACCGCTCTCTGATACACTCTACGCCGATCGCAGCGGCCGGCAGCCAGTCTTCGATAAGGACTCTCGGCCGTTTTTCCGATATCTTCATTTCACCGCCTCTGATAGAATGCGGAGGGCGCGGACGGCACGCATTCCGCCCGCTTTCTCCATAAGGCCCAACCACCAGGCAGCTTCAGTGCCATCGGCATGTTGAAGGTGGGAAGCAGCCCGATGAAGACGATCAGCATTTCTTAGTCCACGGGAAATCAGGGCAAAAGCTGCGACCCTTGCCCCCCAATCGTAATCAAGCGGATGAAAAGGCCCATACGTCAGTTTGGCCGCCGGCCCAGAATTGGCCCGAACGGCCGCCCGAAGGAGGCTTTGGGAGGTAGAAAAAGCAAGCGGTGAGATCGCAGCCACTCGATCAAGCCGTTCTTCGCCTTTTCCTGTTAACCGCCTCCGATATAGGATGGCCGCGTCTCCACCTCGCCTACGAACAACGCGAAGGGCGAACGAGGCACGTCTAATGTTCATGAGCGGCCTCCTATAGGCTTATCGAAATCGGCGTTCAGGGCAATGCCGTCAGGGGCATCCTCTGAAGCCTTTCGGAATTGGGCCTCGAGTCCAGTGCGACCTGAGGCGCCGAAGCCGAGAACGAGGATCGTTTCATAAATCACGCGTTCCAGTGTTGCGGTATAGAGCCGCTGGGCTATTTCGAGCGGTTTCAATCCGTGCGTCGGTTTTACATCTTCCATGCGGAAGTAGGTCTTGCCTCCATCCTTGAGGTCACCGCTGATATCCACGGATAAAGAAATACTCTCCGATCCGAATGGCTGGGCTAAGGGAAGCAGTGACTGCGCTTCAACCGGAGAATGCGCAATAAGTTCGAGTTTGAGCAGAGGCCTCTCTTTTGCATATTCCTCGGCTTTCGCCCATGTCGAGGCCCGGACTTTGGCTTCGGATGGACGCGGCAAATCATCTTTTACTCCACCGGGTGTCGTTTTTATTCCCGGCTTGTCTTCTTTAATCCAGAGCGCTGCCGTATCCGTTCCGGATAGCGTTATTTGGACAGACTCATCCAGAGAGAGTGTCGCTAATTCTCCTGGAATCCGTCTGCGGCGGCCTTCAGACCCCTCGACGCATCCATCCTTATCGTAGGCCCGCCCATCAGCAAGTCGAATTATGCTTTTGCCTTCCCTAACGGATTTCAAGAGCGTTTGACGAACGACGGCACCGTCTGGAATAAGCCTGAGGCCAGGCGAAGATAAAAAGCGCTCATGGATGGATTTTGCGGTATACACACCGGGTTTGTCCGCAAGTGGAGTGGCGCCTGGAAGAATTTCCTTGACGAATCGGCCGACATCGATGGCATCCCCGGCAAGATAGATCAGACCTTTCTCTTCAAGATATTTTCGCAGGCATGCTTGGCCCTGTGCCCTTTGCATGATCATATCTTCGGAAACTTGGTACTTCTCTTCTATAGGATAAGATGCCCCTCCGGCGAATATTACGCGATCGAATGCCCGACATGTCTGCACGCGGAACTGACGCTTAAGCTCGGGCATTATGCGCTGGAGCTGGTCCCGGATTAATTTACCGGCCTCGCCAGTTTTATAATCCTTCTCGATAACTTCGGCCGCCATAAGTCGCTGAGCTCGCTCGATGGCTAAATTCAGAGAGGCCTGGGTCGCGGTAACCGCCAATATGGCGTTAAGGAATCTGCGAGGGAGCGGGGCTTGGGGATTGGCGTCGTCCGAATAGGCGCAAACGGCTCGTGCAATCGGCTCATTTTCACAGAGTGCGATTTGAAGATCGGGAGATTCGGGCACCTGCCGAGCGTTGGCCGGCCACGCTGAGAGGCGAAACGCGGGGCCCTGGAAATAGCCCTGAGCCTCGCCGTAGACCCGGCTCCGGGCATCTTCAAGGGAAATATCATTCATCCGCTCCTCGATCTGCTTGATGATGTTCGGCTCGTAGCGGAACTGCCATCCGCGGCCGCCAGCGAGCGGATATGTATGCCAGCAAACGCCGAGGAGCCGGTCGAGACCTTCTCTTGGCTCGGGGCCGGCTTCGTCGGGCCGAAGGACGGCCAGGGTCAGATCGGCTGGGTCAAACCCACTATGGGACTGCATAGGAATGCTCTCCAGGAGAAGCGCCGAGGCAATTCGGACATGCACACCGCGGACATTGGGTCCGTCAAGCTCTTGGGCATGCTTTTCAATGTCCGAAGATACGGCTGCCTTAAAGCTATCCTTGTTCAAGCGGTGGAGGAGGTCCGCTTGAATGCGGGGACTGGACCAATCTATATCGCCCGCCGTGATGAGCTCCAGGTCCTGGCCGAATTCCCATATGGAACGCAGAATCCGGGCAAAAAGCCTGAGGGTGCCCCGGCTCTTATTGAACTCCTGGAGAGCTCCGAGCCGCCCCTGTGCCGTATCCATCAGCCTCGGATGGAATGGGTAGCATTCAACGATCCTTTTAGCGTAATCTGAAGAGGCCGCGGCAGGGGGGATTAGACCCGGAGACTCTTGTGAAACTCGTTCATAAAGCGAATGATAAGAGGCGGAGGCTTCCTGAGCGGATACAGGATCGGCTTTTTCAAACAAACGCCGGACGATCACTTTAGCGGTTTCTTCCCCGATGGGATCAAAGTCCGTCATAGTGCGGCCGAAAAGGTCGTCGAGCCGGATTGCAGCGGCAAGAGTCGCATCACCGATTTTTTGGGCTTGCTTTGCATATGCGCGCTGGTCAGCCGGATCGGTGACGACAAATACCGTTTGTGGGCGTTTTGATACAGTCGACGAAAGCTTTTTAATAAATGCAAGAAGATTATTCTGTCCTTGTTCGGAAAGACTCGCCATATAGATAACGATCTCGTCGATGAGAATAAGGACAGGACCGGTTGGAAACCATTTCGAGATGAGTTCCTCGGTAGGCTGCTTTTCGGGATGGTCCGCTTCTCCAAGTGACTTGAGCGCTTTATCACCGCCAAGTTGATAAGCGATCTCCCCCCAGAAGCTATGGATTTTGGTATTCCCATGCTGGGAAAATATAGGCTGACCGGCTTTGCTAAAGTCGACTGCGACGACAGTAACAGATTTCGGACGGCCTGCGGCTGGAAGGAGATCCGTGCCCATGCCCAAGTTCTCGATATTTTGGGCCAGATGCCATAACGCCATCAGTGTGTGGGTTTTTCCGCCGCCGAAGCCGGTGCTTAGACGAACCGTTGCTCCTGCTTCTTTCGGATCGGCCAAACGCTCGAAAACCACTTCGATGACTTTACAGAGCTGCTTGGCGGGGTGTGTGTTTTGGAAGAAGGTCTTCGCATCCCCGTAGACTTTTGGTGCCTTGCCTGAGATCAGATCTCCAAAATCCGCGGCAAAAATGGCATCATCGAGATCACCTTTGAGGACTTCTTTCCGAGGTTTGCAGCCGGTTAGTACTCCCATTATTATCTCCTAAAAGGATTCTTTGTAGATTAATGGAAAAAACATAGTGTTTTTGGGCTTTTAATTTCAATGTATTGAGTAGGCAAGCCTTCAACGTAATCATCAAGCGTAATTGTGAGCTGTAAATGCCCGGAAACGAACTTAATATAGTCAATTCTGCCATATCTAATGATATCCACAAGACCAATGAATCCCTTTTTCCAGGACGCAAACGCAATTCTCAGGTTTCTTAACTTAGCAGTATCAGAGAGTTGCGCTAGGAAAAGAGGATGAATTTCATAGGATTGGTAAGCCCATGGGAGCCACTTTACCGTTGGGTTCGCCAGCAACGTTCTCGCATATCTAAAGGGACCATCCTCACAGAAACCTAATATCAAGATATCCTGGATTAATCCAGGAATTATTCCACACTCTTCGTTTAATATTTCTTTCAAGTCCTTCTCTGCTTCTAGTTCTAGGCTTTGGTATTGAAGGCCGTACCATCTATTAAACCATATTATTTCTATGATCGTGGGTATGATAAAAAGGCTTAACCCAACCCAAAACAAAATGGTTTTATCGAGGACAATTATCCCCCAAATGAACAGGGATAAGATAATTATAAAGAACCAAAGATACATGAGTTTTAGGTTACGCCAGACTATGAACCATCTTGTTTTGGGGCTTCGCCAGTTAAAAAAGAAAGCCTCGATCTTTTTTGCCAGGTTTCTATTTAGGAGAGGAAGGTCAGGGTACGTTTCTGGGAGTGAGAGAACCTTACATGTCGAATTAATGAGTTCATTCCAGCGATACATATTGACCAATCCGAGAGCAGAACGAACGAAGAATCGGACCATGATAATCCATCCGAATATAACCAAGTACCACTGCAAAAGCGTAGGGTAAGTAAGATTAATACTTCCCCCTTTAATTCGAGCTGTGCCCAAGAAGCATGTAGCAACAACCGCTACTGCCATGGTAATTCCCCAATTGTTCGTTTGGTTCAAAACATTATAGGCTAATGACACCTCGCGGCCGCATTCCTTATAAAATGATTCAAGCCATTTTCTTTCCATGCTAGCTCCTAGACCGCGACAAAATGAATATTTTTCGGAGTATCAACGCGATAATCTTGCAATAATACTAATTCTAAAAAGCCACAGGACTTAAGCAGAGACTTCGCCTCTTCAGTTGAATATGGCTTAATAAATGTATGTAAAGGAGTAAGCCATCCTTCTTTTTTAGGGCATTCTTTATATCTTGACCCATTGACGCCAGAAACCCCGCGAAAAGAAGCAATTAAAATCCCGTTAGATGTCAAACTCTGCCTAATTTTTTTAAGCAAGAAGGTTCGTTTTCCTCGTGGACAGACTGTTTCCAAAACGAAGGTGCAAACAATTGCATCATAAATTATCCCATTTGGAAAGCTACGGAGTATAATTCCTCCTTTTTTTTTAAAAGATTTATACGCGCTTGCATATTTTTGCATCGTGCTCATGATCTCATAAGCGCTTACACGGATCTGATCTATATTCTGGATGATATGGGACGAATTGCGCAAATTCCCAGACCCGATTTCAAGAATATTTTGCCCATGTTTAATAAATCCACATTCAAGTGCTTTTGTTACAGCAAAAGAAGGATTAATAAAATTCCGTGCAGAATTAGTCACATTTATTGTGCTTGCGCAATCATAGTTGTCGCACTCGGGCGTTCTTTTCATGCTCTTCTCGCCATCAAGAACATATATTTATAATAGCCTTTAAGGATACTGCTTATGTCTACCATGCAATAATTCTCTTACATATAGCTTATTACTAAATATCTTCACAGCACCGAAAAATCATCTTCCTTCGGCTCCTGTTTGCCCGCGTCCCGCCTTGCCTCTCCTCTCGCCCGCTCCCCTTCTCCCCCTCTCTCCGCCCCGGCCCGCCACTCTTCGCTCCCCTGCATCATCAGATGCCCCTGCGCGGCGGCCTCTCTCAACACGGCCATCTCATCGAACTCCGTCCCCTTGACCGTGCTCAGGTAAACCCACTGAGTAGCCCGGGCGATGCCCACGAACATCATCCGTTTCAATTGCTCGCGCCGGGTCCAATCGTAGGCCTTGGCCGTGAGCCGCGGCAGGAGGACGCTGTCGAAGGTCAGGCCCTTGGCCATGAAGAAGGTGGCGATCTTGGGGACGAGGTTGGTGAAAGAGCAGGTGACCTCGATCTTGCCGGCCTTCTCCTTGGTCGCGGCCTTCTCGACCGTGACGCCGCGCTCGGCCAGGCCCTCGGCGATGCCGTGGAGGAGGCGGTTGGTCGGGACAATGATGCCGATCCGCTCGTTCATGACCTG
>Ga0315293_10006031_pt1 | contig 11364 bp, 9 predicted proteins | sample YL17G13_20_MG_FD_203071 | JGI IMG/M metagenome (GOLD analysis project Ga0315293, IMG submission 203071) | Sediment microbial communities from Yellowstone Lake, YNP, Wyoming, USA - YL17G13_20 | ecosystem: Environmental > Aquatic > Freshwater > Lake > Sediment | place: USA: Wyoming | collected... | reverse complement strand
TACGGCCAGAGCCTCGACCCGGGGACGGGCGGGATCGTCGACGATCCCCTCTTTACCCGGAACCTGGTCGCAGGGATCGAGGTCGTCGGGCCCGTTTTTTACAGGATCTTCTACGGCCGGGACGGCCAGGCCCGGCTCAAGAACATCGTCGAGCCGTATGTCAACTATTCCTACGAAAGCCCGGTCAGCCAGGCCGACCGGGTCGTGACCTCCTACGGGTTTTTCCGCTACCACCAGATGAGCTACGGCCTGACCAGCCGATTCCTGTTCAAGGCCGGGGACCGGGTGGTCGAAGTCTTCTCCCTCGGACTGGGGCAAACCTTCTATTTTTCGCCCGAGGACGGCCCCCTGTCCCTGTTCCCTGTCGACGGGAAGGCGCCCCGGTTCTCGGAGATCACTGGGACGCTCCGCTTCTACCCGCAGGCCAGGTTCAGCTTCGACGCCTCGGCCGCCTACAATCCCTATTACAAGAGCCTGTCCAGCCTGAGGCTCAGCGCCACGGCCGGCTCGAAAGGGGACGGCCAGTTTCTGACCGTGAGCTGGTTCTCGAGCCGGAATTCCTGGGTTACGGGGATCGACCCCGAGCTAATCGCGCTCTATAACCGCGACCAAGTCGGCGTCTTCGGCGGGGTGAGACTGCCCGGCCTTTCGCTCGACCTCCAGCTCGAGGCGGACTACAACATCAAGGAACGGCGGCTCCTCTACACGGGCGCCCAGGCGACCTACCATTACCAGTGCATCGACGTTCTGGTCGACGTCCGGGTCTTCTACTACCGCGACTTCCCGGACACCCAGGTCAGGGTCTCGCTGGGCCTCGGGACGATCGGGAAAACGCTCGACTTCCTGGGGGGATTCGGATTCTAGGAACGGGAGGATGACCATGAGTTCGGAGCGGTCCATCGACGGCAAGACGATTCTCGTCACGGGCGGGGCGGGCTTCATCGGCAGTCATTTTATTCGGATGGTCCTCCGCCGCCATCCGTCGACGCGGGTCGTCAACCTGGACAAGCTGACCTACGCCGGGAACCTCGACAACCTGCACGACGTCCAGGACGACCCGCGCTACGAGTTCATCCTCGGCGACATCCGCGACAAAGCCCTCGTCCGGCGCGTGTTCGCCCGCGTCCAGGGCATCGTCCATTTCGCCGCCGAAACCCATGTCGACCGGTCGATCTACGATGCCGGCGAGTTCGTCCTGTCCAACGTCCACGGCACATACACTCTCCTCGACGCCCTCCGGGCCTTCCCGGCCGTCGAGTTCTTCATCCACGTCTCGACCGACGAGGTCTACGGCAGCCGGACCGGGCGCGCCGCCCGGGAGTCCGACCCCCTCCAGCCGTCCTCCCCTTACGCGGCGACCAAGGCCGCCGGGGACCATCTCGCCCGGGCCTACCACGTGACCTACGGCCTGCCGACGATCGTCCTCCGCCCGAGCAACACCTTCGGACCCTGCCAGTTCCCGGAGAAGCTCATCCCGCTTTTCCTGACCAACGCCCTCGAGGGCAAGACGATCCCCGTGTTCGGGGACGGGCTGAACGTCCGGGACTGGCTTTACGTCGAGGACCATTGCCGGGCCGTCGAAGCAGCCATCCTGAGGGGCCGGAACGGGAGTGTCTACAACGTCGGGGGCGGCGTCGAACTGACCAACATCGAGGTCGCCCGGCGCATCCTGGTCGCCCTCGACGCGTCCCGGGAGCTCATCCAGTTCGTCCCCGACCGGCCCGGCCACGACCGCCGCTACGCCATGGACTCGGGCCTCATCCGGGCCCTGGGCTGGGAGCCGGAGACGCCCTTCGCGGAGGGGCTTAAGCGGACGGTGCGCTGGTACGCCTCGAACAGGAGCTGGTGGCGGAAGGTCCGGACGCGGTCGCTCTGATAGAGCGGGCCGCCTCAGATGGGCAGCTCGAGCTGGCTGTCCTGGTGGAGCTTGCGGTCGGCCTCGATGTCCTCGAGCAGGTCCGGCGTGATGTCCCCGGTCGGGTAGATGCCGTCGAAGCAGGCGGCGCAGAAATTCGTGATCTTCGGGTTCTCGGTCCGGACCGCTTTTTTCAGGGCGTCGAGCGACTGGTAGATGACCTTGTCGGCGCCGATCTTCCGGGCCACTTCGGCCTCGTCGGCGTCCTGGGCGACGAACTCCGTCTTCGTCTGCATGTCGATGCCGTAGACGCAGGGGTGGCGGAGGGGCGGCGAGTAAGAGGCGAAATAGACCTTCTTCGCCCCGCACTCGCGGACCATCTCGATGATGGCCTTGGAGGTGTTGCCCCGGACGATGCTGTCGTCGACGAGGAGGACCCTTTTCCCCCGGATCTCCGAGGCGATGGGGTTGAGCTTTTGGCGGACGGACTCCTTCCGCTTGTCGGCCGCGGGCATGATGAAGGTCCGGCCGATGTAGCGGTTCTTGACCAGGGCCTCGCTGTACTTCAGGTTGAGCTTGCGGGCGATCTCGATGGCGGCGTCGCGGGCCGAATCAGGGACGGGCACGACGACGTCGATGGCCAGCTTGCGCCGGCGGATCTCCTGGGCCAGGGACCGGCCCAGGTTGACCCGGCACTTGTAGACGTTGACCTTGTCGATGAACGAGTCGGGCCGGGCGAAATAGACCCATTCGAAGAGGCAGGGCGATGGGCAGGCCCGGCGGATCCTTTTCTTGTGAAGGGTCCGGCTCTTGTCGATGAAGAGGACCTCGCCCGCCTCAACGTCCTTGATCTCGCCGAAGTTCATGATGTTCAGGCTGACGGTCTCCGAGGCGACCGCGTAGGAGGGGAGGAGGCCGTCGTGGCGGACGCCATAGGCGAGCGGCTTGATCCCGTACGGGTCGCGGAAGGCCACCAGGCCCTGCCCGGCGATGTAGGCGACGACCGAATAACTGCCCCGGACCTTGTCGAAGACGGCTTCGACGGCCCGGAAGATGTGCTCAGGCGCCAGGTTCTTCGTCCGTTCGTGGGCCAGGGATTCGGCGAAGATGTTGAGGAGGATCTCCAAGTCGCAGTCGGAGTTGAGCAGCCGGTGGTGCTCCTGGAAAAGCTCGTCGCGGAGCTCCTTGTAGTTGGCCACGTTTCCGTTATGGGCCATGATGATGCCGAAAGGCGAGTTGAGCTGGAAGGGCTGGGCGTCCTCGCCGCCGCCGCCGCCGATCGTAGGGTAGCGGGTATGGCCGACGCCGATCGAGCCGCGGAGGTGCTGGACGGCCTCGGGCGTGAAGATGTCGTGGACGAGTCCGTTGCCCTTTTTTGTGTGGAAGCGGCCGTCGAAAGTGATGACGCCGGCCGAGTCCTGGCCGCGGTGCTGGATGGCCAGGAGGCCCTGGTAGAGGTCCCGTATCACGGGGCCGTTGCCCCAGATGCCGATAACGCCGCACATGGTCAGGTCTTGACGGCCCGGCCGGGTTCGACCGAGGCCTCGTCGATGATCATGACCGGGATGTCGTCCTTGATCGGGTAAACGCGATGGCAGGAGACGCACTTCAGGCCTTTTTCGTCGGCTGTGAGCTTGACGTCGGCCTTGCACAGGGGACAGGCCAGAACGGCTAGGAGGGAAGCGCTGATCGGCATACAAATCTCCTCTCCCAGCATAGCCCGGGTCATGCCCTTCGTCAAGTGCGGGACGCGGGATCGGTGAGGCCGCGCGCCCGGGCCGGCTCGGCGGCCGGCCTTAACCGGCCGCCGTCCCGTTGTCCGGACCGCCGTTCGATCCGCCGTCAGCGGAGGCCGATCCTCAGGCCGAGCGACCATTCCGCTGTCGCCGCCGGCTGATACGAGTTGCCGTCCGGATCGGGTTCGGTAAATCCATAGTAGAGGACGTTGAAAATGTTGCGGCCCGCGAGGAAGAGCTCCAGAGGTGTGCCGCCGGACTCGAACTTGTAGGACAGCCGGACATGAACGAGGGCGTAGGGGTCGGTGCGTCCGTAACCGTTCTCGAGGATCTGGTTCGTCGCGTCGATGTACCAGGCACTCACGTATTCGAGGGCGGCCCCGGCCGTCAGGGCCCTGGTGACGCGGTATTCTGCGTCGGCGTAAAGCTGATGCTGCGGGATGTTGGGGAGCCAGGTCCCTGTGAACGTCTCGCCGGTGAGCGTGTCGACGGTGATGTACTTAAAATGGGAATAAGTGTAGGCCAGCCTCAGGGCCGCGTCTTTGACGGGATACCAGGCCAGGGACGTTTCGAGGCCATAGCGGTTGGTCGAGCCGACGTTGCCGTAGAATGTCTCGAGGGGCCGTGTGGAGATCCGGTACCGGCCGAAGTCGTTTTCCGTGGCCAGGTAAAAGAGGGCCAGGTCGTAGCTAAGCGTGGGGCCGATCGAGCCCCGGGCCCCGACTTCCTCGCCGACCGATGTGGCCGCGACGAGCTCGGTGTTATACCCGCCCTGGGCAAAGGGGTTGTTGACGAGTTCCTCCGTTCCGGGCGGCAGGAATCCCGTGCCCCAGCTGGCGTAGAGGCCGAAGTCGGAGAGCGGGTTCCAGGTGACGCCGATCCGGCCCGTCGCCCGCTTATAGGCGACGTCACCGGACAGGTCGACTCCGCCGGCTTGGAGGTGGTCGGCGAGCTTGTTGGCGACACGGTCGTAGCGGACGATCCCCGACACCCCCCACTGGGGGCTGAGTTCGAGACGGTCGAGAAGGAAAACGCCCGCGCCGGTCTGGGACATCTTTTGGTCGGACAAGAAACCGGGACCTTCGACGGCGTCGCCGAGGTTGGGGTGCTTGAATTCGTCGATCGTCTGCCAGGCCAAGTCCACCCCGACGCTCAGGAAGTTCTTAGTCTGTCCTTCCCCGGCTTTGTGGTTGACCTGGAACGTGAAGCCGGGGGTGTCCAGGTCGCGGTGGATGACGGAGGACGGGACGGACTCAATGTACTTGGTATGACGATAATAGGCCGACACGGCCAGGTCGAAGTTAGCCCCCAGTCCGATCGAGCTCGTCAGCCCGCCTGTCGCGCGCTGGGTCTTCTGGTATTCGTTGAACGTGTAGGCGTCCGGGTTCGCCTTGCGGCGGAGGACCTTCGGGTCGGCGCTGAACCAGTCGAGGTTGAGGCCCTCGGGGTTCCCGTTGTAGAAATCCGTCCAGCCGAGGATGGCCGTGATCTTCACGGCTGGGCTGAGGGTGAAGGCGAACTTGCCGCGGGCGTTATCGGCCTTGTAGTCCGACTGGTCGCGGTAGCCGTCCCCCGTGAGCATCGACCCCGTGAGACTGTAGTTCATGATGCCCGTCGTGCCGCCCATTTCGGCCTGGCCCTTCTTGAGGCCGTAGGCGCCGCGGACGAGGGTGGCGCCGCCCGAGACGGGGTCGGGGCCGCCGTCGCGGGTCAGGATGTTGATGATCCCGCCCGACGAACTGCTGCCGTAGAAGGCCCCGGCGGGCCCGCGGAGGACCTCGATCCTGCGGACCGCGGCCCAGTCGACGTCATAGAAATCGGAAACGTAACCGGAGGGGTCGTTGAGCGGGATGCCGTCGACGATCGTCCGGATGCCTCGGGTGCCGCGCTCGGTCAGGATGCCTTCGCCGCGGATCGAGAGGTGGACCCGCTCGCCGTCGGCCTGGTTGTCGACCCGGACGCCGGGGACGAGCTTCATGACCTCGTCGATGGCGATCGTCCGCGGCATCGCCTTGAGGATGGGGGTCTCGACGACCGTGGTCGCGGCCGGGTTTTTCTTGAGCGGGATCTCGACGCGCGGCGCCGTGACGGTGATCTCGACCTTTGTCCGCGCCTGGGCCGCCTCTTTTTCTTTGGACTGCTGTTCGGCCTTCTCCTTCGCCGCCGTCTTCGCCGGGTCCGCGTCCTGAGGGAGGAGGGGGGAGGCGAAAGACGGCCCGGCGAGGAGCAGGGACGAAATGAGGAGGGCCAGCGTGATCCCCGAGAATTTCGAAAGGGATTGAGGCATGGAAATATCTCCTTTAATGATATTAGACACGCGCCCGGGCCGGATTCTTCCATGAGTTCGGCCCGTCAAGGAAATGTCTTGACACCGTTTCCGGCCGGGGCTAAATTGGCGCCGTGGCTCCCGAAGTGTGTTCCGGTCAGGCCGTCCTGTGGAGGGCTCTCCCGGGCGAACGGGAGCGGAGTATCGTGCTGGCCGCGCGACGCGGCGACGCAAACGCCTTTCGGGAACTCTATCGTGCCTTTCGCGACCCGGTCTGGACCCTGGTCGTTTCATTGGTCGGGGACTCTTCCCAGGCGCAGGACGTCATGCAAAACGTCTTTTTCAAAGCGTTCCGGGGCCTCGGCGGCTTCCGGTTCCAGTCCGGCCTGTTCACCTGGATCTACAGGATCGCCCACAACGAATGCCTCAACCATCTGCGCAGGCGGAAAGTCCCGCACGTCCCGCTCGAGGCCATCGTCGGCAGCGGCGACGAGATCGATAGGGCGCGCGTCTCCGACCTGGAGGAAACGCGCCGGGCGGCCCTCCGCGACGCGGTCGAACAGCTGCCCTTCAAGATGCGCGAAGTCGTCGTCCTCAAGTACGTGGAAGACCTATCCTATAGGGAGATGAGCCGGATCCTCGGGTGTCCCCCCGGGACCGTGGCCTCGAGACTGAACCGGGCCCTGGCGGAGCTCGAAATGCGGCTGCGGCCTTTCAAGGGACTCCCATGAAGAGACCGGAGGGCCAGGAGCTTCGGGCATGAGATATCCGTGCTTTTTCCTGCGAAAAAAATTCGTAGCCTACCTCGAAGGCGGGGTCGCACCCGGTGAAGCGAAGCGCCTGGAGAGGCACTTCGGCGCCTGCCGGGAATGCGCTGAGCTCTTGGCCAGGCTCCGCTCCGGCCACGAGGCCGGGCGGCAATTCGGCCGGCTCGCGCCCGCTGCCGATCAGCGGCCGCCGGTGTTCGAGGAGATCTGGGCGGCGATCGGCGCGACGCTCGACCGGCCCGCCCGCCCGGCGATGGCCGGAGGGAGGATCCTACGAGCCTTGTCGACGCCGCTCGCGGTCCGTCTCCTCCTCGTGTTGGTGCTGACGCAAGCCGTTCTCCTCGTCGTGTCGTTACGCAAAATCCCCTCGCGGGCGGTCGCCGGCGCCGTCCGAACTGGGGACGCCCCCCTGCTCCAGGGTTATGCGCCCGTCCGCATCGCCGAGTTCTCGTCGAACTCCGAATTCCGGGTCGTCACGGAGGGGTTCGTCAAGGACGTGTACTTCGACGAGCACGAGAAGAGCCTGCACATCAAGCTGGTTGAGGACCCGCTTAAGGCGGAGCCGTTCGTGATCTGCGAGATCAGGGAGCTCGGCGGCCTGACCATTCCCCAGCCGGGCAGCCGCGTGCGCGTCTACGGAACGGCCCGCTACGATGCCCAGCCGGGACGCGGCTGGCATGAAGTCAATCCGGTCCTGACCCTGGCCGTTCTGAAGCGCTGAATCTTTCCTCCTCCGCGGCCGTCGGGCGCGAAAAAGGGGGTTGCGCGGGCCGGGGGCCGGCATTATAATCAGGGCCGAGGGGAAGACCCGCTCATCGAGGAGGTGGGCCGTGCTCTATTTCGCCTATGCTTCGAACATGAACTTCATTCAGATGAAGAGATGGTGCCCGGGGAGCCGGTTCAGGAAGACGGTCTTCCTCGAAAGACAGCGCTTCGTCTACGACGGTTATTCCGAGACTTGGGATGGCGCGGTCGGGAACTTGGTCGGGGCCGATAGGGAACGCGTCTGGGGCGCCCTCTACGAGATCACCGAGAAAGACCGGCTGTCCCTGGACGCGTTCGAAGGGTATCCGAGGACCTACGACAGGAAAGAGGTCGATGTCAAGGATACGAAGGGGAACGTCTACCGGGCCATGACCTATGCCCGGGCCGGACGGGCCGCGGGGAAGCCTCACCCCGACTACGAGAAGGTCGTCCTCGACGGCGCCAAGGACTCTTGTCTCCCGGAAGAGTATGTTGACCGGTACTTGCGGGTTGTCAGGATATGAAACCGTCGAAAGCGGCCCGGCCGCACTTTAGAACCGGTAGCGGATCCCCGCCCGGGCGGCCATGCCCGACAGGTTGATGCCGGCCTGGCGGGAGTCAACGACCCCCTCTTCGGCCAGCTTGCTATCCCCGATGAAAAGCAGGGGATAGACGCCGGAGTCGGCGCCCTCTTTCCGGAAATAGGTGAGCGTCCCATCCTCGATCAGCGTAACGCCGTCCGAGTTCCGGTAAACGTCTTGGCCCGAAAGCCCGCTGAGGCTGGCCATGCGGAACCCCGCTTCGACGAAGAAGGACGTGTTCGCGCCGACCTTCCAGTCCCCGCCGAACGCCGCTTCCGCTCCGAAGCGATGCGCCGTGGCAGTGCCCTTCCATTCCTGCCAGGTGTCGCCCCGTTCCAGGCGGTAGAGGTAGCCGGCCTTGACGAAATAGACGCCGAGGCTGCCCCGGATGTAAAAGCCTTTTCCCGGATAGAACCGGACGCTGAGCTTGACCGGGACGGCGCTGACCGAGGGGCTCGTGTCGAGAGTCTCCAAGAAGACCCTGTCCGTGAATCCGACCCGGCCCCGGTTCGCGCCCCAGAAATAATCGACGCCAAGTCCCAAGGAGAGCCGGGGCGAAACCCTGTAGGAAAGCTCGAGGCCGACGAGCGTCGCCAGGTGCAGGGCATCGACGGGTCCCGACGCTGGAAACCCCAGGAAAGCGCCGTGATAATCGGCGAAGCCCTGGGCGCCGTCGTTGAGGTCCCGGGGAGCGGTCCAGCCGGCCCCCCCGGACAGGGAAAACTCCAAAAACGAAGCGGGGGCGCTCTGCATCTGCGGCGTCGTCCTCACGGACTCGGGCGCCGCCGCCTGCTCGACGGCCTCGACCAGGCTTTCATGGATGTAGCCGCCGATGACTCCGCCGTCCTCCAGAGTGTAGCGGACGAAGAACCACTCGCCTTCCTTCTTATCGGCCTCGAGGACCGTGCCCTCCGGGATCTCCTGGACGATGGCGCTGCCGATGTCCGGTTTTTCCCTGAGGTTGGCCTGTTCGGCCGTGACCTTGACCTTCATCGGCCGGGCCGGCGTTTCCTGGGCCGGGCAGAGGAGCGCCAAAACCAGGATGATGAAAGGGAGAAATAGAACGGCTTGTTTTTTCATCGCTTCACCCGTGGGCAATTATAGCCCAGCGGGAGAGCGGCGACAAGGTAGCCTTCCCCGGTTCATCCTTTTGACCCGCCCGCCGCATATGCCTGGCGGCATCGGCCCCGGGCCAAGACCGGAGGAGGCCCGGAGAGGCGGGCCCCCTCCTTCCGGACGCGCGACGAAACTCAGAACTTGTAGCCCAGCGTGATCCCGACGTAGTTCACGTCGAGAAAATCGATGCCAGGCTCGGTCCAGGTTAGAGCATAAACCGTGATCATGAGCTTTCCGAACTTGTAGCCGATGTTGATCTTGGGCGCGATATTGCCCGTCTCGGACTCGCCATCGCCAAAGGCGATCGGCAGGACGGCTCCCGCTCCGACGAAAAAGTTGCCGGCCTTGAAGTTCAGCATCACGCCGGGATAGAGAAGGACCACGTCGAAATTGAAGCTGTCGTCGACCACGAACATGACCTCGGGGCTGATCTCGAAGGACTTCCCAAGGGCGATCCCCACCCGCGCGTCCAAGGTGAACGAGGCATAGTCGAACGCGCTGCCGGACCAGACGTTGGTCTGAACGCCCAGGTTCAGGCTGAAATCAACCTTCTTGTCTTGGGCATTCGCCTGCTGGGCGGCCCCTCCTGCCAGCATGACCACCACCAAAAGAACCAAGCCGACCTTTTTCATAAGGTCCCTCCTTAAGTGGAATGTTAGCCCGGATCCGCCGGGCACGCATAAGATAAGGTCGCCGTCGGCGCGAGTTGTCAGGGATTTGTCAAGATTGGGTCAAGATTCCGTCATTCGTATTCGGCCCAGTGCTTGACCTTGAGGTCGGCGGGTTTCTTGGCGGCCAGGGCCTGGACGAAGAGGTCGGCGGCCTGGAGGTTGGTCAGGATGGGGATCGAATAATCGACGGCCAGGCGCCTCAGCTTGTAGGCCGAGTTGAATTCGACCCTTTTCCCCGGGTTGGGGACGGAGATGACGAGATCGATCTTGCGGCCGGCGATGTAGTCGCGGATGTTGGGCCCTCTGCGTTCGTGGACCTTGAACAGGCGCGTGTTGGGGACGCCGTTCTCCTTGAGGTAGGACGAGGTGCGCTCGGTCGCGAAGATCCTGAAGCCCAGGCCGGCCAGGGTTTGAGCGGGGCCGAGGAAACGGTGCTTGGATTCCTCGCCGCCGATCGTCAGTAGGATGTTCTTCTTCGGCAGGACGAACCCGGTCGAGAGGATGGCTTTGAGATAAGCTTCGTGGACGTCCTCCCCCAGGCAGGCGACTTCTCCGGTCGACGCCATCTCGACGCCCAGGACGGGGTCGGCGCCCTTGAGCCGGGAGAACGAGAACTGGGGCGCCTTGACGCCGACGTAGTTCAGGTCGAGCGTCGTCTTCCGGTTGCGGACGGGCTGACCCATGATGGCGGCCACGGCCAGCTCGACGAAGTTCGTCCGGGCCACCTTGCTGACGAAGGGGAAGGAGCGCGAGGCCCGGAGGTTGCACTCGATGACCTTGATGGCGTTGTCCTTGGCGATGAACTGGATGTTGAAGGGGCCGGTGATCTCCAGAGCCCGGGCGATCTCGCAGCCGATGTCGCGGATGCGGCGGATCGTCTCGATGTAGAGCTTTTGGGGCGGCAGGACCATGGTCGCGTCGCCGGAATGGACGCCGGCGTTCTCGACGTGCTCGACGATGGCCGAGGCGACGACCTCGCCGTGGTCGGCCACGGCGTCGAGCTCGATCTCCTTGGCGTTCTCGATGAACTTGGAGATGACGACGGGGTACTCGGGCGTCACCCGGGAGGCCTTCTGGAGGTAGCGGTCGAGGTAGTCTTCGTTGAAGACGATGCTCATGGCCGCCCCGCTCAGGACGTAGGACGGCCGGATGAGGACGGGGTAACCGATCGTCCGGGCGAAGGCTTTGGCCTCCCGGACGCTCCGCAGCTCGCGCCACTCGGGCTGGTCGACGCCGAGCTCGTCGAGGAGTTTCGAGAACTTGAAGCGGTTCTCGGCCCGGTCGATGCTGGCCGGCGGCGTCCCCAGGACGCGCACTCCGGCCTGGTGGCACCTCAGGGCGATGTTGTTCGGGATCTGCCCGCCCATCGACAGGAGGACGCCGAGGGGCCGCTCCTTCTCGTAGATGTCGAGGACCCGCTCGAAGCTGAGCTCGTCGAAATACAGCCGGTCGCAGATGTCGTAGTCGGTCGACACCGTTTCCGGGTTGTAGTTGACCATGATCGTCGCGTAGCCCAGCTTCTTGAGGGCCAGGGCGGCGTTGACGCAGCACCAGTCGAACTCGACCGAAGAGCCGATGCTGTAGGACCCCGAGCCGAGGACCATGACCTTGCCCGGTTTGCCCTTGTC
>Ga0315293_10006030_pt1 | contig 11367 bp, 10 predicted proteins | sample YL17G13_20_MG_FD_203071 | JGI IMG/M metagenome (GOLD analysis project Ga0315293, IMG submission 203071) | Sediment microbial communities from Yellowstone Lake, YNP, Wyoming, USA - YL17G13_20 | ecosystem: Environmental > Aquatic > Freshwater > Lake > Sediment | place: USA: Wyoming | collected... | reverse complement strand
GTCTGCGGGTCGAGGCCGATCGTCGGCTCGTCGAGGAAGAGGACGCGCGGGCGATGGATAAGGCCGCGGGCGATCTCCAGCCGGCGCTTCATCCCGCCGGAGAACGTCTTGACGACGGCGTTGCGCCGCTCCCACAGCTCGACGACGCGCAGCACCTCCTCGATGCGGCCCGCCCGCTCGTGGCCCGGCACGTTGTAGACGTGACTATGGAAGCGCAGGTTCTCGATGGCGGTGAGCTGGTCGTCGAGGCTGGGATCCTGGAAGACCAGACCTATCGACTGACGCACGGCGTTTCGCTGGGTCTCGACGTCGTAGCCGGCCACTCTGGCATGGCCGGACGTGGGACGCAGGAGCGTGCAGAGGATGTTGATGGTCGTCGTCTTGCCGGCGCCGTTCGGTCCCAGGAAGCCGAAGACCTCCCCTTCGTCTACCTCGAAGCTCACGCCGTCGACGGCGGCAAGCGGCCCGAAGTTCTTCCGGAGATCGGATACTTCAATCGAGTGCATCGAACATATTATATCGTGTCACTCGTTTTAGCCGCGCCTTCGTCCTCCGCGGCTGGCTTCTGCTCGCGCAGGATCTCGTCGATCTCCCGACGAGCGCGACCCATCACCTCGCGTATCCGACGAATCGTCTCAGGGTCCGTGTAGTGCCTTCCGCGGTGGCGCATCATCCGGGCGAAGTCCTGCAGCTCATGCTTCATCTCGTGGAATTCGTTCCTCAGGCGTGGGTTCCACCAGGAGCTGGTGCGCTGCCTGATCCCCTCCACCACCTCCTTTTGCTCCTCCAGGAAGCGCCGCCCTTCGTCGGTGATTGAGTAGACCCTTTTGCCGTCCTGCTGCTCCGACGTGACGTATCCCATGTCCTCGAGCATCTGGAGGGTTGGATAGACGGCGCCGGCGCTCGGCGTGTACATGCCGCCAAAGCGCTCCTCCAGGGCGCGAATCACCTCGTAGCCGTGGGCGGGTCGCTCGCTCAGCAACTGAAGGATCACGTATTTCAGGTCACCCTTCTCGAAGAGGCGCCCACGAAGCCGATCGGAATCGAACCAGGGTGGTGTTTGCACGGTGTTTCTCCTTTACTATCGCGATATAGCACGTCATATCGCGATAGTATCGTGTTTTTCTCGTCTATGTCAACACTGGTGAGCGTAATTGCGCGCTTGGAGAGCGAAGCGGCCTCTTGACTTTCTCCCCGGTTGGAGTCATGAATGGTGACGGGCTCAGCCCGAGAAACGGATTTGCTCGGAGGAAATGATGGCAGAAAACCGGTTGCGTCAGCTCTGGGAAGAGGACAAGCCCGCGCTCGGCTGCTGGCTTTCCATCCCCGACTCGTTTTGCGCCGAGATGATCGCGCGCCTCGGCTTCGATTGGCTCTGCATCGACATGCAGCACGGCCTCATCGACTACCAACGCGCGCTGACGATGCTCCAGGCCATTTCGACGACGCCCGCGGCGCCCGTAGTGCGCGTGCCCTGGAACGACCCGGGGATCATCATGAGGATGCTCGACGCCGGCGCCTGCGCAGTCATCGTTCCGCTGATCGAGACGCCCGCCGACGCCGAAAGGGCGGTCGCGGCCTGTCGCTACCCTCCGGCCGGTGGCCGCAGCTTCGGGCCCACACGCGCCGTCGTCGCAGCGGGCGGCGACTACTTCGCGAACGCCAACGAGTACGTCTGCTGCATCCCGATGATCGAGACCGCGCCGGCGCTGGACAACCTCGACGACATACTGTCCGTGCCGGGCGTCGATGCCGTTTACATCGGGCCCATGGACCTCAGCCTGGCCCTCGGCCTCTCGCCGAAGCCGGACGGCGACGAGCCTGTCTACGCGGAGGCGCGACAGAGAGTGCTGGACGCCTGCCGCCGTCACAACGTCGTCGCCGGCGTGCACTCGTCGGCCGCGACGGCGCCGGACCGCGTCGCGGAGGGGTTCCGTCTCGTTCTCGTCGCCTCCGACGTGACGGCGCTGGGCCGAGGTGCCGCGATGGACCTGGGGTCGGTGCGCCGGAAACTCGCAGGCCCGTAGGCCAGGCTTTCCAGCCTGGCCACAAGAGAAAGCCGAGGCTGGAAAGCCTCGGCTACGACGGGGTTTCACCCACCCATCAGGCGCGCGAAGGACGACCGCGTTAGGACTCCTCGACCCAGTAGCTCACACCCATCCAGGCGATGAGGCCCGTGCCCTCCTGGAGGCCGCGTATCCGCGACGAGAAGCCGGCGTACCCCTCCGGTGAGCAGAGCGGGTACATGGGCCCGTGCTTCTTCAATATCACCCGCTGGCAGTCCAGCACCGCCTGCCTCTTCTCCTCCAGGTCGAAGATGCTCCACAGGCCTTCGATCAGCCTGTCCACTTCAGGGTCGTTGCTCAGGCCCGGGTTGACGTCCGCCTGCTGCCCTTTGCTGTAGTAGGAACGGAGGATGATGTCCGGCTCCATGTACGGCAGGTTGAGGAATATCGCCATGTCGAAGTTGTGACCATAGAGCTCCTGGGCGAGGAAGGCACCCAGCTCCCGCGCCCGGATGTTCACCTTCACGCCGACTCTCGCGAAATGATCGGCGAGGACGGTGGCCACCTTCGGAGAGTCGCCGAACGCCGCGACGGGCGTATCGAGCTCCAGGCCGTCGCCGTAGCCGGCGGCGTTCAGTAACTGCTTCGCCCTCGTCGGGTCATAGGCCAGGGTCGACCGGAGCTCGTCCTGCGGCAGCGCCCAGTACTCCAGCGCCCAGGGGATAGGCCCGTTGTAGTTCCCATCGCCGAAGTACATCTTGTCGATGTAGTCGTCGCGGTCGATGGCGATGTCCATGGCCTCGCGCACGCGTTCGTCGCTGAAGGGCGGCCGGTCCACGCGGACGTAGCAGTTGATGGTGAACAGGTACGGCGACTTCGCGACCTGGAAGCCCGCCTTCCCTTCGATCTCCTGTCGCTTCAGCTTATCGAGGTTGATCCCGGCGTAGTCGGCGCGCCCGGTCTTGAACGTCTGCCACAGCGAACCGAGGTCGGTTACCGGCAGCCATTCTTCCCCGTCGGGGTAAGGGCGGCCCTGCTGGAAGTAGTCCGGGTTTCGCCGCAGGTTGACCCGCTCGCCGCGCACGTAGTCGTCGAGGATCCAGGCGCCGCAGCCGGAGGCGTTCATCGCCAGGCCGTCCCATTTCTCCACCGCTTCGTGCGGCACGATCGAATAGGCGAAGTTCCCCGTATGGTCGACGGTGGGAGAGAACAGCTTGTTCGTTCGGAGGCTGAACGTGTAGTCGTCGATGGCTTCGTACCTGTCCGTGTGGAGTGTGAGCAGCTTGCGGTCGTTGAGCGTCGGGCCGGCCTTCAGACGGTCGAAGCTGTAGACAACGTCGGCGGCCATCACCTCGCGACCGTACGTCGGGTCTATGTTGTGGAACTTGACGCCGTGCCGAAGCTTCCATACGTAGGTCAGTTGGTCGGGGCATTCCAGGCTCTCCGCGACCAGCGGCTGGAACTCCCGATCCGACATGTTGATCGCGTGCAGCGGGTTGTGGATCCGCGCCGACAGGTAGCCGGAGATGACGTTGACCTGCGGGTCCAGGCTCCCCGGGTCGAGCGGAATGGCGAACGTCGGCTTCCCGCCCGGTTTCGGTGTGTCGAAGGGCGAGGGCGTCCACCGGACCGAGGCGGCTTTCTCGCTGCCTGAGCATCCCGCCAACGCCAGCGCCGATGCCCCCAATGCCGTCGCGGCCCCCGCCAGGACGCGTCGCCGCGACACTTTCCGCCTTGTCATCCGTTCCCAGTAAGTCTCCGCCGTCATTGTCGTACTCCCTCGCCGGATCGAACCCTCAAGGCCACCATCATATCTCGCGCGGTGAGCGAAGGGAATCCCCTCCTGGGCGACCTTCCGTGCCTCTCCCCAGGGGAGCCCGACAGCCTTGCGGTTGCCGGTTGCCGGTTGCCGGTTGCGAAACTTGTCGAAGCACCGCGTTCTGCTATACTGGGGTGCCAGCTTCGGAAGCGCACGGTCGACAGGATGGCCGGCATGCAGAGCATTCTCATCCTTGGCGAAGGCGAACGCGTCGAGCAGATGGCGCAGGAGCTCGCCGGTGGCGGCTACCAGGTAGAGGTGCGTCCCTTTGCCGCAACGGCCGAGGGCATCGGCGCTGGCGTCGCCGCAATCGTCGCCGACATATCGTCCGCGGGTGACCACGTCAGCCTCGCCGTGGCGGCCGGCGGTGGCGCCGAGAAGCGGCCGGTCCTGGCGGTGCTGCCGGAAGAATCGCTCGCCGGAGAGCCGCTCGACGTGGACGCCGACGACTTCGCGTTCTACCCGTTGCGATCGCATGAGCTGGAGACGCGCCTGCGCCGCCTGCTCGACAGGCACGGCCCGCTCGATTCGCCGGACGTGCTGCATCAGGGCGCGCTCGCCATCGATACCGCGGGCTACAGGGTCTTCGTCGACGGCGTGCTCGTCGAGCTGACGTTCAAGGAGTACGAGCTGCTGCGCTTTCTCGCCATGCACCCCGACCGCGTCTACACGCGGGAGGCGCTGCTGGACAAGGTCTGGGGCTACGACTACTTTGGCGGCGCGCGCACCGTCGACGTGCACATCCGGCGCATCCGCAGCAAGATCGAGCGCGGCGGCCTCACCTTCATCGAGACCGTGCGCAGCGTTGGCTACCGCTTCCACGCTTTTCCCTAGTCCCTGTTTGACACCGCGTCGCGCTATGTGGCACCATTTTTGCGAGCCAGCGTGACTCTCTCGGCTGGGCGGACCGGTCGATCGTCACGGCGCACGCTCAAAGCGGGAGGCCACATGTATCGGAACATCTCTCTGATAGCCGGCACCGTCATCATTCTTCTCATGGCCGGCGCGACAATGGCCGCTTGCGGCGGCAGCAACGAGGCCAAACCGGCATCCACAGTCGTCACGTCGAAGACGCCGGCAGCTCGCGTAACCACCGCAGCCGGCACAACCAGCGCCGCGCCAACGCAAATCCCCGTCGAGACGCCGTCGTCCGTCGTCGGATTCGGTTGTCCGACTCAATGGGAGAAGTACACCTGTCCCACAGTCTCCGGCCCCGCGGCAATGTTGATTGCTCCGTTTCGCGCCGGCGTCGATGCGGAGATGATGTGCCAGAATGTCGGCTTCTACACGTCGGGAGTGACAAACGACAACTCTATCCTGTTCAAGCTGCCCCCCGGCACGGAGATAGTGTCGCCAATCGACGGGACCGTCCTCAACATCAAGCCGATGCCGGCGCCGCTGGACTACGCTAAGTCGATTTCCATCGGTGGCATGCCATTCCTGATCTATGTCTACTTCGTCGGCGATATCAAGGTGCAGCCCGATGCGGTGGTGCTAACCCGGGGACAAGTCATCGGCGTGAGCACGGGCACTTTTTCGACGGACAGCCCTCCCGACTCCAAGCTCAACGGCGCATCGGTGCTCATCAACCTGGTGGGCCCCGATTCGAAGATGCTGGACGCCAGCAGCTCCGACCTGTGGGTCGGCGGCGTGCCGAGCTGCCAGGTGCCCTGACCGTCGCATCACCTAACCCTTCAGGCGACGATGTTCTCCTCAGCCGGGCCTCGACGGTCGCGCGCCCGCGCCGTGTCGCGAACCTTACGCCGCCGCAACAGCAGCGAAATGCGCCTCCCCCAGACTCAGTTCATAGGGATAGCGCTGAGTAGGAGGACGGCCATGCCCTCAAAGCCGACAAACGCTTGTGATACGGCCGAGCGCGGCGGCCTCACCTTCATCGAGACCGTGCGCAGCGTTGGCTACCGCTTCCACGCTTTTCCCTAGTCCCTGTTTGACACCGCGTCGCGCTATGTGGCACCATTTTTGCGAGCCAGCGTGACTCTCTCGGCTGGGCGGACCGGTCGATCGTCACGGCGCACGCTCAAAGCGGGAGGCCACATGTATCGGAACATCTCTCTGATAGCCGGCACCGTCATCATTCTTCTCATGGCCGGCGCGACAATGGCCGCTTGCGGCGGCAGCAACGAGGCCAAACCGGCATCCACAGTCGTCACGTCGAAGACGCCGGCAGCTCGCGTAACCACCGCAGCCGGCACAACCAGCGCCGCGCCAACGCAAATCCCCGTCGAGACGCCGTCGTCCGATACCAAGTTCGCTTGTCCCAGCCAGTGGACGAAGTACACGTGTCCAACCGTCTCGGCCAACAAGGGAGCGCTGACCGCGCCGTTCCGCGCCGGCGTCGATGCGGAAATCATGTGCCAGAATGTCGGCTTCTACACGTCGGGAGCAATAAACGACCTTTCGCTTCTGTACAAGGTGCCTGCGGGCACGGAGATAGTGTCGCCCATTAATGGCAGCGTGGTCAGTGTTAGGACGATGCCTGCGCCGCATGAGTACACGAAGTCCATCGCGATCGGCGGCATGCCCTTCTTGATCTACGTTTACTTCGTCGGCGATATCAAGGTAGAAGCGAACGCGCCGCTCACCAGGGGACAAGTCATCGGCGTCAACACGGGCACCTTCCCGACAGACAGCCCTCCCGACTCCAACCTCCTGGGCGCGTCGGTGCTCATCAATCTGCTGGGCTACGATTCGAAGATGCTGGACGCCAGCAGCTCCGACTTGTGGGTCGGCGGCGTGCCGAGCTGCTACGTGCCCTGACCGTCGCATCCGCCTAATCTCCCTCAACCCGCGCGTTCGAGTCGCCGTGTCCCTCGATTCGGCCTCGACGACCGCATGCCCGCGCCGTGTCGCGAACTTAACGCCGTCGTAACAGCCCCGAAAAGAGCCCTCTCTAGACTCAGGGCACAGGGATAGCGCTGAGAAGGAGGACGGCCATGCCTGCAAGCCCGATAAGCGCCGGTGACACCGCCTGGGTGCTAGTCTCCGCCGCGTTGGTCATGCTCATGACGCCCGGCCTCGCCTTCTTCTATGGCGGCCTGGTGCGCGAGAAGAACGTCCTCGGCACGATCATGCACAGCTTCGTCGTGATCGCGATCGTCAGCCTGCTGTGGGTGGTTGTGGGCTACAGCCTGGCGTTCGGGCCGGACCACGGCGGCGTCATCGGCGGTCTGGACTGGGCGTTCCTGCGGCATGTCGGGCAGGCCCCGAACCCGGACTACGCCTCGACGATCCCGCACCAAGCCTTCATGGTCTTCCAGATGATGTTCGCCGTCATCACGCCCGCCCTCATAACCGGCGCCTTCGCCGAACGCGCGCGTTTCAGCTCATTCGTCATCTTCATGGCTGCCTGGTCTCTGCTGGTCTACGCGCCGATAGCTCACTGGGTATGGGCGCCCGGCGGCTGGCTGCGCGAGCTGGGCGCGCTCGACTTCGCAGGCGGGACGGTGGTCCATGTCAACGCCGGTATCGCCGCCCTCGTCGCGGCGATCATGTACGGCAGACGCCTGGAGTACGGCAAGGAGGCGCTGGAGCCGCACGACGTCTCGATGATGATGCTGGGAGTTGGGCTCCTCTGGTTCGGCTGGTTCGGCTTTAACGCCGGCAGCGCCCTGGCGGCCAACGGCCTTGCGATTAATGCCTTTGTAGTCACGCACGTCGCCGCGGCGACGGCTGCCCTGACCTGGATGCTCATAAGCTGGTGGCAGACACGAAAGGCCAGCGTCGTCGGCGTGGGCGCCGGCGCCGTGGCCGGTCTCGTGGCGATTACGCCCGCCTCCGGCTTCGTCGACGTCGCGCCGGCCATAGCCATCGGCGCCGGCGCGGGTGCGTTCTGCTACATGGCCGTCCAACTGCGTCATCGCCTCCACCTCGATGACACGCTCGATGTCGTTGGCGTGCACGGCGTCGGTGGAGCGTGGGGCGCTCTCGCGACCGGCATCTTCGCGACCGTCGCGGTGAACTCGGCGGGCGCCAACGGCCTCATCCACGGCAACCCGGGCCAGCTTGGCGCGCAGGCGCTCGCGGTCGGTGTCACACTCGCCTATTCGCTGGTAGTGACGCTCCTCATCCTGCGTGTCCTGGACCTCGTCCTAGGGCTGCGGGTCTCCGAGGAAGACGAGAAGCTTGGCCTCGACCTGTCGCAGCACGGAGAGCGGGCTTACGCCCTGCAGGGCCTGAGCGTCCTTGAGGTTGCGGACCTAACGGTTCCGCGGCCCGCAGGCGCCAGCTATAATGGACGCAATCAGAGCACAAACGGCGTCGGGGCCGTAGAGAGACCCCCAGCAGGCAAGCGAACCGGAAGATAAGGGCGTCGAATAGCGCCCGCCCGGACAACTACTATCGGAAGGAGAGAGGTATGGCGACAAACGGCAAAGACAAGGACTACGTGCTCCAAACCTGCAAGGCACAGAAAATCAAGTTCATTCGCCTTTGGTTTACCGACATCCTGGGGTCGCTCAAGAGTTTCACGATCACCGTCGAAGAGCTAGAGGGTGCGTTGGAGGAGGGCATGGGCTTTGACGGGTCATCGATCGAGGGGTTCGCCCGTATCGATGAGAGCGACATGGTGGCGGTGCCAGACCCCTCGACCTTCGCTATCATACCTTGGCGGCCGCGCGAGATAGGCACAGCCCGCATGTTCTGTGACATCCACCTTCCCGACGGCACGCCCTTCGCGGGCGACCCGCGCTACGTGTTGAAGCGCAACATCAAGCGCGCCGCCGACCTGGGTTTCACCTTCTACGTCGGCCCGGAGCTGGAGTACTTCTACTTCAAGAGCGTCGATTCTCCGGAACCGCTCGATCAGGGCGGCTACTTCGACCTCACGCCGCTGGACGTGGCGACCGACCTACGCCGCGATACCATCCTCTACCTTGAGGACTTGGGTATCGGTGTCGAGTACTCCCATCACGAGGCCGCCCCCAGTCAGCACGAGATCGACCTGCGCTACGCGGACGCTCTCTCGATGGCCGATGCCGCCATGACGTACCGGCTGGTCGTCAAGGAGGTCGCCCTCTCCCACGGCGTGTACGCCACCTTCATGCCGAAGCCCATCGCCGGCCAGAACGGCTCGGGAATGCACGTGCATCAATCGCTCTTCAAGGGCAAGAGCAACGCCTTCTTCGACACGAACGACGAGTACCATTTGTCGGCGCTCGCCAAGGCGTACATCGCCGGCCTTCTGCGCCACGCGCGTGAGATAACGCTCGTGACGAACCAGTGGGTGAACTCCTACAAGCGGCTCGTGCCCGGCTACGAGGCGCCCTGCTATATCACCTGGGCGCGTCGCAACCGCTCCGATATGGTTCGCGTCCCCGAGTACAAGCCGGGCAAGGAGACGGCGACACGCATCGAGTACCGCTCGCCGGACCCGGCCTGCAATCCGTATCTCGCCTTCGCCGCCATGCTTGCGGCCGGCCTGGAAGGGATCGAGAAGGAGTATCCTTTGGCCGACCCGGTTGAGGAGAACGTCTTTCACATGACGGAAGCGGAGCGCAAGGCACGCGGCATCGACGTCCTGCCGGGCAGTCTCATCGAGGCGATCGAGATGGCGGAGCCGAGCGATCTTCTGCGCCGCTGTCTTGGCGACCACGTCTTCGAGTCGCTCATCGCCAACAAGAAGATAGAGTGGGACGCCTACCGCACGAAGGTTACTGACTACGAGCTGCAGCGCTATCTGCCGATTCTCTAGCGGCGAAACCCGCGGTCGAAACGAAGGCTCAGCGGCCCGGCAAGGGCGACTCGGACGGCGAAGAGCCCGTGTCGTGTGCTTGCTTCGCCGCGGTCGTCGGGAAGACGGCGTGCACAGCGTTGTCCGTCGCCTTGAACAGAGGCTGTGGGTACAGCCCGACGACGAACACGCCGATGACCAGGGCTACGATGACGGCGTTCACGCCAGCCGGCACCCGCAGGCGCACCTTCTCCTCTGTCTCGCCCACGTACATCTGCTTGATGACCAGCAAATAGTAGTAGAGCGATATCAGGCTGTTGACGACGGCCAGCGCGGCAAGCCACAGCAGGCCTTCCTTGGCCACCGCCTGGAACAGCAGGAACTTCGTCGCGAAGCCCGCAAATAGGGGCATGCCCGCCAGCGAGAAGAGAGCCACCGTCAGCGAGAGCGCCAGGAAGGGCGCCCTTTCCGCCAGGCCGCGGTAGTCGGCAATCTCGTCCTTGCCGCTGGCGTTGTAGAAGGCGATCACGACGACGAACGCTGCCAGGTTGGTGATGACGTAGCCCGTCAGGTGCAGCACGAGCGTGCTCGCCGCCATCTCCGAAAGGGCGGCGATGCCCATGAGCATGAAGCCCGCCTGCCCGATGCTCGAGTAGGCGAGAAGGCGCTTGATGTTGTGCTGCTGGATCGCGACCAGGTTCCCCAGCGTCATGCTCGCCGCCGCCAGGGCCGCGATCATCCAGCGCCAGTCGCTCAGCACCGGCAGGAACGCCTCCGTGAACAGGCGCAGCAGCAGCGCGATGCCCGCCGCCTTCGAAGCCGCCGACAGGTAGGCCGTGATCGGCAGCGGCGCGCCCTCGTAGGCGTCCGGCGCCCACATGTGGAAGGGCACCGCCGACACCTTGAAGCCGATGCCGGCGATTATCAGCACCAGCCCCATCAGCATCGCGATGCCGAAGTCGCCGACGCCGTTGCTCAGCGCCGCATTGATGTCGGCGTAGGACGTCGAGCCGGTAACGCCGTAGATCAGGCTCAGGCCGTAAAGGAACAGCGCCGAAGAGAACGCGCCGAGCAGCATGTACTTCATGCCGCCCTCGTTCGACTTCGCATCCATCTTGGCGAAGGAGACGAGCACGTACAGGCTGAAGCTGAGCAGCTCCATGGCGATGTAGGCGGTTATCAGCTCACGGCCGGCGGCCATGTAGATGGCGCCGATGGTCGACAGGATGAGCAGGCCGTAGTACTCGCCGGCGTGGCGGAGGCGGTCGCGGACGAAGTGCGCCGACGCCAGGCAGACGACGGCGGTGATGCCGATGAACAGTACGCGGAAGAAGGTCGTGTAGTTGTCGATCTGGACGAGGCCGGCGAAGCTGAGCGGCCCCTTGTTGATGTAGAACAGCGACACGACCAGGATCGCGGCCAGTCCGCCCGCCGATACGTACGGCAGGTACGTGCGGGCGCGTCGCGTGTCGTAGAGGCCGAGCGCTATCACAACCGCCGCCAGCGCGGCCAGCAGGTACTCCGGTATCAGCAGCGAGTAGTCCAGGTTCATTTCACCGCCGCCAGCGTCAACACCGTGTGGGAGATGCGGTCGACGAAAGGCGCCGGCCACGTCCCCATGAATAACAGGAAGAAGATGAGCACCGCGCCCGCTGCCTGCTCCCAGCGGGTCATCTCCACGAGATTCGACCAGCGTTCGTTGAACGGCCCGAAGAACGCCATCGCCAGCATTCGCAGGATGTAGGCCGCCGTTATCGCAGCGCCGAAGATCGCCAGGGCGCCGAATGCCGGATAGGTGTGGAATGTCCCGACGAATATGTGGAACTCGGCGACGAAGCCCGACAGCCCGGGCA
>Ga0315293_10006029_pt1 | contig 11368 bp, 4 predicted proteins | sample YL17G13_20_MG_FD_203071 | JGI IMG/M metagenome (GOLD analysis project Ga0315293, IMG submission 203071) | Sediment microbial communities from Yellowstone Lake, YNP, Wyoming, USA - YL17G13_20 | ecosystem: Environmental > Aquatic > Freshwater > Lake > Sediment | place: USA: Wyoming | collected... | reverse complement strand
ACAAATCGTTATGTTCGCCGCCATATAGTCGACGGTTGCTGTTGAAACAACTCCAACCACCAAAAAACCACAGATTATCGCTTGAATCAATCCAGGAAATACTTCCCCGACGTGCTCCTGGTAAATTAGCAGGATCTGGCACTCCTTTGGTGCCATATACACCAGGTTGGCTTGTCGAACTCGAACCGCTTACCCAAGTCCAGTTTGTGCCATCGAACTTCCACAAGTCATTCAGAAGGTCTGAATTAGCAATGTCCCAGTCAGAGCTTTTACCACCGAAAAGCCAAAGGTTGCCGTTACTATCAATCCAAGAAATGCCTTGTTGTCTAGCCCCAGGTACATTAGCCGGGTCTGCGACGCCTTTAGTGCCATACACTCCGGGCTGATTTATTAAATTTGAACCACTAATCCAGGTCCAGTTAGTGCTGTCATACTTCCACAGATCATTCAGGCGGCCATGATCGCCATTGCCGTCTATGCCCTCACCACCGAATATCCATAAATTGCCCTCTTTATCAAACCAGGAACATGCGAGGCCTCGTACTCCAGGCATATTAGCCGGATCTGCCACACCTTTTATGCCATATACACCAGGCTGACTTCTCTTATTTGAACCACCAATCCACACAGGCGCAGATGATACGTTCCAGAATCCAGCAATCTTCGTAACCGCCACTTTTACGAAGTAGAATCCGATGAGCAAGACAAGGGCCACGACGATAGTTGATATTGGACGACGGTACTTGCGTACAAGTTTACTCATACGGTAGGTCGCAGAATCAGGCCCAGCTATTAACGAGTCGCCTCTAAGGTAATTCCGAACATCATCCGCAAGCTCAGAAGCTGTCTTGTACCGACGATCAGGTTCCTTACGCATTGCCTTAAGTGGAATCCACTCGAGTTCTTTGTGCAGGCGTCTTGCCAAAGCCGCTACCTCGGTATGTCTTCTTTCCGCAACTTTCTTTGCATCTTCTCCAAGGCTGGAAAGCCGGGTGCTTGGATGTGGCGGATCTGTCTCACGTATTATTCTCTGAATCTCTCCGATTCCTGCCTGCTCAAGTTCTTGCCGGGTGAACGGCAACGTACCGGTTAGCAGTTCATAAAGGACAATACCGAGTGAATAGATGTCCGACCGCATGTCAACATTCTCGATAGTCATACCAGCCTGCTCTGGACTCATATATTCAGGTGTGCCTATGAATTGACCTTGCTCGGTGAATAAAGTCTTTTCAGTCAACGGCTGGCTAATAGCCTTGGCAACACCGAAGTCAATTATCATCGGTAATGGTTTGCCACCTTGAACTACTACTAATATGTTGGAAGGCTTTATATCACGATGGATTATGCCTTTCTGATGGGCATGCTGAACGGCTTCGCAAACCTGCTGAAACAATTCGAGTCGTTCTTCGATACCAAGCTTATGTTTATCGCAATACTCTGTAATCGATAAACCCTTAACGAGTTCCATTACGAAATACGGCCGACCTGCATCGGTAGTGCCTCCATCGAATATTCGGGCGATATTAGGATGATCTAACAGGGCTAAAGCCTGGCGCTCAGACTCAAATCGAGCGATGACCTGCTTGGAATCCATGCCGGGCTTTATTACCTTTAGTGCCACTTGCCGCCTGACAGGTTGCTTTTGTTCGGCGAGATAGACTATCCCAAAACCGCCCTCGCCCAAGACACTCAGGAGCTTGTAAGAGCCGATCTGTGTTCCTATCTCCTCAACCGAGCTAATTTGACTGAGTGTTGGGAAGTGCTCCTGGTCTTCTCTGCTGGGTTTGTCGCCTTTCTTTTCCTTGTCTTCGCTCATTCCTGGTCTCCCTGAACTGCCCAATGTCCCGAGTCATTAGTGTCAGATGGATCTCAGGAGCATATTGCCATTAGCCAGACACTATGGAGTTCTCGAAGAAGAGTCTACTGCCTACACCAGCAGAATGCAAGCAGAAACTGACACTCGAGGACACGCCAAGCCTCTATGAACCAACTCTCCAAATGTAAGTGCCTGTTCGCAGAGGGTCTTAGGAGAATCACCTCACAACGAATATGGATCTGCCATGCGCAGCCATGGGAGATAACTTGCGTATCGAATTATGAAAGGAGGCTCAGTTGTGAAAGTAAAGCTGAGCCGAATGACATGAGTTTGATCAAGTAAATGAAAGTTAATTGGAAACTCAATATTAAGGAGAAAAACCATGTTACGCAGAGAAAAGAACAATTCAAGTTTTGGAACAGAGCCAGTGGATTCATCGAGCAGTTCACATGAGAAATCCCGGATCAATAAAACACTAACTTTATTTCGAAAGGGCATAACGATGAAAGCGTTTAAGAATCCAATTCAATCGAAGAGCAGATTCACACAAATACTTGTAGGTGTGGTGCTGGTCATTCTGATATTGGGCAGAGCTGTCTGGGCCGAAGATTTATTTGTATCTGATGCGAAAAACATTTCTAATCTGGGCTTGGCGGAACTCTACATTCAGGAATCCCCAAGCTTAAATGAGTTTCTGAGCACTGATAAACGGCAGCCGTTAAGCCTGCAAGATATTCGTGCGACAACTCTAACCTGCAGCATCGACATTGAAGATTGTACCTTATCTAGGAGAACCGATGGGTACGACGATCTGGCAATAAGGGACTTGCCGTGTGTTGCCGACCCTGGCCAACCTCAGTTGCCGATAAAGACCATTACGGTGAAACTGCCCAAAAATGCACAGGTCCTGGGAATTGAGGTTGAGAGCGGCTCATATCGTGAGATAGTGAACACAGTCAATCTTGCTACAAGCTCTGAGCCACACATCTGGATGAGACAGGAGGATATACCGGAACAGATCCACAAGAAGCGGGAGCTGGCCTCAACTGATTCAGCAATGGCCCAGTTTGATGGTTATTCTCCCGGCAAGATTGCTACCTATGACTCGGGTAAGGATAATGATGCAACCTATGTCAATGTCAGGGCCTTCCCGGTACAGTATAATCCCAAGAGTAACAAAGCAGTCCTCATTACTGATGCGACGATCAATGTCTACTATAGCTTATCAACACCCAGGGCAAAAACTTTTACAAGCCCTCATTTGCCAGATCCAGTGGAATGTGTAATCATTTGTCCATCTTCGCTGAAGCAAGCCGCGGAGCTTCTCATGGATTTGCATACAGAACAGGAAAATGTATCTACGTCAGTTGTTACTACCGAAGACATCGACACCGAGTATTCTCCTGCTGCCGATCCTCCTTATACTGGTTATTCCGGCGAACATGCCGGCAAGGACAAGATCGTCGGCTACAAGTATGAATTAGCCAGGAAGATCATCTCTTATCTGCGGGACCAGGAGCAACACCCCAATCTCAGGTATGTAGTCCTGTTTGGTGATGGTCAGTTAGTTCCCCCCAGCTACTACATCAATGAGTGGGCAGCATCTCAATGGTACAGTTGGTCATCCTACGAAGACTGGATTCCGACTGATTTTCTCTACACGTCACCCGACTATGACTTTGTACCCAACTACAGAGTGGGAAGACTGCCGGTGAGTGATGCGAGCCAGGCTATAGCAATAGTTCAGAAAATCGAGAGATGGCACAGCAGCTTGTCCTGGGATTGGTTCAAGCGTACCTCTGTCGCCGGCGGCAGACCTTTCGGAACTATGTGGTACTACGGTGAGCTTGGTACTGTGGACTTGATCAACAGGGATCTCTTCAATGGAATGGAAGTCACTAAGTACTTCTACACCGATAGAACTCTCGATGTTGCTCACGTAAAACCACTGTTTACTACTGAGAGCACGGGATTGTTCTATCATATCGATCATGGCAATGGACACAGGTTGTGGCTCGAAAACGAATCAATAGGCGCCTCCGACATCATGGATTCTTCTTCTCCCAGGTACCCACTATGCAATCCGGAAGCTCCTATTATAGTCTCAGTTTCCTGCATCAATGGGGCCTACGATACCGATTTGACCAACTTTGAAAAGCAGCCGGAATTTCCTGAGATTCCCTATCCAACTTCTTTTGGAGAATCGGTAGTCCTGTCCAATGCCGGTGGCATTGCATATATAGGCGGAGCAAGGCTCAATTATGCGGATTGGAGCGTATTTTATGATGAAGGCCGGCTACTTGCACATCACTATTATATGGCACAAATATGTGGTTTTGTTTTTGAAAGCTACCACAAAGGCACAAACAGGATCGGGGATATGACTTACAATGCCCTGAGATATTACGCCCAGGACAACAATATGGAGTATTGGGCAAATAGGGAAACAATATTCGGCTTCGTTCTGCTTGGTGACCCTGTACTGTCAGTCCCTGCGCAACAGCCCGGACTTTCTTGCCAAAAACCGCACTTGGCTGCAGTTGAGCCGGACAGAATCTCAGGTGACGGCATACCGGGTTATAAGGATTTGCCATCGGACCAATCGAGGTCGATATGCATCGTTTCTGATAGTGACTCTCCGACTACAGAAGTAAAATCAATCTATGTCTGGAGTGATACAGTAATTGGTGGAAGCAGCCTTAACGCAACTTCACCCACTCATACGTTCACACCTAAGGGCTGCGGTTATTACCTCATCAGGTCTTCTGCAGTTGATGGCAAAGAGGGCTGGTTGTATTTGAATGCCCAGTATGGATTCAATCCCACTTCCAATGTACTGCTGATCGATGGGGACTACGGAGCAGAATACGAAAGATACTACACTGATACGCTCGATGGACTTGGCCGAACCTATGATATTTGGGAGGCTGGCGCGCGGGATCCCTTAGATGCTCAAACGTTGGCTCAGTATCTGGAGGGTGTAGTAATCTGGACTATCCCCTTCTCATGCCCAAATGGACAGGAAAAAAGAGCTTTCGAATCTTATCTGGATAATGGTGGAAGACTCTTTATCACTGGCCAGGATATCGGCTGGTGCCTAACGAATAGTGGTTATGAAACGGACAACTTCTATCAAAACTATCTCCATGCCCAGTATGTAAAAGATGATTCTCAGATAGACACCTTGAGTGGTACTCCAAGCGATCCTGTAGGTAATGGTTTGAGTATCAATATCTGGGGTGGCGACGGAGCAAACAACCAATACTATCCTGATGAAATAAAGGCAATCTCTCCGGCGATCCCTGTATTCACTTATGAGCCCGGTTGTGAAGCAGCGCTGCGAGTCGATACCGGAACGTACAAGGTCGTCTACTTTGGCTTTGGCTTTGAAGGCATCAATTCTCAAACCAATAGAGATGACGTCATGAAGAGCGTTCTGGATTGGCTGCTTGAGCATCCGAGGGGACGATGATCAGACAGGAATTTGTCATGAGAATGTTTGTTTCAAAGGCTAAAATGTGACCCTTCTTGTAGGATTTAAATCTGAGGGCTGTGGGCATCTACCTGCAGCCCTCCTTGTTTTGTGTGTGTTAGGCCAGCCATAGAGGTAGATCTGACTGCTAAAGGCTGGCACCGGCTCGGCTAAAACTTGAGCAGCAAGTAATACTAAAGGCACCCGGGCTTCGTTGCTTGCCAGTGTTACGGACCGCCTGAGTCCATACGGGTCGTCTTGGATTTCTCGCCCACCAGCTTGTAGTGCGTCAACGCACTTTCTTTGGTGTCGAAATCCTTCTCCGTAAAGAACAGACTTGTCTGCCCGACGATGATTTGATCGCCCTCGGACAATGGTGTCCTTGCTTCGATCCGCCGCATGTTGATTAAAGTGCCGTGCTTGCTGTTCATGTCCTCGGCATAGTACTTGCCCGAGTCCTTATCGAACACGATCCGAAAGTGCCTGCGAGAAACCCCGTCATCCAGTATCTGAAGCGGCAGCGTTTCAGCTCTTCCAATGACACTTGTCCGCTGCCCCAGCGGCAGGTACTCCCCTCTTTGCTTTCCTGAGATTACGATTAAGGATCCCATGTCAACTCCTCGATAGAACTAATTGGTTGTGGACCTACATAATCCGGTGACAACGGGCCGTATTCTAATGTATCCCGACAGAATTGTCACACGCAAATCATCCGCCTCATGGTTTCTCGCGATAGGGCTTGCTTGCCTGGTAGAGCCTAAGGCGTTCCTTGAATCCGCTTTCGTATTCCTCGCGATTCGCGTCCGTCAGCAGACCAATGGCCTTTTCTTGCCACTTGATTGCGGCTTGGAAATCTCCAGTCTCAGCATAGGCAGCTGCGAGGGTGTCGATATACACAGCATTCTTCCATTCTGTCAGCTCGTAGGCTTTTGTAGCAAGCTCCACAGCCTTTGGGCTGTTACGGAATTTCTCGTCAGGGAGTGTGGCGTATGGCCACGCAAGCTGATTCAAATACAGAGGATTGTTCGGCTCTAACTCTCCGGCACGTGTGAAATTAGAGAGCGCTTGCCCATAATCGCCGGCATGTGTGTACGCCACTCCTCTCTTCCAATACACATTGGAATTTTCCGAATCGACCGACAACGCACTGGTATAGGCATTGATTGCTATGACGTAGTCCCGATTGCGGATGTGTTGCTCTGCCAATGCCAGCCAAATGGCAAACTCTGTTCCTGCGTCTTCACTTGCCGAATCCCACATCTTGATTGTATCACCTGTACATCCAGCATATAGGTACCGATCGTCATTACTGAAAGCCACATGCCTAACCTGACTCTTCGTTTCGAGCGTCAATGCTTCAACAAAAGTGTCCATATCCCAGATCTTAATCCTCCCATATGAGTCTCCGGATATAATTCTACTGCTGTCTTTACTGAACTGGACAGTGAGCACCTCTGCACCCTGATAGAGGGTCGCCATTTCTTTACCCGAATTCGTGTCCCAAATCTGGATGTCTCCGGAAGCGTCACCTGACACAATATAGCGCCCGTCAGCATTGAACGCGATCGCATTCACTACGTCCTTCGCATCGAGCTTCTTTGGCTCTGTGTCGCTTGCAGGATCGCAGACCATAACCGTTCTGGAGCAGGCTGCAGCAATTCGCCCTCCGTCACGGCTGAATGTGATGGCGCGAGGGCTCCCTGCACGCGGCGTAAGCGGCGTAAGAGACCAGTCCTTCACTTTGGTTCTTGTCTCCGTATCCCACATGCTTATACAGCTATCTTGGTGACCAGTAGCGAGATACCGACCATCTTCACTTAATGCAACTTTGGAAAACCTTTGCACTATTGAGTCCCTGAACTTTTCATTCCCGGTTCTTGAACTATATACTATGACCGTTCCGCTACGGTCACCAGCAGCCACATATTCGCCGTTGTCGCTAATCGCCAAAGCTATAAGTGGCAGTTTCACAACGAACGAAGACGGATCACTTCCATCTTGCACGTTCCAGACGTACACCTTACCCCCTATATAGGCGACCACGTGCTTACAGTTCTCGCTGATTTCATACAACCTTACAGGTGCTCCACTGGGCACGATACTCCGTTCTAGCGGCTTACTGCTCTCCAGCTTTGGAAACCTCCAGATGCCCAGCAAACCCCTTGAGTCTGCAGAGATGATCTCTCGCCCACTTTCACTGAAGGCTGCCAACTTGACCGTGCCCGCGTGTCCTTGGATTGACAATTCCTCTGTACCCGACGATGCATCAACAACTTTGAATCCGCGAGTATCTCCGATCAGAATGTACTTGTCATCTGGACTAAAAGAAACTGTCGTAGCGTTAGCGCCGCTGCAAATCTCTCGAATAATACCTGTCTTCAGATTGATGGCGGAAACAGTCTTGGAGTCACAATATACGACCAGTTCCTCGTCTTGACTGAATGCAGCATCCCGAACATAATAAGAAGGCCGCATTTTTGGGAAACGATCCACCAACTTAGCGTCACCAATAATATTATAGATGTTAAACAGCACGCCAGTTACCAGGATCAGCTTCCCGTCTCCACTGTACAGGATCTTCTCTCCATACTGTTTAGACTTGAATATCTCATCACCGGATTGTGAATCCCATGCCACGATCCCGCCGCTGCCTCTGCAACATGACATCACCCGTGAACCATCAGGGCTCAATGCAACAGCGGTGATATCATAGTCTTTTGTAGCAATAGTGTTGACCAGCGTCTCCGTACTCACGTCCCAAACCTTAATGTTTCTGTCACCACGGCTGGCCGATACAATCATGCGTCCATTGGGGCTAAAGGCCACGCACTCGGTCGCATAAGCGTGTTTTTCGCCCTTGAGTACTGTCTCAGACCTTGATTCCACATTCCACAACCGTACGTCGCCAGCATAAGTACCAAAAGCGATACGCTTTCGATCGGGGCTCATCACAACGTCCCATGGGAGCGATAATGAAAGGGACATGGTTTGGCCTGCCGAGCGGACGGTGCGCCAGAGATATCGCCACTCCCAACCCCGAAGCTCTGGTTCGCATAATTCGAGGAGCCGTTGTGCGCGATAGACGTCCCCACCAGCAAGTTCCGAATCTGCCTGGTTGATGTTGCTGAAATACTGAAGTCGCAGGAAAAGTCTCAAGTTTCGGTTCGCCGCCTTCAGATTGGTCTCTGCTAAATCCCTCGCTGCAAGTGCTTCCGTTTTGGCTTGCTCAGCCTTCACCTTGGCATCGTTTGCGTCCTTGTAAAGCCCCTCGGTAATGCCCAATTGATCATATAGCTTCAGTGCTAAGGTTGTTGATACAATGATACCTACTGTAAGACTGATCAATACGGCAAAGATCCCGGCTACAAACGCCTTATGTCGCCTAAACACCTTCCTCAAGCGATATATTTTTGTCTCCGGCCCCGCCGCCAGTGGATCCCCATTCAAGTAATTCCTCACATCATCCGCCAGCTCGGAAGCTGTCTTATACCTGCGATCAGGTTCCTTCCGCATCGCCTTCAACGGAATCCATTCAAGCTCCCTATGTAAGCGCCTTGCCAAAGCCGCTACTTCGGTATCCCGCCTCTCCGCGATCTTCTTGGCCGCGTCACCCAGGCTGGAGAGCCGCGTACTCGGGCGTGGCGGATCCGTCTCACGAACGATTCGCTGAATTTCTGCGAAACCCACTCGACCAAGTTCATCATGACTGAACGGCAGCGTGCCAGTTAACAGTTCATAAAGCACGACTCCCAATGAGTAGATGTCCGACCGAGTGTCAATGTCCTGGATTGTTACACCAGCCTGTTCGGGGCTCATGTACTCTGGAGTGCCGATAAACTGGCCCTGTTCGGTAAATAAGGTCCGCTCGGTTAACGGCTGGCTGATGGCCTTTGCCACACCGAAGTCAATTATCATCGGCATGGGCTTGCCCCCTCGAACAGGTACAAGGATGTTCGAAGGTTTTATATCACGATGAATTATGCCCTTCTGATGGGCGTGCTGGACAGCCTCGCAGACTTGCCGGAACAACTCAAGGCGATCTTCGATGCTTAGTTTCTGCTGGTCGCAATATTCTGTAATCGGCAGACCTTGAACAAGCTCCATGACGAAATACGGCCGGCCTGCTTCAGTTGTCCCCCCGTCGAATATCCGGGCGATATTGGGATGATTAAGCAGAGCCAGGGCTTGGCGTTCAGCCTCAAAACGGGCAATGACCTGCTTGGAGTCCATACCCGGCTTGATAACCTTCAGCGCAACCTGTCGCCTTATAGGTTGCTTTTGCTCAGCCAGATAGACTATCCCAAAGCCACCTTCGCCCAAGACACTCAGAAGCTTGTAAGAGCCGATCTGTGTGCCTATTTCTTCCACAGAGTCAATGTGACTGAGGGTGGGGAAGGCTGCCCTATCTTCATCTTTTCCTTCGGGTTTGGCGTTGTTTTTTGCCTTGTCTTTGCTCATTCCAGGTCTTCCTGAACTACCCATTATTCCGAGCCATCAGTGTCAAATGGACCGCAGCAGCATACTGCCCACAGCCGGACGTTGTGGAGTTCTCGAAGAGCAATCTACTGCCGACACGAGCAGATTACAAGCAGAAAATGACATCAAGAACCGCTATAAAGTTCAAAATCCAACAGCAATTTCTGCAGTTTACACCCGCCAATAGAAATCCAGATTCTCGTATGCGCAGCATCAGCCGGTAGTTTGCGAATATATCTATGAAGAAGATAATTGATAACATCAAAAAGTAAGGAGTTTAATTATGGATACGCAAACAGAAACACTCGGCACAAATCAGTGTTTGGGCATTAGTTCGTATGATTCTGAAGGGCTGATGCGGGACATTAGCAAAGAAGAATGGCTTCAGAGGCACGCTTCCATAATACTTGGACTTTGGTCGCCGTGGCAAATGCCTCTTGGCGTTGATCATGTTTACGCAGGCCAAATCGAAGAGGATATGGCTGAAAGCTGCGAGGATAAAATTAACCTGATGGAGGGATATCAATGGCTTACCTGCTATATCTGGCTACCTGAAGAATACAACGTCGCTGATATCGATCCTGAGACGATTCTTCTTAATGGCAGAATCGGAGTAGCTTGTTACGAGATTAAGGATGAGTTGCAACTGTTGATAGCGAGGTTCTCCTGGTCGCAAGTCGAAGAAATAATCAAACCAGATAAGTTTGAATTCACCGTCAGTGGCGAGCTATTCAACGGGACTTCATTTGATAGCAGCGATACAGTTACAGTCATTGATGAAGTGAAACAAGAATAGCTAACAATAATTTTATGCATTAAGCGCAGCCAAGAGTGACAACATGCGTATCGAATTATGAAAGGTAGTTCCGACCTGGCCGGTAAGGCCAAACCGAGTAACGTTAATGCTTGGCCAAGCAAAGAAAAGTAACTGAAGAAAATTTAATTTTTAGGAGAAGAACAATGTTTGATAGAAACAATTACAATTCAGGTTTTGGAAGAAGTACATCAGGAATAAAATGCAGGACTGTGATAATCTGGGTAGTTGCGGTGCTTTTACTGACAACAGGCCCTGGATATGCTGATCTAACAGATGGCTTAGTGGGCTATTGGAGCTTCGATGATCCTTGTAATCTTGCCCACGATTATTCTGGTACAGGCAACAACGGTTATCCTGTGGGAGGTGTTACCTGGACTGCCGGAATGTTTAATGGAGCTGTTCACTTGGATGGAACAGGTTATATTGAAATTCCAGACAGTCCAAGTCTCGACTTACCCAGCGGAAGAGGTACTCTTTCCGCTCTCATAAGGGTAGATCCATCAAGCAATGAATTTGGCATAGTCAGCAAAGAGAGCAGTAGCAGTTACGCCTCGCAAATCGCCTATGAATTCAATGTCGTTGGCGCTGGAGTGCTAGATCGTTTTGGTGTGGGCTTGTCAAATGGCGCGGCTATGAATTCCGCAGGCTATCAGGGAGCAAGCCTGAAGGATTCCACATGGCACCATATTGCGGCAACTTGGAGCGGTTCTGGAGGCCAGATACTGGTATATCTTGACGGCGTACAAGTGGGTCAAGGTAGTCAGACGATTACTGCCATCAACAACAT
>Ga0315293_10006027_pt1 | contig 11374 bp, 10 predicted proteins | sample YL17G13_20_MG_FD_203071 | JGI IMG/M metagenome (GOLD analysis project Ga0315293, IMG submission 203071) | Sediment microbial communities from Yellowstone Lake, YNP, Wyoming, USA - YL17G13_20 | ecosystem: Environmental > Aquatic > Freshwater > Lake > Sediment | place: USA: Wyoming | collected... | reverse complement strand
AAGGTGCTTCGTCGGCGGTCTGAGCTAATATCCACATATTATCCATTTTTATTTCCCTTTCATCAAATTTTGAAAACCATTATTTATAACCTAAATTTCCTGCAAATTACAGAGAAATCTTTCATCATTGGCCGGAAAAATAATCGGTATACCTTTTCAGGTTCTCCTGTGCCCAGTCGGCAAATTCATTTTTTTCCAGCATTTGCCGGATTTTAGCCATTAATCTCTGGTAAAACCTTATATTATGCAGTGATACGAGGATGGGCCCGAGCATTTCATTGACGTTGAAAAAATGCCTAAGCGACCCTCTGCCAAAGTTCCTGCAGCAGTAGCAGTCGCAATCCTGCTCTATTGGGTCGGTATCGCAGGTGTGCATGCTGTTTCGCAGTCGCAGCGGACCGTTTTGCGTAAAGGCATAAGCATTTCGGCCATTTCGCGTAGGCAGGACGCAATCGAACATATCGATGCCGGCTTTTACGGCAGCTATGATATCGGCCGGTGTGCCGACACCCATCAGGTAGCGAGGCTTATCCTGCGGCAAAAGCAGGTTTGTGTGAGCGACTGTCGTTATCATATTGTCATGTCCCTCGCCGATACCTAATCCGCCCAGGGCATATCCGTCGAAATCCAGTTTCACCAGTTCGCCGGCACAGGATGTTCGCAATTTATGATTGATGCCGCCCTGCACTATGCCGAACAGCATCTGGTTGGCATTGGTATGGGTCTGTTTACATCTTTTTGCCCAGTTGATGGTTCTTTCGACGGCTGTTTTTAACTGAGGTTCATCGCAGGGAAATGGTGTGCACTGGTCAAGGCACATAATAATATCTGCACCGAGGCGATTCTGAATTTGGGTTGCAGTTTCGGGACTTAATTTAATTCTTGCCCCATCGACGTGACTGCCGAATTCAACATGGTCGTCGTTGATTTTGGCAAGCGAACTTAGTGAAAAGACCTGGTAGCCGCCGCTGTCGGTCAGGATGGGTTTATCCCATGCCATAAGCTTGTGCAGGCCGCCGAGTCTTTCAACGCAGTCAACTCCGGGCCGCAAAAGCAAATGGTATGTATTTGCAAGGATAATGACGGCACCGGTTTCTTTTAGATGCTGCGGGGTGATTCCTTTTACGGCACCGGCGGTTCCAACCGGTATAAAAACCGGCGTTTGAACCGGGCCATGGGCGGTATTTAACATGCCCAGGCGTGCAGAGGATTTGGAATCCTTTTTAATAATTTCGAACTTAACTATTTTGCCGTTTTCGTGCCGCACTTTGGGTTTAGTAGAGATTTTTTATTTTAGAATTAGGATAATAGTAGTATAGAATCTGGGTTGAGGTTTTTCCGAGCCGAGCCATCGACTGAGCTCCGCACTGGCACATGCCCACACCGTGTCCGTAACCTCTTCCGGAAACCAATGCCCATTTGTCGCCCATATCGACGATTTGACAAATAGTGCTTTTAAATTTTCGGCCCGTCGGGTCTATTGTGAGCCGCAAGTCCTCAGCCCGAAGCCAATCACTTTTGCCGGTTGAACCGAGCAGCTTTATCGAAGTCATACGCGAGTATTGGTCGTAATTGCTCTGTTCGGTGGGGGTGATGGCTGTAATATCGCCGAGTTGTTTTAGCGATGGGTAACTCTGTATGAGCCGATTTTTAACATCCGTCTTGTCGAACTGCACCATGTTCCAGTAGAACTGCATGGGTTTTGCAATGTCGATGCAATACGAGCAGGGAACACCGACGAGCGGTTCGAAATAATCACCGAATACGGATTTGCTGCTTTCAGTGTGCCCGCCGCAGATTGCACTGTAATAAGCAGGGAATATATCCTCGGTTCCTGTTGACTGCCTGCAGACAAGCACCTGGCCTTTTGTATCATTGACGGCAGCCCAGACCTGTGCGGCTTCGCCTCGGATGCCGTTATAGGCCTGATTGGCCTGTGTTCTTTTGACGTCCCAGCCGCGATTGCCGCCAAAATGCCTTTTGATGTAGAGACAGTAAGTTCTTGCCGCAATTGCCTGGGCTCTTAATGCGGCCGGCTCCCAGTAACTGGGCATTTCGACCCCGACTACGCCGGCAAGATACGGCTCAAGCGGAACGAGGTTAATCGCCGCAAATGAATTGGCGTCGGAATTCATTATGAGTTTCAATTTGCCGCGATAACTGTCGCCGTTGATGCTGAAGATTTGGGGCTCGTCGGAGGAAATAACAACTTCGCTACTTGTTAATGGCCGACCCGCAATGGTAATTCTGCCTGCGGATACCTGGATATCAAGCGGCATCTCTACAGTGTTAAAACGTGCCTGTATGGCCTGCGTCACAGGGTCCAGGATTGTCACTGACGAGGATGCAGAGATGCGGCATGTTCTGATATTATCGAGCAGCAAAACCCGCACAAGATAATCGGCAGTGGTTTCCATCTGGGGAATGGGCGAAGTGACCTGTCTTTCAACACAGCCGCCAAAGGTCATCAGCCAGGGCAATAAAGCCGCCCACAGGAACAGTTTAGTTCTGCTTGTGATGGACCTGAGCGTAGTAAACAATGTCAATTTCCCTGATAATTTTCCAGGTGTTTTATGCTGCTTAAAAAATATTTAATCGGTTAATCCAGATTTCTCAGGGATAATCCGATATTAGCTAATGTTTTTTTAATTTCGTTTAAGCTTGTTACGCCGAAGTTTTTGCATCCGAGGAGTTCGGCCTCTGTTTTGTGTACGAGTTCACCAATTGTCCGGACATTGAGCTTCTCGATGCACTTTCGAGCGCGAACAGACAACTGTAAATCATCAATGGGCTTACCATACAGGGCATCGTTCTCGACCTCTTCTACAGAAGAGGGGGAATCCTGCTCGGAAATAATAGAGGCCGCCGGCTGTCTTTCCTCTAAAGACATACCCAGATGCAACGTTTTTGATTCGAGTATGGCCTTTATTTCTCTAAGTGATGTTTCACCGAAGTTTTTGTAGGAAAGCAGTTCGGTTTCCGTGATATTTAATAAATCTCCGATTGTTTGAATATTCATTTTTCTCAGGCAGTTTCTGCTTCGTACCGATAGTTCAAAATCAGAGATAGGCGTTTCGAGAATTTGTGTTTTTTTGGTTTTTTTCTTTTCCCTTTCCTCGTCATAGAACATTGTTTTGGAGCTTTCAATATCCTTTTTGAAAAGGATTGCCCTTTTATGATTCGGATGATACTTCAGTACCTTCTCGACGCATAGAAAGGCATTGTCGAACTGGCCTTTATCTTCATAAAGCACAGCCAGATTCAGCAGTGCATTCAAATATACAGGGTTGGTCGAGGAAATCTGTTTATAATAATCGATGGCTGCTTCTTCGTCGCCTGCCATGTCGCAGCGAAAAGCAAGGCGAAACATGGCCTTTTGATGGTTCGGAAATAACTCGATAGCTTTTTTGTAATTTTCCACCGCATGGTCATATAGCCCCCTGGATTCCTGAAGATAGCCGAGCTGATAGTGATAGTCGGCGCTTACATTTTCAAAGCTTGCGCAGCCTTTGAGTTCTTTGGCGGCAGCATCAAAATCGGATGCACAGCGGTGTGTGGCTGCTTTTTCGAGCATTGTGTTTAGCGAATCTGCGCCAAGGGTGAGACTTTTCTGCAGGTTCTCGATTGCCTCGTCGAATTTGCCCATCCGACGCATCGCAACGGCCAGGTAAAAAAACTTTTCCTTGCAGTCATTTCCCTTCCTGAGTTTCTCCACAGCGTCGGCATTTTTACCCAGAATATAAAGACCGATACCGACAGCCAGAACGGCCTTGGCGGAAGTCCTGGATATATTTGCCTCAACCTGCTGGCTGAAATTTATAAGATTGATTTCGCTGGAGTGGACAAAATCGGAAAGTTTATTCAAATCGTCCATTGACGGCAGAGTATCTGCAAACAAGTTTATTCCACAATCTGTAATTGGTTCCATCTGATATTGCTCCTGTAAATTGCTCTTTTGGGCACACGAATTCTTATACGAAAGCAGGCATTATAGTTCTAAACGCAGAATTTGCAATAGTTTTTTTACGCCGCCTTGCTGCGCCCTGCCTTGGCGGGATATTTGACTACAAAAAAAGGGTTGACCGGGGGTATCCTGTCGATTATCTTAAAATCGGTAATGCTATTGTAATATCACTTTTATTTCGAAAGGCAAAAATTATGGCTAAAGTAACAATGCCCCATCCGGAGCATGCAAACCATTTGTGCTATCTGAATAATATTGGGCTTCAGATAAGTAATCCCAAAGAGTATAAGGCATTAGTGAAAAACGCTCAGTTTGTGTGCAAAATCTGCGGCCGCGTCGCAGCCGATGAAAAAAACCTCTGCAGGCCGGTAAAACTGTAAGACGGCATATCCGCAGTTTAACCCCTGTTTTTTACCATCCGCCGGCAGCTTCTGCAAGGTACTTCCAGCTGACCGGCTGCATATCTATCTCCAGCAATTCGACACTGCCGATGAGCCAGTTCGCTTTTGATTTTGGCTGTACCGGTTCTTTTTGAAGGTCCATCTTTACCTTAACAAGCATCGTATGTCTGAAGCTTTGATACACTTCGCTTTGCTTGTCGAACACTATCCTGACCGTAAAAACCGCAGTTGCTTTGGGCGGGGATATTTTTATTTCTATAATATGCGGTATATTTTTTTCGATTAGCGGCTCAATAAGAACTGTTTCGCAGTGAGCCATTAATGCGGCCTTTCCGCTGTGAAACGAATCGCGGTAGTTTTCAGAAATGAGCGGCTCGATTGCGCTGCAGTCTTCATTTTGAACGGCTTTTACGGATGTATTGATTAAGGTCTTGATTTGTTCAAGGTCGGTCCGGACGAAATAATCCAGGCCCAAGCCGAGTAATGCGATAAATGCCGGCAAAACAAATCGGCCAATCGCAAGCCGGCGGTGTTTTTTCGACAAGACCATACCGGCTGCTGTCTGCATCACGAGAAAAACAACCACTGCCGCAGCCAGCATTGTCCATGGTTGTTCAAAGACATTCCACATTTGTTTAATTCTCTTGTCTGCTTAATTTCTAAGGGCCTGTACCGGCGAAGGAATTCGTCCCTTTCGGGCGATAAATTGCGGTGAAGCAATTTTTGCAACCTTCATAACCGGAGCAGAGCCCAAAAGTCCGCCGAAATGCACGATGTCGCCTGCTTTTTTACCAGGCACAGGAATTACCCGCACGCCTGTTGTCTTGTTATTTATTACCCCTATGGAAAGTTCGTCCGCGATTATTGCCGAAAGCACCTCGGCAGGAGTGCTGCCCGGCACTGCGAACATATCCAGGCCGACCGAACAGACGCTTGTAAGCGCCTCGAGTTTTTCCAGACTAAGTACGCCTGCCTTTATGGCCTCAATCATTCCCGCATCTTCGCTGACGGGGATGAATGTTCCCGACAGACCGCCGATATTGCCGGATGCCATCGCACCGCCTTTTTTGACGGCGTCCATCAGAAGGGCAAGTGCTGCCGTCGAGCCGGGCAGACCGATCTGTTTGACGCCCATCGCTTCGATGATTTTCGCCACCGAGTCGCCTGCAGAGGTCGTCGAGGCAAGCGAAATATCGACGATGCCGAAATCAACCTTCATCAGCGCCGCTATTTCCCTGCCGATAAGCTCGCCTGCGCGGGTGATTTTGAAAACTGTACGCTTGATAACTTCCGAGAGTTGCGTAAGGTCGCAGTCGGGGTTCTGAAGAACGACGTTGCGGACAACGCCAGGGCCGGATATGCCGATATTTAATGAAAAGTCCGGCTCGCCGATGCCGTGATGAGCGCCTGCCATAAATGGATTATCCTCGGGGACATTCGAGAATACGGCTATCTTGGCGCAGCCGATACCGTTCTTGGAATTTGCGGACAGTTTCTTTAGTGTATGACCGAATTTTTCAACGGCGTTCATATTTATGCCTGCTGCCGTTGAAGCGAGGTTCAAAAAGCCGCAGACTCTGTCGGTCTCAGAAAGTGCTCGCGGGATAGCATCGATTAAATTCTCATCGGCAGCGGTCATTCCTTTCTGCACCATCGCGCCGAATCCGCCGAGAAAATCAATATGAGCTTTTTTGGCGGCAGCGTCGAGTGCCTTTGCCAGGCGCACCGCTGTGGAGATTTTTCGCGGCAAGGGTTCGAGCAGAATCGAAGCAGGCGTGATGGCGATGCGACGGTTGGTTATCGGTATGCCGTACTTTTGTTCGATGATGTCGGCAAATCTATTCAGCAGCAGGCCTTTTTCAATTATTCTTTTCTGTATCCGCCTGATAAGCCCATCGAGGTTGCGGTCCATGCAGTCCTTGAGGTTGATGCCCAGCGTAACGGTGCGGATATCGAAATGATGGTCCAGCGTCATTTTTACTGTTTCAAAGACTTCTTCGACGGATATTCGCATAATTAAATCCTGTGCATTGCCTTGAATATGGTTTCATCCTGAATTGTTATGTTCAGCGACATTTCCCTGCCCAGCTTGTCGAGCTGCTTTTTGATTTTGCTCATGTCGATTGTCGCGTTTGTTACGTCTGCTGCCATTGTCATTACAAAATAGTCTTCCATAATCTTCTGGTTTACGTCGATGATGTTTATATTGGCTTTGGCCATCGCTGCGGCAAGTTTGGCTATTATACCAACCCTGTCAACGCCGGTAACGGTTACGATACAAATCTGTGTGTTCTTTTTACTGCTTTTTCGAACCATAGTTCTTTAACTCCATTTCTTTTTAGTCAGTTCGTCCGTTCGTTTATGGTCTGTCATATCCGCGGTAAGGGCGGTTATGGTAATAAAACCATCAATCACTGATGTCGCATCGGCGGGAGATGTTTCCTGGCGGTGATGGCCGCCTGCGAGCATAAAAACGTCCTGGCCCTGCTCATCTTTCTGGCAGATGTAATGTTCCTGTAACCCGCCCACCGCCTGGGGAACAACCCTTATGCCTTTTGGTTTGCCCTTCGATAGTTGCGGGATATTGATATTTATGACCGAGCCGCTTTGAACGGGTATTAATTTTTCGAGGATTTTCATACAGTATTTAGCCGCTGTTTCAAAATCCATCTGCTCTTCACCAGCAAGACTCATCGCAACGGCTGGTATTTTCAAAAACGCACCTTCCATCGCAGCGGCAACGGTCCCTGAATAATAAACGTTTATGCCTGCGTTTGCGCCGCTGTTTATCCCCGCGACCAGCAGGTCTATCGGCTTTTTGCAAAGCTGCATTGCGGCCAGTTTAACGCAGTCGGCAGGGGAGCCCTGGACGCTGAAACCGGTGAATTTACCTGCAATCTCGACCTTATTACACACCAGCGGCTGACTAAAGGTGATGCTGTGACTGGTGCCGGACCGGCTGTCGGCTGGTGCGACAACGGTTACATCGCCCAGCTTAATAAGCTCTTTATAAATCGCCGCCAGACCCGGTGCGAAAATCCCGTCATCATTTGTCAAAAGTATATGCATAGTAGTGTTCGTTCCTTGATTTAGTCCTGGGTTTTATCCAATGTTAGTTATTGTAATTGCATACACAGGTTGTGTCAATTTTATAGCAGATATTGTATAATCCTGCTCTATGGAAAAATATGCGGGTAACAAAAAAAGCGTTGTAATGACGCGCCAGGAGATTCGAGCCGTTGACGCCTGGGCGATAAATACGCTCGGCGTGCCGGGCGTTGTATTGATGGAAAACGTAGGCAGAAGCTGTGCCGAACTTATTAAGGAAAAACTTGCAAAAGCCGCCAGGCCGAAGGTGTGCATATTCTGCGGCACAGGCAATAACGGCGGCGATGGATATGTTATCGCCAGAGGCCTTCTCAATAGCGGCTTTGAAGTTACCGTGGTTATATGCGGCCTGCGTGACAAAATCAAAGGCGACGCAAAGATAAACCTCGATATTTTAGAACGCCTCGGCCAGAGACTCGAACAATTGAATCTCAACGCCGATATTGCCGGCCAGGTAAAAACCTTTGCCGAGGGGGCGGATATGATTGTCGATGCCGTATTCGGCACCGGATTAAGCGGCCAATTAAGCGATGAATACAAGCGGCTGATAGAAAGTATAAATGCACAGAATAAGCCGGTTTTAGCGGTGGATATTCCATCGGGGCTGGATTGTGATACGGGCAGGCCGCTCGGCGCAGCGGTCAAGGCGAAATATACAGTTACCTTTGTTGCTTTGAAAAAAGGATTCACAGAAAAGGCATCCGCCGAATACACCGGCCAGGTGTTCGTCGCATCAATAGGCGTTGAACCACGCCCCCCAATTCACTTGCTTCGCAAGTGACCTGTTTAGCACCGAGGCCTGCCTCGGTGTCCATAAAACTGTCTTCCTCAACGTTAATTATCAATCATCAATAATCCATAATCAATCAAAACGCCCTTTGCACTTTTAATTTTGAACTTCTACACCGCCCGACGAAATAGGATGACTAACACAAAACCCTGTCAAGAAATTAGTATGGTATCCCCAGATTTCCGATGAAACAATGGACTACCAAAAAAGCGGGCTACAGGATTTATCCCGTAGCCCATTGTTAGTCCTGTCTCGTTTTGAACTTTACGTTTTGGCTTTGCGTTTTTAGTTTTACGCTTTTCGCTCCTTTGTAGCCCGCTAATTGCCATTCTGACTCCGGACTTACCGAGGCGTATCACGCAATACGACTCGCCTGTCCGCTATCCGCTATTATAAACCCCTCCGCCGACGAAACAGCGCCAAACTGCCAAGACCAAACAGAGCCAGCGTCGCCGGCTCGGGAGTTTGTGTAATAGTAATTGTTGTCTCGACAACAGGATCGATTTCATCAAGTGTCTCCTTGCTTCTTCCCATCTTATAATGTGTTGCGAAAGTGCCAGTCCAGCTCCGTGTTACTCCTGTTTCATTCTTATATGCAAGGATATTGCCCCAATTCGCCCCCTTATCCCAATCCGACACTGGAACTCTGTTATCATACGCCCAAGGATCAGGGGGGCCGTAATGGTAAGGATCGAGTACGTTATATGGTCCATAGAGCCATGTAGGAAGGGCAGAAAAGGGACTTGTGGTTGGTTCCACATATATCCACCAACCCGTTCCTACCATATATTTCTCATACTCGTCTATTGCACCTGTATCATTTTCAAAGTTCCAGTGCACAATAACACAAGTATCATTGTAAGAAAGTGGATTTACCCAAACATTATACTTCCAATTTCCTTTGTCCTCGTTTCTAGGTACAGCAAAACCAGAGTTACTTAGCGACAGAGAAAAGGCAACCAATGCCAAAATACAAGACGAATCAAAGATTTTAGAATTTTTCACAAGTTTCCTCCTTTCTAATATATGTTCTTCCCCACAAAATGCGCTTGATTGTCCAAAACATTTTTGAGCCTTATGGTTGCTTTGCACCAACACCGCGCAGACACAACGCGGCGCGTGCGCTTTTTAAGGGAATTTAAGTATGCTCATAACTTTCTCCTTTCCGCCGCCCCGCCTACGGCGGGTAAAAGGCGGATAAATTTGTCGTAGAGAGAATTGGCCCCTTCTCTCGTCCTGGCGTAGGCTAAGCCGTAGCCAGATTTGTTTTTATTATTGGCCCTTCTCGATATACAGCCCTCTACCAGATATTGGCGGGTTTGTCAAGTGTTTTTTTCGATTTTTTGTCAAATTTCTTATCGAATCTGACATTTCCCACCCGCCGTGCCACTCGCCGCGATGACGACGGTCGCGTTGCAGCGGGGCGCCCGTCGCGGCAGGTATTAACCCGCCAGAGGCGGATTAAACGCCTGGCTACGCAACCAGGCCTTTCAATGCCACAATAATATCAAAATCTTCCTCGAATTACAATAATCCGAAGTCTTTTTGGGAATGATACCTTTGTTCCATTAAATTCCAGCTTCGATGTGGGGGTCAAAAGTGATTTTCATGGCATCCTTCCTTTTTTCTGTGCCCAACAACAATTATACAGTCTGTATAAAACAAGTCAAAGCCCATCGACCTCCACTGCGAACAACTCGGGCTCGTTTGGCGTCGGCACCTAAAACAAGGGCTGTGGATGTAGTAATCATGATGGGAATTATAATAAACCAGAGGAGAGTTGCAAAGAACAGATAAACCGACAGCCGGCTATTTGCCGAAAAGGGCGGCGGGGAGTTGGAAGACGCAGAAATATGCGAAGACGATAAATGCGGCGGCAAGGCCGACAAGGAAAATCCAGTTGGGCTTCAAAATCCGGGCGGCATCAGGCGAGAGAATTCGCGGCAGGATGTAAAACAGACCAATCGCAACGCAAATCGCTTGAAGAGGAGTTAAAAGTAAACCATCGCAGATTGCCCCGATTTTGACAAGCAAAACGGGCTGAAAGCCCAGCGTGTAGATAATCACCATACTGGTGAAGAAGAACACGACAAGGAAAAACCTGTACCTGGTCTTCCAGGAAAATTTGTTTGCGACGGATGGGATACAGATTCGGCCGCAATCAGCAAGCAAGCGAGGCCAGCCGGCAAGTTGACCTATCTGTGTCGAGATAAGCGCAGCCGAGCCGGCCAACAAAAATAAAAACGCCCCAACCTTGCCCCAGTTTGCGCTGAAAATCTCAGATAGCGTAATGGCGACGCCCGCCCCGTCCGGAGCAAGCCGTCTCGGCCCCAGGATGCCCGCGCCGGCGATGACAAACGAGCTGGTAACCACCACCCCGATAATCATCGCTATCGTCGCGTCGGTATATAACACCCGGCACCAGCCCTTTACCTTGTGCGCGGTATCGCTATCCATACTTTTCAGCATAGCGACATCCGCCGACCGCCCGTCACCCCTGCCCGCCGCCGCGCCATAGCCGGCGCCGAGAACCCAGTATGTGTACCACGCCTGGCTTGCGAAGCCGCCCGCACCCCAGCCGATTAAAGGCAAAATCTCCTTCCAGGCGTTATTGCTTATACCTTTGGCAATCGCCCAGTCCGGCACGGCGGGAACACTGGGGATAAGAGACCGGGCGAGCTGTTCAATTGGCGGGAAGACACATACCGCGACGTAAAGCACGCCAAGAACAATAATAAAAATGAAAAAGCTCATAACCATTTTGAGAACATCGAACGTGCCCGACCAGACGACCGCGCCCGCGAAAAGCGACACCGCCCAGCCGCAGATTATCTGCACGGTCCTGCTGTCATGCCCGATAAAGCCGGCAAGAAAAACGCCCGCAACATTGGCAAGAGCGGCGATAGACATAATCGCCGAGGCAAACTGCACAACAAACACAAGCCATACGACCCAGTGGCCAGGCCCGGGGATGCGGTCGAACATATCGACCATTGCCTCGCCGGTGCAGACGGTATATCTGGCGCCGCTCATCCCTATCCAGTACTTGAGGAATATGCCGAAGATAACCGACCATAGAATCGCCGAGCCGAGAATCGCGCCTGTGCGGGT
>Ga0315293_10006026_pt1 | contig 11375 bp, 8 predicted proteins | sample YL17G13_20_MG_FD_203071 | JGI IMG/M metagenome (GOLD analysis project Ga0315293, IMG submission 203071) | Sediment microbial communities from Yellowstone Lake, YNP, Wyoming, USA - YL17G13_20 | ecosystem: Environmental > Aquatic > Freshwater > Lake > Sediment | place: USA: Wyoming | collected... | reverse complement strand
GCCAGCCCTCGAGCGCCTTCGGTGGGTAGCCGGGGGGGACGCCGATCAGGAGCGACTTCATCCCGCGCTGGCCCAGCAGGTCCCACACCGCGGGCTGCTTCACGGACTCGGACGTCGCGATCGACAGGCCTTCGTAGCTGTTGTCCTTGCGGTTGCGGAACCCGTAGATCCCGAGCTGGCCCGGCGTGTTGCCGGTCATGGAACACGCCCAGGCCGGGACGGTGATCGGCGGGGTGATGCTGGCAAGGCCGCCGTGCATGCCCTCCGTCATCAGCTTGTGGATGTGGGGCATCTCGCCGGCCAGATCGCCGAAGACGAGCTGGGCCGGCGCGCAGTCCAGCCCGATAACGGCGACCCGGGGTCCTTGGATCATGGTCCTCCCTCGTTGGGGGCGGCGGTCGCGAAAAGGAGCCCGGCCCCCCCGGCCGCAGCTCCCGCCCTCATCCTACCAACGGGCCGAGCCGAGCGGCCGAGCAGGCCGGCCAGGCCGGGAGGGCGGCCTCGGCCCTCCGATCCAGACTACGGCATCTAGGTCCTTTGGCTATTGCGGAGAGTGGGCTCCATCGGCTAGCCTTCATGCCGTAGCTCGTGAGAGGAGTACCTGTGAGGAAGATCGGTCTGGCAGTTGGGTCTGTGCTGCTGTTCTGCCTGACGACGGCGGTTCCCGCCCTAGCCGGCTCCGAGATCCCGGACCCCGACGGCCCGAAGGTCCTGGGGCATGTCGTGCGCGCCGACGGGACGGCGTTCACCGGGGCGAGCATCGCGCCCTGGCTGATCGCGCTCGCGGTGCTGCTCGCGGTGGGGGCCACGCTGCTCGTGCTCGGCCGGCGGCGCAGCGCCGTACACAGCTAGTCGCGGACCGGTTCCGCTCCCCCGCCCAGGACTCGCTGCGGCGGATGTTTCGGGTGTGCGCTTCTAGCCGGGTGCCCGGCTACGGCTGGAACTTGACCTCGAGCTCCAACCGACGGCCCGGTGTGCCCGTCCAGACCGCCGAATCGCCCTCGATCTGCATCGACGGACTCGCCTCGATGATGTGCATGCCCGCCGGCGCGTCCACCTCCACCGTCAACTCCGCCGGACGGATGGTCGTCTGGTTCAGGAAGGTCAGTCGGTAGACGCCGCCCGAGCCGTCCTGCTGCCAGGCGTTCGGCAGGTGAAGGGAAAGCTGAAGGTCGCTGGTCTCCCCGCTCAGGGTTCGGAAGTAGTCCTGATAGAAGGGATGGCCGAGCTCGCTCCCTGTCCACAGGGCGATCCGCGTTCCGTCCCGGTACGCGGACTCGAGCTGGCAGCCGACACCGCAGTACACGTTCATGAGCTGGCCGCTCTCCCCCGGCTCCGACGTGTACCCGGGATGCGGACCGATCACGTAGCGGGGCTGACCCGTCGTCGGGGCGTTGTTCGTAAGACGCACTTCGGTCGTGGCTTCCGCCGAGCCGCCTGGGCCCAGCCGAACCGTGTAGGTGACGGAGCGATCCTGGTAGAAGTCCACCTTGTTAGCTCCCGAGCTGTTCTCCACGACCGACAGGAAGTCGCCCGCGGACGCCTGGAACGCTCCCCCCGCCGCCGCGCCCCGCAGCCCTTGCTCCATCGTCGGATCGCTGCTGTACACAAGGATGTGCCCCTCCGCCGCCGCGCCGACCAGGATCTTCAGGTCCTCTAGGCTCGAGTGGGGGCGGTGGAGGAACTCCTCGAACACACCGCTCGCGACCGAGCCGAGCACTGCCTTCCTCACCTCCGGATCGGGGAAGAGGCTGTAGGCCTCGTTCGTCGTGAGCGCGACCACGTTGGCGGCATCGACCCTGATCTTGAGGCCCGGGATGACGGTCGGCCCGGTCACCCGTAGCAGCGCCTCGAGCGCGAACGGGTCCGCGACGATCACCCCGTCGAGCTGCGCGCCCTCCGCGACCGCGTACGAGTTGAGGATGGCCTTCGCGGCGGTCGGGAAGTCCGGTGTCAGGTTGATCGCCAGCCAGAACCGCTCGCCGCCCCGGAACTGGTCGTAGTTCTCCGCGTACTCGGCGCTGGGCGGCGGTACCGCATCGAGGGGCGGGATCGGCAACGACTGTATTGGGCGGAACGGCAAGAGATCGAATCGGCCGTCCTCGATCGTGAGGATCGAGTAGGCGCCGATCACTCCCCCCGTTCCCCGCAGCTCGGCCGGGTTCTGGGCACCGAAGAAGTACCTGCGCGGCTCGTCCTGCCCGAGGAACCGGGGCAGGCCCTCGAGCAGCAGTGACCCACTCCTCAGGAGGTCGTTCAGCGGCCCGAGCTCCTCTTCCGCCTGGCTCCTCGCCTCCGCAACCGGGCCGATCAGGAGCGAGTCCGGCGATCGCACCACGGTGGCGAGCGCGCTCGCGACCTCGTCACTCGCCCGCATCACGGCGTCGGTCAGTGGAGTCAGCCGCTCGATCGGGATCGCGCCTCCGGCCGGCGCCAGGGAGGCCAGGCCTCCGGGGAGCTCGGCGACCGCGTGTGCCAGGATCACGCCCGCGTTCGCCGCCCGAGAGCCGGCCTCGGCGATCGCGGTCACGGTGTCCGGGTTGCGGCCGAGGAGCGGGATCCAGCCCGTGACCCGGAGCACAAGCCCCGGAGCGCCGGCCTTCGCCGCCTCGAAGCCGTCCCGCGCCTCGACGAAAGAGCGCTCCCCGTCCGAGGTGTTCCCTGCGAGGAGCTCCGAGCGTCCCCCCCGCATCTCGGCCTGCGCCGCGAGCAGCCGGTGCCGAATCGACAGGGCCGCGAGGATCAGCCCGAGCGCCAGCAGCCCCACAAGCGCCAAGGCTGCCCCGATCCAGACTGACCTCCGTCTCCAGGGCAAGCGACGCCGGTCCGTCTCGGAGCTCGGACGCGGATCAGTTGACATGCGGTTGCCGCGCCTCCTAGGTAGCGACCTCGTCGCTCTCGTAGCCGAGTCGCCGCATCATCGGCTCAATCATCGGGAGGATGCTCTCGACCTCGCGGGGGTGCTCCCCGCGCCATTTCTCGCGACGCGGTGCCGTCACGGCCGTCCTCGACACGTATGTGTCGACCTCCATCCCCGACCCGCGATCTCGTGGTCGGCGGGCAGTCCGATCCCTGCGAGCAGCCGTGCAGTAGTCTCCAGCGGCGAGTCGAGGAGCTCCTCGTACCTCATGCGCACTCAACCCTCCGTGCCGACCTACGCCCTCAAGGCGAGGATGGCCTCGCTGGCGTCGACTCGCTGGAACGCGCAGACCTTCGCAAGGGTCCGCCCGGACGCGAACGCCCCAGCCCAGCGGGGCCAGGAACCTCGACCGCCGACCCTCGTACCCTTCGATCGATAGCGGTACCGGAAGTGCTGGGCCCTGACCGAACTTGCCCTCCGTCCGCCAGGCGGCCATGAGCGACCAGACGACGACCCTCACGTGGCGCCAGATGTAGATGAAGTTCGCTCCGGAGAAGAGCGTCTTCAGGCAGGTGGCCCGCAGGCAGTCGCTGGGGGGACTGATCCAGGTGACCGCCGTAGCCGCCGAGACGGTCGATGACCCGGCAAAGGACTTTGCGCTCCCGCTTCCACTCCGACCCCTCGATCCTGTGGAACATGCACCACGGGAAGTGGCTCCCCTTGCCGGCCGCGCCAACCTCAGCGACAACATGGCTCTCTCAGAACACGGAGACCCGAGGGTGAACATGGGCTGGCGCGGGACTGGCTTGCCAGGAGGAAGCGGTACGGCGTGACGAAGGACCCCGCCCACGACCTGCCGCCGTCGCCTAGTGCCGGCGGCCCACCGGAGGAGTGGGGCCCTCGTGCTCTCCATCTACGCCTCCGTTCGCGGAACCGATTCGACCGACACGTCGTGAGCTCGGGTCACTTCCTCCCGATCAGCTCCAGCACGGGCCGCAGGGAGAGCTCCGCATGGGTCCAGATCCCCACGCGCAGCTTCCCGAACACCAGCTGCAGCGTGTTCTGGAGGAACTGCGCCGTTGCGGTCCCGATCGCCACGCCGACGAGCCCGAACCGCGGCGCGAGTAGGAGCTCGGTCGTCACGGCGTACACGGCCGAGATCGCGGTGATCCGCATCATCGTCTTCTGGTGTCCGGTCATCATCAGCAGGGCCCCCGAGTTCCCCGTGGCGACCGCGTACAGACGCGCCACACTGAGAATCGCGAGCACCGTCGCGCCTTGCCGGTAGAAGGGCGTGTACACAAACCCCATAATCGTCGCCCCGAAGATCAGGAACGCGATCAGGGCCAGCGCGGCCGGGATGCCCGCGAGCATCGCCACCTCCCTGAGCGACTTCTCGAGTTCGTGCTTTCGTCCGCTCGCGTACAGCTCGGAGATGATCGGCGGCACGACCTGCGAGGCGATGATGAAGGGGGTCGCGACGAAGAACACCAGCTTCGACGCCGCGCCGTATAGAGCCACCTCCGAAGCCGGCACGTACGCCGCCAGAATCCAGATGTCCACCCCCGTTCCGACCATGAACGTGAGGATGTTCGTGACGAGCAGTGGCCACCCGATCGACAGCATCTCTCGTGCCGGCAGGTGGCCTTCCCGGCCGAGCCTCGACACGCGTCGGCCGAGCAGGATCCCGCCAATCGTGAGGGACATGCACGTCACCCCGACGGCGAGCAGGACGATGTGTGCGAGCGTGGGGCGGGCGTGGCTGAGCCACACGAGGCCGAACACCACGGCCGAGAGGAAGTCGACCGCCAGCCCGCCGAACACCGAGGCCAGCCAGAAACGCTGGAACCCGCGGAACGTCTCGGCGACGAGCGTGTTCATCGCCATCGCCATCAGCCACGCGGCCGCGAAGACCACCGAACCGGACACCAGCGTCGAGTGGTACACGTGCTGGGCGAGGAACCCGCCCAGGCCGACGACCATGACCGCGGCCACGACGAGTGAGCCGATCGCCCCGAAGGTGAACGCGTGCTTCACCGCCGAGCGAGCTTGCCCCGGCTGCGCCGTACCGATCCCTGCCGACACCATCCGCACGACCGCCCGGTCCATCCCGACAACCGCGAGCTGCGCCCCGAAGATTGCGAGGCTGAACACGAGGAAGTAGGCGCCGACCTGGTCGTGGGTGAGGAGCCTCGTGAGCAACATGTTGACGACCAGCCCGAGGATCGAGGAGAACACCTTCGCGAGCAGGACCCAGCCAGATCCTCGGAGGAGCCGCGCCCGGAGGGCAGCCGCCGGCGACTTCGTGCCGCCATCCCTGCGCGGGCGCTCGCCTGTCTCGTTCACCGTGTCCATCGGCGCATCCGGTCCCTTCTCCGCGCGACGCGGACAACCGGGCTACAGGCCGGGGGCACGGGTCCTCGACACGGCGCGCCTCAGTCCCATCCGGGTCCCGAGGCGCTGAGGCATGACGTGCGTGAGGATACCCCACGGCCGGTACAGCGAGTTGACCCGTCGGAACCTATCTAGGTCCACATCGAACGAGGGGCAGCGTCCGATGGCCGTCTCGAACCGCTCCGTCACGTACCGGTACAGCTCGTTGTCGAGCCGGTTGTGCTCCTCGACCAGTTCGTGCGCGCCCTCGGAGAGCTCCGGGGGGTGTGAGCGCGGGGCGACGTTCGCTCGTACGTAGTGCAGCTTCGCCCACCCGAACATCTTCTGCAGGAGGATCAGCGTCTCGTCGAACCGCTCGGTCAGGCCGACCACCGCGAACGCCTCCTCGACGTTGTGCTTCGCCGTCTCGAGCATCTCATCGGTACACGCACCGTAGGGCGTCGAAAGGTCGCCGGCGATGGCCCTCGTCTGGCTGTTGTCCATCTCCATCGAGATTCCGCTCCGGACGTAGTCCTCGATGCTCATGTGCTCCGAGGTGACAAGCTCGTGATGCCTGTGGCCGGGCGTGCGAAGCACGAACAGGTACTGCGACAGCACCAGCCTGAGCGGCTTGCGAACCAGCGTGATGTACGTGCACGGGCGGGGCACGTACTCGTGCAGCCCGAACACCGTGTGGCCCAGGAGTAGTCGGGGGCACGCCCGGACCTCCTCGGGGAGCCTGGAGAACCGTTCCAGCGTCTCCTCACGCGGCCGGCCGCGGGTGCTCACGAGCATGACGTCCGAGGCACGAAAGTTGCGGCGCAGCACTTGACGCAGGCTTGTGCCCGCTGTCTTGCCGATGTGCAGGAAGATGACCGTCGGATCTTCCGTCACCGCTCGTCGGTCGCGCGCGATCTCCAAATCACCAACTCCGATGGCCGGGGGTGTGACTGCGCCTTGTGGCCTCCCGTCATGATAGCTAAGCTCACCTCTCGTCTCCGCCGAGATAACGATGCCCCGAGCAGTTCTGCAGGAGAACCGCCGAAGGATGCGTCCTCACTCTGCAGGTCGTCCATCAGACCTAGTCCGTTCGTCGCTTCTTCCGCCTCCGCACCGCCCTAGCAGGTGATGGCGAATCGCATGCGGGTGGGTGCCTCGGAATCACGAGCCTCGACCCCGCTGACATCCTTGGTATCGTTTGAGTGTTCTTCGTGGCCGTAGGGACCCGACAGATGATGTCCGCAGCGACCTCCCTCCCGCAGCGCACCCGCGCAATCCGGCGCCGCGGGGGCTCGCCCATCACCGACAGCTACCGGCTCGGGCGCGCCCTCCTGCTCATGATGCTCCTCGTCGTGCTCGACACGAGGGACTTCTTCGACAAGGGTGGGGCCGCACGGCACCTGTTGCTCCTGATTCCCCTCAGCGCCACCGTGGCCATCTGGACGCGGAACCGGACCTCGCGCATCCGCCGCATGAGCTCACCCGACAGAATCCTCCTAGTGTTGATGTGCGTCGGGCTCGCTGGAGCCGCGTATGGAACGGTGTTCCTCCACACCAAGTCAACGACCCTGTCCGTCTTCCTTCCGATGACCGTGGCCTTCACCTACCTGTTCGCGCTCCGTCCCCCAACGGACGAAGAAGTCCGCAAGCTAATCTTCGGGCTCGCCTGGGTGGGGCTCGTCTACATGCTTATGAATGCGTTCGCCAACTCGGGCCTCGGGTCGTCAATCGTTGCAGCGAAGGTCTATCGGAACTCGAAGGTCTTCTTCATCTTCATGGGTATCGCTGCCGCGATTGCCCTCAGACGCCGGCTCATGCTGACCACCATGCTCGCCCTCGGCGTATTCATCTACCTCACGTATCCCTCCGGAACGGACGTCATCGTCACACTGGTGACGGTGATGACGTTCTGGATGACCCGGCCGCGCGGCTCCCGCCTGCGCCCCTACATCCTGGCGGGCCTCGGAATGGCCATCCTCGTACTCGCCCTCGTCAACCTGCCGACGACCACGTCCATCGCCAACTCCTATTTCGGAGCCGTGGGCAAGCAGGCCAACACGGCGACCCGGCTGGCCCTGTGGAAGGGAGGCATCGCCGCGTTTGAGAAGTCGCCGGTCTACGGCACCGCGTTCACCGGAGAGATCACGATTCTCGTCTACCGACAACCCGACTACCGATCCCCCTTCAAGTCGCCGTTCCACGACGACTACGTCATGTTCCTTGTCACGGGCGGGGTCCTGGGGCTCGCCGTGGTGCTCTGGTGGCTCGTTGCCACTGAGCAGAACGTTGTCCGTAGGTACCGCGGCTTCCTCGCGGCAGGGCAGACCCGGCAGGCGATGCTGTTGCGGACCCTACTGGTGGGTCTCAACGTGTTCTTCGCGGCCGCGATCTTCAACCCGGAGCTGTCCGGCGTGAGCCGAGGGGCATCAATCTTCGCCGTCTACGCCATGATGATGATGCTCGCAAGACCAGATGCGCGGGTGGCCCGCGACCGACCCACGGCGTGTTGACACCCCTTTCGGGCTGCGAGGAACGGTGGAGGAGGGCGAGGGACTCCGCCGCCACTCCCGATCCCGCTCCGTCGCCGTGAGCCCCGATGGGAGGAGGGTGCTCGTGACCGGAGAATGCTACGGCTCGATGAGCGGCGAGGACCACGCCACGATCGCCTACGCGGCGCAGCCGACGAGGGCCTGGAGCCATATCGCACCGGAACCGGGTGGGGGGCGCAGGCGGTCGGCTTTGCCCGTGCCGGGTCGGGCTGTCTCATGCCGCGGAGCGCGGGTCTGGCTCGGCGGGCAGAACGAGTGAGGTGGATCGGCGAGCTGTACGCGGACGAGCGGAGCCGGAGCTTCGCCGAGGTGCTGATCGACGCCGAGGAGGACCCTGGAGCGAGGGCGTTCGTGGTCGGGATGCTCCGGGAGATGGATCGACGGACGCCCCCGGCCTGATCACCGAGGGCGTCCGTCAGGAGCTCTCGGGCGCGCTATCGACGAGGCTGACTGCCACCGTCACCGGGAATCCGGAGTCGATCCCGGGGCCAGAGGGAATCCATTCGGTACTTCATGGAGAGGAGCGGGCGGACCAGGTTCCGGCTGCTCCTCTTCGTCGTCTTCCGCGGTGTGCTACGAAGGCTCGTGCTCGCCGGGATGTGAGGCGAGGTGGGCGACCTCCCACGCCGGGAGCGGCTCGTTCACCATCTGAACCGGAGGGGTCGGCTGCTGCGTGTAGTCGAAGGCGTTGTGGAAGTCGTACATCCCCGCGTCCTCGGGCCCGAGCGGCAGTAGGCCCCAGTTGCCCTCGATGAACGCAAGCGTCGAGGCGAGTGTCGCTCGGGTCGAGTCGACGAAGTGCGGCTTCGCATACGGGCTGATGATCACCATCGGAACGCGCAGACCCATCCCCTGCACGGGCGGCGGGACGTGGTCGTAGAAGCCGCCGAAATCGTCCCAGGTGAGGAAGACGGCGGTCGACGACCAATCGGGACCGTCCTCCACGGCGCTGATCCGCTGTCCGATCCAGCTGTCCCCGACCTGCATCGAGGAAGGCGGGTGCGTCGAGTTGACGTTCTTCGGGATCACGAAAGACACGTCCGGGAGGTCGCCGCTCAACGCGTCGGTGATGAATCGCGACGTGTCTAGGGTCTGCTCCGCCTGCGTCGAGTTGTAGCACTCCCAGAAGTAGCTGCACGGAGACCAGACCGAGTTGATGCTGTTGATGTACACGTGGTAGGTCATCCCCGCCTGATCCATCCGGTCGAAGATCGTCGGGACGTAGGCCACGGGAGACGTGCGGTACGGCCCTTGCCCCTCCTGGTCAGGCACGCAAGATGGCACGAAGATCAAACCGCTGGGTGAGATCCACTCGGCGTCCTTGTTCGACTGGCACCCCCACCCTCGGGTGTTGGGCGGCGGATCGAAGACCGGCATGTAGCGCGGGTTGTTGCCGTAGAAGCCGTTTGTCGTTCCGGAGACGATCTCGAGGTGGGACACGAAGCTGGCGGAAGGGGACGACTCGAAGGTGCGATCGGAGATCGTGAACCGGTTCGCGAGCGCGGTGAGGTTGGCGATGCTCGATGCGTTCGCTCCCTGCGGATCGAACTGGTCGTAGCACGCGTAGGGCGGCGATCCCTTCGCCTTGCACCCCCTTATCTTGTCGAAGCCGTCCATCATGGCCATGCCGTCCACGTAGTGCAGGGCCTTCAGATGCGAGGCCACGGAGTGGCCGATGTCCGCCTGGATGTCCGGAGCGAGTGCGAGCGGGATCCTGGTTCCGTTCGACAGCTTCCCGGTCGTCGCCCCGTCGCACGGAGCGGAGTCGCCCGACGCCACCCTCTTCGCGCACAGGGCCCCGAACACGTTGTCGAACGTCCGGTTCTCCACGAAGATCACGACGACGTGCTCGATAGGCGATGAGGACGCGCCGGCCGCAGGCGTCATCAACAGGGACACCGTCGCCGATACCAGCGCGAACAGCACGAGTAGCGATGCCGTCATCTTCGTCTTCATCCGGGCTCCCGGTGGACTTCGGCGCTCTCCTTCGGTCCAACATTAGGGAACCGGAGAAACGGGAGTCAACCGCCGAAAGCCTCTTTCTACTCCGCGCCTGGTCGCGCTACGGCACCGACGGGACAATCCAGTCGGCAGCAAACAAGAACGAGGAACTGAGGCGCCGCCCGACGTGGAGCGACGTTAGTCAGGCGAAGGAGGAGGCAAGCGCCTCCAGCTACGATTCCGGTTACGACGCGGGCTACGAACGTGCATCGCGGAAGGTTGACAAGGTCGGGCGGGCGGCCCTGGGAAGCAGGGAACACCCGCACCTGCAACGCCCTCTACGGCCACGGCAAGCCCTGGCCTAGCGGCTGGCGCGTGGACGAAGACCAGCCAATCGCTCACAAGGCTACCGTGCTCGTTTGGATCGAGTCCGACCCCCCTATCCTGTCACCCGGACCATGTGCCTCCGGTTCACGATGCCCGCAGGGAGCGCGGGGCCATAGGGCACGACCGTGCGACGACGAAGGGCCGTCCTGGCGCGTCCCTCTTGAGCCGGTACCGGGCCTCTACGGGACTCCCGGGGCACGTGGTTCGAGCGGAGGGCCCTTCTAGCAGCGAATCCTTCGGGCACGCCTGCCAGGCACAGGCAGAACAGCGGGACAGGCGTAGCGCAGGTTCACGAGAACCTGCGCTACGCCGGCGTTGCCGGCGTCTGCGTCGCGCCCCGAGGGTGACTACTTGAAGTACGGGTCCTGCCCCGCTGCTGTGAAAGCAGCCAATGCTTCCGGGGAGCTGTCGAGCCAGTATGTCCCGCCGTTGTCGGTGTTCGTCCACATGATCGCGAGGACGTCGCCCCAGGACTTGAACATCTGCGCGGCCGCGGTGATCCAGTCCGCCTTGGCCTGCGGGTTGCCGGTGATCTCGTCGCAGCCGATCTCCCCCACGAGTAGCGGCTTGCCGTGAACTCGGGCGAAGTCCTCCGCCGCCTGGAAGATGTCCTGCGGCGTCCGCCACTTGTACGCGTGGTTGTAGCCGTCCACCCCCACAATGTCGTAGCTGGAGGGCTCCCACGCCGTGGGACCACCGTTCCCACCTTTGAAGGTCGAGGCCGTGAGCGTCCAGACCCACTTCACGTTCGTGACTCCCTGGGAGGCGAACAGCTGCACCAGGTGGTCGTAGGCCGCCTGGTACTCGGGAGCGGTCCCGCACTGCGGGTGGCTGGAGCTGTCGACCGTAGGCTCGTGGGTGAAGCTCAGGTAGACGGGGTATCCCCAGGCCTCGATGCTCTGGGCCTGGGCGGTCCACCAGGCGTCGTACTTGCCGGCTGCGATGTCGGACCACGAGTAGCAGACCTTGGTACTACCGTTCAGGTACCAGGAGTTGATGTTGTGGTAGTCCATCCACCCCTCGGATTGGACGAGCCGATCGGTGTTCCCCGGGACGCTGATGGTCATGTTCGTGTAGATGCGTTCGCCGCTGAAGTCCCGCCCGACGAGCCCCTCAAGATACTCGACCATGTCCTGCATCCCCAGGGTCCCCCGCGGGTCCGAGTAGATGCCCCAGACGGTCCCCTGTGTAGCAGGTCCGGGGCTGGGCGCCGGAGACGGGGACGGGCTGGGGCTGGGCGCCGGAGACGGGGACGGGCTGGGGCT
>Ga0315293_10006024_pt1 | contig 11376 bp, 12 predicted proteins | sample YL17G13_20_MG_FD_203071 | JGI IMG/M metagenome (GOLD analysis project Ga0315293, IMG submission 203071) | Sediment microbial communities from Yellowstone Lake, YNP, Wyoming, USA - YL17G13_20 | ecosystem: Environmental > Aquatic > Freshwater > Lake > Sediment | place: USA: Wyoming | collected... | reverse complement strand
GCGGTATCGCTACAGCCTCTCCCAGGTCATCCGGTTGCATCTTCTTTTCGGCATCCATCTTGTCTTCATTCCGAAGGGGGAGCCAGGCCGCAACGCGACCGTGGAGAGCTTCAACAACACTTGGCAGATACGGGTCCTGTGGCACCGCTGCGCCAATCTTCGGGCCGTTCGGCGTTGCAGCGATCGATTTCTCGAGTATTATCACATCCGGAAGCCCAGCTGGAGCCTCACCGTGGCTGACCATGGAACCCGATTTCCCGGGGTCCTTCGAGATCAACTCTGGGCGACTCTCCGTCATCTGCCCAGCGGCTTTACTATCGATCCATACTTTGACGCCCGGGGTCATCCGGCCCTTCCTATTGCAAAAGGCTTGGTCTCTTGGGTTCGCAATGTCGATGCCCACGGTTGTATCGAGTTCAACGGCGCCGAATACTTCATCCGCCGGAAACTGGAAAGGCAGTACGTCGTGGCGACGCTCTCGACGTACCACCGTAGAGTTTTCATCAAGTACGAGGGGAAAAACATCAAGACGTTTCCTTTTCCGTTCGTCGGAAAGGTCGTTGATCCTATCGCTTGACCCTTCAAGTGTTCACGATGTCCTTACGGTTGGAAGCATTAGAAAACTGTTCACGATGTCCTTACGGCTACCAATTAGTATTTAGACAGCACCCATCGAGACATCGTTATTGTTACCCTCAGAGGCAAACCGCCGACAAGACAACCTGCCCAATTAATATATCCCTCCACAAGACCAGGCGACAATTGAATTGCACTGCGAAACATTTGGCGCGCTTTCTGTAATCTACCCCTACTTGCCCAACGTCGCCCTGCACCTATATAACAATTCGCCATTGCCCGATTCTTGAGCGGACCCAACCTCGCTGGCTCACGCGTAATTGCTCTCCCAATTGAAGTCAACTGACCCTGAAGGAAGGCTTGAGGATCATGTTTACCTGTTTCGTTGGTGGAATGAACTCGATAATAAGCCAGCGGCACAGAAACCAACCCAATAGGATGGTATGCAGCTATCTTGAGCCACATATCCCAGTCTTCTCCAATATTTAGGTCTTCACTAAAATATCCGATATTCTCAAAGATGGATTTCCGAATAACTGGCGTGGGGGATGGAATAAAGCAGGCGTGAAAAAGGGATTTGAGAATATCGCCATCGTACTGATGGTTTGCCTTTCCGAATCTATACAAGCGCCTACCACTCTTGTCATCGAAAGCAATCGCATCACAGTATACCCACGCAAGTCCCGTTCTCTTTAGCAAATCCACCTGAAGTCGCAATTTTTCTTTCGCCCATAAATCGTCCGCATCCACAAAGGCGATATACTCCCCCCTTGCAGCTCTAATTCCCACATTACGGGCAGAAGACCCTCCTCCATTCGACCTGTGGATGCAACACACGCGTTCGCCATAGCCCGCCACCACTTGAGCTGTATCATCTGTGGACCCATCATCCACCAAGATTATTTCAAAATCCGTAAAGTTTTGTGCCAGCACGCTTTCCAATGTCTCTGCAATCCACCTAGACGCATTGTAGGCGGCGATGACAACGCTAACTAAAGGAGAGTCATTCATTCTGATAATCCTATTGTTTCAAATAATTTGCGAAACCGGATATGATAGGTGTGTTCAGCCAGCGCCCGCTTCCTGCCCGCTAGCCGCACCTGTTCCGCTTGCGCCGGATGCGCCAGAAAATAACGTACTTTATCCAACAATTCATGCTGATCGCGATAGACCAACACCTCTTTGTCTGGTTCAAACATTTCTGCCAACTGCTCCATATAGCCAGTGCAGTAGAGCGCGCCGCTCATCGGCGCTTCAAACTCGCGCAAGTGCAGGTGTTGTGTAACAGCGCGACTGGGGTCGTGACGGTCGTAGACTTCTAGAAACCCCAGACTGATATGACTGCGGCTGTAAAGCGCAATCAATTCATCATCAGTGATGGGAGCATGGAAATTAGCTGGAAAACGCGCACTCAAACCGCGCCGATAATCATGGTCCGCCAGTTGCGCCGAGGCTGTGCTTTGTGAGGTTGAGCTGAAAGCAAGCAGCGCGCTCCCTAAAAGCACATACCGTTTGGCAAGCGACCGCCAACGCGTCCGCGCGCCGCCTACCCAGTAAGTTCCATAGGCATGCGCGTCAATCCCGTTTTCTAACAGATGCGCAATATACCGCGCCCGCAACGCATAGTTCGCACCGACGAACGAAGACTGAATCGTGCGCGGCACATCCATTGGCTTAAAGTACTTTGGGTTGGATGCCATGGGCCACCAGAGTGGATTTGCCCCAATCGCTAAGAATTTCTCGCGTGCATCTTTTTCCGAGTGCAAGTTGTAGTCAAAATGCGGCGATAGTTCATCCACCAGATCAAACTGATGCGCGTTATTGCACGAAATATTACAGGTTAGCACACCGCTCTTGCGAATCTCATCAATCGTCGCTGGATCCACCATACCGTCCATCAGGTAGGCAAAGAACAAGGCAAACGGCTTTTGGATATGTTCACGGCGAAAGGTATCCAGCAACTTTTGGCTGAACGTTGCACGTCCCTGCGCATCGTTGCGTTGCATCGCCAATCTGCCTTCTTTGGTAGAGAACAACACCACCTCGTGCCCCATCTCTACTAATGGTTCATAAAGATTACGACGCCAGGTCTGGTTGCCGGGAACAGCGGCATTAGTAGAACCTTCCAGCACTTGAAAGATACGCATTCGATCCCACTTCAAAATAAAACGTCGTTTGTCGCCGCCACCCAATTCTGATACTGAAATTTCTCCAGGCGTTGGTCATAGCGCGGCACACGCCGTAGCTCACGCGGGAAAACCTTGTAGAAGGCGTAACCATAGGGCAGTAGAAATTCAAACAAGTCTTTGAGCAACACCCGTGAGTCAATATTGCAACCGCCGTATTCAAACTGGATACGGTTAATCTTACCCTGCGCCAACATCCCGGCTGCGCCTTTGAACACCTCCAGCTCATGGCCCTCCACGTCTACTTTCAGAAAATCAATCGCCTGTACCCCGGCACGCTGGCAGTAAGCATCAAGAGTATCTAACCGGACAGTTTCTTTTCTTTGTTGTTCCGCCAATCCGCAACCATCTTCCAAGCCCTGCCGTTTGTAAAGCGAGTTAATCCCAGCGCCATCAGCAAACACCCAGAGCGTCATCTCACCTGGCAGCGAACTCAAGCCAAAATTGTTGCATATTGCCCCCCCCCGCGCCTGCAGGAGCTGGAAGGTTGCCGCGCTCGGCTCAAAACAGTGAATCTTCAATTGAGGGTTAATTTTCAGGGCCAGTGCACTCCAATCGCCGATGTTTGCGCCGACGTCAAATACGGTCGTGCATTGCGGTAGAACGGCGCGCATCAAACGCAACTCACCGTTGGTATGAATGTTGTCATTGTTTTCGCTGTTATATCGATCAACATAGCGCTTGCACAGGCGATAGATCATGCTGTTAGCAGGCACAAGGGCGATCAGTTTATCTTCCATATACACACTTTTAGATGTCATACCTCACCGCACTTTCTCAAATTTCAATACTTTCTTTGAGCGATTCTTTACCCAATAAAACTATCAGAACAACCATAATTGTCATTCAGCGCGAAGCGAAGAATCTCTTATTAAGAATTTACAAGATTCTTCGTCGCCCCTCTATTAGCGGCGCTCTTCTGAATTACACCTGAAAGAATCGCCTAACTTAGGTACTTAAAATCTTGTATATATTTCCCTAAGACAGAACTTTTAATGAGCGGCTGGTATGGCAAGTTCAGTATTTCATCTTGTATGGAAATAATGATTGAAATATTTGCACCTGAGTCATAAATATATAAATTGCCTTTATGAACCAATTTATTCAAATCAGAGAAATAATCATGAGCATTCCAGTTATCCATTAGCACTATGTATTTCCGACCACTCTGCAATAAGTTATGAAGAGCACGCTGATATGCCCCTGGTCTCTGAATATGCATCAAGACAGTACTTGCCAATACGACGTCAGGTTTTTCGGTTTCAGGAATACTATTTTTGGTCAAATCCAAAACACCGACACTTGTTTTGCTGTATACATCGGGATACTGATCTTTGAAAAAGAGTAGCATTTTTTCTGAAAGGTCATATGCCGAAAAACGCACATGTTCAGCTATCATAGTTCGCAGATTTGCGGTAAATCTCCCCCCCCCAACACCTATTTCGGCAAAAGATGCCACTGCGGGAAGATTATAGATTGCTTCATACACACATCGACAAGTAAGATTTAAGGGCTTACAATCCCCAAGGATATATATCTTACCCTCAATGAATTTGAAATCAATTGTGGATAAATCTTCCGTAAAAAATCGATTATTCCATGCTATTTCAGCGCGATAGTGGATATTGTACAAGCCCCACTCGAACTCGTCCATTGAAACAAATCGTCTAAATAAGGAATATATCGTGGAACGGATTTTGTAACCTATAGGCAAATCAAGCCGTTCCCTTTCGCCGGATAGAAACTCACGGGCATTTGTTTTTATTTCAATCATTATTCAGGACTCCTTATATTCACTTTTCTCGAATTTACCTGCTAGGCACATTCTTGGTTTGTTTATTAGTAAAATATATTCTCCTATTCACAACCGAACTCAATCCTAAAGCATCCAAAATCGTTTTCGCCCGATGCGCGTAAGTATGCCGCGCTACAATTGCTTGATAGCCCTTTTCGCGATAACGCCGGTTAAAATCACTGTCAGTCAACGCTTGTCGCACCATTGCGTGATATTCCTCAACACTGCCAGGCACTAACAATTCATCAGGAGCAAAAAACTCGCGATAACCCGGAATACTATCCGTAATCGCCAAGCCACCACTACCCATCACCTTGAACGCGCGCTCGACAATATCACCCATCAATTCGGCATGCGGCTCACTCAGAGCAGGACAGACGCACGCATTTTGATACAACACACGCTCATCATCATCAGCCAACAGCCCGCCGTAGCCCTTGTAAGGCCAGTGGTCATAGCCAAAGACCTGCAAAATATCTTCGTAAGGTTTGAGATATTTTTCATACTGAATATTCTTGTAAGGCCGATAACCGCCCACAAATGCCAATTGCGTGCCTTTAAAACGTTTGTCTTCAGGCTGTGCAAAGTAACGCGTAGTATCACACGCCAGCGGAAGAGATATCACCTTTTGACCGCGCTTTTCCCATTCCTCGTAAAAATGCAGACAAGAGGACGGCACCGGGGCAAACAAAAATTTGGCGCCCGACTCCATGATGCGCCCGGTTGTTTGCGCCGAAAGGCGCGGGTCTGGCAGATGGTGTTCGGCATAGACTTTTTCTAGGTCGGCAAACCACGGATTGACCCAAATCAATTGAGGATAATTCCTCAGCAACTTGAGTGCCTGACCACTCAAGTCTTCATAGTCATAGCAGCTCAAATAGATGAACGGGCGGCGCAACTCGGGCAGCACCTTTTCCAGTTCCCATACACTTACCAGTTGATAGCGCACACCAATCTTGGCAAAGCCTCGGCAGATCCCCAACCGAATCGTGGCATTGGCATTCGGCACATTGATATTGAATCCTTGCCGGCAGACCATGACAAATGTGATGGAGCTGTCTTCTGGCCCGCCGTAAGGATGGTCGCCAAGGATGGGTTGGTGGGCATTGGGTTTTAGAATGCGCTTGGCTATTTTTTTTATGTCAGCAAACATCAGTCTTCCTCATAACTATCATGAATGCAGTGTAATCGCGAGGCGTACCAGGATAAATCTTGTTCTGCTTGGAATAATATTCGTCGTTTCGCCAATATGAGCGAATAGTTTCAATATCAGGAAAATCAGATACACGAATTCCAAACAAGTTTTCAATCACCTTGATCCGTACCCCCCCCCATAGCCACAATCCATTGTTAGAACAACAAGTCCGCCAGGACGGGTCACCCAGATAAATTCGGAGAGCGCCCGACGAATATTCTCATTGTGAAATCTTTTTTCTGGAATCGGTAATAATTTATCGACAAATTTCTTGATCAATCCATCTGCAAGCCACAGATGCTCCAGTACACTTACGCTGACTGTGTAATCAAAAAAATCCGACGGCCATTTCATTGATCGAATGTCTTGCTTGTGATAATGAACCCGATCACCATATGCAAGCATAGAGCTTTTAGTGAGATTAGATTCCAACTCAACTGCGTCCCAATCAAAGCCATATGCATCCATGTTGATAGACGCAAAATAGCGAATTAAGGGAGTGTACCCGCACCCTGCGTCCAACACTTTGTGGCCAGAAGGCGCGACTAGATGTAAATTGGAGAGTATCCATGCATACTCGCGCTGTTTCCACTTCCACTGGCAATGTTCATACCAGGAATAAATAGCTTGATTGCCAGGATGATGCATATCGTCCACTACTGGTTTCATCTGCGCAAATATCGCAAACTGCTCCGGGGTGAGCGTACCGTCCCAGATTTGCCATTCAATCACTTCAAAAGGCAGTGTCATTTGGAAAGGGCCCTCTTTAATATGTTTTTGAACGATTCCCAGATCGTATCTCGTCGGATCTGAGTAATGACTCGCGAGTACTGTTTCAGATAATCCTCATTTACGATTACACACAATGCAACGGTCCAAACGAAGCGGATTAGATGCAGGTTGAAATTCGTTTCGTTTTCCCATTCTCGCACTGCCCGCTGTCCGTGAAAACGCACCCCTTGATAACGATAGCCCGTCGGAGGAACACAATCCTCGAATAAAATCAACGTTCCGACCTGAAGATGCGGCGTTAACAAACGAAGTGCATCGCGATAACCTTCGTAAATGTCTGCATCAAGATGTACAAATCGTACTTTGTCAATTCCATCCTCACTCAAAGGCTCAAGATTACCAGATATGTCCTTGGTTAACTCAGTCGCCTTAGCTTTTAAGCTGATGACGCACACCTTCCAAGCTGGTATCTAAAAAGGTGTTCTCGGCCCAATCTGATGCCAAGGCGCCATCCAAAGCAACCTCAATCGCCAGCATTCCATCAAACGAATAGAACCCAGAAAGCGGCGGAACATGACCTAAATATCGCCGCGCAGCGCGTGCCATCATACTTAAGCCCCCCCCTTGTAAACACCAAATTCCACCAAACGACCATTTATTGGAGCCGCTGCCATTAATTTAAAAGCGCGTTCAGTCATCGCTGGTATCATTTCTTGAACAGCCTCCAGCACCACTCAATCATTTCCGCCACCCCTTCGCGTAAGCTAATGCGTGGCACATAATCTGAAGTGGCCCCCGTTTGTTGGACAGTTTGGGGGCCTGATGAAGATACACTCCGGGCCGGCCGGCTGTGATCATAGTAACGCTCAAGAATTCCATCTTTACCGTTTGTCTTTCAACGGTGTCTTTATAGTATAAGCCATGATTCGCTCGATGCCATCGCGCAAGGATGTCCTGGGCTTCCAATGCTGAAGTATGTAAGCATCCGGTTCATTCCTTTGGCCTTTCTGTACATCATCCTTAAACTCAGCAGGAATTATTACTGTCTTTGGGAAGAATTCAGCGATAATCTTTGCCACCTCCAAGATATTAGCCCATTCAAAGCTCGTTATGTGCAACTCTTGCTTGCGGTCAATTGTGTCATACGACTGAGACAACAGATGAAGACACTCTGAACAATCATCTGCGTAGAGAAACTGTCTCTCCTCGGTTCCATCCGTCACCATATCAATACATCGGTTATCTCTAGCCTTTAGAATGAAATCTGTGATGACGTGTGCTTTAGCAAAATCGTGCTCGATTCCATAGACATTCCAAAATTTGACGATTAATCCACTTAAAGAGCGGGTATAATTTTCGCCCAGAGCTTTAAGTAACCCATACGGCGAAAAGCTCATGTTAGACATCTGGCTAGAGGCAAAAATAAAAGGTTTGCGAGTCTCGCGCAAAAGCTCAAACGTATTCGACATCAGTCGAGCATTGTTTGATAAGAACTCAAAGGTATGTTCGTAAGTCTTGAGGTAACGTGATCCACCAACATCAAAAGCAAGGAAGAACACGAAGTCGGCGACCATTATGTGCTGCCTTAAAATCTTGTTTCGCGGAATACGCAAATCCTCTTGCGGTGACCGAACAATATCAAACTCCAGCACCTCTTGTTTCTGCTCAATCAGAAAATTAGTAAGGGCACTGCCAATCTGACCAGACGAACCTAAAACCAGATATTTCACTGGAATATCCTCCACTGCTTAAGCTGCGCTTTCAGCGCTCAGAAAGAACCTGTTTCTCAATCCATGAGTATGTTTTCTCTAACCCTTCGCGCAGCGGACGACTGGGAGCCCAACCGAGCTTTTTAAGAATAAGGCGGTTATCCAAGTTGCGACCGCGAACTCCAAAAGGTCCTGAAATATGTTTAATTGCAATTTTCTTTTTGCGATCTCCATCACCATTTTAACAAGACGATTAATGGTCACCATTTCATCTGAACCGATATTAACCGGTCCCGAAAACTTCGACTCCATCAACCGACGCACCCCTTCAAGACATTCATCAATATACAGAAAGGATCGAGTCTATTTGCCGTCACCCCAGATTTCGATTTCACCGCCTTCGGATGCCATGGCCACCTTGCGATATATAGCCGCCGGCGCCTTTTCACGTCCGCCCTGCCAAGTGCCTTTAGGTCCGAAAATATTATGAAAACGGGCAATATGCACTTCTAGACCATAATTTCGTTGATAAGCCAGATATAAGTGCTCACTAAACTGTCATATTTAAGTCAATTTTAATGTTCCGAAATCTTGGAGTCTTAAGAATCGGCAATTTATATGGTTTTATTATGCCTTATTCTGACAAGATACAATATCCACAGCATATATACAGAAGAAGCAATGACACATGCACCTACCACTCCTGAAACACCAAACCAGACGGCGCCAATTATATTCAGCAATATCCCGATGATCGCTGTCGCGATTTTTGGGGTAATCAAGATGCGTGTTTCAGTTTCACTCAGCAAAGAGATTGATGCAAATTGGCCGGTGGCAAAAAGACCGCCCGCCAACACCATGCCCGGCAAAAGCCAGGATATGTCGCGATATTCCGGCGCCACCAACCATCTGAAAATAAAGCCGTGCAAAGCAGAAGCGAAAAGAGTTGCAATGCCTGTTAGAATCAACGTTATTATGGTAAGTCGCCAATTAATGGTGTAGACCCGCCGTATACGCGACTTGTCCGTTGCATCTCCGGCGCGCTGAAAAAATATAGGGGATACAAGCTGAACCATTAACCCGGACAGGAGAGAAATGGGATAACAACCCAACTGAAACAGAACCGTATAAAGCCCCACGTCCCGGGTTGAAACAAACATCTGCAATGCCCAGCGGTCAGAAGCCGTCTGTGCCCACGTAAAAACTCCCCATGCGGCAAACGGCCAGGCATAAGTGAACATTTGTTTCCGCCAACGTTGTGCCGATCCATCTCCGGTAGCCGGCGAATCATCTGCAGGCTGCATCATGCGCCTAAAAAACCACCACTGCGAACCAAGCACCAACAATGTAGCCAAACCATAACCCAGCATGGCTACAGTACTAGTGGCGCCAAGCCATAGCACCATTCCGACCGCCATCAGGAATCGCCCCCAGGACGCCAAAGCCTGATGCCAAGCCGCAATCAAACGTTGGCGGGCGGCATTCTGCAGGGTGTCCAAAATTGAATTGTAACCAAAAAGCAGTGCGAAACCAAAAGCGGCGATACCCAGCCACACCCATTTGAACTGTCCGATCAACAGCAATAATAGACATACGACGACGGCAATCAACAATACGATTCCCGTTGCCTGTACAAAAAATTTACGAAGCGCCGTTAGAAACGAATTTAGTTCATTTTTCTCGCGGGCCGATGCAAAGAAACGCCCTGCGGGGGCGCAACAGAGTGGCGCAATCACAATCTGATTCACAAGCGTGACCAGGGTCATCCCCAGCGCCAATTCTCCATAAGTTTCAGGCGACAAAACACCGGTAAGCAAGCGCACCCCAACCAGCGAACCGATGACGGCCACTGCCTGTCCGGTTACTATCCAAAAGAACTCGCGTCCCAAACGCTTAACACGGGCTAGCTTATCAGATGATAACCCAAAAGTGTTTTTCGCACTTCTCCCAGTTTTCTTCATTTGTTCAGATACCATGCCATCGTGCCGCGCAAGCCGTTTTCAAAAGTCGTTTGCGCCTCAAAGGCAAACAATTCCTTTGCGCGGCTGGTATCCAGTTTCCGCCGCGGTTGGCCGTTATGTTTGGTCGTGTCCCAAGTAACGTGCCCGCGAAAACCAGATACATCACCGATCAGCGCGACGAGGTCTTTGATGCTGATTTCATACCCGCTTCCAAGGTTTACAGGGATGCTTTTTTCGAAGGATTCCGTAGCCTTGATGATCCCTTTGGCTGCGTCGTCGACATATAGGAATTCGTGAGTCGACGAACCGTTTCCCCCGACAACGGCCTCTTCGTCCCTCCTTGCTTTGGCTTCATCACACTTCAGAATGAGCATAGCAATGACGTAAGAGCGCTCGAAATCAAGGTTGTCTCCCGAGCCGTATAGGTTAACCTTACATCTAACCGCTGGAGGCTTGATATAAATTGGACAAAATCTCGTTACGCCTGAGTGCTTCCAGGATGCGAATCGTACCAAAAGCAATGATATTGCTCGTGTACTCATGGACGTCAATACTTATCCGGACGCAGCTTTGGACGCCTAGGTGATAAAAAAGCGTCGGGCTTAACATAATAGATGAGATCGGCGAGCCGTTCGCAATTGTACAGATCGCCGTAGTGAAGAGAGAATCGTGTTTTTAGGATATGGGGATCCTTATAGAGATGGTCGATACGGCCCCAGTGCTGGAACGGCGGACGATCCCGCGGACCTCGTAGCCCTTGTGGAGTAGGAATTCGGCCAGATAAGAGCTGTCCTGGCCGGTGATACCAGTGATGAAGGGTCTCTTGAGGTGGCCCTGGACGTGGTGCTGGAAATTGAAGTATTGGGCATAGCGCATGTTGAGCGTGGGGTTAGTCCCCAGGGGCTTTATAGCTACAGCTTCGAGATGCCTTCCTTGATCGTGTACCGGATCAGGTCGGCTTGTTTGTGGATATTGAGCTTCTGCATCAGGTTCCGCCGGTGGACCTGGACGGTATTCAGGTAAAGATTGAGTTTTTGGGCGATCTCCTTGTTCGTGGAGCCTTCGCCGATGAGCTGAAGGACTTCCCGCTCCCGTTTCGTCAGGCCGTCCCCGGCGCTCTTATCCTTGCCGGCGCCTATCTTGGCCAGAAAGCCGTCCACGATATAGCTGGAGATGCCCGGGCTTAAAAAGAAACGGCCCTTATAAACTTCCTGAATAGCCT
>Ga0315293_10006023_pt1 | contig 11378 bp, 10 predicted proteins | sample YL17G13_20_MG_FD_203071 | JGI IMG/M metagenome (GOLD analysis project Ga0315293, IMG submission 203071) | Sediment microbial communities from Yellowstone Lake, YNP, Wyoming, USA - YL17G13_20 | ecosystem: Environmental > Aquatic > Freshwater > Lake > Sediment | place: USA: Wyoming | collected... | reverse complement strand
CGTCATCGGCGGCTTTTGTTTCTTTTTCTTTCACTGGCGTCACGGTGTTCCCCCCTCAGACTTAATTGCTGGCTCAATCAAGATGAAAATTGATCTTCGTAATCGCCTTCTTCAGCCCGCGCTGGTTCAGTTTTTCCCTGATTTCGTCGCCGAAGAACGTGCTCAGTTCGTAAAAGTGCGCCGCGGAATCCACCGCCACGCTGAGCGCCCCCTTGCGAAACGCGGTCACGCGCGTGTGGGAGGCGATGTCCGGCCCAACGATCTCGGGCCAGATGGCGTAGATTTCCTTCGTCCCTATCTTGCCGCGCAGTTCGTTCTTCCGCACGAAATGCCCCAGCAAGCCTCTTATGTGTTCCGGCCCTTTCGACCTGTCTGTCATGGAACTACTCGATATTAATCGGCATCACCACGTACACGAAGTCTTTGCCCACCCTCACCAGGCCCGGGCTTGATTTCTCCTTGAACTCCATGTTGATTTCCTCCACCGCAATGGCCCTGAGGACATCCGTGAGGAACGACGGGTTGAACCGTATCTCGAACGCGTCCCCGCCGTACTGCACCGGGACCTCGATGGTCGCGTCGCCCGACTCAGGCGAGGAAGACGAGAGCGTCAGTTTGTCTTTCTCGAACAGCATCCTCACCGCGCGCGATTCCTCGCTCGTCATCTTCGCCGACTGCCGCAGCCCCGCCAGCAACTCCTCCCGCTTTATTGTTGCTTGCTTGTTATTGTCCGTCGGGATGACTTCGTCGTAGTTCGGGAATGTCCCCTCGATGAGTTTCGTGAAGACCGTCGCCGTCTTGCTCTTCGAGAACAGCCTGTTGTCATCGACCGCGATGTTCACCGCGTCGTCGTCCTCGCGAAGCGCTCGCTCAATCTCGGCCAGCCCTTTAGTGTGGATTATCGCGTTCACGTCCTTCTTCGCGGCGATCGCTATCTTGCACTTGGCGTATGACAGCCTCCGCCCGTCCGTCGCCACCATGCACGCGTTCTTCCCCTTCACGCTCAGCAGCACGCCGTTGAGCGCGTACCGCGTGTCCTCCTGCGCCGTCGCGAAAGCCGTCAGCCGCGCCATCTGCAGGAATGACGCCTTCGGAATGCTGAAAAGATTTTCCTCGTTGAAATTCGGCAACTCTGGAAAATGCTCCGGGTCGTCGCCGTGTATCTTGAACTTGCTGTTCTGCATGATTACGTGGACCAGGTTCTCCTCGGTGTATATTTCAACCTTCTCGGACCAGGAGTCCCGCAGCAGGCTGCCGAGAAGCGCCGCCGGCACCACCGCGCTGCCTTCCTCGACGACCTCCGCGTCCTTCACGCGCAATCGAATGCCGATGTCAAGGTCCGTCGCCTGCAACTCCAACCCGTTCTTGTCCGCGACAACCTTGATGTTGGCCAATATCGGGCGCGTGGGCTTTGCGGGCACCACCCCCTGGACAATTGACCAGAAATCCGACAATCCGCCCCGAGTGCATTGAATTCTCATGTCCTACTCCTCAATCTTGTCTTGCGGGAAGATAATAATAAATAGACGAGAGTCTTATCTCTTATTCGTCTTACTATGCCCTGTTCGCCGTGTTAACAACTTCAGGACTAGACACCATAATATCACTTGCGCGCGCCGGATACAACTTTTTGTCGCGCCCCGGAAATCCTTGACATCCTGTAACTTCCCGGCAAGGCGCCGGAAAGATTCGACCGCAAACTTTCAAGGCCGGCGGCCCCCCATGCCCCAGGCGCGCAATAGAAACCGTGTGCTTTACGCGGCGCACGCCGAAACCGCCGCCCCCTCCACCGCCCCTCCACGCACGCCTTACGCCCCGCGCGATATCTTCCGCGACAACGCCTCGATATCTTTCTTGAGTTCCGGCGCGGCCTCGCAATCCTGCTTTATCTTGTCCTCCGCGTAAAGGACCGTCGTGTGGTCCCTCCCGCCGAGGAACGCCCCTATCTCCTGCAGTGAGCAATCCGTCAACCGCCTCGCCAGATACATGCACACCTGCCGCGGGAACGCCACCGACTTGCTCCGGTTCCGCGACACCAGGTCCGCCGCCTTGATCTTATAATACTCCACCACGGCGTCACGAATGTCCTCGATTCGCACCCGCCGATTACGCCGCAACACGTCCCGCAGTGCCTCTTTCGTTATCGCAAGGTCCACCGGCTTGTTCATCAGCGAAGCATAACCGATTATCTTTATCACCGCGCCCTCTATCTCCCGGATGTTCGTCTCGATGTTCTCCGCAATGTACTGCAGCACGTCCCCGGGCAACTCCCGGCCCCTCCGCGACGCCTTGCGCTTCGCTATCGCCATCCGCGTCTCAAACGACGGCGCCTCGATGTTCGCCACCATCCCCCACTTGAACCGGCTCACCACCCGCTCCTCCATCGCCGTCATGTCGCTCGGCAGGCAGTCGCTCGACAAAACTATCTGCTTCTGCGCGTTGTACAGCGTGTTGAACGTGTGGAAGAACTCCTCCTGCGTGTGCTCCTTGTTCGCCAGAAAATGTATGTCGTCTATCGCCAGCACGTCCACGCTCCGGCAATGCTCCCGGAACGCCAGCACGTCGTTCCGCTCTATGGCAAGGATGAACCGGTTCACGAAATCCTCGCACGACAAAAAAAGTATCCGCGCCGCCGGCTCACGCTTCAGCACCGCGTGGCATATCGCCTGCAGCAGGTGCGTCTTCCCAAGCCCCACCGCCCCCTGGACGAAAAGCGGATTGTACACCTTCCCCGGCGAACCCGCCACCGCCACCGATGCCGCGTACGCCAGCCGGTTCGACGGCCCCACCACGAAATCCTCAAACACAAACCGGTCGTTCAGCCTCAGCGGCTCGAATATCGTCTCCACCGCCGGACCCTCCTCAAGGCCCCCGGTCCCCTCCACCGCTTCCGCCGCCGCATCCGCCCGCCAGTCGAAACTCAACTGCTTGTGCTGCTGCACGTCCACCCGGAACACTATCTTCACCTCCCGCCCCAGCGCCTCGTTCAGCGACTTCCGCAACAGCGGCATATAGTGCTTCTCAATCCACTCACGGTAAAACGCCGCGGGAATCCCAATCACCGCGGACCGCTCGTCCGCCTCCAATAGGCGCATCCGGCAGAACCACGTCTCGAACTGCCGGCCGTTCACCTGCGCTTTTATCCCGGCAAGAACCCCTTGCCAGATTTGTTCCGTCTCTTGCGGCATTGTCCCTTGGATCATCAGGCCACGAGGAGATATTGCGAAGTGCAAAACATGTGGAAAAGATACCATATTCCGCCCCTCCTGTCAACGAATCACGCCTCCTCACCCCCTCCCAAAATGGACTACTAAAGGGGTCAGACCCCTTTAGTGGTCCATTTTCAGGCGAGGGGCTTGCCCGCCTCTGGCGGGGTCAGACGCCAAAATGCAGCGGCAGGGCTTGCCCCCGCCTTTCAACTGCTCAACTGTTCTCCTGCTCCACTGCTCTCCCCGATCCTATCGGGGCGGGCCGCCCAGCTCGTAGAATAGGGCCTGACCCCGAACGCACCTCAGGCGTGATACATCCGCGCAACATTTTGCTTTGAATGTTTCCACCCCAGCCGCGTATTTATTATCAAACGTCCAAGAACCACTAACCCCTTTTCCGGGCCGCCCCGGCAGGAGAACATCATGACCAGAATACTTTCCCACATCATCACTGCGCTGCTCTCCGTCACGCTGGCGCTTGTTCTGGCCGGCTGCAACTACGGGCCGGGCGTCTACCGGCCGCGCGACAACGGCGGTTGGGACCGCCCCGACGGCAACGACAGAGGCGACCAAGACCGCGACAAAAACAAAGACACCCGCGACGGCAAAGACAACAAACGCAACGACGACCGCAAGGACGACGACCGCAGCGGCAAGAACGGCGATAACCGCGACGGCAATAACACCGACCGCAACCGCGGCGACCAAAATGGCAGCAACCGCGGCGACCAGAGCGGCAAAGATCGCGCTGGCGATAATAACAGCGAACGCAACCGCACCGACCAAAACGGCAAGAACCGTGGCGACACCACCGGCGACCGCAACGACTCAAACCGTAACGACCGCAACCACGGCACAAACGACAACGCGGACCGCGACAACGGTAATCGCAATAACCAGGACCAGAACCGCGACCGCAAGAACGATGACAAAAACAAAGACAAAGACAAAGACAAAGACCAGAACCGCACCAACCGCGACAAGGAAAACCGCAACTGACCACCGCTGCTTCTGGAACCACGGGAGGGCTTGCCCGCCGCACGGCGGCCAGGCCCTCTATTCGGCCTATCCGTCCCGGCGCAAAAACTCCCCACCGAAAATTCACACCCCCCCCGGTCAATCCGGAATCTGTCGGCACTTTTCCGGCACGAATCGGTCAAGAACCGGTACAGAAACAAAGAACTTCGCCTGCGGTTCGCACCGCCCCGCGGGGACGGTCACCATTACGGAGCGCAGACGAGAGGCTTGCCCGCCTCCAGCGGGGTCAGACGCCAAGGAGAAGTCCCAATCTTATCGGGACTTCGGGAGGGGTCTGACGCCCGCGTCTCACTGGCGCCGCTTTTGCCCTCTTTCATAGCGCCTGAGCCATTTGGTATAATCGTGAAACGGCATTCCGGACCGCTGACCGAAGGCGGCGTGCCATGTTTGCATGAGAACGGCATATTACCGAACCGGGGGAATTGCGCGATGAGGATACGCGGAGGAAAGAACCGGGGGCGGGAGTTGCGCGCCCTCAAGAGCGATCACATCCGGCCACCGCTTGAGCGGGTCCGGCAAGTTATTTTTTCCATTCTCGCGGAGAGAATCACGGGCGCGAACATCCTCGACATCTTCGCGGGCACCGGCTCCCTCGGCCTCGAAGCGCTCAGCCGCGGCGCAAAGCGCGCGCTCTTCGTCGACAACAGCGCCCAGAGCGTCCACGTCCTCAGGAACAATATCGCCTCATGCCGCATGGAGGCGCGGACGCAAGTCATGATGATGAGCGCCTTCCAGATTTTCAACAGCCGCCGCCTGCGCGAAGCCGGCCCCTACGAAATTATTTTCGCCGACCCGCCGTACCCACTGCTCGACATGCCGCGCGGCCTCGGCCGCTTCCTCCGCCTCCTCGACAAACTCGTCGAGGAAAACCTCCTCGCCCCGGACGGCCGCGTCATCGCCCGCTGCCGTCCTGGCGTCATGAAACTCGCGGAACTTAACCAAATGGACTCACAAAGGTCAGAATCCATCGGCGACACCGAGGTCTTCTTCCTCAAACAAAAAACGACAACTAAAGGGGTCTGACCCCTTTAGTTGTCGTTTTTGAAAGATGGGAAAAGAATCCGTGGATTATCAGGTTTGTTTCTTTGGCCCGCAGGCCTTGACGCAGACGCCGCAGATGTGCTGCCCGATGAAGGGGAGGCGGACGAACTCGTCCAGTTTCGCCTTGCACGCCTTGAGGTCGAAATCCTCCGGCGAGTTATGTATCGCGCCCGCGGGACAAACCGCCGCGCAGGCCCGGCAGTCGCCGCAGTCCGAATCGTCCGGCTTGCCCGCCTCCAGCGGCGCGTCCGTCAGCACGCTCACGTAGCGCATCCTCGCGCCGTGAAGCGGGTGCACCAGCAGGTTGTTCCGCCCGCGCCTCCCAAGCCCCGCGGCCCAGCCGAGAGTCCTGTGGCAGACGTGCCCGCGCATCGGGTCTTTGGAAATCACCTGGCTCGCCGGAACCGCGAGCGCCGCGTGGCCCGCGTCCTGAAGCATGAGCGCGATGTCGAACGCCGCGCGGTCGAGAAAATAATTGGCCTGACGATAGTGGTGAAAATAAAGCGGCGTCGGTTTGTCCTTGATGCCTTCGAGCACCGCGTCCTCGAGGCGCACGCCCATCACCACCGCGCGCGTGAATTTGTCGGAAGGGACAGAAAGAATGTCGGCGGGATTTTTCGCGGAGCGCCGCACGAAGCCGAGGTCGGCCACTCCCCACGCCGTTACGCCCAGCGCCTTCATGCGCGCCGCGAGAGTTTCGCGCGGGCCGCTTTTCACGATTTGCTCCGTCAATGCAACTTCTGGACGATGTCCTCGGGGCCGCCTATCTCCTCGATCCGCAGGCCGAAGCGCTCGCCTACTTTCACGACGCGGCCCAGGCCGACCTTCCGGTCGTTCACCAGCAGCATCAGCGGCTCGGAACTGCTCTTGTCGAATTCGAGCACGGTGCCCTCCGTCAGGTCCAGCACGTCCCCGAACGGCAGCATCCTCTCCGCGACGACGACGATTACCGGGACGGGGATTTTCAGGATGCGCTCCACGTTCTTGGGGATGGGTGGCTTCCGCGCGGCCTTGACGATGCTTCTCCCAAGGTCCAGGCCGCAGGCGAGGAGGAGAGGCTTTTGCGTGTCCGCAATCTCGCCGTTCGCGGCGATGAAGATGTTCTCGCCGCCCAGCATGCCGAGCAACGCCTCCGCATTGGCCGCCGTCCTTGTTTCCTTGAGGGACGCGCTCGCGCCGAGCGACAGAGTGTTGCGCAAAGCGGCGCCGATAGTGGAACAGGCGTTCGAGGCGAGTTCCTTGAACGCGCCCATCTCGTCCGGCCCAAGGCCCGCCGTTTCGGCGGCGTCCTGCGGCGGCTCCGCGCCCAACATAAGCGCGGCCATCGCCCGCGCGCTCGCAATATCCGCCACGAAGGCGAACCGCCCTGCCGCGTCGCCCGCGCATTCACAGGCGGCCACGACATACGGCGCGGAAAGCCCTTTGGGCAAAGTATTCCTCGACCCCGCGGTCGCTGTCGGCGCCCCGAAAGAGAGCCTCCCGCCGCACAGCGCGTTCTGGCTCTCGATGAGCGCCTTGAACATCGCGTTCGCGGCGGCCTGGAATTCCTTGCCGGATTCCTTCAGAAAGTTTTCCGTCTCGCTCATGTTCCCGACCCCCCAGAATTTTTTTCGTCCGGTTCTTCCTCGCCGGCCCGCATGCCGTAGCGTATCATTTTTTTGCGAAGCCCGTCGCGGCTCAATCCCAGCATCCGCGCGGTCTTCGACTTATTGCCCCGGTATTTGTCGAGCGTGTTCTGGATTATCCGCTTCTCGATTTCCTCCACCGTCTCGCGCAAGTCCCGCGGCTGGTCCGGTATCGTCATGGCGGGCGATGGCGGCGCGCTGCGGATGTGCGGCGAGACGAAATCCGCGGTTATCACCGGCGCGTTCCCGCTAAGAGCCGCGAGGCGGCGCATCTCGTTCTCAAGTTCGCGCACGTTCCCCGGCCAGTCGTGCTCCGTCAGGAGAGCGACCGCATCCGCCGAAAGCGTTTTCGGTGGCGTGCCGGAAGAGGCCGCGTATTCCTTGAGGAAATGCTCCGCCAGAAGCGGGATGTCCTCCCCGCGCTCGCGGAGCGGCGGCAGGATTATCTTTATCACGTTCAGCCGGTAAAACAGGTCCTCGCGGAAAAGCCCCTCTTTCGCCAGCGACGGCAGGTCGCGGTTTGTCGCGGTGATGATGCGGACGTCAACTTTCCGCACGTCCTTGCCGCCGACGCGCCGTATCTCGCCGTTCTCCAGGACGCGCAGAAGTTTGCTCTGCATCTCCATGCTCAGGTTTCCGATTTCGTCCAGAAACAGCGTGCCCTTGTCGGCGAGTTCGAAAAGCCCCTTGTGGTCCACGACGGCGCCGGTGAACGCGCCCTTCACATGCCCGAACAGTTCCGACTCGAACAGCGTCTCCGAAATCGACGATGCGTTCTCGGAGATGAAGGGCTGGCTTTTGCGCGGGCCGTTGAAATGTATGGCGCGCGCGACGAGTTCCTTGCCGGTGCCGGACTCGCCCTGGATGAGCACCGGCACGTCGGTCTCCGTGGTGCGGTCGAGCAGGCGGAACAACTGCTGGATAGGCTCGCTGCGCCCGATGATGTTCTCGTAGTTGTATTTCGTCTCAAGGTACTGCCGGCTCTGCTCCAGCGAGCGGCGCGCCGCGGCGAGTTCGCTCGATTGCCTCTGCACCTTCTCCGACAGTTGCAGGTTGAGGATTTCGACCTCCTCCTTCGCCGCGAGCAGTTTCATCTGCTTCTTGACGTTGTCCTCGACCAGTTGCGCGTTCTCAATCGCGACGGCGGCCTGCGCGGAAATCGTGTCGAGCAGGTCGAGGTCTTTCTGCCGGAAATTTCCCTTGATGGAGCGGTTGTCGACGTAGAGCGCGCCGATTACCTTCTGCTTGATTTTCAGCGGGGCGCACATGATTGAGCGCAGTTGGAAATCCTGAACGCTCGCGAAGTCCGCGAAGCGCTCGTCCTCCTCGGCGTTGTTCGTGATGACGGCCTGCGCGCTGGTGATGGTGCGCTGGAGGATGGAGTGACTCACCGCGTGAGGCTGCCCCGTCTTGAGGTCCATCTTGTCAATGCCCCGCGCGACCTCGAACCGCAGCCCGCCCTTTTCGTCCACGAGGCAGAGGTAGCCGCGCTCCGCGTGAAGCGCCCGGATGACCGTGTCGATTATCCTGTCGAGGAGTTTGGAGAGATTGTGCTCCGCGCCGATGTCCAGGTTGATGGAGAGAAGTTTCAGCAGGTTGTCGTATTCCTCCCACAGGCGCTCGACGTATTCCGGGGTGAGGTGCCTGGCGCTTCTTGAAAGGACGTGCCGCACCTCCTCGATATCGGAGCGCCCCTCCGCGCGCCGCCGCAGAAGCCGCGCGAGGCGCAGTTCTTCCTCCACCTGTTTCGTTTTGTCTTCGCGGGCCAAGCAAAGCCTCATCGGTAAATCGTGGAAATATTCGCACACCAAGTTACCACAACAGGCCGCGCAAGGCAAGCGCGAGGCACTTGACAGACAGGGAATCGCGCAGTATGCTTTCCCCGTCCGTCAGGCAATGACTTGAGGTTCAGTAATGGTCAATGAACAATCCACGCCGAAGAAGAAAGAGATAGGGCACGTCTGGGTCCTCGGCGTCAAACTGCACCAGTTGACGCTCCAGGACCTGGTCGATAAGTTCGTGGAGTACGGCCAGGAGGAATACCGCGAGCGCCCCAGGCAAATCCTCCCCATCAACGTCCAGGCCATGAACCTCCAGTACTGGGACCCCGAATACCGCCGCATCCTCAAGGCCGGCGACACCATCTACGCCGACGGCATCGGCGTAATCCTCGGCGCGCGGATTTGCGGCAAATACCTCAGGAAGCGCCTGACCGGCGCCGACTTCATCTACGACGTCTGCGCGGCCTACGGCAAGCACCGCCTCACCGCCTATTTCTTCGGCAACAAGCCCGGCGTCGCGGAAAACTCCGCGCGCGTCCTCGAAAAAATGTACCCCGGCTTCAAGGTCGTCGGCATGCGCGACGGCTTCTACAAGGAAGCCGACAGCCCCAAAATCATCGAGCAAATCAACGCCACGCGACCCAACATGCTCCTCGTCGGCACCGGCACGCCCAAGCAGGAAAAGTGGATAGACCGCTACCTCAAACTCTTCCGCGTTCCGTGCCTCTGGCCGGTCGGCGCGACCCTCGACTACGTCGTCGGCGAGGAAAAGCGCGCCCCCAAGGCGTTCGAAAAAGCCGAATGGCTCTTCCGCCTCATCCAGAACTTCGGCCAAAAATGGCGCCGCTACATCATCGGCAACCCCGCATACCTCACGCGCCTCGCCCGCTACTACGTCCTCATGCGCGAACACCAGGAAGAACTCAAGAAGCGCCGCGCCACGGGCGGGAAATAGCGCCCGGAACGCGCGCGTGCCACTGATTCTTTCTTGCCGGGCGCATGTCAGAATTGTGGGTGATCAACGGGGTCAGACGCCAAGGAGAAGTCCCGATCCTATCGGGACTTCGGAAGGGGTCTGACCCCAAACACCCACAATTCTGGGATGCGCCCCTTCTTGCCCAAGAGGCATTATTTTACTGGACAAAGCGCCTTCGTGGTGATATATTGTAAGCACATTGTATCACCATTTACCCGGGAGGACGGCATGATTAAGCATCTCACGACCCACGGCAACAGCGCGGCCCTCATCGTGGACAAGCCCGTGCTCAACCTGCTGAAGATCGGCATTGACACGCCGCTTGAAATCACGACCGACGGCAGGTCGCTCATCATCACGCCCATGCGAAACGCCGCCCGCCGCAAGCGCCTCCGCAACGCGCTGAAAAGAGTCGGCCGCGGGCGCGCCGTCTCCGTTGACAAACTGGCCGAACCGAAGACCGAATAACGGCGCACAATAGCGGGAAAGAAAAACGCGCGGCGGGGAAATCGCTCCTCGCCGCGCGTTTGTTTTTGCGCGTGTGCCGCTTACGGCTTTTCCGGGTACGCGATGCCCATGTCCTCGTAGTCGCTCGCAAGCCCGTCGCTCAAATCCTCATACAGCGGGAAGAACTCGCACAAGTCCTGCACCGCCACCCGCGCGTCCTTCAGCGCGCCTTCGTCATTCGGGTGAGTAATCACGTCGTGGACGACCTCGGCGACGATCTCGATGTGCTGTTCCCTGAAGCCGCGCGTGGTGACGGCGGGCGTGCCGATGCGGATGCCGCTTGCCTTGCGCGGCGGGAGCGTGTCGAAGGGGATGAGGTTCTTGTTGACCTCGATGTGGACCGACTCCAGCGCGCTCTCCGCGTCGGCCCCGGCGATGCCGAGTTTGCCGACGTCGAGCAGGAACAGGTGCGTGTCCGTGCCGCCGGAGACGACGTGGTGGCCGCGCTTCTGCATCGCCGCGGCGAACACCTTCGCGTTCGTGATGACCTGCGCCTGGTACTGCTTGAACCCTTCCGTCCCCGCGTCCTTCAGGGCAATCGCCTTTGCCGCGATGACGTGCATCAGCGGCCCGCCCTGGATGCCGGGGAAGAGCGCGGAATCGATTTTCTGCGCGAATTCTTTTTTGCAGAGTATCATGCCGCCTCTCGGCCCGCGCAGCGTCTTGTGCGTCGTGGTCGTTACGACGTCCGCGTGCGGGCACGGGTTCGGATGAAGCCCCGCCGCTACAAGCCCCGCGATGTGCGCCATGTCCACCATGAAATACGCCTCGACAACCTTCGCAATCTCCTCGAACCGCTTGAAATCTATCGTGCGCGAATATGCGCTCGCGCCCGCCACAATCAACTTCGGCCGGTGCTCCATCGCCAGCCGCTCTATCTCGTCGTAGTCCAACTGCTCCGTGTCGCGCCGCACGCCGTAGGAGACGATGTTGTAGAGTTTCCCCGAAAAATTCGCGTGGTGGCCGTGCGTGAGATGGCCGCCGTGGTTGAGGTTCATGGCGAGGATTTTGTCGCCCGGATTCAGCAGCGCCATGTACACCGCCATGTTCGCCTGGCTGCCGGAATGCGGCTGGACGTTCGCGTGCTCCGCCTGGAACAGCGCGGTCGCCCGGTCGCGCGCGAGGTCCTCGATGCTGTCCACGTTCTCGCACCCGCCGTAGTACCGCGCCCCCGGATAGCCCTCCGCGTACTTGTTCGTCA
>Ga0315293_10006021_pt1 | contig 11383 bp, 12 predicted proteins | sample YL17G13_20_MG_FD_203071 | JGI IMG/M metagenome (GOLD analysis project Ga0315293, IMG submission 203071) | Sediment microbial communities from Yellowstone Lake, YNP, Wyoming, USA - YL17G13_20 | ecosystem: Environmental > Aquatic > Freshwater > Lake > Sediment | place: USA: Wyoming | collected... | reverse complement strand
TATTTCTTGCTGTCATAGGCCAGGCTGGCAAACGATGCTCTCTTCATAAGTCCCCTTCCATTTCTATGAATCTCATTTCTATTATCTCATATGTCAGGACTTATTCAGAGATTCCCTAGGTAATTAAGCAGCAATCAACTGCCATTAATCTCTGGCCAATAATTACTCTCAGCTATTCTGTCCGAAAATAGGGATATATAAATGTATATCCCCATTTAAGTCACGTGCTGCTGTTATGCTGAAATTGGCGGCAAGTGTCCTCTAACTAGCTCTGAATATCTATTTTGGGGAGTGGTGGACATGGTAGAGCTTTAAGATTTGACTAAATGGCTCGGGATAGCGGTAATTCGTGGTGCTTCAGATTAACATATTGAGGGTTCGTCAATTCCATCGTTGATCTGAATATTTCTTATCGGATTCAACATTATACTGATAGGCTGCTATTTTATGGTGGTATCACAATAGAAACGCCTGCCGCAGCAACAATAACCGCTACTACGAATAGGACCGCATTCATCACCATTAAGAAGAATGTACCCAGGATTATCATGAATTAGCCCTCCCTCCACTACCGATTATCTATCATGCAAGAGCCTGTCAAAATAAGTATCACACTTAGCATTGAAAGTGTCAAGACAACGGCGCCTTATAACGCTTTAGGGTACCCCCTAATGTGACCGGCCTGACAGTAAAAGAGACTCCAAGATTCGATTCTGAGGTTCTTAGATGGTATGACCCTACCCCATTTTATAGGCCAACTGCAATTAGAGTCTTCCCGTTGTTCTTAACATACTCCAAGGGTGTCAGCCCCCCGAGTGAAGTATGAGGTCTGCCCTCATTATAGTCTATCCGCCATCTTTCGATAATATCCCTGGCATCTTTCAGGCTAATGAACCAGTTTTCATTAAGACACTCATCTCGCAACCTGCCGATGAAGCTCTCGGCAAAAGCGTTCTCTACCGGCTTCCCCGGTCGGATGAAGTTCAGCTTAACGCCATTGCGATAGGCCCACTCATCAAGACAACGACTGGTGAATTCCGGCCCGTTGTCCATGGTAATTGTCCGAGGCAACCCTTTTGTCTCAGCCAGACGATCCAAAACGGCGACGACCCTAGCACCGCCAAGAGATGTATCCACCTCAATAGCCAGACACTCACGAGAATAATCATCCACAATGGACAGAGCGCGGAAACGCCGTCCTGTAACCAGGCTGTCTGTTACAAAGTCCATAGACCATTTCTCGTTGGGTCCTGCAGGAGCTGGCATAACTACTCTGGCTGCTGCAGCAATTTTCTTTCTCTTTCGCTTCCTCAGCGATAACCCTTCTTCCCTGTATATCCTCTCTGTGCGCTTATGGTTCACAACAAAGCCTGCTCTTCGCAGCAAGAGATGAATCCTGGGACTGCCAAAGCGCCGCCTCTGATGCGCTAGCTCACGTATCCTCGCCCGAAGAGCGGTATCATCCCTGGCTACAGGATTGTAGGCATAGCTTGCCCGCGACAAGCCTACCAGCAGGCATGACCTTCTCGCACTTCGCCCAAGATTGGTCACCGCGTAGGTGACTGCTAATTTCCTCATCTTGGGCGCTAGAAGTTTTTTGCCAGGAGTTCCTTGAGCGTGCGGTTATCTAAAGCCTGCTCAGCTACCATCTGCTTGAGACGCCGGTTTTCCGCTTCCAGGCTCTTCAGCCGTCTTACATCGCTGACCGTCATACCGGCGTACTTAGCCTTCCAGTTGTAATAAGTGGCATTACTTATACCATACTTCCGGCAGAGCTCCCCAACCATGGCCCCCGCCTCCCCCTCTTTCAGCACGGCGATGATCTGCTCCTCCGTGTATCTCTTTGCCTTCATAGAGTCCCTCCTTATGTATTTTTATTACACGGGAACTCTAATAGCAAATGGCCTGGTTTTCGGGGGGAAGGTCAGGTAGACCGTCATCCGCTTCCAAGGGCTTGAGTACTATTGCTCAATTTGCCAAAGACATCGCCACTATGTATTTGTCATTTCTTTTCCCGCCTACCGACCCCACTTCGGCAACAATCCCAGATGACTTCTGACCGTAATTCAAAGATGACGCGTAATCTAGGGGGCAAGTTCGTAGAGGCCGATAAGTGATGTCTCCTCTGCAGAAGGCCGCACCCAAAGGCATAGATACAACTTAGCTAACCAATGTGACTTCCCATGCAACACGGGAATGGACCTTAAGGCTAATCAAGGTGCAGGGAGGCTATTATGAAGCATTGATCCTTGGACGTCTGCTAGACAGATCTATTTAAGGAATGATCTTATAGTGTGCAGAATGATCCCAGTGAACAGGCTCAGGGAGCCTATCACACAAAGCAATACAGCTATAAGCGCAGGGCCGAGCCAGAAAGTATGGTAGGTATCCCACCCTCTTATTACCCGCCATCCTTCCCAAAAACCAAATGCCAGCGCTAATGCTCCTGGCACGCCGAAGAAGAAGAGCGGTATCCTTCTGCTGATCAGTCCCATTATGCCATTCAATACGCCTATTCCATGGGCCAGCGGGCTTCGCTTCGCCCTACCGTAGTATCCTATGCTGACGGGAACCTCTGTCACCCTGAGGCCAGCGTCGTTTGCCAGGAACTGCATCTCGGATTCTACGGAGAGACCTTGTTCAACAAAAGAAAATGCTTGCATAGCTTTTGGGGAGAATGCTCTGAGGCCGCTCTGGGAGTCGGTCAGCCTAACCCGTGAGCCTAGGTTGGTGAATAAGGTAAGCACACGGTGTCCCCATGTCCGATATCCAGGAATAGAGCTTTTCACGTGCATGTAGCGAGAGCCTACCACCATGTCCGCCCTGTCCTCAATCACAGGCTTGATCAGAGAGGGGATGTACGCTGGTTCATGTTGTCCATCACCATCGAGAAGGACTAGCACCTTGCAGCCTGTCTTGTTCGCATACTCGACGGCAGAACTCACCGCAGCGCCTTTGCCTTTGTTGGAGTCATGACTTATCACTATAGCTCCAGCCTTTTCAGCGACCATGGCAGTTTTATCAGTTGAACCATCATCAATTACCACAACCCGATCTACATAGTCTTTTGTCTTGAGCACAACGCTTCCTATGAAAAGTTCCTCGTTAAAACAGGGGATGGCTACAATCACCTCTGGATGCCGTTCATCAGGATTAGATTGGGCATCTCTCCCCATTGGTTCGGAAGGTCTTTTTATGCGGAAATTGTTGCTCATTTTTTGATCGGCTGAAAATGAACTGAATAAGCCCAATTAGTCAAAAGCAATAATAACATAATGTGAGTAATACGGCAAATCTGTTGGGGCAAAATCTTTGCTATCTGCGTAAGACTATAGTATTATTATGATTCTAGAACTACCGAGCTAGCACAGCTGCCTTTAGTGGCATAGACTATCGGTAACATTATCAGTTCCGCTACGATTATGTGATGTGTGAGCACTGTAAATGGCCAAGAGTGTCCTGATAACTGGTGGCGCAGGTTTTATCGGTTCTTACTTGGCTGAGGCGCTTTCTAGTCAAGGCTACAAAGTCAGAATCTTTGACAGTCTATCTGCTCAAATTCATGGAGTAAATGCCCAGTTGCCGCCATATCTTATAGGCAAAGTTGATTACCTCCGAGGTGACATTGTAAACAAAAAAGACGTAGAACAAGCTGTATCAGCAATTGACATTGTAGTACATCTAGCGGCCGAGACCGGAGTTGGTCAATCTATGTACCAGATCTCTCGGTACGTAGATGTCAATATCAAAGGTTCTGCAGTGCTATTGGAGTCAGTCATAGAAAAGGGCAAGCGTATAAAGAAGGTAATTGTTGCTTCCTCTAGAGCAGTCTACGGGGAGGGCAAATATAGGTGTGAGAGCTGCGGCATAGTGTACCCTGAGCAAAGAACTGAGGATACGCTTGGAGTGAGGCAATGGCACATGCAGTGTCCCAAATGTGGTCGTGATATAGTGCCTTTACCAACCGACGAACAATCACCGTTGAAACCAACGTCCATTTATGCAGTAACCAAGCAGGTTCAAGAGCAAATGTTTTCTATGATGGCAAGAGCGCATAAGATACCAACGGTTATTTTGAGATATTTCAACGTTTACGGTCAGCGGCAGTCATTGAGTAACCCGTATACAGGGATACTGTCCGTCTTTTCATCCAGAATAGTCAACGGTAAGCCGCCTCTTGTCTATGAAGACGGCTTGGAAAGCAGAGATTTTGTGCATGTGTCTGATGCAGTCAAAGCCACCGTGTTAGCCTTGGAAAATACTGAAGCCAACTATGAGATATTTAACGTTGGGAGCGGTAGGAAGACTACTGTACTGGAGATTGCCAATCTTCTTGTAGAGAAATTAGGAGGATCGGCAACGCCGGTCATAGACGGGAAGTATAGGATAGGCGACATAAGACATTGCTACTCAGACCTTGCCAAAATAAGAAGCACATTGGGCTATGAGCCAAGCAAGAGTCTCGAAGAAGGGCTATCGGAATTTGTAGAATGGGTGAAACAACAAAAGGTAATCCCTGACTTGTCTGACAAAGCGAGTGAGGAGCTTTCTAGTAAAAAATTACTGAGATAAATATGACAGGCTCGAAGGACAGTTATGACAGATCCACACGTTTCCGTAGTGATTGTGTCCTATAACAGCCGAGTGGACTTGGGCGAATGTATACCGTCTCTAGTTGGCCAAGATTATTCTGACTTTGAAGTCATAGTGGTTGACAACAATTCTGCAGATGAGACAGTTAACTATGTGGAGAAAAACTATCCTTCAATCAAATTCATCCGGAATAACGAGAACTATGGTCCGGCTAAGGGATACAACATTGGTATCACTGCATCCACAGGGAAATATGTGGTGCTACTTAACCCGGATACTGTCGTGGAAAAGGCTTGGCTAGCTGAATTAGTCACAACTCTGGAGGCGGACGAAGGTGTAGCTGCTTGCCAATCGAGAGTGCTCTTGCATAATAGGCCCGACACTATAAACACTGAAGGCAACGATATGCATTACCTCGGGTTTACCTGGTGCAGGAATTACGGAAAGAAGGATACTGACGATGGAGGCATTCAAGAGACTCTAGGCCTCTCTGTGTGTTCTGCTATTCTCAGGCGCAGCGTCCTTGAGGAGGCCAATTTCTTTGATGAGGATTTCTTTATGTACCTGGATGATACAGATTTAGGCCTGAGGCTGCAGTTACTGGGATATAAGGTAGTGTGCAATCCGAAGTCGGTTGTCTATCACAAATACAAATTCTCAACTGCGAAGAAAAAATTGTACTATCTTGAAAGGAACAGGTTGCTGGTACTTCTAAAAGTCTATCGCACGAAGGACTTATTGAAAGTACTACCCATGTTCATGTTCATGGAGATAGGGCTTATAGCCGTGTCGATTCGGCAAGGTTGGTTTAAGGAAAAGATGGCATCCTACTTCTGGATTATACGCAAATGGAAACTGGTCAAATCAAAGAGACAGAGCGTGGTCAGAAGAACGGAGAATCTACACAGGATATTGAAGTCAATGAGCCCGACAGTCACGTTTGAAGAGATACAAAATCCTGTACTGGATAGATTTGTAAATCCACTGTTGAGCGCATACTATCGAATATTGGTTCGGCCGTAGACAAGCTATCATATTTACAGATTTCGAATTGCAGGGTGAACTATTCTAGAAACATGAAGATCTGCTTAGTCTGCTCCCACGGTGGACATTTATCGGAGATCCTCCAACTGATGGAAGCTTTCGAAGGCCACCAGACGTTTTTCATCACCTATGATTCGGCAAGAACTCGCGGACTTGAGCACAAATATCTCCTGCGGAACATCGGTACAAATCCCCTCGTTATGGCCCAAGCCTTTCTCTCCATGCTCCGGATTCTGATAAAGGAGAAGCCAAAGCTAATCGTTTCCACAGGCTCAGAGATAGCCATACCTGCCTTCTATATTGCCAAGCTTTTCAGAATCAAGACCATATTCATCGAAAGCTGGACTCGTGTTGACAGACCCACTGGCACCGGTAAGATAGTATACTTTGTCTCAGATGTGTTTCTGGTTCAATGGGAGCAAATGCTGTCCAGGTACGGCAAGAAAGCTAGATATGAGGGGGCCATACTTTGATTTTTGTAACAGTGGGGATGCATACCAAAGCATTCGATCGCCTGCTGAAGAAGATGGACGAGATAGCCGGCACATTAGGTGAGGAGGTGGTTATGCAGATCGGTCATACCACCTTTCGCCCTCAAAACACCAAGTGGTTCGATTTTACCGATGAGGCAGGAATCAAGGAATGGTGCAGAAAAGCGAGGGTTGTGGTGACTCAGCCGGCGATGTCTATACTCGATTCCCAGGAGCAAGGTACACCGGTCATAGTGGTGCCTCGTTTGAAAAAATACAATGAAGTCATAGATGACCATCAGTTAGATTTTGCCAAGCACCTCGAAAGAGAGGGCAAGGTTATAGCTGTCTATGATGTGGACAAACTCGAGGAGGTACTGAGGAAGATAGACTTTAAGTCGGTGAAGCTTGTGAGGGATAAGAGGCTGGTGAATGCCTTGAATAAACATATAGAACTGATCGATCGTGGCTGAGAGTCTAGAACAAGTAATTGTGAAGATAGCCCGTGCGTCAGAGTAGGGCTGCTTCATCCTGCGCTGTCAAATAATTGATTTGTTTGTAATCGGCTTTGAGCCTAGGAGGTTTCAAAACTGAAGAGATATTATAGCTGGGCTCAAGGCATCTATTATAGCACGGGGAGAGTGCTGATATACCTGCTTGCCGCCGCTTGTGCCGGCGACTTTAAGACGATAGCAAGACAAACTTGGGGCATCAAGGCATTCTACAAGAAGGCTGCGTCAGCGGGCGTCACCCATTACCTGGCCTATTACTTAGATAAGGAGCTCGACGGGTGCACTTCGGTTCTCGATCTGGGTTGCGGGACAAGCTCCTGGCTTCGAGTATGCTCCATTCCTTATTCAGTAGGGGTTGATACTTTCGAACAGTCTTTGAAGGAGAGCAAGGAGAGGATACTCCATACTGAATATATTCTGGGTGACGTGAGAAGAGTTGAATTCAAACCACGGTCATTTGACGCAGTCGTGGCTTTTGAGGTTATAGAGCACTTGACAAAAGAAGACGGACGCAAGCTAGTCGATAATATGGAAAGATGGTGCAGAAAGAAAATTATTATTTCTACCCCTAGAGGTTATGTGCCACAAAATCCAACGGACAATCCGTGTCAGCGACATATGTCTGGTTGGGATATGGCTGAGCTGAAACAATTAGGGTTTAAGGTCAAGGGAGCATGTGGATGGAGAGTGTTGTGGAATAGTGAAGGAAAGATACGGTTTAGGCCAGAGATTATCTGGCAAACCATAGCAAGCTTGACATCGATAATATTATACAATCTACCCCAGTTTTCCTTCGATCTGTTTTGTGTAAAGACGATCCGGTAGCCAGCACGTTACTTAGCCGATTTTTCATGGATCCCTACTAGAATAAATGACCTATGTTCCTGAAGCCATCAGATTCTGACTGCAGCACTTCTTGCTCTTAATGAGATGCAGTAGTAGAATGTTTTAACCGGCTGGTAATCATTACTCTTGAGAGACGCCATGGCAAAGTTTCCGACCTTCATAAGCAGGATTAGGTTGATGTTAGGATCGTATTTGGAAGCTCGTCTATACAGGTTGTTACAAATCGTAAGGTTTTATGTGAATATTAAGCCCTACAAGAGGCAATGGCAGAAAATCTACGGCAATTTCGATGAGACTAACTATGATAGCTTTATCGAATACGGACTCCCAAGTGAGTCTGCCTTCTACCATGGTGAAATCGTCAAGTGGGCAAGGGATATCACTCCCATACCGAAAAGGCTTTTATTAGCTGGTGACAATGTAGACACAGCGAAACACTTGCAGCAGAAAATTGCAGTTGAGTTTGCATATACAACTGGCTTGTCAAATGTCGATTACATATGGGATTTTGAACAAGATCCTCCTCAGATTGGACAATACGACCTTATCATAAGTCATGCCGTGTTGGAGCATCTGTTGTCACCGTATAAGCACATGTGTGACCTTGTTAGTCTCTTGGCTCCAGGCGGTTCTTTGATAGTATATACAGTATGCCCTGGATTCCCTTACCATAGGTATCCTATTGATGCATGCCGCTTTTACCCCGATTGGTTTGAAGAGGTAGCAAAAAGGCTAGGATTAGATATAGAAAAGAAGAGAACAAAGGAGACCGACATATTCTATATGTATAGAAAGAGGCAGTCAATCACAGAGCATAAATCTTCTTCATAGTCTTTATCTACTTGGAGCTGGACAGTATGGCATCTTAATAGTTGTTTTGCAACGCACGAACCGAGATTTTATTCCCTCATCTACTCTACTGTTGCCCAGCTAGTTGAACTCTTTGTCCGCATATACGGCAAAATAGCTAGTGAGATCACCTAGTGGTGGACCCTAAAGCCGGGGTAAGGTCAGGGGACACCCCATATAGCTGACGACTCCAAATAGAAGTGTCACTTCTTTCGGCGGAAACGTCAGCATGACTTCATATTAATTGTTAACCCATCTCTGAATCCTCTAATCATCGTGATAAAGGTGCTTGCCCTTCTGAACCGAATCGCACAGATAAGAAGCTCTACGGATACTGCGAATACTGCCCGTATTACAGCTTTCTTGAAAACTCGGTAGTGTTTCCGAGCGAAAATCATTGTGTTTCTGGAGGTATAGTAACCGATATCAGGCTTTTTTATCCCGGATCTGAATACCTTATGCCATATCTTTGAGCTAGGTACATATACATTAGTAAATCCCGCCATAATCGATCTGAGTGAAAAGTCTGTATCTTCGAAAGAGAAGAAAAATATGGGATCTAGCAAGCCGGCGCACTCCAAGACACCCCTCTTAATCAACATGCAACTTCCAGAAAGAAAATCGACGGCCTCCACTTTATCGAATTGACCCCTATCGATGGCCATGTAACCTCGATTGGAATGTGTTGATAGAAATGATATTTTTCCTCCAGCAAACCAGATTCTGTTTGGCTCGCTATAAAGATAGATCTTCGGTCCCAGTAATCCGATTTTCGGATTGCTTGTGGCAACTTCTATAAGTCTCGATAGGAAATCAGAGGCAACAATAGTGTCATTATTCAGCAGTAGAATGTATTCGGCGTCCTTCTTCAAGGCATATTTTATCGCAATGTTGTTTCCCCCCGTGAAACCATAATTCTTGTCATTTTTGATAACGTGAATGTACTCCCCGTATTTCTTCAGTAAAATGTCAGCGTCATTCCCGTCAGACCCATTGTCTACGACGATTACCTCATAATTGGGGTATGTTATCTTATTCAGAGACTCCAGACATTCGATGGTGTCTTCTAGACCGTTCCAGTTAAGGATTATTATTGAGACTTTGGGCTGTTCCGCTTCCATGATTTGATTCACGTTTAATGTCTGCGCTCAACCACTTATTAATTGCTTGGTCTGTGGTGTAAGACTATAATAGCAGAAGCAAGAGCAGGAGTCGAACGGATGGAGACGCGCCAGGGCTGATTGGCATGCTCATTGCCTGGGTTTAGTTTTCCGTATACGTATTCCACCGTTCATGACGTATAATGGTGGTCTTAAGCTTATGATGATAGTTCAGGTATCAGTGGGCAGCGTCAGAATGCCTCCCAAAGGGGGGAGCGCTCCTCTTCAAGTGATGTTCAATACCTCCAAACGCCTCGCGAAGTTAGGACACCAGGTAATCATATTGGATAGGAAGTACACCAAAAACGATCCTCCAGCGGAGAAATTAGAAGGCGTAGAAATTGTCCGACTGAAAGTCATGCAGGTCCCATGTGACCATGCACCGGGATTTCTCCGTTTTCTTCTGGCCGAACTGAATGCAGCCCTATTTGCCCTTAGTGCAAGCAACTACCTTAGCAAGAACTGCTCGAACATCGATATTATACACTTGCACTTAACTTCTATAGGTTTGATCGTTAGTATTCTGCATAGAAGGCTGCGGGCGAAAATGGTCTATACATGCCATCTAGGTGAATGGGAGTTATCGGGAAGAAAATTAAGCCTCTTCGAGCGGCTTCATTTATTTCTTGACCCCTACTTAATGAGGCGTGTCAATAGAGTAATAGCATTGAACGATTCTGCCAGGGAATGCTTCATTTCCAAATCCAGGATTAATGCTAACAAGATAGTGGTAGTACACAACGGCGTGGACACCGATTTTTTCAAGCCCGACACAGATACTGGAAAAAGTACTAGAAAAAAGTACGGGCTGGAAGAGAAACTTGCTATCTTGTTCGTGGGGAGGATGGCCCACATCAAAGGCGTGGAGCACCTTGTGAAAGCCGCAGATATGTTGGTCAATGACTTCAAATATGGCAATGCAGTATTTGTGCTGGTAGGGCCATTCACATTCGATGCTACAGAGAAACCGATTAATAGGGAGGAAATGCTCGGCTATATTAAACAGCACCGATTAGAGGGGAATGTCATGTTTACGGGTTCTCTTCCACGGGAGGAAGTCAGGGACTTATATTCGGCGTCCGATATATTTGTGCTTCCCTCATTGGCCGAAGGAGATCCCCTGGTCACCCTGGAGGCCATGGCCTCGGGGCAGCCCGTAATCGGCACCAAGGTGGGTGGCATCCCGTACCATATTCGTGACGGCTGGAACGGGTTTCTTATTGATCCTGCTAATGACCAGCAACTAGCTGATAAGATAAGGTATCTGATAGTTAATCCCGATGAGAGAAAAAGGATGGGGGCCAATTCGAGGCAATACGCCGAAGAGGAATTCGACTGGAGTAAGGTAACTGAGAGGTTAGTGCGGGTTTACCAGAGCCTATGAGAAAGACCAGTATCTGTATCGTATCCATAAGCGCTTATCCCCTGCTTACCAGGCAGAATATTGAGATTGTAGGGGGGGCCGAGCTACAATCTGTGCTTCTAGCCAGAGAACTTGCAAAGCGCGATTTTGAACTCTCTTTCATTGTTTCAGATCACGGACAAAGCTCACCGCAAGTAGTTGATGGCATCAGGGTCATCAAGTCATATGCTGCCACAATCCCTGCGGGTATCAGATTCTCCACAGTGCGCCTCATTTGGAGAGCCCTGTCTGAAGCAGATGCCGATATATATTACGGGTTCAGAGGTATAGCGGGTATAGTAGCCCTTTACTGTCTGATAAGGCGAAGAAGACTGGTTATCGGCATCCCCAGCGATATGGAGGTAGAAGAAAAACGAGCAAGTAAAGTCAATATCTACAACTGGCTGTGGAGATTCGACCTTAAAACGGCAAAGTCAGTGATCACACAAACCAAATACCAACAAGACATGCTTAAGAAGAGATTTGGACGTGACAGCGTAATAATAA
>Ga0315293_10006020_pt1 | contig 11383 bp, 4 predicted proteins | sample YL17G13_20_MG_FD_203071 | JGI IMG/M metagenome (GOLD analysis project Ga0315293, IMG submission 203071) | Sediment microbial communities from Yellowstone Lake, YNP, Wyoming, USA - YL17G13_20 | ecosystem: Environmental > Aquatic > Freshwater > Lake > Sediment | place: USA: Wyoming | collected... | reverse complement strand
TGCTATAAGTAAAATAATTTAGGTAGGTTGATTAGTACTATGTGATGTTATTTGCACTATTTTTGAAATATAGTTACTTTAGGTACTTTTTGGGTTGTAACCATATAATAATAATAATAATAATATACAAGGGACACATCCCATTTTCTTAGACAATTAATATTTTGCTTTTAAATTAGATAAATAGGGAAGGTGTACCAGGTTAATAATTCGGTAAATTTTAGCGGAAAACCTATGGGATCTGAGGAGTTTCTTAACCAGATGGTTGAGGCTTTAGGTATTATTATAGATAGACGTCCTAAAGGAAGACCTCGTAAAATGGAAAGCTAAAACATAGAAAAAATAGGATGCGTTCCTATTTTTTATAATTGTGCGAGTAGCAGGTTATAGTGATTATTTTAATAATCTCAGCAAGACCTTGCAGGATGAAATTATCAGTCGAACAGAACATCGGTCCTATTAAAATTTTAAATATATATATTTTTCTTACCTATAAACTATAAACCAAGAACGATAAACTAAAAACTTTTACAAAAAAGAAGGATTTTATAAACTTTTTGTCGAATTATTAATTAATATGTTTTAAAAAATTAATCTTTGAGGTTAGCTCTTTACATTAGACGTCGTGTGTAAAAAATTTAAAATGTCCAATATCAAGGACTAACTCCTAATATAGATTTCAAAATAGTAAAAAATGAGTAGTTGTATCTTAATGATAGATAATCATAATTATTGGTTTATATAAAAGAAAGGAAAGGGTTGAAAATAAATAATAGGAATTTTAGTTCAGAGGGCCAAAGACAGCAAAAAAAATTAATAAAAATGAATCTAAAAAACCAAGAAGGTCACCGGAAGAGATTGCGGGAGAAATTTATGAAGTCTGGTATTTCTGGATTTCATGATTATGAAATAGTTGAATTACTGTTAACCCTTGGAACTCCTCGAAAAGACTGCAAGCAACAAGCAAAAGAGGCTATTAGAAAATTCGAAACTCTTCGGGGTGTTCTTGAAGCACCAATGGAAGAACTTCGGGATATTAAAGGAATTGGATCTCATAATGCCTTTGGCATAAAACTTGTTCAGGAGGTAGCAAGAGAGTTTCTTAAAGAGAAGATTCTTGAAAAACCTATTTGTAAATCTTCAAAAGAAATTTTCGATTATCTTTATCACTCTATGCGTGATCTTAAAAAAGAAGTCTTTAAGGTCATTTTCTTAGATGGGAAAAATCAAATCATAGAGATTGAAGACCTATTTAAAGGTACATTAAATACATCATCGATCTATCCTCGCGAGGTCATAAAAAGTGCCATCAAAAATAATGCCGTCAGTCTCATCTTTGCTCATAACCATCCTTCGGGAAATCCAGAACCTTCCGAGAGCGATAAAGATGTAACAGAAGATTTAGTTTTTGCTGGTAATCTTATGCAAATCAAAGTCTTGGACCATATTATCATAGGAGATAACAACTATTTTAGTTTTGCAGATGCAGGATTGATTGAGGAATATAATTTAAATTTCTTGAGTAACAAGAGAGGAGCCAATAAATGAGAAAATTAAACAAGGAGGAAATTGAGTTTGTAGCTCAATGTCTAAAGCAAGATAAATCCCTTCCTGATAGTTATAGATATATTATTCCATTTGAAACTAAGAAAGAATATGAATTAACTTATGAAGGTAAAGAACGGGAGGAGGATATACTGGCAGAAACCATGGCAGTTCCTCTGCAATCTGTGAAAACTTTCGGGAAAAATGGAGATGGATGGACAAACAAACTGATATTCGGTGATAATCTTCAAGTCCTTAAAGCCTTAATGGATGACCCAGAGGTATATGATAAAAATACAGGGAGAGGGAAAGTGAGGCTGATTTGTATAGACCCTCCTTTTGCTACAAGACAGGAATTCAGAGGGAGTCAGGACCAAAAAGCTTATCAAGACAAGATTATTGGAGCACAGTTCTTAGAATTTTTAAGAAAGAGATTGGTCTTCTTGAAAGAACTTTTGGCTGATGACGGAAGCATTTATGTGCATTTGGATTGGAAGAAGGGACATTATGTTAAGACGATAATGGATGAAATATTTGGAGAGCAAAACTTCATTAATGAGGTTGTTTGGTATTATAGGCGATGGAATATTGCAACAAATCTTTTTGCAAGAAATCACGATTGTATTCTGTTTTATGCAAGGAATGCAGGACGACATACTTTTAACAACCTTTATATTCCCAAGTCTGAAAAATCAAGCGCTCAAGGCAAGGCATGGAAAAGTGTTATTGGTGAGGACGGCATAAGACGATCTATTCAAACAGATGAACCAACAAAAGGCGTCCCAATGCCTGATACATGGGAAATTTCAATTATAAATCCTGTCGGATTAGAAAGAATTAAGGTTGGCTACCCCACCCAAAAACCAGAAGCCCTGCTGGATCGCATCATTAAAGCCTCCTCCAACCCCGGCGACCTCATCCTCGATGCCTTTGCCGGCTCTGGGACAACAGGAGCAGTGGCAGAAAAACTTGGTAGAAGATGGATAATGATTGATTGCGGTAAACTTGCCATTTACACAATGCAAAAAAGATTGCTCAATCTCAGAGAAGAAATTGGAAACCGTGGGAAACCCTTAAAGCCTAAACCGTTCACCCTCTATAATGCGGGACTTTATGACTATAAGATGGTCAAAGACCTGCCCTGGGATAACTACCGTGAATTTGTGCTTAAACTTTTTCAATGCCGTGATGAACCGCATAGAATTGCTGGAGTTGAATTGGACGGTTATCTTGGGGCGGATTCTGTGATGGTCTTCAACTATAAGAAACACAAAGATGTGATTTTAGACAGGGGATTTATTGATGACCTTCATAAAATTCTTGGTGACAAAGTCGGCTATCGGTTCTTTATTATTGTTCCTGCCGCATCGGTTATGTTCTTTGAGGATTACATTGAAAAGGGAAAGACAAAATATTTTGTCCTGAGGATTCCATATTCAATCATTGATGAACTACATCGTAAGGGATTCACTCATATCAAGCAACCAATTAGAGAAGCAGATGTCAACGATACTATTGATGCTGTGGGTTTTGATTTCATCCAAATCCCTGATATGGAATGTGATTATTTTATTGAAGACAAGAAAGAGCAAATGGAGATGGATAAAAGCAATAAAGAGACAGTAATCAAGATCAACAAATTCAAAAGCAACATCTTATCAAAAAAGCCTCTTAAATTTGAGAACAGAGAAACTCTTTCAATGGTAATGGTGAATTATGATTATGATGGAGAAGTGTTTGACTTCGATGATGTCTTTTATGCTGAGGATTTAAAAAAGAATGAATGGGAAGTCCGCTTTGATGCTGATAAGATAGATGGACAAATCATGATTATCTATATAGATATTTTCGGGAATGAAAAGAGGGAAGTAAAAAGATTAAAGGATTTTAAGAAAAAATGAAGCAACAAAATTAAGAAATCTCAGATAGAGTTATAACAGTGAGACAAGAATCTAAATAATTGGATTTCAGTGAAAGGGTTGACCCTACACAAACTAAACAAACTGCAAGATCTGTCCATAGGACTTTGTCGTATTATTTCTAGATTATGAATTAAAAAAGGGTACATATTATGAAAGATAACAATATGAAAAACACATTAATTAAAACACCTTCTATGGCAGACTTGGAATTATTTCTGCAGCTATTTCAGGGGCGGGAAACTGTATTTGCAAAACAGTGGGTAGGAGGCTTAGGATATTCGCCAGTCCGTCCTGAAAGATCAATAAATGCAGATGATGTTCTCTCACATATAGAGGGGACAGAAGCATATGGAATCTATCCAATAAAGAAAGATAATACTGTGAAATTAGTTTGTTTTGATGTCGACCTTCCCAAGAATTTTGCAGAAGTAGAAGAAGATGCTTTAGTTACTGATAAAAGTATTTTATTACCACAGGTAAAGAATATTTGTATCACAGCTATAAATATGTTCCGTGCCTGTTCTTTTAACAGCAAATGCATATTGATTGAAGATACAGGAGGTAGAGGTTACCATATCTGGTTCTTTTTTGAATCTCCTATTCCAGCAGTAAGTGCCCGTATGTTTGCCTATTCTATTCTCAAAAAAGCAAAGGAACAGTGTGAAGTTTTTCCAAAGCAAAATGAAGTTGCCGAGGGACAATATGGCAATCTCATTAAACTCCCTCTTGGTCTACATAAGAAATATAAGCAGTATAGCAGTTTTATAGATATCGCAGAGAAAAAAATTTTAAGTATAGAAAATCCCTTTGCTCATCTAACTGAAATAGTCCCAATACCAGTATCAATAATTTTCAATATCACACAAGAAAGAGTAAAAGAGAAAGAACTGAAACATGTTGGTCCAAGAAAAGCAATTATACCTGTTGAAGCAATACCTAAAGAAATCGTCGGCGAAATTGAAAAGAGTCCCCGAATTGGAGATTTAGTTGAAAAATGTAAAGCGTTTTCAAATCTAAAGAAGAAAGCAGTGAGTCAGGATCATTTGGAGCACGAAGAGAGGTTGGCTTTGGCATATATTATGATTAATACCGAAGATGGAGAAGAAGTCTTACACCATATATTGAGTAACTGTTCTGACTATGATAGGGATCGCACTCAAAAGGAAATAGACTATCTAAAATCAAGAAAAATGAAACCTATTAGTTGCCGTAGACTAATTGAGCAGGGTATCTGTGATAAATTTTGTAGATCTGAGATTCGAGAACAATCTATGGATCTTAACCGTCCTGAACCTTCTCCTATTCGATTTGCTTTATGGGAAGATATTACTGAACCTGAATCTATATGGGAGATTGATGTTATAAGTTTTGAAAATGTATACAGAAAATCTAATCTTTACCGTGCATGGGAGCAAGTAAAGGATTACACAAGAGTAAATGAGGCTTTCTTTGACATACACGCATTTGAAAATTTTGAGGAACATTTGGAAGAAAACATAGAAACCCTGCGTTTTGAACTCAGGAACAATACCTATTTGCTTGCTCCATATCGCTGGTATTTAGTACCTAAGGAAAGAAAGGGTGATGATTTTGAATATCGGCGCATGGCGTTTATACATCCAAGGGATTATGTAGTAATACAAGCAATAATTAACATCATAGGCCCAAAATTTGAAAAATCGTTCTCGAATTCATGTTTCGGTTATAGGCTTGATACATCAGGAAAGACCGGCAATTCCATCTTTTATAGTTGGCAATCTTCTTGGCAAAACAGAAAAAGAAGAGTCACAAGTTTTCTGTACCATCCTGAGTATTTTTATTACATAAAGGCTGACATTTCACGCTTCTATGACAATATAGACAGAGTAAGATTGTATGGATTAATATTAGATAAAATTGGTTCAGTAACTGAGATATGCCAGATTATTGAAAGTTTTTTGGGAAATAGTTACATTGAAGATTCAAGTGGCAAAGAAAAAATCTGTACACCTCCGCCTAAAGGTATACCTCAAGGACCTGCCTTTTCTGCCTTTTTTGCAAATATTTACTTAAATGAATTGGACCAACTTATCGAAAAGAAATCTTATGATTATATAAGATATGTGGATGATATGGTTATCCTCTGCGAGGGTAAAAAGCAAATGGAAGACATTAAAAATTCACTTGAAGACTATCTGTCCTCAATGAATCTCGAATTAAATCTCGACAAAACTACAGCCCCCTCTCCTGTAACAAATAGTGAACCTTTGTTAGATTTTCTTGGAGAAATGAAATACGGAATGGCTGGATTATTTGTACGAGAATCTTATGCTGAACAATTAATGCCCCATCAGTTTCTTATAACTAAGCTGGAGGACTTGTTAGGTATCAGAGAATTAAATATTTATGATCTTGAAGAAATAGCCAAACATCTTGCATATTATTTAAGAATGTACGAAAAAATAGAACCGAAACTAAATGATTTAGCAAAAGGACTCAGTAAGAAAGTATTGAAGAAATATCCATTGAAACCTCATCATTTGGTGGTAATTCTTAAAGTATTGATTAGAAATGAGGTTGACCTTAGTACAATCATTCCAAAGTGTCAATATCCTTACGCCAAAATTGTATTATGTATAGTACTCACAACTCTTGAAAAATCTCCGCCTTCTTGGGCTGAGTCTCTCTTGAGTGATTTTATCGAAGATGACTCATCTTATATTTTGAGAGGAACAGCTTACTCAGTCCTCTCCAAATTAAACAGGGAAAAATATCCCCATACAATGTTAAACGTTATTTCACAAGAAGAAAACCCATATGTAATAGAGAGGGCTCTAAATTGCTTGATCACAATGCAAAGCGATAAGGCTAAAATGTGCTTCCTCGAATTAGCGAAAAGCCATTTTAAAGACTCTCTTAATGAGATGATAAATATCACAATAAAATGGGGAGACTCAATGTTGGACAATCTTGTCAAAAATCAGATGAAGAAAATAGACAAAGTGAAGACATCGGAACTTTACATTATCTTAGAATTTATTTTCATAATATGTCCAGATGACTTTGAAGAACTTTTGCTTAGGTTCTTTTCGAAGGACAAGGCGTTACTCATGCGCCAACTACTACTCTCCTCTCTGGATGAAATGAACAAAGCAGCAGCTAAAAGAGGCTATCTTGCATTTGCTCATCAGTTAGTAATCGATGACCGCATAAAAAACTTGGAATCTGATTGGTTGTGTGGAACCCTTCAAGAGGCGGTAGAGGAACGGAGAATGGGAACGACAGAGTTGGGACCTTTAACTGCTTTAAAAGATGTTGATCATTGGCTGACTCAGGGAGACCCAAGTAAAAAATATCAAAGAATGAAAGATCTTTCCAGTAGGGAACATAGAAGGCAGGGTGGATACCAAAGCTGGCTTGTGAGAGAAGAAGAAACAAAACAGAATTTTGTACTTGAGGCTGTGGAGGAAGATATTCTTAAAGAATACATGGTTATTGGAAATGGCGTAAAGAAAGAAGATATAAAAGAGCAATTAGAGTCAAACAAGCTAAGTACTCTCAGCGATTGTTTCTATAATATTGAGGGGGGGAAGAAATATTACTGGTTTAAATATGTAATTCCAGATGGTTATGATATTCTATACAACGTTTATAAAGAGCAAAAAATAAAATTTGATGAGCAAGAAGTACTGAATATAGTTTCTAGTCTTTTCAACCAGGTCGAGTGTATCAAACAACATATAGGGGTGGAACCAGTAATAAATCCATATACTGTAATTCTGGGCGAGGGTAATCAGGTGCAATTAATTAATCTCTTTTTTGGGATCCCCCGAAAGTTGTATGTTTCTGCAGATAATAATTCTATAACTGATGCTAGTACCACTACTAATGCACTTTTCAATGGATTGTTATCATATGAGCTAATTTCTTCAAAATGTCCAATAGAAATTTATAAAAGACTATTATCAGGGATAGAACGAACACCTCAACTTATAAGTGATTATTTACTAGATGTTTCTGCGTCCCTTCATTTTGTATGGATTTTGGACCGTTTATGCTATCCTATGAGCCCACAAAATAGATATAGTAGTTTAAGCACATTAAAAGAAGACATCAAGTGTTTCCAGAAGTTTAGAAGCCACTTCCAAGATAAAAAGTTAATAGATTTATCTCCAGACAAAAAATACTGGTCTGAAGTTTTAGATGTTCTCAATCTCAGAGTAGCAAGGTTTTTAAAACTTCCTTATAAGATTCACACTTCTATCCACGAAAATGTAATATACGTGTTTAACCTAACAGTTCACTGTATGAATAAAGCATTAGCGAACACCCGGAATAGCTACTCTTCAGATTTCAATTGGGAATCGAAGAATCTTACTTTAAAGAACGGCGTAAGTAACCACTTACATGAAGCTGGGTACAAGTGTGATTTGTTTGCAACAGGTATTAGACAGAAAATTCTTTCAATGTCTAAAATTACGCAATGGTCAATCGCTCCGTCAATGTCTCTGATAGTATTTTATATTCCACTTAAATTAGAGTTAGTAGCTTTAGCCAGAGCGATAGGACTATATGAGATATATAACAAAGATGAAATAAAAAATGCCATAATTCATCTTATACAATCTCGAGATCTATCAAAGGAAAGTGTTACGGGTATATCTTTGGAAGACTTTCTAACGGCATCTCATACCATAAAGATAGTTGATTTAATGAATCTATTCATTAACAAGAGATTTCAGGATGTGATTAACACTGATGGCTCAGATATAGCCCTCTTGACGTTGCTAACGTGTGTGCTCCTAAAAAATCAGAGAGAATTGCGGGAAAAGTGGTACACTTACTTGGGATTGTCAGAGAAGATTAATTTGACTAAGGCTTTAAACCGTCTAAAAGCTATCACTGAAAATTCTATAGAGATCGATAGGTTAATAGCCAAATTTCTCAATGAACCACTTAAAAAGACATTTGAAGACGAAAACGCTCTGATTGGTTTATATAATTTTTGTCTTCAAGATATTGTCAAATTGCGTAGAATTATGAAAATAAATCGTAAGAGGACATTTGTTGTGCAGGATTTTCACCATTTAGAAAGAGAAGTAGTCGTCAAATTCGGACGGAAAAAAGAGAAAGCCTCTCATGATTTAATTATTCCGTTTCCTCCTTGTTATAAGACAATATGGAGAAAGGAATCTATTACAGTTGATTCGGTTATGTCAGGAAGAAATAATAAGATAACATCTCTATCTTTAACCCCTACCAGTTTAAAGAGTATAATAGGTATAGGATGGGAATATGAGAGTACTATTAAGAGAATCTGGAACAGGATAAAAAGGTATTCTAAAAGGTCTATCTGGAAAATAATCGCTATCGGATTATTTGTTGGGGGAGTTCTCTTGCTTTTCTTTAAACATACAACTTCTGGGACAATCCTATTAGCGCTCGGTAGTATCCTGTTGAGTCCATTGATACAGGAATGGTACTCGAAAAAGCGTCAGACATAAGAAAATAAAGGATATTAGGATAAATATGGCTATTTCTGATAAACAAATCTTCAAAAATCAAGAGCTTGTTCTTAAGGTCTCTCCAAATATTGACCCTGAAAAGTTTGACATAAATAAGTATGAGGCTTTTCTGGATGCCCTTTATGGAGAGAGGGAGTATCAGAAAGAGGCGACAAGAGTTACCTTGCAGTATCTTCTGGGAGGTCAATATAATAACCTTAAAGAATTGGCAGAGGAGAATTATCACCAAAATCCAGTTTTGCAGGAAAGATATGGATCTTTAGAAGATTTTTATAAACATTTACAATTGCCGGACAAACTTTCTTGTACAATAGATTTAGCCACTGCTACCGGTAAGAGTTTCGTTCTTTATGGAATTGCTCGAATTATGCTTGCTGAGGGAGCAGTGGATCAGGTATTAGTTCTTTGTCCCTCTAATACTATAGAAACGGGTCTTACAGAAAAATTCCGCTCATTATCAGCCGATGGAACTTTAAAGGATTTACTCCCAGATTCTGCAGAGATTCTAAATCCGAGAATCATTAATGCTACCCAGACTATACAAAGAGGTGATATTTGTATAGAGAATATCCATGCAACTTATAAGCGAACTAAATCTGCCATAGAAGATAGTCTAGTAGGTAAAGGTGAGAGAACGCTGGTGTTGAATGATGAAGTTCATCACATGGCTAATCCACCTGCTCGTGACGAAGCTATAAAGAAATGGAAAGAGTTTTTGTTGGATGACAAATACAGCTTTAGATATATCATTGGAGACTCAGGAACCTGCTATGTTAAAAATGATTATTTTGCCGATGTGATCTATCGTTTCTCTTTAAGAGACTCGATTGAGAAAAGGTTTATAAAAACGATTGACTATGTTGCCGAGGATGTTTCTCATTCAAAGGAAGAAAAGTTCCAAAAAATTTACGATAACCACGTCCAGAATAAAACAGTAAAATATCGGCTGATTAAACCACTTACTATTTTAGTTACTAAAGATATCAGTGCTTGTAAGAGGCTGAGAGAAGATTTATTTGAGTTTATTGCGGAAAAGGAGAACATAAGCAAAGAGGCGGCAGAGAGTAAAGTTTTGATTGTAACTTCCGCCAATGAGCACAAAGATAATATACCAAAATTAAAAGATGTAGATAATAAGGATAATCCCATCGAGTGGATTACATCGGTTAGTATGCTGTCTGAAGGATGGGATGTACAGAATGTATGTCAGATTGTTCCCCATGAAGAAAGAGCTTTTAATTCTAAACTGCTTATTGCACAGGTGCTTGGAAGAGGTTTAAGAATACCACCAGAATATAAAGGGGAACAACCTGTCGTGACTGTATTCAATCATGATAGATGGTCAAGTAGTATCAAGCACCTAGTCAATGAAGTTCTTGAGATAGAGAAGAGGATACATAGCTATGTTATATCCAAGGATAAGGATTACAATTTTAAGATTCATAATATAGATTACAAAAAATCAGAGGAGATTGTAGAAATTCCGAAGATTACTGAGTATGATTTCAGTAAAGGATTTATTTCTCTAAGCACTCAAAGTCCTAGGATAGAAGAAGAAACTACCTATGAGCGAGCAGTTACAGAAGCAATGCGTGTAAAAAGGACTCTAATAGAGTTCAAGATGTATACTGCTGAAGATGTTGCTCAAACTGTTTATAACAGATATAAGAGTTGGGACATGGATGAAGGTACTAATTATGCGCAAAATTATTCCTTTGATAAAATCCTAACAATAATAAAAAATTCCTTTAAGAAAATAGGCGAAAAAGAGGATTTAGTTAGCCAGGAAAACAAACAGAAAATATTACAAGCGTTTGGAGTGGTAAGAAGAAAGAGCAGTAAAAGCCTTAGATATAAAATCGAAGCTGAGACTCTTTTTTTGACTAATACAGCGGACATTAAGAAAAATACTTTAGGAATTGGAGCCTTAAGAAGAGACGGATGTATTTTTTATGATGATTACTCTTTAAAAATTGGGGAAGATGATGATAAGAAGTTATTAAAAGAAATTATTGAGATGTTCGAAGACGGACAATTACATAGCGCCTCGTTAATAAAAATCGGGAATACCTTCAATTTTAAGACACCTTTAAATATTGTTCTTGCCTCATACAAACCAGAAAGGGGTTTCATTAAGAGGTTGGTTAGTGAAGAAAATGCCAAAAAAATAGATGCATGGATAAAATCTCTTGATGTGGGATTCTACAGTGTAGAATATTCTTGGAGAAAAGGAGAGCATCCTAAGCAAGGCAGTTTCAACCCTGACTTTTTTATAAAAATTGGAAGAGATATATTAGTAGTAGAGATAAAGGCAGATACTGATATATCTATTGAAAATAAAGCAAAACTCAAATATGCGAAGCAGCATTTTAGCAGATTAAATAAACTACAGTCTGAATATAGATATTATTT
>Ga0315293_10006019_pt1 | contig 11384 bp, 11 predicted proteins | sample YL17G13_20_MG_FD_203071 | JGI IMG/M metagenome (GOLD analysis project Ga0315293, IMG submission 203071) | Sediment microbial communities from Yellowstone Lake, YNP, Wyoming, USA - YL17G13_20 | ecosystem: Environmental > Aquatic > Freshwater > Lake > Sediment | place: USA: Wyoming | collected... | reverse complement strand
GAGTAGTTGAATGGCTGCTGTCCCTTCCAAGGGTTGATAACAGCATCATCGCAAGAGACAAAGGAGTCACGCTGGACGACCCAGACGAGTTCCTTGCAAGGGTGGTTGAAGTTGAGCTTCAGCTTGTTGGCGGATGAGGTAATTGACTCACCACCAGTGAACTGTAGAACATCAATCAGGTACTCGTGGGAGACCTGGGCGAATTTACGACGCTCATCAGTGTCTAGGTAGATGTAATCCACATAGAGAGAGGCAGCAGCTAGACCGCACTGACCAACACGGTTGCGAACAGCGTGGGGATCAGATGAGTTGGAGTAGTCCCAGCATACATTGTTTAGAGTGTTGAACTCTAGATTGATACGAACTTCGTGGTACTGAAGAGCGATCAGAGGTAGAGCCAGACCTGGGTTGCGGCAGAACCAGAACTGTAGAGGAATGTATAGAGTGTACATTGGAGTGCAAGAAGTAACAACCTCTGAAGTTAGAGGCTCTCCACCATAACAATCATTGTCGCAAACTGAACCACCCTGGTAGATTAGATTGGTTAGCTCTGGGACGTTACCAACCATCTTGGCGTAACCAGCCTGCTTACCTGGCTCCTGAGTGAGTTCGTTCCAAATGTGGAGCCAATCACCATATTGCTTGTCAATGCGCTGACCACCGATTTCAATCTCAACATACTCGATGAGATTGTGACCAATCCAGTTGAGCCAACGGAATTGAGCACCGGAACCATCAGTTGACTGGAGCTGTACCTGTGGTAGAGTGGCCTGTAGGTACATACGATGAATGAGATCACCATTGCGTTGAATGGTGCAGGTAACCTTCTTGCCGAAGTTGGGAGCACCGTTAAAGGGGTTCTCAATGGACTCCATAGCAAAGTTGGTGTGACGACGATACACGACTTTAAAAAATGTGATTTGTGGGTTACCTGTTAGGTAAACATCTTGTGCGCCATAAGCGACTAGCTGCATTAATCCGCCCCCGGTCATCTGATTTTATACTTAGCAATTAGAAAAAAATTTTAAAGAAACTACATTTTTACTTTTTTAAAAATTTTTTTAAAACCGGAGGATTTAAAAATTGAATATAATTTATATATTATTAATATTCAAATTTAAGTTCTTTTAAATTTGAATATTAATAATTATTAAATATTAAGATGACTGATAATAAACCAAAATATATCAGGAAAAAATGTGAACATAATAAATATTCTTACTTTTGTAAAGAATGTGGTGGCAAGGGTATATGTATTCACGATAAAATTAGAAATATTTGTAAAGATTGCGGAGGAAGTCAGTTATGTCAACATAAGAAAATTAAACAACATTGTATTGATTGTGAGGGAGCATCAATTTGTGAGCATAAAAAAAGAAAAAGTCGTTGTAAAGACTGTAAAGGAGGTAGCATTTGTCCACATAATAAACTAAAAAGCAGATGTATTGATTGTGATGGAAATGAGATATGTATTCATAAAATACGTAAAAGTCAATGTACAGAATGTGGAGGAAGTGAAATCTGTGAGCATAATCTTCGTAAGAGACGCTGTATAGAATGCGGAGGAAGTGAAATCTGTGAGCATAAACAAAATAAATTTTGTTGCATAGATTGCGGAGGAAAGTATGTCTGTATTCATAAAAAATTAAAATATCAATGTATTGATTGTAAAGGAAATCAAATTTGTATCCATCAAAAAAGAAAAAGTGTATGTGTCATTTGTACTCCTGAAACAGGTTGTAAACACTGTAAATTACTCTATGTAGATTCTAATTCTCGTTGGAGTCCTTATTGCTTCAGATGTTATTGCGTGTTACACCCTCAAGAAGAAATTCCAAGAAAATTTAAACTTAAAGAACATTATGTTCGTGATGCCTTGATAGAATATTATAAAGAAACGATTACAATGGTATTTGATAGAAAAGTAGAAGATGGTTGTTCAAAACGAAGACCTGATATCTGTATTGATTTTGGATCACATTGTCTTATGATTGAAATTGATGAAAATCGTCATATCAATTATTCGTGTGAAGAAAAACGAATGGTAGAATTGTATGAAGATACTGGTTTTAGAAAAATTGTATTTATTCGTTTTAATCCTGATGGATATACCATCGGATCCAATAAATTTATATCTCCATTCAAATATACAAAAACTGGTATTTTAAATCTGAATAAAGAAGAAATGCATCGTAGAATTCAAGAATTAATTATTGAAATTAATTCTTTTAAAGATACAGAACCATTAGAACAATTAACGGTTGAATATATGTTTTATGGCGATTAATTTAATTTTATTCTATTTATAGATTAAAATTAAATCATATAAAATACCATTTTTTTAATGAAATAAAAACACACAAAACTTATTTGTAGTATTTAAAAACATATCACACTTACCGTATAAGTATATTTTACAAATGAGTGATAGTGCGTTTTTTAAAGTTAAAAGTTCAAAACGAAGTAATCCTGAAGCTCGTACTACATTAGATGCAATTCATAATCAAAAAGTTCAACAAATGTTAGATCAAAAAGAAAATTTAGATAAATATAAAGATGAAGTAAATATTTTGCAAAAAAAAATTAATGAAACAACATCCGATATTGAAATTTGGAGACTAGAAAGAGATTCAGAGGCATTAGAAAAAAGGATTAAATCGATTGAAACTGGTTCTGAATTAATGGATTATTATCTTCGTACTGGAGATATTTTATATAATTATTATGATATTCAAGATCAAATTCAACAAGGTACAAGGCAATATACAAATAATAAAGCAAAACCAGGATCTATTTTAGCCATCTTAGAAGAAGTCTCTCAAGAACAAAATAAACACAAAGATATCCTTGAAACCCCTGAAAATGAAAATAAAAGTATTCAACCACCCGAAAAAAAAGGATTACAACGAAATCAACTATTAAATGATTATCTACAAATTGAAGATCCAAGTATGGCCAGAAATACCATTGAAGAATATGATGACCCCTGGACACAATGTGATAACTGTAATAATGATATGATTATGTGCCTTAATGAAGCAAATCTTACTTGTTCTAAGTGTGGTCACCAAGAATTTATTCTGGTTGATAGTGATAAACCATCTTATAAGGATCCACCTCGTGAGGTATGTTATTATGCATATAAGAAAATTAATCATTTTAATGAATGGCTTGCACAATTTCAAGCCAAAGAAAGTACAGAAATCCCACAAGATATTTATGATGCTATTTTGGTTCAATTAAAGAAAGAAAGAATTACGAATATGGGTTCTCTCAAACCAACAAAACTTCGTGAAATTCTTCGTAAAATGAAATGTTCAAAATATTATGAACATATTCCTCATATTATTAATCGTCTAAATGGACAAAATGCACCCTTTATGTCTCGTGAAGATGAAGAAAAATTACGTCATATGTTTCGTGAAATTCAACCTTCCTTTAAAAAACATTGTCCAAAAGGACGAAGAAACTTTTTATCATATGGCTATGTTCTTTACAAATTTTGTGAATTACTTGAAATGGATGAATATCTTGCCTGCTTCCCTCTCCTTAAAAATCGGGATAAACTTTACCTACAAGATAAAACCTGGCAAAAAATATGTCAAGAACAAGGATGGCAATATGTACGCACCGTTTAATTATATCTTTACCTAATATAAATAGATTGTATATATATGTCTTTACTTATACTAGTACATATATGAATAATATATAATTAGTTAATTAGTATATAATTATATATTATTGAATAGATAATAAAATATGATTCTACATCAAAATGGCTTCGGTACCGTCTCAGTTGGCTTATCATATTATTCTCAATAATATTGGTCCAATTATTAATTCTAGTATTAATCTCTTGTGTAATTCATATCTTAGTAGTAATAAACAATCAATGCATACAATTATTCGTAGTGAAGTAGATGATGAAAGGGAACTTGATTTATTGCAAATGGATCGACTTTTAAAATGGATGCGTCTTGTTTTTGATGAATCTACACCTTCCTCCGAACCAGTTACTCCACGCTCAGAAACACAACACGAATACAAAAAAGAATTATACAATATTTATATTACTCTTTGTACAGATTATAAAGAATATCAAAAATGGAAAAAATATAATCAATCTATCTGGATTTTATCCTCTTATCGCTCCAAAGATACTAAATCACTCTCTAAAAAAATTATATCGGATATTAAACTCTTTAAAGAGGGGCTACACATGTATTCGATGTTCGATAAATTATAATTTATTTAATTCCATTACTATTTTAATTTCTGGATATCTTTTTAATACCTTTTCCATTTCTGTTTCTGTAAAATGTTTCCATATACAATGAATACCAAAACTTCTCTCATTATATACGGTTTCCATTCCAAAATAGACCGCCTTCTTAAATTCAGGTGTATAAATATAAATTGTTTTTTGAAGACTAATCATTACATCCTCATTATTATCATCTAAAAATTTGGTTAATTTCTTATCTACCTCTGGATCCTTCATCCTATCTTCATAATATTCACAAATCTCTATCATTTTACTTTTTCGTCTTAATGATAATCCACCATTTCCTACCATTTCCACATTCTTCCAAGGTGATCCCACATAATCATACTCTAAAAAATCATTTATTAAATTCCTATTCTCCCTTAAAATCATTGTATCTGTTTGGAAAATTAACATTATATCCGTTACTATACATTTATAAAAACTGGGATTAATTAACATACGATTATATTGTGCAATTGATAAATTATCTACATCTAATTGAATTAATTTATCGATACGATCCTCAAATTCATTTCTCAAAATAATTTCTTGAATAAATTCTTTATTCTGTCTTCCGTGAAAAATTAAGATCTTCCATTCATCCGATAAATTCTCAATAAAATTCCTTAATACAAATTCCAATGCCTTATGTTTTCTTGGCTCAATTAAAACGGCCGTATATTTCCACATTTATATATCTTTCATCTTACTTATTTAAACTTTTATCCAAATAAATATAATTGGAAAGATATTTTAGTAAAAACGATTCAACAACTTACAGAAAGTGAAAATAGAAAAGTTATATTTATTAGTTCCTGTGATAATTATAAAACATATATTACACAATTATCAAAAGAAATACAATATGAAGTTATTCATCCAAAATTATGAAACTTTTAAAAAATATCAAAATATTGAATTTTAGTGATTTTAATATGACCCCCCTCATTATTCATATTTTTGGTAAATAAAAAATGGATTCATATTTTTTACAAAATGGGTGAATTCTTACATACGTGGGAAGCCGACCAAATTTGCGCCAAGTCCAAATCCTGCGCCTTGGCGGGCAGTAACGCCGACACTTGGGCTAACTGCATCTAGGATGGCGAATACAACAGCGGCAAGGACGGCAAGGGTAGCGACCTCGTCCATTGGTAGAGATTTCTTGGGGATAAAGATGGCTGCAGCAGCAATAACAAGACCCTCAATTAGATATTTAATGACGCGATTAACAATTTCAGCAAGTCCGTAGCTCATCATTTCTTCTATATTCCATCTTTAGAAAAAAACTCACTACTCCGTATTCCTTTCTTATTCTGATCTCATTGAGTTTAAAGCTTATCAACGCAACCTGGATAGAAATGAGTAACGATACAAAACAAGAGGAAACTGTGGTAGAAGATTTTTTGGATGAAGATACTGAAATTCCAGGTCAGAGATATGTTCTACTCAGCTTTCTCAGTCCGGAGAAAGTCCTTGATAAAAAAGAACTATTCTTTTTCCAAAAATTCCTTCAATCCTATGAAGTTGATTGGAAACTCAAGAATCTTGAAAAATATATGGTTGATGTTACAAAACAAATTAATGATCAACTAGATGATCGTGTTCGTGAACTTGAAAAAGCCGATCAATTCGAGTCTGCTGAAATCTGTCGTAAAAATCGTCTTCGTGTCGATGATGTTATGTCTTCTTATCAATCTTTTGTTCAGAAAAATCATAGCGAACTAACAAAAACAAAAATTGTAGAAGCATATGATGATTTTATGTATACAAATAAGTCCAAATTAGAAACTGAATTTTATGCAGTCAATCAATTTCGTACTTCTATGCGTGGTGTCAAAGTACGCGGTGTCTTTAGTAATACAAAAGAAGGCGAATTAAAAGCTAAAAAACTACAAAATAAGGATAAATATCATAATATTTTTATGGCGGAAGTGGGTAAATGGACTCCTTGGGATCCTAATCCTAATGAGGTTCACGATCAGGAATACAATAATGATCAACTCAATAATTTGATGAAGAAATACAAAGAAAACGAAGACTCTCGTGAGAAATTCTTTGATGAACGTACAAAGAATTCTAAACAAGTATTTGGTGCATCTACCTCATCCTCCTCTTCCTCGGATCAATTTGGTAGTATGTTTAGTAATCAAGGCGATCTTGCTCTGCAACGTAAAATGCAACAACCTGCCGTTACAATTGAAAGAGTATCTGATCCATCTCCCACTGAATCATCAACTGCATCATCATCATCATCATCATCCTCATAAATTCTTTATTTTATAATAAATAATAAGAATAGAATAATAGATGACAGTAGAAAATAGAATTGGATTCTATTCTGTTAAAGTTATTTCTATTTTTATTATTTCCATTATTTATTTTATAGTTGGGTCACTGGTGTCTTTTTTATTAAATGATTTATTGCCTGAAGAGGAAAATCTTAATAAAATATCTACTACTCGTCTTTTCTTTATTATTTCCGGAATATTTGGATTGATTGGTATTATATTTTATATTATACGCATTATGATTAAAAATATACCATTCTTTTTTGATGATATGTATGGATTTAAATATTCTTTATTAAAAGAAGCATCAGGTGGTATTATTATTTCGTACGTAATGTATTCATATTTAGATAAATTGAAAATAGTATTAAATGAATTTAAAAAGAGACTATAAATAATGTAAATGATAAAAATAAAGACAATTTATTTAAAAGGAATAGAATAAATAAGTCTATGTGTTATTAAATAAACTTTAAAATATAAAATATAATTATATTATATTTTATATGTCAAACGATTTTGATATTAATAGATCATTAATATTTGGAGGAAATGGGATGATAGGATCTTATATTGATTTTGGTATAAAACCGACATCTAAGGATGTTAATATTACGGATATAAATTCAATATATAATTATACTAAGAAAATAGAAGATATTTCTTGTATTATTAATTTAGTTGCATTAAATTTAAGAGATTCCGAGATTAATATTACTAAATCGATTGATGTTAATATTAATGGAACAATTAATTTAGTAAAATTAGCAAAAGAAAGAAATATACCATTTATATTATTATCAACAGGTGCAGTATTTTCTTCTAAGGTTCATAATAAACAAATATTTACTGAAAATACAATTACAAATCCAAATTGTATATATGGATATACAAAATTATCATCTGAAAAGGTTGCTTTACTCTATGACAAAAGTATTATTATAAGAACTGGATGGGTATTTGGAGGATATCAAAAAACACATAATAAATTTGTAGAAATATTTATTAATCATTTACTAACAAATACATCAATTAGAGCAAATAATAATTTTTATGGTTCTCCAACGTATGTTATCGATTTAATTAATCAAATGAAATATGTTATTACAAATCATATATATGGTATACATCATATTATAAATTCAGGTATTGCTACAGGATTTGATGTTGCAATTGAAATTTCTAGATTATTAGGATATGACAATAATATAATTAAGCCAGTTAGTTGCGATATGATACCAAATGCGGGACCAAATCGTAGTATAAGTGAAATATTAGAAACTGAATATGAATTTAATAAATTAAGACATTGGAAAGAAGCATTAGAAGAATATATTTTAATTTATTTACAAAATAAAAAACGATATAATCATATATCTATTAATAAAAAAGAAAATGAAATGCAAATTTGGAAAAATAGAGACAAATGTAGAATGTGTGATCATTCTAATTTACAAATTTTTTTTAAATTAGAACCTACTCCACAAGCAAATCATTTTATGCTACAACCCTCTGATCTACCACTTATTCCTTTAGATATATCTATTTGTAATGATTGTAATCATATTCAACTTATACAAATACTCGATCATACTTATCAATATTCACATTATTTATATACTACATCTTCTAGTAAAATAATGTCATCACATATTACAGAAAATATAGAATACTTTCTGAATAGATTTAATATTAAAAATACAGACTCTATTTTAGAAATTGGTTCAAATGATGGAACTGGAATACAATATTTAATTCAAAATAAATATATTCATTCTATTGGTATAGATCCAGCTACAAATCTTAATAAATCACATTCTTTACCTATTATTTGTGACTATTTTGGTTCAAATATTTTAAATAATAAAGATATAATTAAAAATAAATTTAAATTAATTTTTGGTTTCCATTGTTGCGCTCATATTGAGAATTTACAAGATATTTTTAAAACAGTATATGAATTATTATCAAATGATGGTATTTTTATTATAGAAGTAGGCTATTTTTATGAAGTTTATAAACAATTCTTATTTGATACAATTTATCACGAACATATTGATTATCATACTTGTAAAAGTATGAAACAATTTTGTATTAAAAATAATTTAATATTATTTGATGTTAAAACAAATAAAATACAAAGTGGTTCTATCCAATTTTATATCACAAAAGATAAGAATATATCTATTGATAATAGTGTAGAAAATATAATAAAAGAGGAAGAAAGTATAAATTTATTTAATATAGATAATTTATTAAATTGGAAAAATACGATTTTATTAAATAGTAGAGATATGAATTATCTAATTACAAGTTTAATAAATGAAGGTAAAACTATATTTGGTTATGGCGCTTCTGCTAAATCAACTACATTTATTCATCAATTTAAATTAACCAATAATATAATAAAATATATCATTGATGATAGTTATCTAAAACAAAATTTATTTACACCTGGGTCTAATATACCAATTGTCTCAACAGATATTTTAAATAGAGAAAAATGTGATTATTTATTAATTTTATCTTGGAATTTTCTAGAGAGTATTTTATTAAAGATCGATACTTATAGAAAAAATGGATTAAGAGTTATTGTACCCTTTCCACATATTTCCATAATATAATGGTTCATTAATCTATTTTATAATTTATATATAACATCACATAATTTATTAAATAATTCTAGATCAATATTTCTATCCGCATTTTTAATTCTAAAATAAAGATAATTATTAATATTAGATATATGATCTATTTTATTATTATTATTAACTAACCATAGTACTTTGTAATTAGAATAATTTTCAATATGATTTATATTATATCCTAAATTTATTAATAAATCTGATATATATACATCTTCAAATTGATTGTATATTTGAATTGATTTTGATAAATTTATACATACATCTTTAGATAATATAATACTTGTTCCTGATATAAATGAATTAAATGGACGATGACCTCCACAAAAATGGGTTAGTGGTAAATTATTTTTTATTTCTAATATATTGTCTAAATTCCAAAAACTACTTAAATTTGTACGAATTAAAAAATCATAATTATAATTTGTATTTATATATTGCATAGATTTCATTGTCTTAATATACATTCCAGGTGTTATATTTTCAGTACCTTTTATATATAAATAATCATCTTTTTCATATACATCACACTCAATATCTTCTTTTAATTCAATAAAATAATATTTAATTTGTTTTTTATATAAACTAAAATATTGTCTTATATAATAACGCATTTTAGAATAACATTCCAAATCATCACTACTTATAATTAAAAATACTAAATCAAAATGTTCTGTATCTATTTTATCCATATTATATTAATATATATAATATATATATTAATATATATAATATATTAATATAATAATAAACACATATATAATATTTAAGAATAATAACCAAGTGATGGTACAGCACCACCAATATAGGTAGGTACACAGGATTGTGTAGTACCATCACAAAACATACCTTCGGGACAGGGTTGTCCATTTTCATTAGGTGAGCGACATAAATAATCGGTATTTGGGTCAGGTCTCCAAGTTGGTAATTTAGAAGCACTTCCAATAGCAGGTATATCTTGTACAGAATCATCATTTTCATCATTTTCATTTGGACCATTTTTACCATTTCCATTCATATTTTGAAATCCAGCAATCATATAATGATTTTCCATACGATTAACATATCTAACGACCATTGGAAGTAAAATTACTGCTAAAACAAGTAGAACAAGCATTGCACCTAATCCCATTGATTTTGAACGAGCCATATTTTCTAGAAAATACAGAGGTTTTTATTATGGTATATGAAATGATAATTTTGCGATTTAATATTTAGTCGGTGGTGTCATTGGTAAATCGGAGTATTTAGGCATTCGAGGAGGGATGTCTGATTTACAATAACCATTCATACACCGTATACGTTCTCCAGAACACGATGGTAAATCCACCCCACAACGCCCCGCATCCACAAATAATTCTTTATTTGTAGTTGAAGTAACTAAATAAATCATCATTGATATAATAACAATAATAAATGCAGTACCTGCTAATTTTCTAAATTTCATATCCATTTGTATCTATTAATATTTCTTATTAACGTTTATGGCCGGTCCTCTTAATTTCATACTAGATCGTGGATCATAGTTATTAATATCTTCTTCTTCTTTGACACGAGCAAGCATTTCAGATTGTCTCCATAAATCAGGCGCTCCTAATTTGAATTCTCCGTGAACTTCCGCTTTATACCAAAAAATAGTATCTTCTAATTTATTACTCTGTGTATTATTATTAACAACAAGACATTCATAATTTTGAGTACATTGATCCATCATTTGACAAAAAAATTCAAAAGAAGGAAAGGCTGAACCATAATTAGTAAATAAACGATCTCTATTGTTTTTATAGGGTTCTCTTAAAATAAATACATAATCGACATTTGTACGGAGAGCAGGTGGAATACCAAGAGGAAATTGCATAGTAATGATAAAAAATACTTTGAGCCATCGACCATTCATAAAAAGATAACGAATATTTTTATCGTGAGTCCAAGAATCGTCATACATACAATCATCCAAAATAAGAAATGCACGAGGATCAATCTTAGATTGAATACCTTTTTCAAGATCTTGTTGAATTCGACTCATTACCAATTTTTGTCGTTTTACAAAATTTGATAAAATAACCGGATTGTATTCACCATGAATAAACATCGGAGGCACAATCTTTTTAAAAAAACCGTTTGACTCTTCCGTACCTGAAATTACACAACCCATTGGTAAATCCTGATGATGAAATA
>Ga0315293_10006016_pt1 | contig 11387 bp, 11 predicted proteins | sample YL17G13_20_MG_FD_203071 | JGI IMG/M metagenome (GOLD analysis project Ga0315293, IMG submission 203071) | Sediment microbial communities from Yellowstone Lake, YNP, Wyoming, USA - YL17G13_20 | ecosystem: Environmental > Aquatic > Freshwater > Lake > Sediment | place: USA: Wyoming | collected... | reverse complement strand
TTTATGTAGGGCGGGAAAGGTATGGATGGACCCTTGGATTAATTACCCGTCAATAACAAATGCTAGAAGCGGATTTAGAAAAAGATTGCCGGGAAAATTAAGCTACGTCGTTCTTCCTATAAATACCAATAACGCTTAAGAAGTTGGATTAAAAAGAGCCGATGAGAGCTCTATTTTTTGTCTGCGGGGTCACTAGGATTCGAACCTAGATCAACGGTTTTGCCTGCCCACCGTACTTGCGGGCGCTGAGGGAATCGAACCCCCGACCGCGGTTTTGGAGACCGCCGGTATACCACTTACCTAAGCGCCCATATTAACAAGGCAGGCGGGGAGACCGCTATTCCATGCCCCGTAGTAAGCTTCGCTTTACTATTGGGGTACCATTGCCCGCCCTAGGCGGGTCAGCCTCGGGCTGAAACTATGACCCCATTAACTTAAAAAATACACCAAGATTGGCGTTTTTTCAATACTGTCAATCTGCTATAATTATTCAATGGCCTATTCAAATCAAGAACTGGTTGACGAGCTTGTGGAATTGGGATATCTAAAAACCCCTTCTCTTATTGATGCCTTTAAGACAATAGATAGAGGAGATTTTGTTCCTGCCAATGTTAAAGAATATACTTATTATAATGACCCTTTACCCATCGGTTTCGAGCAGACAATCTCCCAGCCATTGACGGTCGCCTTCATGTTGGAACTTCTGGATTTAAAAGCCGGAGATAAGGTTTTGGAAATCGGCTCGGGCTCCGGGTGGCAAACGGCGTTAATTGCCAAAATGATTGAGCACATCGGAGGCGCGGCCGAAGATAAAGACGGCCGATACGGAATGGTGGCGATTGAAAGAATCCCGGGATTAAAAGAAATGACTGTCAATAATATAAAAAAATACGGATTTATTGAAAGAGGAGTGGTCAAAGTCGTTTTAGGCGATGGCTCCAAGGGCTATGAGTCAGAAGCGCCTTTTGACAAAATTATTGCCGCCGCATCGGCCATAGAAGTTCCGGAAAACTGGAAACAGCAGTTGATTATTGGAGGTAGAATAGTCGCTCCGGTAGGGAGCAGCATCGTTGTCTTGGATAAGACCGGAAAAAACGATTTTGAAGAGCGGGAATTTAGAGGTTTTGCTTTTGTTCCGCTTATTAAAGACAACGGATAGTTTTCAAGGCCTATCTCTAAAAAGTGGCCTAAATAGACCGTTTTCCAGCCGTTTTTTAGCTTGACATCATGTTTGTAATATGGTAGAATTTGACCGTTGGTAATTAAGCATAATATGTATATTTATTCTTATCGTTATAAAATTGCAGTTATTTTATTGGCGCTGGCCATCTTTTTGGGCGCCTCGCTTTTGATAACAAAAGTTGCTTATGGAGACACTTATGTTTGGACTTGGACATATCCTGCATCTAACATTACCGCAACAACCGCAACTCTTACCGGGCTAGTCAGCCCGAATTGGAACGCCGTTTCCTATTGGTTTGAGTATGGAGTCACGCCTGCAATGGGAAGCACTAATATGTTTAGGTCGCTTTATGGTGTTTCAAGCACTTACATCAGCGTTCCGATTTTCAACCTGACGCCAAGCACCAAGTATTACTTCAGGCTGATTGTTCAAATTCCTGAAACGGTCATAGTCGGTCCGACATTTAATTTTACGACTTTGACTGCCGGAGGTGGTGGAACGTCTTATGGCAATGGCGGCAACTCTGTTGTGGGCGCCGGAGCGCAGGAAATCCAACCACCTCAAAATGCTACCAGCACTAATGAGCCCCAGATTACTTGCGTGACATTGATACCGGCTAATACTGCTTCCCCGATCACTCCTGGAAAATCGTTTAATCTCATTCTGGCCTACAAAAACGGCTGCAGTTTCAATATCGCAGATGTTTTTATGAAAGTGATTCTACCTCCGGGGACTGGATTTGTTTCAACCAGTTATCCCGTCTTTAACCAGGACGCTAACGGCATTACTTACAACTTGGGATCTTTGCCGGCGGGCTACCAATCGTCAATTAACGTTGAAGTTATGGCGAGCAATACGCTCAACCCGGGAGATTCTCTAATGTTCAGTTCGGTACTTAATTTTAATGACGACAAAGGAAGCTTTCAATCGATTAGTGGATATCTGACATTATCTGTCGGCGAAAAACCGCCCCTAGGCGCCACGGTCATCGGGACAGTCGGAAATCTTTTAAAAAACTGGACTTTCGACTTAATACTGATAGCTGTTGCCGCCTTTCTGATTTACTGGTTTTTCTTTAAAAATCGTCAGGAGAAAAAGGATGAAGACGAGGAAGATATTTTGGAAGCCAAGCCGATGCCGATATCTGAAACTGGCGCCTAGAAGCGAGTGAGTGCCGTTTCACTCTCAAACCCCCGTCTTGCATGCAAGGAGGGGGTTTGACTTTATTGACACCGTACTCTATTGACTACGTTGTTGTATTATGATATAATACAAGAAGTTCAAGAAAGGGAGGTGAACCGTGGCCACTTCTGTTGCTGTTTGGAAAAAGCAGACAACCACGGACCTCATCTTCGGGTTCCAGGTTATCTGCGCCGTCGGTTTTGGCGGCGGTCAGTTCCTTAGAATGCTTGATTCGGTGAGAGGAGTGTCGGGCGCGATGTTTGTTTTCAGTCTGACATTTCTCTTCATCAACCTGTACCTGGCAATCAAGGGGTACGGGGTCAAGCGGACCCGGGTGATTGTTCAGTTAATTGCGTTTATGGCATTGGGAGTTGCCGTCTACTCCGGTCTCTTGGTCCTCCTGATCGTTAAGGGAGGATTCTGGGATGGGAACGACAAGGTAACTTCTCTCTTGGTCTTGGTGGGTGTTTCCGCTTCACTCCTTGTCGGTAAATCGAGGGGATTGAACTGGAAAGACCCTATAATCAAGGGATGGTTAGCTCTGTCGTTCAAAGCAGTGCCCCAGTTGATGATGGCGTGGAAGATTGCTATCGTCGGAGGGACTGGGGTGTCGGGGATTTTCATCCTGACGTTTCATCTCCTGACTCTCTCTCGGATTCTCCTGATTTTCTGGGAGATCCAGAAGGTTGGTTGGGACAGGAACAGGAAGGGGATGTTGGTATCCGAAATAGGCAATGAACTGAGCTGGGTCGTGGTAACGACAACCTGGGCCGTGCAGCTCTCTGGATAGCGGGGGATACAGTTTTCACACTGACTCCCGCTATTGCTTTTTATGGTGCTTTGATTTATCATAAATGCAAGATCCGCAGACAGTGGGCGGCCTAAAAAGCCTCAATTTCCCACCGAGGAGACAAACTTTTTGTTTGCGGTCTTTAGGGAATCTGGCCGCTTTTTTATAAAGCGTAAAACCAGAGATCAGCAACAAAAGGTCGAGCTGTTTTGAATAAATATTTGAGTGTATTCGTATCATTCGCATGCATTCGTATATTCGCATTGCATTAGCGTAAGCGTCTATGAAAACAAAAGTTCAAAAAACAAAGGACATGGAACAAGCGGCGGTTTTGGTGGATAAAGCTAAATCGCTGGTTTTTGTTGATTTTTCCAAGACTTCGATAAAACAGGTCAGCGTTTTGAAAAATTCACTGGCTGCCATAGAGAGTACCTACAAAGTCATAAAAAAGCGCTTGCTCGGATTGGTTTTCAAGAATAAGAACGTTCCGGTGGATGTTTCGGTCTTTGAATCTCAGTTGGGGACGGTTTTTTCACCCAAAGATATAGTTGACACCGCTGGAACTGTTTACCGCTTTGTCAAAGGCAAAGAAAAAGAGCTTCCGGAGTTTAAAATGCTGGGCGGTTACGATTTAGCCGAGGCAAAATATTATTCGGCTGAAGAAATAAAGAAAATCGGGATGCTTCCTTCAAAAGAAACTTTATTGGCTCAACTGGTTGGGTTGCTTTCAGCTCCGGTCAAATCACTGGCCTATGTCCTCGATCAAATTGCCAAGAAGCAAACAGTAAATAGTAATCAGTAAAAATAATTGGATTTATGGATAAAATTAAAGATATAGTTTCGAAAGTCGAAACATTAAGCACCCTTGAAATTTCCGAACTGGTAAAAGCGCTCGAAGAAAAATTCGGAGTGTCGGCAGCAATGCCGATGATGGCTGCCGGAGCCGCAGGCGGAGCCGTAGCGGAAGAAAAAACTTCTTTCACTGTTGTCCTTAAAGCGGCGGGAGAGCAGAAGATTAATGTCATTAAAGCCGTCAAAGAAATTACCGGACTTGGCCTTAAAGAAGCCAAAGACATCGTTGACGGAGTTCCAAAAGATATCAAAGAAAACGTCAAGAAAGAAGACGCTGAAGAAATTAAAAAGAAATTGGAAGCTGTCGGAGCTGTCGTTGAGCTTAAGTAATATCTTTTAAACAAGAAGCGCTTCAATGTTGAATTGGGGCGTTTTTTTGTGTAGCATAGAGTATTGAAAAGGGCGTTAGATTTATATGCGCGATTGGTTCAGTGGTAGAACGCTCCGTTTTCACCCCGTTAGAAATTAAATGCACCCTTAGTTTAGTGGTAGAACGTCGTCCCACATCTCACTTCGGTGAGATATCGGGATTGCGATTTGTAGCCCCGCCAAGGGCGGGGACAAATCGGGAATATTCACACTTGTCCCGCACCTTTTAAATGTTAAATGGACGATTAGCTCAGTTGGTTAGAGCACTGCATTCACATTGCAGGGGTCGGAGGTTCAAATCCTCCATCGTCCACTGGTCCTAAAAGGTGTGGGGTTGCACGCTGGCCGTAGGCCTGGCCCCGAGAGCAGCCGAGGGGTTCGATCCCTACAGGGTGCACGAGGTCACAAGCCTGCCCTGCAGCTCCCGACAAAGTCGGGATGCTATCAGGGTTCAAATCCAAGTGGGCGCACCCCGTTAGAGATTTTATAAATCTTCACAAATTCTGATAACATAGCAAGGCAGCATTTACTATTCTTTAATTTTTAATACAATTAGTCCTAACTATCTCTAACGGGGCGCACCAGAATTGTTATGGAAGAAGAAAATAAAAACACTCAGCAGAATCCTTTACTTGTTCCTTTCGCTATAATAATTGCTGGCGTTATTGTCGCGGCGGCGATATTTTATACGTTCAGCGCCAAGAGCAACAGTCTGACCAGTCAGATATCTTCTCCTCAACGGCAGACGGCGACAGCCCTAGGTTCTTTGACGGATAATGTTTCTCCAATATCTGCCAGCGACCATATTCTTGGTAGTACTAATGCTCCGGTAAAAGTTGTTGAGTTTTCAGATACCGAATGCCCGTTTTGCAAACAGTTTCAGGCGACAATGAATCAAATTATGAATTTGTATCCCGGAAAGGTGGCTTGGATTTACAGACACTATCCCATTGACCAGTTGCATTCCAAAGCCCGCCACGAATCGGTGGCCACTGAATGTGCCGCAAAAATCGGAGGCAACGAAGTTTTTTGGAAATATCTTGATAAAGTTTTTGCAATTACTCCTTCAAACAACGGTCTTGACCCGGCTCAGCTTCCGGCTATTGCTCTGGAAATGGGATTGGACGCCAAAGAATTTGGTCAATGTTTGTCAGGCAGCCAATATGACTCGCTCATAGAATCCCAGATTCAGGAAGCTGAAAAATCAGGAGCTCAAGGAACTCCTTATAGTGTAGTCATTTCTCCCAGCGGCAAAAAATTCGAAATTGACGGAGCTCAACCACTGGCGTCTGTTAGGCAAATTATAGAGACTGCTCTAAATTCAAAATAAGTGCATTTTTATTAAAACCGTCCCGATAAACATCGGGACGGTTTTTTCACCTATTTATTTTTCAGCATTTACGGCCACTTGAAAAAATGTCTCGGACCCGCTTAAAGCTTGGTTCCGTAAGGATTTAAGCGGGGAGAGTCAAGGCTAATTTATGCCGCTGGAGCATAAATATAGCCGTTTTTTTCAAGTGGCCGTAAATGCTTCCTCTTCCCAAGTTATCCACTTGTGACGGAGCCAATTGTGGCGCATAATAATAGCGAAGTGGGGAATTGTGGATAACTGTGTGGATAACTTAAAATAAGTGGATAACTTTCAAATATAAAAAATCCCTCATATGTTTCTTGGAGAGTTTAAACATAGTTTAGATTTAAAAGGCAGGCTGGCTATTCCAGCAAAATTTCGCTCGGGATTAAGTGGAGGAGCGGTTATTACTCGCGGCTTGGATAAATGTCTTTTCGTTTTTCCCCAAAAAGAATGGGAAGTACTGGCGAGTAAACTGATGAACCTACCCCTTTCCCAATCCGGCTCACGGGCTTTTGTCCGGCTGATGCTTTCAGGAGCCAGCGATGTCGAGTTCGACACTCAAGGCAGAATTCTGATTCCCGACAGTTTACGTTCGTACGCCGGCCTTTTGAAAAAAGCCGTTGTTACGGGATTGTACAACCGAATTGAGGTCTGGGATGAAGAAGAATGGAAAAAATACAAATCAAAAACGGAAAGCGCGTCCGACGAGATAGCGGAGAAACTCGGACAGTTGGGAATCTAACATGATTCATATTCCTGTTCTTTTACAAGAAACAATAGAGGCGCTGAATCTGGAGAAAGGGAAGTGCATTGTTGACGGCACGTTAAACGGCGGAGGGCATGCCAGAGAAATAATCAAGAGGATAATGCCGGCGGGCACATTCATCGGGGTTGATTTGGACAAAGTTATTTTGGAAAAAACCGAAAGGGAGCTACTCGATGAATTTCCTCGGTACAAAAATAATTTATTTTTTGAGCACGCCAACTATAAAGACATTGCCGATTTGATTGCCAGAAGGAATTATCCGAAACCTCAAGGTATTGTACTTGATTTGGGATTTTCGTCCTTTCACATTCAGGAATCGGGCAGAGGATTCAGTTTTCAAAAAGACGAAATACTGGATATGCGCTACGACCAGTCATCTGGGAACCCGGTTTATGAAATTGTAAACAGTTTCGACGAAAGGGCCCTGGCCGGAATCTTTTGGAAATACGGGGAAGAAAGATTTTCAAGGCAAATAGCCAAAGCCGTTACTCAAGCCAGGAGGAGCCAAAAAATTTCAACCACCCGCCAGCTGTCGGAAATCGTAAAATCAGCCATCCCTGGATTTTACAGAAAGACAAAAATCGATCCGGCAACCAAAACTTTCCAGGCGCTTAGGATTTTTGTTAACAACGAGCTTGAAAATCTTGATGCCTTTCTGACGACAATTCCGCTGGTCATGGGAAAGGGCGGGCGTCTGGCAATCATCTCCTTTCATTCGCTTGAGGATAGGATGGTGAAAAATTCCTTCAACGAAATGAAAAAGAAAAAGTTGGCGCAAGTCATGACAAAAAAACCGGTAGTAGCGGATAAAAAAGAGATTCTTGGCAATCCCAAGAGCCGGTCAGCAAAACTGAGAGTTCTGGAAATTTTATGAGTCACAACATTTATATATTTAAATATTTTTATTTAATCAATGACGGTTATAGAGTTTGGAAAAAGAAATTATAAAATCAACACTTTAATAACAGTGCTGTTTATTACGCTGATAATATCGGTGGTTTGCGGTATCGCGCTTTACAACCATCTTATTAGTCTCAGGCATGATGTGGCAAAGAGTGAAGATTTGTTGGCTAAACTTCAGGTGGAAACCGCGGAACTGAAAAACAAACTCTACAACGTGATTGACGGAGCCTCCAATTCTTCTTTTATCCAGTCAACCGGCCTGATTATTGAAAAAAACCCTCAGTATGTGACTCCGGCGGCATTAATTTCCCAGGTTATTCAGTAGTATGAGGTGGAGAATCTGGCTAATCAGGGTTATCTTCATAACCACCTTTCTGGCCCTAGGAGCCAATCTCTACCTAATTCAAGTCAATAAGAAAGGGAATCTTGTCGGCAAAGTTCAGGCTCAAAGCGAAGCTCTGGGAGTTTTAGAACCCTCAAGAGGTCTGATTTTTGCCACTGATAAAAATAACAACGTCACTCCGCTGGTATTAAACAAGGATTACCCGACCGTTTATGCCGTGCCCATTGAAATTCAGGATGCCAAGGAAGCGGCGGCGGTACTTTCCCCCATAATCAATAAAGACATCGATTCTTTGACGGTTCTTCTGTCAAAACCAAAAAGTCAGTACGCTCTCTTGGTGGAAAAAGCGACTAATGACCAAATCCAAGCAATAAAAGATGCCGGCCTAAAGGGAATTTACATAAAATCAAAAACATATCGCGCTTATCCTTTCGGCACGATGGCCGCTCAACTTTTGGGTTTTATTTCTTCCGGCCAGGACGGCTTACTCTCCGGCCGCTATGGCCTTGAACTGCAGTTTGAGGATGAGCTCAAAGGAGTTGAAGGAGCCAGGAGTTCGGGTGTGGTTCAGGAACCAAGCAACGGGGAGGATTTATATTTAACCATTGACTATAATATTCAAAATCAAGCCGAGCAAGTTATTGCCGGTTTGAACAAGCAATGGAATGCGGAAGGCGCGTCGGTAATCGTCCAAGAACCGGCAAGCGGGAAAATTTTGGCTATGGCAACGGTTCCCACGTTTGACCCCAACGAGTATCACAACTTTGACATCAAAGATTTCTTGAATCCTGTGGTTCAATTGCCTTATGAGCCCGGTTCCGTATTCAAGATAATCACCATGTCTGCCGGCATCGACTCCGGCAAAATTACTCCCGATACTACCTACGTTGATACCGGAAAATTGAAACTGGACAGTCAATGGACGATAGAAAACTGGGATTATAAAACTCACGGAGCCTGGGGGAAAATAACGATGACTAATGTCATTGAACATTCTTTGAATCTTGGCGCTGTTTTTGCCGAAAGGCAGACGGGTGATTTAATTTTTACCGACTATTCTAAAAAATTCGGTTTCGGAACAAAAACCGGAATTCAGCTTCCTGGAGAGTTGGCCGGTGATTTGCGTAATCTTGACCACGGAAGAGCCTCCAACTATGCGACGGCTTCTTACGGGCAGGGAATTACCGCTACTTCGATTCAGTTGATAACCGCTTTTTCGACAGTTGCCAACGGCGGAGTTCTTATGAAACCTTTAATTTTAGCCGATGAAAAACCGCAGGTGGTCAGAAGAGTTATCAGTCAAGAAACGGCCAAAAAGGTGACGGACATGATGGTTTCAGCGGTTGACGTCAATAAAGTAGCTGCCATATCCCAATCTCAGGTTGCCGGAAAGACCGGAACGGCTTTTACCACCGAATACAATGTAAAAGGATATAATGAAAACAGAGTCATCAATTCATATATTGGTTTTGCACCCGCTACCAATCCTAAGTTTACGATTCTCATCAAACTGAATAATCCCCAAAACGCTCCGCTTGCCGGTCAAACGGTCGTCCCCGCATTCAGGGAGATGGCGGAATTTCTGTTAAACTATTATAATATTGCTCCTGACCGCCAAAACGTTTCAGTCCGGTAACAATCTTATTTTATGAAAAAACGAATGCTTTATTATCTTAAATCGGCGCTTGGAATCCTTTCTCGGCTGACTTTAAAGCGTTTTCAGCCGATAGTCATAGCCGTCACCGGCAGTGTCGGCAAAACATCTTCAAAAGAGGCAATCTGGTCGGTCTTAAAAAGCTATCAATACGCCAGAAAAACGTCGGCTAACTTTAATAACGAGCTGGGTGTCCCCTTGGGTGTTCTGGGAGATTATGACAAAATTTCAAAACCGGCCTGGTTTTTTTGGATAAGAGTCATTACCGCTTCAATTTGGAAGATGCTTTTTGCATCAAAATCGAGGTACCCTAAAGTGCTGGTATTGGAATATGGAGCCGATAAACCCGGAGACATATCCGATCTTTTAAAAATAGCCAAGCCGCATATTGCGGTCATCTCCGCCATCGGCCAGATTCCGGTTCATGTTGAAAATTATCCTCAAGGGATAGATTCGGTCGCTCGGGAAAAATCAAAATTAATTTTTGATTTGTCAGTTGACGACATTGCGGTTCTTAATGCGGATGACCCGATGGTCTCAAAAATAAAAGAAAAAACTCGGGCGAAAACGATGAGTTTTGGATTTTCAAACAATGCCGACATCCAAATTTCCAATTTTAAGCATCTGATTGACAAAGGCAAAGTTGAGGGGATTACTTTCAAGCTTGAAAGTAAGGGGGCTTCGGTTCCGGTAATCCTTAAAAAAGCATTCTCGATTTCCCATGCTTATGCTGCTGCCTGTTCTGTCTGTGTAGCCTCGTTTTTTGACATTAATCTGGTCGGCGCGGCCAATGCCTTTGCCATCTACTACAAGCCGTTGAAAGGACGCTCGGCGATTATCGAGGGTGTTAAGCATGCCATGATAATCGACGAAAGTTACAACTCATCGCCGATAGCTTTGGAAGTGGCCCTCAAAACAATGAAAGAGGTTAAAGACATCAGAAAAATTGCCGTTTTGGGAGATATGATGGAACTTGGCGATTATACAATCAAAGCCCATGAAATTATCGGCGAACTGGTTCCCGAATGCGTTGATTTTCTGATAACTGTCGGTCCGCGAGCAAAATTTATTGCTCAGAGGGCTATAAAAAAAGGAATGGATGAAAAGAGCGTCTTTTCTTTTGATGAACCTAAAGAAGCTGGCCCGAAACTTCAGGAAATAATAAAGAAAGGAGATTTGGTGCTGATAAAGGGCTCCCGGGTTGTGGGCTTGGATAAAATAGTTGAAGAAGTGAAGACCGTCTAACTTAAAACTAAACACTCAAGACTAAAAACTGGAAATATAGAAATCTGAAGCAATTCAGTTTGACATTTAACGTTTTAAGTTTTAAGTTTTGAGTTGTAAGTTAAATTCTGGCCCTGTCGTCTAGTCCGGTCCAGGACGTCGCGTTCTCATCGCGAAAACTCGGGTTCGAATCCCGACGGGGTCACCAAATGAGATTTTTTACCGTTATATTCCCGATTTAAATCGTAAATACGTGATAGTTTTGTGTTTCCAAACTTTTTACCATCAAAGGAGATTTTTTCTGCAAAGATATTATTTTGGAAACGGATCCTATTCTCATATTTCTTTAATCTTAGCCATGTTTCCGCAGTATTTCGTACAAACTGGAAGCAATAATCCAAAGCTTCCTCCATGTTAAATTCTTCTATCCTACTGTCATGCAAAAGCTGTGATTTCTCCATAATCTTCTGATTTATCACGTTTTTCTGTTCCAAAAAATCATTATCGTTATAGACGCCAGTTCTGTGTAGATCAAAAACTTTCTGTCTTTCCTGTTCTAATCCATCTATATCTCTCCGGGTTCTTACGTTGTCCTCATCAAATTTTTTATAGTTAGATTGCCAAATATCTATCATTACTGATTTAAATAAATTTTCATATTTAACCGTGGGATTTATTTCGTTAAGATATTCAACAAAAAGCTGTTCAAATGTTGCTTTTGGTATAGATAAAGTATTTACACAATTTTGTTTATGATGGTGATAATA
>Ga0315293_10006015_pt1 | contig 11387 bp, 4 predicted proteins | sample YL17G13_20_MG_FD_203071 | JGI IMG/M metagenome (GOLD analysis project Ga0315293, IMG submission 203071) | Sediment microbial communities from Yellowstone Lake, YNP, Wyoming, USA - YL17G13_20 | ecosystem: Environmental > Aquatic > Freshwater > Lake > Sediment | place: USA: Wyoming | collected... | reverse complement strand
GTGTTTGGACAGCGCTATGCCGCCAGCGGCGCCAAGATCGGCGGCGAGTTCCAGGTCAATACCCACTTCTACAGCGCGCAGTACGATCCGCAGATCGCCATGGACGCGGCCGGCGACTATGTGGTTGTCTGGTCCAGCTTCGTCCAGCAGAGCGGCCAGCCCGACGGCAGCGGCTACGGCGTGTATGCCCAGCGGTACAGCAGCTCCGGCGCGCCGGCGGGGCCCGAGTTCCGGGTCAACCAAGGCACCTTGTACTGGCAGTATCAGCCGGCCGTCGCCATGGCCGGCAACGGGATGTTCGTGGTCACCTGGAGCACCGACGGCCAGCGGACCGACGCCCACGACTTCGACATCGCCGCCCGGATCTTCAATGCCGACGGCTCCGACGTCCTGGATACCTCGACCGGCCTGCCTTTCGGCGAATTCCGCGTCAATTCGATCGTCCTGGGCGGTCAGGTCGATTCGGCCGTGGCGATGGACGGCGACGGCGACTTCGTGAGCGTCTGGGTGGGGCCGGATGCCAACGGCACCGGGATCTACAGCCGCGGCGTAGGCCTGAATACGTTTACCTTCGCCGTCGGCGGCGGTGGTGCAGATCCCTTCGTGGGATGGAGCGGCGGCTGGAGCACGGCCGACCACAACGCGCCGACCATGCAGCTCATCCTCGGCACGTCGGGGAACGATCAGTTCGTCTTCGTCGCCGGCCAGACGCCGGACACTTGGACGGTCCGCGTCAACGGCGTGGACCGCAGCGCCATCGTCGACCTGCGCACCGCCATCCTCAGCTTCGACGGCCGCGGCGGCTACGACACCGTGACCATCACGGGAACCGCCGGCCAGGAGAAGGTCGAGTTGTGGCCGGACCGCATCGTCCTCACCGGCGGCACCTTCAGCTTCCGGACCGGCAACATCGAGGCGATCAACTTCATTGGCGCCGGCGGGGCCGATCAGGCGATTTTCCACGACTCCCCAGGGGCCGATACCTTCACCTTCCGCCCCGATCCCCAGCCGACCGCCTCGCTCACCGGGTCGGGCTTTGCCCTGAGCACGACCAATGTCGCCACCGTCCAGGCCTCGGCCACGGGCGGCGGCAGCGACGTGGCCCGGCTCTACGACTCGTCCCGCACCGACACCTTCATCGGCTCCCCGGCCTACGGCGTGATGATCCCGAGCGACAACAGCTTCTCCGTTACCGCGTCGGGGTTCCCGGCCGTGGAAGCCTACTCCGGGGCCGGCGGCGTCGATACCGCCCGGCTGTACGACGACCGCAACGGCAACGACGCCTTCGTTGCCGATTCCGCGGGCGGCACGCTCTCCGGGCCGGCCTACCGCCTCCAGGCCGACGGCTTCCGCTACCTGCACGCAACCGCGCAGGGCGGCTACGACACGGCGACGCTGCGGGATTCGCCGGGCGTCGATACGTTCGAGGCGTATTCGACCTACGCTACGATGTCCGGCACCGCCTTCTACGCGCGGGCCAACGCGTTCGACAAGGTGGATGGGGAGTCCCGGCAGGGGGCCGACATGGCCCGGCTCACCGGCACCAGCCAGATCGACCGCTTCGAGGCCCGGCCCGACTACGGCCATCTTACAGGCCCGGGCTACGACGTCGGGGCGAAGAACTTCCGCTACGTCATCGCATCCGGCGGCGGCGGCTCGGATACCGCGGTGTTGTACGACTCCGGCTCTACCAGCGCGGCCGACACCTACATCGGCACCACGACCTACGGCGTGCTCTACGGCGCCGCGTATTTGAACCGCGTCAACGGATTCCCCCGGGTCGAGGTCAACGCCGCGGTCGGCAGCGCCGATCAGGCCAGGTTTTACGACTCGCCGGGCGACGACACGTTTTCGTCCGACCCGACCACGGCGGTTTTCAACACTGCCACCGCCGGGCACACGGTCAAGAACTTCCGTTACGTGTTCGGCTATGCGACCGCGGGCGGCAACGACACGGCGACCATGACCGGCTCCAGCGGCTCGACCGGAGCCAACACCTTTGAGGGCCGGCCCACATACTCCACCTTGTCCGGCACGGCCGGGTCGGGCTACTACAGCCGGGTTGCCGGCTTCGACACGGTAACGGCCCTTTCGCTGGGCAACCCCACCGACATTGCCCGGCTCTACGACTCGGCCGGCAACGACGTGTTCGAGGCCTATCCGACCTACGCCACCCTGACCGGCCCCGGATACTCGAGCCACGCCACGAGATTCCGCTACGTCTTTGCCTACGCGTCGGACGGCACGGACATCGCCAACTTCCACGGTTCCGCGGGCGACGACGCGTTTGTAGGGCGGCCGGACTACGGGATGCTCTCGGGCGCCGCGTACCTCAATCGCGCCAACTACTTCGATGAAGTACACGCTATTGCCGTGGCCGGCGGAAGCGACACCGCCAAGCTTTACGATTCCGCCGGAGACGACTATTTCTGGGCCCGCGGTGCGGCCGCCATCCTCAGCGACGGCACCCTGAATAACGAAACCGGAGCCCTTGAAGTGCGCAAGACGTACTACAACAAGGCATCCGGGTTCAACAGCGTGGGGGCGTACGGCACGACGGGCACGAATAACCGGAAGGTCGTCACCCCGATGGACTACGCCCTGGCATTCACGGGGACGTGGCTCGGCGACCCGTGGCCATGAGAGGGGCTAGGAGTTAGGGGCTGGGGACTAGGGACCAGCGGCAGGGGCGCGCGCCGGATTCCGGGACGCGGAGGCAAACGACCGCCGGTTCGGTGGCGGCAATCTGCCCGGCCCCATCTCATCTTCGCTATCATTCCCAACATCACGTCTTGGGCAGGGCCGAAGGCCGTCGTTTTCTGCAAGCTTTGCCTTTCTTACTCAACTGGTGCGACTGTTACGTCCGATACTATCGTCACAACCAGATTGCACGGATTCCATGACCGTGGAGTCTTGTCGGACGATCCGTCACTGCACATCCAGGTGGGTGAGAACCATGTCGCTCCAACGTAACCGATCGTGGCTGTTAGCCGGCGCGCTGATCCTTCTGTTGGGGGGGCACGCCTTGGGCCAGGGCTTGCAGGACACGCAACTCTTCGCTCCGGCGGACGCGGACCAATTCGGCGGCGGCCCGCGACCCAACGAAGGGTTTTTCATCCGCTATGATGGCCTCTTCTGGACCGTCTCCTCGCCCAAGGAGGCCACCTTCGGCGTGCCCGACGCAGAGCAGACCGCCCGGCCCGTCTTCTGGGGCCCCGGCCCGGAAGCATCGACGACCCAACAGAGCACCTTCACGACCGGGTTTCTGACCACCGACTGGACCGGCGGCCAGCGGATCGAGTTTGGCGACATCCACGAGCATGAGGGCTGGAGGATCGGCTACCTGCAGGTGCACCAGTCCACCCAGTTCTTGACCAAGAATGGCGTGCAGGTGTTCTTCGAGGACCGGCCTTGGGGGGCCCCGCCGAGCCATTTCCACCTGGAGGGCTTCGTCGACGCGACCGACATCCAGGAACTCGGCGTGGAATACACCGCCGTGACGTTGATGAATCGGATCAGAACCTGGGGCATCGAGGGCTCCTACCTGCGGCGCACGCACCCCATGCCCCGCGGCGGTTTCTTCGAGTGGTCCCTCGGTCCCCGTTACTTGGAGATCAACGAGGAGTTCAGCGCCGACGCCACCGGCGGCCTTCTGGCCGATACCTTCCTCTGGTCGAGCGGCGACAACCGGATCATCGGCCCCCACGTCGGACTCCGCTGGTTCCGCACCAACGACCGCTGGACGCTGTCGGCCCAAGGCGACTTCACGGCGGGCGTGAACATGCAGAGCGTGCGGCTGACGGGCGTGGTAGGCTCGCTCCTGAGCACCACAGGGATCCCGCGGCCCTCCAGCGATCCCCCGCAGCCCCTGGCCATGCAGCAATCGGATTTCAACCACTCGGCCAACATGCAGCAGTTCTCCCCCATCGTGGAGGTACAGGTGGCGGCCCAGTACCAGATCACGCGGGCCGTTTCGATCCACGGGGGTTGGTCGGCCCTTTGGGTGAACAACATCGCACGGCCCAGCGGCATGATCGATTACACGCTGGGCGAGACGACGACCCTGGGCATCCGGACCAACAAGAACCGTCAGGACGTCTTTATGAACGGCTTGGAGCTGGGCGTCAGCATCAACTACTGACGCCGGCTCGCCGCACTTCGGACTCCAGACGCGACCGGTTTCGAGCCGGCCGAGAGTTCCAGCCCACGGGTCGGGGTGTCTTCCCCGCCATCTGACGCGCCGCGCCGAAAACCCCGAGAGACTCAAGGCTGCTGCTGAAGGCTCCTCCGACGGAGCTCGTCGAGTTCGGCGTTCAAACGATGGCGTAGCGGGCTCTCGGGACGTAGTTGGCCAAGCAAGCCCTCTGCCTTCCCAGCTAGTTCCTCGTTGAACTCACGTCGGCTGAGCAGCTTTCGCCAACTTCGGGCAATCTGTTGTTCGGTGAGCAATCGTGACCCCTTGCCGTACAACCTGGGTGGGACAACCCGCCCCTCACCGGTCGAGGGGCGGACGAGGGATCGCACCTCTTCTATTGCATTATTGCGCGCAGCAGCCGTCGCAGGCAACAGCCTGCCGCAAAGAATGCGAAGGAAAAAGGGCACAAAGCTGCTTTCCTCCGCGCGGGTAGACCTGCCCCGTTTCGGCTATGCGGGCAGCCGATTCCACGGAGTCCTACGGCGCGCTGCGAAACCGCGGCTAAGTCTGCCGGACAATTTCGGCCGAAGACGCGGCCCCGGCGTCATCCCGGGATCTAAACTGCGGGTCAATCCGCTCCCACTCCTCCACGAGGGCGTCGATCGTGTAGCGGATCTGCTCTTCGGTGTGCGTCGAGGTGATGAAGAACCGGAGCCGGGCGGCGCTTTCCTCCACCGCCGGGTGAAGGATCGGGAACACGCTCACGCCCCGGCGGAAGAGGGCCATGGAAAGTTCCAAGGATCGCACGGAGTTGCCCACGATCACCGGGACCACCGGCGAGTCCTTGCTCTTGCCGGTGTTCAGACCTCGGCTCTTGGCCAGCGTGAGGAACAGCTTGGCCCGTTGTCGGAGCCGCGTTACCCGCTCGGGCTCGGCCTCCAGCAGGCGACAGGCAGCCAGCGCGGCTGCCGCGGCCGGCGGGGGCAAGCCCGCGGCAAAGACGAACCCCGGCGCAGTGTACTTCAGGAACTCGACCAGCTCCTTTCTGCCGCCGATATATCCCCCGCAGCTACCGAACGTCTTGCTCAAAGTCCCCATCCAGATATCGACGTCGCGGCGGTCCACGCCGAAATGCTCCCCGATCCCGCGGCCCGTGGCCCCAAGGCTCCCCATCGAGTGCGCCTCGTCGATCATCAGCAGGGTCTTGTGCCGCTTCTTGACCTCGATGAACCGAGGCAGATCGGGAATGTCCCCATCCATGCTGTAGACCCCCTCGATCACGATCAGCACGCGGCGGTACTGGTGGCGATACTCCTCCAGGACCTTATCGGCCACAGCCCAGTCGTTATGAGGAAACGGCCGCCGCCGGGCGCCCGAGAGGATGCAGCCTTGGATGATGCTGTTGTGCGAAAGGGCGTCGTGCAAAATCAGGTCGCCGGGGCCGAGCAGATGCCCGATGACCGTCTCGTTGGTCGCGTGGCCGCCCACGAGGGCCACCACGTCTTCCACGCCGAGAAACCGAGCCAAGGTCCCTTCGAGCTCGCGGTGGAGGTCCTTCTCCCCCGCCACCAGTCGGCTGGCCGACGTGCTGCTCCCGTACTTCGCCACGGCCTCCTGCACCGCCCGGGTCACCACCGGGTCACCCGACATCCCCACGTAGTTGTAGGCCGAGAAATTGATCACCTCCCGCCCGTCGATCAGCGCCCGATCGTTGGTCAGCCCCTGGTGAGGCATGAAGTACGGGTTGCCGATCCCGGACTCGTCGAGAAAGTCGAGGTTCTGACGCAGCTTGCGGTACTCCGGAAACTGGGCGACGTCGTAGGACTCGGGGGGGATCTCGAAGTCGGCGGGCCGGGCCGCCGTGGCGAGCGGCTCCGTGCCGAGATACTTCTGCACGGCTTCGACCACCAGGCGAGCGGTCTCCAGTTGCGGGAGGACGTCTTCGGGGAACCGCCCGCCGAAACGCTCCTCCAACGAGGCAAGGATCTCCATCCGCTCCAGCGAATCGAGCCCGATCTCGGTGATCGGAGCGTCCAACGTCAAGCCGTTGCTCCGCTCCCGCGCGACCCGCCGCACCTCCTCCATCACCAGATCGGCGACGCGGCTGAACCCGGCAACCGAGGCGGTCTCCCGCGAAGCGGCGGGCTTGTCGCCGTTCTTGGAAGGGGAAACCGGACTTGCGGGCTCGGGGCACCGCACCGGCGGCACTTCGATCCGCCGCTGTCTCGGCTTTGCGGGGTCCTGGGGAAGCGCCGCCTCCTCGCCCGCACGCCACTGGGCCACCACGGTCAGGGTGCCTGCCAGAAAGCCGTCGCGGCAAGCGTGGCGCTGGATCTTGCCGCTGGAGGTCTTGGGAATCGTGCCCGCGTGTACCAAGACGATTGCGTCCACGGCCAACTCGTGCTCCGCGGAGACCTCGCGGCCAATGGCGCCAAACACCTCCTCCAAATGGTCCTTCTTGCGGCGCTCCAACTCGTGCACCACCACCAACCGCTCCCGGCCGTCCATTTCGACGGTGAACGCCGCGCCGCTATTGCGGACCAGATACGGGTGGCTCCCCTCGACGGTCTTCTCAATGTCTTGGGGATAGATGTTCCTGCCGCGGAAGATGATCAGGTCCTTGATCCGGCCCGTGACGAACAACTCCCCGTCCCGCATGAAACCAAGGTCCCCGGTGCGCAAGAACGGGCCTTCACCGGTGTCTCTCAGAGTCGCGCGGAACGTGGCCTCCGTGGCCTCCGGCTGCCGCCAGTAGCCTTGGGCCACGCTGGGGCCCTGGATCCAGATCTCTCCGATGCGGTCCGGTGGGCAGGCGGTCATGGTCTCGGGGTCGGCGATGACGATCTTCTGATCGGGAAGGGTGCCGCCACAGCCCACCAGCGCCCGGGAGCCGTTCCGCCCCGGCTCGCCCTCCACGATCCGGTTTTTCAGCAGGGCGTCGCCGTCCATCCAGCGGACCACCGGTGCCTTCTTGGCATAGCCGCCGGAGACGATCAGCGTGGCCTCGGCCATGCCGAAGCAGGGGTAAAACGCCTCCGGCCGAAAGCCGCAGGGGGCGAACGCCTCGGCGAACTGCTCCAGCGTCTTTTGGCAAACCGGCTCTGCGCCGTTGAAAGCGACCTCCCACGTGCTCAAGTCCAGCGTGGCCTTCTGCTCCGGGGTGATTTTGCGCACGCAGAGGTCGTAGGCGAAATTCGGGCCGCCGCTGGTGGTTCCCCCGAAGCGCGAGATCGCCGAGAGCCAGCGGTACGGCTTCTGCAGGAACGCCATGGGCGACATGAGGACATTGGGCCGCCCGATGTAGAGCGGCTGGAGAATGCCGCCGATCAGGCCCATGTCGTGGTAGCTGGGCAGCCAGAAGACCCCCAGCCCGGAGCGGGTGTGTTCAAAGGCGTGCGCGATCAGGGCCGAGTTGTGGAGCAAGTTGGAGTGGTTGAGCACCACCCCTTTAGGAGCCCCGGTCGAGCCGGAGGTGTATTGCAGAAACGCCAGCGTCTCGCCCTGGATGTCGGGCGGTTCCCACCGCTGGTCCAACCCTTCCGGGATGCGGTCCGTTGCCAGCCAAGTCAACGCCTTCAGGTGCGGCGTCTGGTGGATCAGCGGTTCCACGCGGCGCACGACCACGCTGGTGGTCAAAGCGACCTTGGCCTCGGCATCGTCGGCAATGGCTTGGATCCGCGCCAACGAGCGATTGCGGCGAGGCGGGTATACCGGGACGGCCACCACCCCGGCATACAAGCAGCCGAAGAACGCGGCAATAAACTCCAGCCCCGGAGGATACAGCAGCAGGGCCCGCTGGCCCGGCAGCTTCAGCGACTCCAGCCAGGCCCCGATGGCCCGGGCTTGGCGGTCCAGCTCCCGGTTGGTCAGGTGGACCTGCTGGTTCTCTCCGTCCACCAGATGGATAAACGCGGTCTCGTCGGCCTGGCGCTCCGCCCGGTGCCGAACCAAGTCCACGAGTGTGGGTGGTCTGAAAAAAGTCCCTGGCAGCCACTCCGCATGCGCCACGTCTGAAGCTCCCGTCAAACACAGATCACAGGGACCCTTCCTTGCCAAGTACCTGGCTCCATAAAACCGCTTCGGTCGATCATCGCCCGCGAGGCCAGCAGAACTCCTTGAACCCGCACAGGCTCTTGTCCCTTCGCAAGCCTCAGATCTTACGCTGCCGTTTAGCTTTATGCAACCGTCATCGCAAGCGGGGGTAGTCAATTCAAGTGGGTTATGCTACCCGCTAAAGACGTATCTGGCGTTTTCGCCCGGATGACTCATGCCGCGATGCGAGCACCCGCAGTGTGCCACTGCTTCGCAGAAGCAGTGCTAGCCCTAACCCGAACGCACTGCTTGCCTTTCGGCAAGCAGTGGGACACGGGCATGAGGAATCCGGGCCAGAGAATCAGGGGCTCACCGACTCAATCGGGCCTGCCCGGAATCCTTGACCTCGGGGGCGCGAGCGGTTATCCTCCCACAAGACCCCCAGCAAACCCCGATCGCGGCACGCCGATCTTCCAGGCTCCCTGGCTGCTCGTCTCCATTGCCGCCGCCCGGATATCTATGATCCGCGTTACCTGCCCGGCATGCCAGAGCAAGCTCAACGCCAGGGACAACCTGGCAGGGCAGACGCGGAAATGCCCCAAATGCGGTACGCCGGTCGCGATCATCCCGAGCAGGCCCTCCACGCGGAAAACCTCGCCCGAGCCCCCCTCCTCGCTGGTCCGGGTCGATCAGTCGGCGAACCTGCCGACCTATCGGCCTCCCGAGCGCCTATCGCGTATCAACCACTATCTCATCTGCGACCGGACCCGGGTGATCGCGGCCTGGCAGAACGACGGAGAGGGGTGGACGATCCGCGGCGAGTTCGGCTTCGTCAATGCCCAACGCAACCAGGACAAGATCCCCAACCAGGGCGATTTCAGGCTCGTCGAGATCCAGATGCGGGTCGAGGACGAAGGGTTGCGCCTGCACGGCTTGCGGGTCTATCAGCTCGCCAAGCGTTGGGCCCTGCTGAACCTCGCGCGCGGCGACGACGCGATCCTCAAGGCCGTGACGGGCCCGGGCGTCTTGCTCCGGGAGCAGAAACACGCGATCCGCCAGCAGATCAAAGAGCAGCTCATGCCGCAAGTATGGGAGCACGCCAGCGCCGTGCTGGAGTATCTGGCCAACAGCGACTACCACTCTGCAGGACCGTCGGAGGAGAGTAGCGTCGATTGAGCCGGAGGACAGGCATTCCTGCCTGTCGAGGAGGACGGGCATTCCTGCCTGTCGAGGAGGACAGGCATTCCTGCCTGTCGAGGAGGACGGGCATTCCTGCCTGTCGAGGAGGACGGGCATTCCTGCCTGTCGAGGAGGACGGGCATTCCTGCCTGTCGCAGTAGTGTGGGACGAAGTCCCACTACCCGTTGAGCACAACGGTGGGACTGGCGTCCGACCCAACGAGTACTCGGTTCTGCGACACTGCTTCTGTCGAAGCTAATGGCGCACGCGCATGCGTCCACCAGGTGGATTCCGTCGGCATGGAAGCGGGGTCCGGTTGCCGGGACGGATGGCGGGAGTTATGTTGTAGTGCCGTATCGATGTGCCCCCCGAGAAAGCGCCCCTCATGCCCAACTGTCCCGAACGCTACTGGCATCTCAAGAAGGTGGACCCCGAAATCCACGCCCTGCTCGAACGGCAGGTGCGGGCCGAAATGACCACCTTGAAGATGATCCCCTCGGAGAACTTCGCCCAATCGGCCGTCTTGGAAGCCAGCGGCTCGATCCTGACCAACAAGTATTGCGAGGGCTATCCGGGCGCCAGGTACTACGAAGGCAACGAGATCGTCGACCAGATCGAGCACCTGGCGATCGAGAGGGCCAAGTCGCTCTTCGGGGCCCAGCACGCCAACGTGCAGCCCTACTCCGGCTCGCCCGCCAATCAGGCCGTCTACCGGGCCCTCGGCGGACCGGGCTGCAAAATCATGGGCATGCCCGTGCCCCAGGGAGGTCATCTCACCCACGGCTGGAAGGTGAGCTTCTCCGGGATCGACTACACCCAGGTCCCCTACGGACCCGACCCGCAAACCGGCCGGCTCGACTACGATCAGATTCGCGACATCGCCCGGCGCGAGCGCCCGCGCATGATCTGGGTGGGCGGGACGTCGTATCCGCGGATCCTCGAGTACGACAAGTGCGTCGAAATCGCCGCCGAGGTCGACGCGTATCTGGTGGCCGATATCGCCCACATCAACGGGCTGATCCTCGCCGGCGTCCACCCGGACCCGGTGCCGTGCTGCGACGTGGTGACCAGCACCAGCCACAAGATGCTCCGCGGCCCGCGGGCGGGTTTCATCCTGTCGAAGAACGAGGACCGTTTCCACGCCAAGTATCATTCGCACGACGAGATGGACCTGGCCAAGCGGATCGACCGCTGCGTCTTTCCGACGCTCCAGGGCGGCCCGCACATGGCGACCATCGCGGCCATGGCCGTGGCGTTCAAGGAAGCGGCGACCGAAGCGTACCGCCAGTACGCCCGGCAAGTGGCCGCCAACTGCCGGCGCCTGGCCGAGGGGCTCTTGGCCCGCGGCCACTCCCTGGTGAGCGGCGGCACCGACAATCACCTCCTGGTCATGGACTTCCGCGAGAGCCCGTACAGCGGCAAGCAGGTCGCCAAGTCCCTGGCCCAGGCCGGGATCATCTGCAACTTCAACATGGTCCCGGGCGATCCCCGCAAGCCCTTCGTCACCAGCGGCGTTCGCATGGGCACTCCCGCGATCACCTCGATGGGCATGAAGGAGCCCGAAATGGACCTGATCGCCGGCTGGATCGACGAGGTCTGCCGGCACCTGGTCGAGCCGGACGAGACCGTGGGCCGGATCCATGCCGAGGTGGCCGACCTCTGCGCCCGGTTTCCCATCCCGGGCATCACGGAGAAAAGCTGACCTCGCACCGTAGGACGACTTTCAAGTCGTCCGGCAACGTAGGACGACTTTTCAAGCCGTCTGGCAACGTAGAACGACTTTCAAGTCGTCCGGCAACGTAGGACGACTTTCAAGTCGTCCGGCAACGTAGGACGACTTTTCAAGCCGTCTGGCAACGTGGGACGACTTGAAAGTCGTCCTACAGCACTGGTCGCCCAAGTGTCCTTTCGAACTCGAATCCCTCGCCAGATTCTAAGAAATGCCGCTTTTCGCGGCGTTTTCCCGTGCCGACTCATTGACCATCCGCATAGTGACCTTCGGCGAGAGCTTGCCCGACGGCGGTGCGAGCGCAGAATTCCT
>Ga0315293_10006013_pt1 | contig 11388 bp, 12 predicted proteins | sample YL17G13_20_MG_FD_203071 | JGI IMG/M metagenome (GOLD analysis project Ga0315293, IMG submission 203071) | Sediment microbial communities from Yellowstone Lake, YNP, Wyoming, USA - YL17G13_20 | ecosystem: Environmental > Aquatic > Freshwater > Lake > Sediment | place: USA: Wyoming | collected... | reverse complement strand
TAAATGCGCCTCCGTCATTCATTAAAGATTTAGATGATGGATTTTTACAGTAAATACAAATAGTACTATAAAGAATAGTACCTCCATAAGTATTGGAATTAGTATGGTGGATTTTGAATGCGTCGTCAAAAGGCGTGTAATTCATATTATACCTTTAGAAAAGGTATATCCAAATTATACCCAAATTATACCTTTAGAAAAGATATATCCATAAAAGTATTTAATTTAAAACAACTTAAAGACAATTATTATATATAATATGGATAGTAGCATTCTATCCAATGGATTTTGTAAAATGGGAAAACGCGGAACGTATTATTAATCCATTACAGCAATTACATTTTTTTAAAAACGATTAATTTGGTATTTGTTATTTAAGCCTTAAAATAGCATCTTGGAAAGAATACTATTTTTTAATTAAAAATAACCTATATTTTATATAATTTATAGCTCTAATATCTTATGATATTTGTTGAGTCGTTAGTATTTTGTTCGGTTTAGTCTTTATACTAATAAAAATACACTTTTAAAAGTGGTCTCATGGCTATGACTGAGACCTTTGAATCCTCCAATCTATTAACCTTAGAATTAATATTTATACAAAATTTGAATAAATATTATTATTATTTTATGATTGAAACATCTTGATACATTCCCACAACTTAGCAGATTCATCCAAAGTAAATGTACCTCTTTTTTGAGCTAAATGTAGAAATGTCACAAGTAACTGTAACGCATCTTGCTGTGTGTTAAGGGGAACATCGACAAGTCTTACTTGTTTCTTTTCTCCAGTTGGAGTTGGCAATTCAGTTGTTGATCCAGATTCCATTTTAATTATTATAAGTTATTCTATTTAAATACTTAATTTGTTAAATATATATTTTTATATTTTATAAATTCCATAATTGTTTCCAAGGTTCGCTTATATCTTCACCCGTTTTTAAACGAAACGGGCAACTAAAATCGCCGTCAAATGCAGAACAAGGATTACACGGGCCCTTAACAAAACTAAATCCGGGCATTTCATTTGGTATATCTTCTGGATTAACAATTGTTGTTGTTGAATTAGTATAACCATTTTTATAATTTACACCATTATATACTGTTTTTTCCATATTTAAACTATCCGCTGAACATTTAATCGTGTTATGCTTATTTTGATCAGGATGTATTTGTGGTATATCATTTTTTGTATAACCAAGATCACCGCCATATAATAAAAATTCGCCTTCTTTTGTATTCCAAGCTAATAATTGTCTTACCGCATTTTGATTATATAACCCCATAGCATAATTCAACGCATATTGCGGTTCAATTTTAATCATTGGATTAGACCATATACTTTCAATATATAATTCCTTTAAATCATCAGGCCAATACCATTGGCCCGTTTTTAAATATTCTTCGGCTTCTTCTGGACTAGCCTGTTTTTGCAACTGATCTAAATTAAATTGATTGTTATTATTATTCATTGTAGTTTGATAAATATTAAATCGCTTTATTAAATCCGAAGACCATCTTGTTGTATGATAATTTTGAAATCCAGATATCATAATTTTTTTGTTATTTTTTGTTAACGAATTGAATAAAATTATGACGACTATTATGATAATAAAAATAATGATATTAAAATTCATACTAAAATATGATTATAAAATAATTTATAAAATAAAAGGTTCAGAACTCATATGTGAAAAACGCCATAAAATAATAAATACAACTGCAAGTCCAATGCCCAAATTTTTATCATATATTGTAGCAAAAAGGATGAATAAAATAAGTATTAGATTTCCTAAAAATGTATCAAATAAGTTAACAAATAGACTAGGTATAGCAAATAATACAATCCATAAAAAAAGTAACAATGTAATCAACCCAACTATCAGGTTAATATTTTTACGCGAGAATAAGGTTTCTAATGAGAAAGACATAATATATATCTATATTATATTTATAATTATAAAAAAATTAAAATGAAACCACTTAAAAAGAACTTGTATAACTATAGTAGACAAAGAATGAACAGATTACATATCATAAACTTTATTAACCCTTCTTGGTATACACAAATTAATCAATTTTTAGGGGAACATCCGGCATATAATAAATTATTGCCTATTGTTGCGTTAGATGAATATCCAAATGGGTTTAATAAAAATCCGCACGAAAGTGATAAAGACGCTCCCAGAAATATTTTCGAGACAATTTTATATGGATTGGCATTTGCTGGATCAGATATTGACTATGGAAAAATTCAATATTTACTTATGTTGAATTATTTTAGAAGTTGTGATGTATTTTATGAAGATATGGATATGCCGGAAGATGCTCAGCCAGAGAAGATTCCTATTTACAAATCATTGATTAATACCTTACTTGAAAACGATATTATTATAAATGACTTAATGTACACCCCGGAACATATGAAAGTGATTGAGAGTGTTGAAGGAATGACAGAGAGCACAGTTACGCTTTTACATTTGTTATACGATATTGTAACAAGTGATGGATGTCTTCCTTATGGAGATAAACAATTTAAAAGAGGTATGTGTATGTTTTATGAGCTTGAAAATCCGACAAAGGATGAATTAAAAGCAATTACAAATACATGGACAAATAAAAAAGTAGGATTAATGTTTGTGGTGCAATATGCTCATTATTCAGAATTCGTTTAATAAACATAATATTATAATTTTATAATTTTATTAGTAATATTTTTTAGTTAACAATAAAATCAGATTTATTTGAATAATAAAATTGAAATACTTTTTAATTCATTTTACTTTTACAATTATAACAATATAAAAGTAAAATGAACACAATATTCATCATAATGCCAAACAAGGAAGATATCGGTTACTTTTTAACAGGAGGGCAGAGTAGAGAAACAAATAATCAGGAAAATATAATTCGCGAAGACGTTTTAACCAATATACTCAGCATTGACGAAGAGTATTTAAATGATCCTGAATTTGGTATTCACTGGACTAGTATTAGAGACAAATTTAGAGAAGCCTTAAACTCACTTTGCGAAAATGAGAATTTTGAAAAAATAGTTATCGAACATAAAGGTGGTATGAAATACAATTACGACTTTATGGTTCAATTTTTAGGTGAGCTAAATGAAGAAACAAATGCCCAACGTCTAATTAAAGAGGTAAAACTAGAATTTAAACACAACAATTCAAATATTTTAAATCTAGCACAAGTTTTAGAACTTTATGATAATGATTGTAAGAAATATGGAATATGCGAGACATCATATGGAGAGTTCTTTTATGAAAATTATTTAGATGAATATTTAAAATTAGAAGAAAATATATTGGAACCAAAACCAAGTAAGAATGATTATTTAAAAAATTTACGTAATATTAAATACAGCCATCCATTTTTTAAAAATATGTATAATAATAAAACAAATAAAACAAAAGAAAAAAGACATCTAGCTACAGTATCAATAAATGATTATTTAAAAAAATATGTTACAACCTTCAATTTTGAAAAAATATTAGAAACAATAAGAGAAAAACAATCAGATAAAACATTTCTACTATGGGATTGTAAAAACTTTCATATTCAAGAACTAAATATGAAGTCCGTTCAAATACAAAAAATAAAGGATATTTCAGTAATTGAAGTGAAACAAAAAATGTATTTTGATTTATCACTTACGAATTTTGAGTATGATCTAAGAATTAGGATAAACTGGGGAAATAATGCGTGCGTCGCAAACCCAAGATGGAAATTTACATTTATAAATAAATAGGAAATATAGTTTCAAGTTCAGTTTTAGATAATCCATTATTACCTAAAAATAAATCAATAAATAGTTGTGTTTTAGGGTTTTCAAAACTTTGTATAATTTTATTAAATAAGACAATTAAATCTTGTCTTTTTTTCTGTTTAATTGGGTATATTTCATTTAAATGATTTTCAATTAAATATGGGCCCATTGTAATTAACGCATAATTAAGTTTATAACTGCTATTACCATTTCCTCTATTAACTACCAAAATAGGGTCGATTCTACCATCCTTTTTAATATATTGATGTTTTTCGTCATTTTTAAATGTTTTTAAATCAATTGTGTGTTCTTTTGTTAAATTGGTGTTATATATAAGAATTGTTTCATTTGGATCATCCGTCAATTTATCTTTATGTTGATTCCAAACGATATTACCAGTTCTAACACCTAAACCTAATTTGTCTAATGTAGTTGTTCCTTCTAATAAACTTTTAAGAAATATAGCGTCATTTGTGAACATAAAATTATCATTAAATTTAATGGAATAGTTACACTCTTCTTTAGGAACATTTTTTATTATTATTCCGAAAGTAGATTGTTGTGTATCTATGAATTTATTATCTTTTTCAAAATCTATAATTTCAATAATTTCACATTTTTCTTTTATATAATTTCTTATTTTTGAATAATAAGATGAGTTTAAAAAGCTTTTGGGAATTATGAAAGCTAAAATACCGTTTTCAGAGAGCATAGAAATAGCTTGAATTATAAATAATCCAAAAATATTCGGTCTACCAGAAATATATGGTTCCATTTGTTTAGGAATTTTATAACCCTTTTCAAGTACAAAGTAAGGTGGATTGCCAATAATTAAATCATATTTATTTGTTGTGTTAAGCAAGGCTACCTCTGATTGTAAATTAATAAAATCATCATGAATAATTTGAACTGAATTTTTAAAATTCATGTTTTTAATTTTTTCAAAAATTTTATTGTTTAGTTCAATAGCATCTATATGAATTCCATCAAATATATTATCACAATAATTAACAATTTCACAAGTCCCGCAAGAAGGTTCTAAAATAGTTTGAATGTTAATTCCATTTTGTGACGAATATTTTAATATTTGATCAACAAGTTTTTTAACGATAATATGCGGAGTAATAAATATTCCATATTCTTTTTTTTCATCTTTACTAAGTTGTCGTGTAATTTCGATAGATAATTGACTATATTGATCATTGAGTTTTTTCATTATATTGTTTATATGTTAGTTTTATTTAAATTGATATATTATATTTCAATTTTAATTTATTAGTTATAATAAATTAAAAAATAATAATATTACATTTACTTCCCAGTAGATCCAAAGCCTCCTTCGCCTCTTAAAGTGGTTGGACCAAGATCTTCCAATTTATCAACAATATTTACATAAATGGGCAGCAATCCAGGAGCACAAATTTGTAATATTCTTGTATATTCTTCCATATACCAATCAAATGGGGGATTTTCAACATTAGAACATATTAAACAATCAAACATTCCGATTAAATTACCTCTATATCCGGCGTCAATAATTCCTTGATTATTTGCTAAACGCAAAGGTGTTTTTGATATACTGGAACGCGCATATGTGTAAAATGGGGTAAAATATCTCGAATAAATATTATTAATATGACATATTTGAGCACAACATTTAACCTTAAAATCAACTTTATTTACAGGATTACGAGTGTCTGTTAGTTGTTTTCCAAAAAATAATGTTCCATTACCATAAAGTTGTCCATCCCCATAAAGTGATATAATTTTATTCTTGGGTAAAAATAAATCGAATCCAGCATCATAAAAATGTGGATTTTCCATTATCTTTTTGTTATGTGCTTTTGCAGCATCAATATATAATTGTTTTAACATATCGTCATTATCGTCAACAAAAAGATCAAGGTACATAATTTGTTCTATAGCAGATGTTTGTTTAAAATTATTTACAAATATATTAAAGTCTTGATTGTTATTCATATTATAAATAAGTTTCAAATTATCTTTAAGTATTTTAAGAAAAATATATAAAAACAGTTAAAAAATAAAAAAATGATATAAAATAAAAATATAAATAATTTGTCTAGATTATTATTCATATTATAAATAAATTTCAAAATATCTTTAAGTAATTTAATAATATATTTTTACATAAGACAATTAACAATAATATATAAAAGTATAATAATTATAAGAAATTTTTCGATAATTGACTGAAGTTGTGTATCAGGTTTGTTAGTTTTAAACATTTTTTGTGGTATTGGTCGGTTGAACATTGGAGCTTTACCAGGAGTAATATCTATCGGCGCTTCACACGGTCCAAATCTTTCATTAATATCCGCGCGATAAGCAAATATATGAGTGTATTGTAGCATACGATTATCGAAATCCATTTTTAAAACAAATATATGTAAAGTATTATTTATGTAAAGTATTATTTATGTAAAGTATTTTCAATTTTATTTTCAATAATTATTTGCACTAAAGATGTGTATAATTCTGGTTGACTATATAAAGAATGACCGCAATTGAATTCATATAATTTAATGGAACTATTAGCCGACAAATAACGAGCGTGGCGAACATCCACAAGTGTATCATATGTTCCGTTGATTAATTTGATTGAAATAGTATCAGATAATTGTTGAACTTGATTAAATATAGTTGTTTTCCAAACGGGCGGTAATATTCCTCTAAATGTCATCTGTCTGGAAACTAATTTATACCCAGTTGAGTTTGTAATAAATCGATGTGTTCGTTGAAGAATTTCTAATGGAGTTTTATTTCCACGAAACAACCACGGACAAAATAGATATTTCGACCACCACTGTTTAAATGGAGATTCGGCGAGTCCATATATAAAGAATGTCCCCCATAAATAACGATATCTCGATGTATATGGAGCTAAACCAGGCAAACACGTTAAAACACATTTGTGTATGTTTTTTGCAGGTATGGAACCATTTTCCATCATTTTTACCAACAGAAATGATCCAAATGAATGACCTACAAATGTGAATTTGTTAACTGGACCTAATTCTGATAAAACGGACATTACCAAATCACCATAATAACGAAATACATTATTTAAATCCGTATTTGAAAGATTGATAGAAGGTTCGTCACTAATTCCCCATCCTGGCAAATCAATACAATAAACATCGTGCGTTTGGGGAAATGATTCCATAAAATCGACATAATCAAATGAACCGCTGTTGGTTCCATGAATGATGACTACCGGTGGGAAATCTGAAGATATTGTTGCATAACGACACAATACAACGACCTGATTATTAAGTGTCATTACGAGTTTGATTCTGTTGTTTTTGGTCTTAATATATACAATGAGTGCTTCAATAAATGCATTTCTTGAGATATCCATTGGTCCATTCCCAGAAATAATCGAATAAAGTTTATAGGAAAGTGCGATAATAGGAATTCTTATAAAATTTGTAAATAATCTTCTAGATAATGCAAACATAATTGTTTTAAAATAGTTATGGTAATTAATTTCATAATAAATTAATTCAATTTTATTTACACGCTCGATAAAAAAAGGGTTTTAAGCCTTCCTTGATTAATTTATAACATACAACATTTTAACTAACTAAACAAATATAACATTTAACAAATTAAAATTTAATATCACCATACAAATCATTTAATAGTTCTCTTCTTTCTTCAGACATTTCTTCTACAAATTCTATAATTTCTTCTAATTCAACATTTTTTACTAATTCTACAATTTCTACGTCTTTTTCATCTTCTTTTATTTCTCCTTCTTCTAATTCTTCATCAACCTTTATTTCGAGTTGTACCACGTTTTTCTTACTTCTTTTTCGTATTGGCTCTAATGTAGTTGGCTCTTTTTCTTTCAGTTGTAACTTGGGAATAGTTGGAAAAGAGCTTTTAAAAATATGAGGTAAGCTTGGATTAACACTAAGACTTGGTGCGACGTTACGAGTTGGATTAACTTTAAGGGTGGGTTCAAAGTTAAGACATGGTGCAACGTTAAGTCTTGGTTCAACATTAAGTCTTGGTTCAACATTAAGTCTTGGTGCAACGTTACGTGTTGGCTCTAAATGTCTTTGTCTTTCATTATGTCTTTCATAATGAGTGTCTCTTTGTCTATCACGTTGTCTATAAGTGTTACCATTACTTCGTTGTTCTTCTCTATCATTTCTAACTCTTGAACTGCGTTCTGATGTGCTATGTCTCTCTTGTCTCTCTTGTCTGTCATAATGTCTTGTACCGCGTTGCTCTTCAAAGTCATTCATAACTCTTACTGTTTGCGCTCCTGTATTTGGTCTTTCAGTTCGCTGGACCTGACCTATTTCATAATTATTGTGCGAAGGCGCCCACTTGCTCGCAGAGACCTTCCAAAACCAAGGGTTATCATATACAATTTTAATTTCCTTACCTGATATTAATTTTCTGCGGGCTGACTGTGCGCTTTCATTCCAAAACCATTTTTCAAAGTGGATGTATAATTTCTTAACTGGCTCACCTTTTTCATTCTTTCGTTCCTTGATGTCTATTCCACTAATTTTACCTAATCCTAGTTCATCAAACACTTGACGAATTTTGGACTCAGTAATATTATTGAAAATACGCGGAATACAGAGTGACGGCTGAGACTCAGCTAAGAAACGTAGATCAATGGTTTGTGTTTGTTCGGACATTTTAATAATTTAAATCAATCAGTAATGGGTAAATATACTTACAACTATACAAGTGAAAAGTATTTCAATTTTTTATATTTTATTAAATAAACTTGAATAACTAAAAAATTTATATATATATTATATATATATTATATATATTATATATACTTTATGACACAACATTTAGGTATAACATTTAATGTAACCTTAGACGTTATGGATGGTAACTGGGGGGTAATTAAACAAGCTATTAATGGTGCTATTGCATCTTCTACCATAAGACTAAGAGAACCTGTTAATATAAGACTGTTTAGTAATAATTTGTATGGAGAAGATGACCTATACGATAATAGAAATCGTATAGTACCAGGTTTAAATGTTTATTTTTTATTAGTTATTCCTGAACCATTTGATAACGATAATAACGGGCTTCTGCAATCAGATTTCATTAGACGTTTTAAAGAGAATTTTAAAATACAATTGGGTAACTTAGATGATAATTTTTTTAATTCAGTTATTTGGATTAATAATGTCGGAAGAGTAGAAATAACACCGACCGAAATGCTGCCGTCTCAACAAATACAAGAGGCAATAAATCAAGGACAAGGACAAAATCAAGGTCGATACCAAAATCAAGAACAAGAACAATATCAAGAACCAGAACAAGAACCATACCAAAATCAAGAACAATACCAAAATCAAGAACCAAATCAAGAACAAGGACATTTTGCAGAAGAAATTATAAGATTAACAGGAACCATCGCCGAACAACAAACTCTTATTGATCAGTGTAATGAAAGCTTGAGGGCAGCGCGACAACAATATGATAGATGTAATCTATCTAAAATAAATATGAAAGAAGATTTTGCTGATGCTGCTGCTACGAGAGAGAGACAAGAAAGAGAAATAGAATTGCTACAAGCAGACAAAGACGGTTTGCAAAATATTTTGAATGAATTTCAAAGAAGACTTAACCGAGATGATCAGGAGGCTCTACGAGTCCAACGAGAAGAAGAAGCCCGACGAGAAGAAGAAGCCCGAGCAGCAGCACAAGCAGCAGCAGCAACAGCAGCACAAGAAGAAGCTCAACGACGAGCGCAAGAACAACGAGAACAACGAGAACAAGCGGCACAACGACGAAGAAACGCAGAAAGAGAAGAAGCAGAACGAGTAGCACAAGCGCAAGCAGCAAGACAAGAAGCAGAACGAGTAGCAAGAGAAGAACAAGAAGCGCAAGCACAAGCAGCAAGAGAAGAAGCAGCAAGAGAACGAGCAACAAGACAAGAAGCAGCAAGACAAGAAGCAGCAAGAGAAGAAACAGCAAGAGAAGAAGCAGCAAGAGAAGAAGCAGCAAGAGAAGAAGCAGCAAGAGAAGAAACAGCAAAAGAACGAGAAGCACGATTAGCAAAAGAAAAAAGATGGGCTAAATTTGGAAAATCCTTCAAAAGTAAGGCAGCTGAACGAGAAGACAGAGCAAACTATACCAACCCATACACACCAGGAGTAGGAGGACCACGACCCATACGAAGAAACTTTCGGAGCTCATTACAAACACGAGAAGAATACGAACAACGACGACCACCACCACAAGGATACACGAGTCAAAAACCATCACCACAAGAACGAGAAGAAGAAGAACGACAACGAGCAGCAAGAGAAGAAGCAGCAAGAGAAGAAGAACGACGACAACGAAGACAACAACAACAACAACAACAAGAAGAAGAAGAACAACGACGACAACAACAACAAGAACAACAAGCTCCACCACGAGCGCAAACAGGAAAGCGACCGGACAAGTGTCCGTCGTTTGGACAAGAGCCAAAAAAGTATGTGTGGTCTCCTGAAAGAAAAAGAGATACCACACATTTTCGTAAACAGGCTCTCTTATTTCATCCGGATAAAAATACGGGTTGTAGCGAAGAAGCATCAACAAAGTTTAAAACGGTGACTGAAATGTGGGAAGAAAGAGAAAAAATACTTGATAGAATGGGACTAGGGGGAGGAGCCAAAGGGCAGAGGGATGATAGGGTCCAGGCGAATAGAAGATCAGAAAATCAAAATGGTGGTAGCATAAAAACTAAAAAACATAGATTTAACAAACCTATAAATAGAAAACCTAAATCTATAAATAGAAAATCTAAAAATATAAAATATAAATATAAAAAATCTAGAAATAAAAAATCTAAAAATATAAAATATAAAAATAGAAAATCTAAAAAATCTAGAAAATAAATAAACTTATAAAATGAAATTTACTTTTAAAATTGATTATATATTAAAATAAAAAATTGAATTACTTTTTTACAAGATAGATAGCTACAATTATATTTACAAGTTATTATATTTAAGTTAATATCTAAAATGTTTAACAACAAAATCGCACCAAAGAATTCTTCATCTGCCGCCGTAAAGAAATACTGTAAAGTATGTCACGATGCTGGCAAATCTGAAACAGAATACACCTCTCATTATATTAGAGCGGATCGTGATCCTTTGTCAAAGGTTGTCTGTCCTACTTTATTATCATTAGATTGTCGTTATTGCTCCAAAAAAGGCCACACCGTAAAATATTGTAAAATTTTGGAAAAAGATAAAATTGCGGAAGCTCGTCAAAGTAAAAGCAGCATCAAGAATACGAAACCAAAAAGTCTAGTTTGTAGAGCCCCTGCGAATATGTTTAGCAATTTAGAATCAGATTCGGAAGAGGAAGAAGAAGAAGTAAAAGAAGTAAAAAAAGATAACGATTTAGTTTGTAGAGTTCCTGCGAATATGTTTAGTAATTTAGAATCAGATTCAGAAGATGATGATTTAGTTTTTAGAGCCCCTGCTATAACAACTAACACAAAAAGTTATGCTTCTGCTTTGTTAAGACCTGCTATAACTTCTAAAGAAGTTAAAATTACTCTACCTATACCTATTATAAGTATTAATAGAAAAATT
>Ga0315293_10006012_pt1 | contig 11388 bp, 9 predicted proteins | sample YL17G13_20_MG_FD_203071 | JGI IMG/M metagenome (GOLD analysis project Ga0315293, IMG submission 203071) | Sediment microbial communities from Yellowstone Lake, YNP, Wyoming, USA - YL17G13_20 | ecosystem: Environmental > Aquatic > Freshwater > Lake > Sediment | place: USA: Wyoming | collected... | reverse complement strand
CCGGAAGCGCACGGGGCCTGGTGGCTCTCGCGGTCTTCAAAACCGTTGCTCCGTGCCGTCGCGGTACGGGGGGTGGGTTCGATTCCCATGCGCTTCCGCCACCCTGAAAAACAGGCGGTAGGCGGCAGGTCGCAGGCCCAGGGCGGGGACGATGCGAAGGCGTTCAGCGTCGCCGACGCAGCGAAATCTCTCTGCCGCCTGCCGCCCGTGTTTCAGCGTGATACCATTCGTATGGTGATCACCGAGGCGCGCCGCATATTCGTGGGTGACCTGACCGAGACCCCGTTGCCGGAGATGCTCGCCACCATCCACCGCAATCGGGTCCCGGGGGTGCTCGAGGCGCAGCTCGGCGAGTTCTCAAAGCGGGTCTCCATCATCAACGGCGATATCATCTTCGCCTCCTCCACGAACCGCGCCGAGTCGCTCGGCGACGTCTTGCTCGGTGCCGGCCGCATCACGGTGGAGCAGTTCCGCAACTCCGTCCTCCGGCTGCTCGAGAGCCCGGGCAAGCGCCACGGCCAGGTGCTGATGGAGATGGGTCTGCTCACCGAGGACGAGATGCGCGCCGCGGTGCTCGAGCAGGTCCAGCGGATCGTCTGGAGCCTGTTCGACCTGGAGGAAGGGTTGGTCACGTTCACGCTGGGCGAGGATCGGGCCGATGAGGTCTACAAGCTCCGCATCCCCACCCCGCGCGCGATTCTCCACGGGTGCAAGATCGTGGCGGACGCCAAGCGGCTGGTGTCTCGACTCGGCAGCAAGGGCGCGGTGTTCGCGCGCCCGCCAACGCCCGAACACCTCAAGGAGTTCCAGCTCGAAAGCGGCGAAGAGCAGATCCTGGACCTAGTGGACGGCAAGCGGACTCTGGTCGAGCTCTGCGAAAAGGGTCCCTTCTCGGCCGGGCTGAACGCCCGCCTTCTCTACGCCTTCCAGTGCCTGGGGCTGATCCACAAGGAGAAGGACGCCACGAGCGGGATCCACGTCCAGGTGCCCTCGACGGACCCCTCCTCCTGAAGTAGAATCTCAGTCCAGGGTGTTTGAGGCACCCGGAGGAGCAACATGCCTCTCTACGAGTATCGCTGTGCGAGCTGCGGCGAGCTCACCGAGGTCCTGCAACGCCTCGGCGCCGCCCCGCCTGCGGAGTGCCCACGCTGCGGCGGAACCCTTGAGAGGGTCGCCTCGGCGCCGGCATTGCAGTTCAAGGGGTCCGGCTGGTACGTGACCGACTACGCCAAACGCCCGGGGAGCGGCGCCTCCGGCAAGGACGAGACGAACGGCACGGCCAAACCCGAGGGCACGTCCGCCAAGCCCGAGAGCGCATCCGCCAAGCCCGAGGGGACGTCTGCGGACAAGGGTACGAAGAAGGAAAACACGACCAAGGCCGGTTGACTCGATTCGCCGCCGGCGAATCGAGTCACTTCTCCTGCACCTCCGCGAAAACCTCCTCCAGCATGCGCCGAAAGCCGGGTCCGAGCTCCGGGTGGCGGAGCGCGATCTCGACCGTGGCGCGGAGGAAGTCCGCCTTGTTCCCGGCGTCGTAGCGCTTGCCCGGGAACGTGCAGGCGTAGACCGGCCCCGCCGCGAGGCAGCGGCGCAGCCCCTCGGTGAGCTGGATCTCGCCCGCGCGATCCGGAGGCGTGGCAGCGAGCGCGTGCAGAACCGCTGGGGTGAGCACGTACCGGCCGATGATGGCGAGGTTGGACGGCGCGACCTCGGGCGGTGGCTTCTCGACCAACTCGCGCACGCGCCACACCCCCGGCTCCACCAGGTCGCCGGCGACGCAACCGTAGTGCCGGATCTCCTCGCGCGGCACCTCCATCACCGCGATCACAGGAGCCCTGGTCTGCCGGCCGAGCTCCGCGAGGCGGGCAATGGCCGGGGGGTGGCCGACGATGATGTCGTCGCCAAGCAGCACCGCAAAGGGCTCGTCGCCCAGCACCGGCGCCGCCTGCAGGACGGCGTGCCCGAGGCCGAGCGCCTCCTTCTGGCGCACCGCAACCACCTGCACCATGGTGCCCACGTGACGGACGACCTCGAGCAGGTCGTGCTTGCCGCGCTCGGCCAGGAAAGCCTCCAGCCGCAAGTTGCGGTCGAAGTGGTCCTCGATGGCCGACTTGCCCTCCGCGGTGACGAAGATGGCGGTTTCGACGCCCGCCGCCACGGCCTCCTCGACCACGTACTGGACGGCGGGCTTGTCCACGATGGGCAGCAGCTCCTTGGGGATGGCCTTTGAGGCCGGCAAGAAGCGGGTCCCATAACCGGCGACCGGAAAGACCGCGCGCCGCAGGTTCATCTCTTTCCTCCGCTCATCGGGAAGCCGGGCACGTTGTTGAACATCAGCCGATCACCGGGGCGCACGCCGTGGGCTGAGGCGAAACCGGCGTTCACCTCGAGCACGGCGCGCGCGGGCTTGCTCGACCCGTAGGCCGGGCACGGATCGGACCTGCACGGCTGGACGTCGGCGCGCACGTCGACCACCTCGCCGGACGCGCTCACCCACAAGAGGTCGAGCGGGATGAAGGTGTTCTTCATCCAGAACTCGAGCGGCCCGTCGGCCTCGTAGATGAAAACCATGCCGCGGTCCGCTGGAAGAGTGTCGCGAAACATCAATCCGAGCTGTTTCTCCTCGTCGGTGAGGGCGAGCTCCAGCTGCACGCGGGTCCCGTCGGGCATCACGCACTCGGGCGCGCCGGGGGGCACGGTCGCCGCGAGCATCAGGGCGAGGATCAGCACGGTCTAGTCCTCCGTCGTCAGTTTGTACTTCTCGGCGCGGTACCGGAATGCGCGGTAGGTCATCCGCAACACGCGCGCCGCCTCCTTCTGCACGCCGCCCGCACGCTTCAGCGCCTGCCGCATGAGGTCGCGCCGAACGGCATCGACGTGAGCCTCGAGGTCGAAGCCGTTATCTGGAAGAACGGCCAAGGGCGGGAGCACGCCCGCCTCGGTCTCGCTGCCGAGGATGCTGGGCGGGAGCGAGCTGACCGTGATGAGCTGGGAGCTTTCCGTGGCAACGCTGCGCTCGATCACGTTCTCGAGCTCGCGGATGTTCCCCGGCCACGAGTAGTTCTCCAGGACGGCCATCGTGTCGCGATGGATCTGCTTGGGCTCGACGCCGAGCCTCGCGCAGGCCTTCTCGACGAAGTGTCGCACCAGCTCCGGGATGTCCTCGGTGCGCTCGCGCAGTGCAGGTACGTGGAGATTGATGACGTTGATCCGGAAGTAGAGGTCCTCGCGGAATTTCCCGTCCTCGATGAGCTTCTTGAGATCCTTGTTTGTGGCGGTGATGACCCGCACGTCCACATCGAACTCGCGGTTGCCGCCGACGGGGCGGATCTTCTTCTCCTGCAAGGCGCGCAGCAGCTTGACCTGGATGCCCGGTGTGAGCTCTCCCAATTCGTCGAGGAAGAGCGTGCCCCCGTGCGCCTCGCGCATCATTCCCTGCTTGTCGCTGACAGCGCCGGTGAAAGAACCGCGGACGTGCCCGAACAGCTCGCTCTCGAACAGGCCTTCCGGGAGGGCACCACAGTTGACGGGGACGAATAGCTGGCCGGCGCGCGGGGAGGCGGCATGGATGGCCCGCGCCAGCAGTTCCTTGCCAGTCCCCGATTCGCCCGTGATGAGCAGGGTCGCCTCGCTTCGCGCCACCTGCGGGATGCGCTCCAGGATCGGCCACATGGCGCGCGAGCGTCCGATGAAGTCGAACGAGCCCGCAACAAACGTCTCCTCGGTCGGGCGCTTCGACTGCTTCTCGACGATGATCTTCAGCTCCTCGACGTCGAAAGGTTTCGAAACGTACTCCACCGCACCGTCGCGGAGGGCGCTCAGCGCGCGTGCAGGAGTCGAGTGCGCCGTGATCACCACGAAGTGGGTATCGGGATCCCTGCCGTGGTAGGAGCGAACGAGGTCGAGGCCGTTGCCGTCGGGCAGGAAGATGTCGCAGATCACGATGTCGAACCTTCCCTGCTCGAACTGCTGGGTCGCCTCGGCATACGTGGAGGCTTCGGTAACTGTGTAGCCCTCGACCTCGAAAACAATGCGCAACAGCTCCCGGATGTTGCGCTCGTCGTCGACGATCAGGAGATGACGGCTCACGCCGCCCCCAGCGGAATCCGTAGGGTGAAGGTGGTCCCTTTCCCAACCTTGCTCTCGACCAGAATGTCGCCCCGGTGGTCGCTCACGATGGAGTACACCACCGCGAGGCCGAGGCCCGTTCCCCCTTTTCGGAACGCCTTGAACGGCTGAAAGATCTCCTGGATCTGCTGGGGCTCCATACCGACTCCCTCGTCGGACCAGCGGATCACGTAGTCCTTTCCTTCGGGCCCGGCCACCACACGCATCGTACCACCCTGCGGCATCGCCTGAATCGCGTTCCGAGCAATGTTGTAGAAGGCCTGTCGCAGCTGCCCCTCGTCCGCGACCACCGGCTGCGGGTGGCCCTCGATCTCGGTCACGATCCGGTGCGCCTCGGTCACCTCCGGGGAGTTTGCGAACAGCGTGAGCGTCTCGTCCAGCGTGCGGGCGATGTCGCACGGCCCGCGCTGCGGGTCGGGAGGTCTGGCGTACCCGAGGAACGACTCGATGATGCCCGACAGGCGCCGCGACTCCTCGACGATGATGCGGGACAGTTTCAGCTCTCGCGCCCCGAGCCCGGGCACTTTGTCCAGCACCTGCGCCGACCCGGAGATCGAGGCAAGCGGGTTGCGGATCTCGTGCGCGATGCCGGCAGCCATTTCGCCCACCGCCTCCATGCGCTCGCGCAGTCTCTCGCGCCTGGCTGCCTCCCGCGCCTCGGTCAGGTCGCGGAAGTGGACCACCAGACCGACGAGCGTCCCGTCGGTGTAGGTGAGCGCAGTCACCGTGCAGCCGAGCAGGATCCTGCCCCCAGCAACCGTCCCGTCGATCCGAATCGGGGATCCCAGTTTCAGGCGCTGCAGCACCGCGGGCCACTCGATGTCCTCGAGCGGCAGCAACTCCGAGAGGTGCCGCCCCTCGAGCGCGTCGGTCCCCCCGAGGATGCGCTTGGCGGCCGGGTTTGCCAGCACGACGCGGCCTTCCACGTCGGCTGCCAGCATTCCGGAGTCCACCGAGCGAAGGACGTCGCTGGAGACGGCCAGCAGACGGACGCTGGCAGCCCGCTCGCCCTGCAGCTTGGCCTCGGCCTGCTGCAGTGAGTGGGCGAGGTAGGAGGTGAGCATGGCGACGATGGCGAAGCCGGCGCCGGTGACGAGGATCTGGAAGGCGAGGCCAGACGGCCCGAGCGGGGATGCCAGGACTCCAAAGCGAGCGGGCCGCAGCAGGCCGAAGGCGATCGCCTCGCTCATCGCCGCGTAGACCACGAAGGCGCCGCCCGCCACTGTGAGGGCCCCGCGGAGCCCGAACATCAGCGACCCCATGGCGACCGCGATCAGAAAGAGGAACGCGAACGGGGACGAGGGCCCGCCCGTGAGGTAGACAAGCGTCGCAATGATCAAAAGGTCCCCGCACAGCTGAAGGGCGCCGTGGGTGCGCGGCGGGAACTTGATCAGCCAGAGGATGCTCCAGAGTAGCGACAGCACGTAGGTCAGGCCGGCCACGCGGACCAGCGGCGCGATGGGCAGCAACTCCTCCGTGATGCTCTGCACCAGGAGCGCGCCCACGAGCAACGCGGAAACCGCGATCAGGCGGAGGCCGATCAGCCACTTTGCGGTCCGCACCGTTGGCAGCGCGGTGAGTTCCAGGCCACCCTGCGAAGCGGCCCGGCTCGGCGCGCCGTTCGTCATCCGATCTTCGAGATCAGGTCGAACATCGGCAGGTACATGGCGATCACGATGCCGCCGATGACCACGCCGAGGAAGAAGATGAGTATCGGCTCGATCAGCTTCATCATTCCGGCCACCGCCGTGTCGACCTCATCCTCGTAGAACTCCGCGATCTTCCCGAGCATCGTGTCCATGGCGCCGGTCGCTTCACCGACGGAGATCATCTGCACCACCATCGGCGGGAACTGGTTCGTGGTCTTGAGCGGGTCGGCCAGGTTCTTGCCCTCTTCGACCGCCTTGCGGACCTCGAGGATAGACCGCTCGATCACCGCGTTGCCCGATGTGCGTGCGGTGATGTCCAGCGACTCGAGGACCGGCACACCTGCGGAGAGGAGGGTGCCCAGGGTGCGGCAGAAGCGCGCGACGGCGATCTTGCGCAGCACCAAACCCAGGATCGGTGCCTTGAGCAGGAGGCTGTCGATCACGAGTCTGCCCTGCTCGGTGGCGTAGTAGCGGCGGATCGCAATGACGCCCGCAACCACCAGACCTACGATCAGCCACCAGAAGCGGCCGATGAACTTGGAGAGCGCCACCACGATCCGGGTCGGCAGCGGAAGCTCGGCGCCGAGAGACGTGAACAGCGCGCCGAACACAGGGATGACCTTCCAGAGGATGATGTAGACGACCAGCATCGCGATGCTGATCACGGAGATCGGGTAAATCATCGCCGCCTTGACCTGCGCCTTCAGACGGGCCGCCTTCTCGATGTAGGTGGCCAGACGCTGGAGGATCGTGTCCAGGATACCGCCCGCCTCGCCCGCGGCCACCATGTTCACGTAGAGCTCGCTGAACGCCTGAGGGTGCTTCTTCATGGCGTTTGCCAGAGAGGAGCCGGACTCCACGTCTTCGCGAACCTGGAGAACGATGCGCTGGAACGCCTTGTTGTCCTGCTGCTCGCCGAGGATCTGGAGGCACTGCACCAACGGCAGACCGGCGTCGATCATCACTGAGAACTGGCGCGTGAAGATCGCCAGGGTCTTCTCGTTGATGCCGCGGCGCAGCTTGGGGAGGGCGATCTCCTTGCCCTTCTCCTTGACGGTGATGGGCACGATCTGCTGGCGGCGCAGCACGGCCAGCACGGCATCTTTGCTGTCGGCCACCAGCACCCCGCCCTGGGGACGCCCGGCGCGATCACGGCCTTTCCACTCGAAACTAGGCATGGCCTAACCCCTCCCCGGCACTCGTGGAGCCGCTCCTGGCTGCACCACGCCGGTGCCACGGTTGATCATGTCCTGCAGTTCCTCCGGGTTCGAACTGTACGAAAGCGCCGTCTGCAACGTGATCAGCCGCCGCTGGTAGAGCGTCGCGAGGGACTGGTTGAACGTCTGCATGCCGTGCTTGAGCTGGCCCGTCTGCATGGTGGAGTAGATCTGGTGCACCTTGTCCTCGCGGATCAGGTTTCGGACGGCGGCATTGGGGATCAGCACCTCGCACGCCAGCACGCGCCCCTTGCCTCCGGCGCGCGGCAGCAGCGACTGGCACATGATGCCCTCGAGCACGAACGAGAGCTGGGCGCGCACCTGAGCCTGCTGGTGCTCCGGGAACACGTCGATAATGCGGTTGATGGTCTGCGGCGCCGAGTTGGTGTGCAGGGTGGCGAAGGTGAGGTGGCCGGTCTCCGCGATGCGCAGGGCCGACTCGATCGTCTCCAGGTCGCGCATCTCACCGATGAGCACCACGTCCGGGTCCTCGCGGAGGGCCGAGCGCAGCGCGTTGGCATAGGACTGAGTATCCGCGTGCAGCTCGCGCTGGTTCACCATCGCCTTCTTGTGCGTGTGGAGGTACTCGATGGGGTCCTCGATCGTGACGATATGGAGCGGGTTCTCCGCGTTGATCTTGTCGATCATCGCCGCCAGCGAGGTCGACTTGCCGCACCCGGTGGGCCCGGTCACCAGTACCAGCCCGCGCGGCTTCTCGCACAGCGCGTCGATGACGCCGGGCAGGCCGAGCTCCTTGAACCCCAGGATCTCGTACGGGATCCGCCGGAACGCGCCACCTATCGCGCCACGCTGGAAGAAGATGTTGGCCCGAAATCGCGCGAGCCCCTTGATACCGAAAGAGAGGTCCAGCTCGAACGTTTCCTCCAGGCGGTGCTTCTGCGCGTCGGTGAGCACGGAGTAGGCCAGCCGCTTGGTCTCGGGCGCCGTGAGGTTGGGCAACGGAAGGCGCTCCAGCAAGCCGTCGATTCGGATCACGGGCGGGGTGTTGGTCGTGACGTGGAGGTCGGTGGCACCCCTTTCCACCGTGGTCTTGAGCAGCTCGTGCAGGGTGATCGCCATTTCTCCCCCTGTCTACAGGATCGTCTCGCGCACCACCTCGTCGATGGTGGTGAACCCCTCGCGGATCTTCTGCAGCCCCGACTGCCGCAGGGTGACCATCCCCTCCTCGATCGCCTTGCGCCGCAGCTCCATCGCCGTCGCACCGGACAGGACGAGTTCCCGCATGTCGTCGCTCATGTCCATCACCTCGAACAGACCGATGCGCCCCTTGTACCCGGTGTTGGCGCACTTCTCGCAGCCGCGCCCCTTGACGAGCTTGAGGCTGTGCGCCTCGCTCTCCGCAAACCCGATCGAGAGCAACGCCTGGATCGGCGTCTCGACCTCCTCCTTGCAGTTCTGGCAGACCCTCCGCACCAGCCGCTGCGCGGCGATGACGTTGACCGAGGTCGCGACCAGGAACGGCTCGATCCCCATGTTCATCAAGCGGGAGATCGTGGACGGGGCGTCGTTGGTGTGCAGGGTGGAGAGCACGAGATGGCCGGTGAGCGCCGCTTTGATCGCGATCTCCGCCGTCTCGAAGTCACGGATCTCGCCGACCAGGATGATGTTGGGGTCCTGCCGCAGGAACGAGCGCAGCGCGGCCGCGAAGTTGAGCCCGATCGCGTCCTTCATCTGCACCTGATTGACGCCGGCCATCTGGAACTCCACCGGGTCCTCGGCGGTGATGATGTTGGTCTCCGGCACGTTGACCCGCTGCAGGGCGGAGTACAGCGTGTTGGTCTTGCCCGAGCCCGTCGGGCCGGTGACCAGCACCATGCCGTAGGGCTTGAGGATGTTGTCCTCGAACTTCTTCAGGGAGGACTTCTCGAACCCCAGCTTGGTCATATCGAGGCGCAGCTGCTCCTTGTCGAGGAGGCGCAGCACGACCTTTTCGCCGTGCATGGTGGGCAGCACCGAGACGCGGAAGTCGAGCTCCCGCATGCGCCCCTCGATCCGGGCCTTCAGCCTGATGCGGCCGTCCTGGGGCAGTCGCTTCTCCGCGATGTCCAGCTTGGCCAGCACCTTGATGCGCGAGATGATCGCGTCCTTCAGGCGCTGCGGCGGGTTCATCACCTCGCGCAGCAGCCCATCGACGCGGTAGCGCACGCGGAAGCTCTTCTCGTACGGCTCGACGTGGATGTCGGAGGCCCCGCGCTTGATCGCGTCGGTCAGCATGATGTTCACCAGGCGGACGACCGGCGCCTCCTGCGACTCCTCGGCGAGCTTCCCGACGTCGACCTCCTCGTCCTCCTCCATCAGCTCGAGGGCGGCCTCGTCGACGGTGGTCAGGTCCTCCATCACCTTCTTGAGCTCCAGCTCGCGCGAGGAGCCGAAGTTGCGGTCGATCCGCTCGCGGATCGCTTCCTCCGACGCGACCACCGGCTCGACGCGGTAGCCGGTCATGAAGGTGATCTCATCCATCGCGAAGATGTTCGTGGGGTCGGTCATCGCCAGCGTCAGGGTGGCGCCGGTCTTGTTCACCGGGATCACGTTGTACTTGCGGGCCAGGTCCACCGGGATGATCTTCGCCACGTTGGGGTCGATCTCGAAGTGGCGCAGGTTGATCGAGGGAACGCCGAACTGGTGCGAAAGGCACTCGATGATGTCGTCTTCCGTGACGAACCCGAGACGCTGGAGAATCTCCCCTAGCTTTCCGCCCGAGTTCTTCTGCTCGTCGAGCGCCTTCGTCAGCTGCTGCTGGTTGATGAGCTGTGCCTTCAGAAGCAGTTCACCGAGCTTAAGGGCCATGCGACTCCCTTCCCTGAACCATAGATCCGCTCGATAATTTTACCACCCTTGAGTTGTCCGCACAGGTGACCGGGCGCTCCGAGGCCTGCTCCGGCGTGTCCGGAACAGGGCGCGCGAGCAACCGCACGGCGGGTGCCGAGCGACGAGGCCCGCACGGCAGGGCGCTAGTGGGCGACGTGGCCCGCTTCCCTGAGCGCGCCCATCAGGGCGTCGAGGACCTCGGCGACCGATGCTTCACCCGCCGCGCCGCTGCGCGCACGTCCACCCGTGGCACCGGTGCGGGCCGCCGCCACCACACGCACGCGCGGGCCGCGAGGCCCGTTGCGCTCCGGGTCCGTGGCCACGAAGACCGCCACCGTGGGTACGCCCAGCGATGCCGCGAGGTGCACCGGACCGGTGTCGCCCCCCACCACCACGGCGCAGCGCGCCAGCAGCGCGGCCAACTCGAGCAGCGAGGTGGGCGGCGCGAGCGCGACCCCGGGGCCGGCTCTGCCAACGATCGACTCGGCGAGCGCTCGCTGCCCGGGTCCCCACACCACCGTCACCGGGAGGCCTCGGTCGGCGGTCTGCCGGGCGAGGGCGGTGAAGCTCTCCGCGGGCCAGGCCTTGCCCTTGCCGCCCGTACCCGGGAGGAGGGCCACCGCAGCGCGCCCCTCCCACGGGCTCGACCCGCGCAGCAAGAACGTCCCGTCGGGGCTCGCGCCGTAGGGGGCCGCGCGGCCGAGCGACTCCGCCAGGGAGAAGTTGAGGTCGATGACGTGCCGCAGACCCGGAGGCGGCGCCACCGTGCGCGTGTAGCAGAGCCCGGAGAGCGCCTCGCGGCGCAGCTCACGCGCCAGGCCCACCCGCTCCGGGGCACCGGACAGCCATCCCCATACCGCCGACTTGTACAGCCCCTGGGGGTCGAGCGCCACCTCCGGCGCAAACTCGCGCAGGAGCCTGCGCGCCTCCGAGATCTCCCTGCGTGTGGACGCCGCGAACGGCGCGCGGCGCCAGCGCCGGGTCGCCACCGGTATCGCTCGCGTAACGCCGGGGTGGGCGGTGACCAGGGGAAGAAACGGTTCCTCGACCACCCAGGCGAGCTCGACCGGGCTTTCGCTGCGCGTCAGCGCGTCGGCCAGGGGCCAGGTATGGACGATGTCGCCGAGCGCCGACAGCCGGGTGAGCAGGACGCGCACCCGGGGATTCTAGTTGGTCGCGACCGCGTCCACCCGGCGAACCGCACGGCGCACCTGCCCGAACCGCGCGCAATCCATCGCGGCTCAGGGGGATAGCCCTACCCGTTGACTTTCTCATCATCGCCGCAAAGAGCAGGAAACACCGTGCCCAGGCGGCTTTGCGAGATTTTGTGAATGTAAGTACAAGCGCGACCGGTCGGCTCCCCCGCTGAGAAACTCAACAGTCCTGTCACGCCCCGTTTCGGCCTCTCCATCGTAAGTTGTTTATTCTTAACAACAACCCCGCAATCCAGAAAGCTGGCAAGGACCTTGCTCAAGCAGAGGGCGAGCGGAAGCACCGAACTTTCCGCCGGGAGGCAAAAATGACCGCGATTCTGGTGATCCTGACAATCCTGGTCTTCATCGGTG